>Ga0209450_10000755_pt1 | contig 16281 bp, 14 predicted proteins | sample FrelakmetLWP11LW_FD_187149 | JGI IMG/M metagenome (GOLD analysis project Ga0209450, IMG submission 187149) | Freshwater lake sediment microbial communities from the University of Notre Dame, USA, for methane emissions studies - LWP11 LW (SPAdes)... | ecosystem: Environmental > Aquatic >...
TCCGAAACAGCAAGGGCACGGAAGCCACCCCATCGGGCTGGCAGCCCGGAAGACCCGTTCTCAAACCGGGTCCGGATCTGGTCGGCAAAGTCTGGCAAGCGTGGAAAGTGGAAAACGCTTTTTAGCGTGCTGATCCGCCATCTTGTCTCTTATTTCTTAGCAAATTCCTTCCCCCCACCCCCACCTATCCTCCCCCGTCGAGGGGGAGGAAAATCTCTGTGCCCCAAAATACCTCCCCTCCCCTGGTGGGAGGGGTTGGGGGAGGGGGTTCTCGGGGCGGGCCTCGTGGCGCCGCCCCTCTGTATTTTTGGATTTCAGAATGCTCAGCTTTCTTCTTGGGATCGGGATTCTCACCGCCATCGTGCTTCTGTGGTTTCTGCTCACCTACTGGCTGAACCCCCATGTGGAGGCTCCGGATGGAAAAGCGCGCATCACCGGATCGTGCGGGGACACCATGGAGGTTTCCTTGAAGTTCAGCGACGAACGGGTGACGGAAGCCGCCTATTGGACAAACGGGTGTGCTTACAGCTTGAACTGCATCTGTGCGGCCGCAGACTTGGCCAAAGGGAAGACCCCGGACGAGATCCTGGAGATCGACCCTGAACTCATCCAGAACTCGGTCGGCGGCCTTCCCCAGGACCAGATGCATTGCGCCAGGTTGAGCGTGGAAACGCTCCACTCCGCTCTGGAGGACTACATGCAAAAGGCAAGGGGACAGTCCAAAGGGCGATCTGTTTCGAGGCCTAACTCATGACGGAGCTTGTTTTTTCAGGAGTCTCGATGTTGAGGCGCTTCATCTTGCGCCACAGGGTCGTCGGGTGGATGCCCATCTCCGCAGCCGTTGCAGTTCTGTTCCACTGATTGCGCTTGAGGACCTCTCGAATGTAACTGCTTTCCATCTCACCCAAGGAGGACGGCCTGGTTTCCGGGGGTCGGTTCAATCTGCTCTCCTCCGAGTTCCTGAAGAAATCCGGCAGGTGTTCCACGCCGATCGTGCCGTTCTTGCAAACGACGGTGGCGTACTCGATGATGTTTTCCAGTTCCCGAACGTTTCCTGGAAAAACATGCGACATGAGCATGGGGAATGCCTCGGGGGTGAGGCCCTGGATCTCCTTGCCGCTCAGTCGACTGAATTTCCGGATGAAGTGTTCCACCAGGAGGGGGATGTCTTCTTTTCTTTCGCGCAGAGGAGGAAGAACGAGCTTGACCACGTTGATGCGATAAAAGAGATCCTGTCTGAACTTTCCTTCTTCCACCAGACTCTGGAGGTTTTTGTTGGTGGCGGCAACGATCCGCACATCCGTTTTCAGAGACTTCGTGCTTCCAAGAGGCTCATAGGTCTTGTCCTGGAGCACCCGGAGGAGGCGGACCTGCATGGCAGGGGAAATGTCGCCGATTTCATCCAGGAAGAGGGTTCCGCCGTCGGCCACAGCCAGTCGCCCGGGCTTGTCTTTGAACGCTGTGCTGTGGGCGCCCTTCTCATAGCCGAAAAGCTCTGATTCCAAAAGCGCGTCAGGCAGAGACCCGCAGTTGATCGTGATCAGAGGCCCGGTCTTCCTCGGACTCAAGGCGTGAATCGCCTTGGCGAACAGCTCCTTGCCTGTGCCGCTTTCGCCTTCCAGAAGAATTGTGGCGTCGCTTTCGGAAACCTGCTCCAGGATCCCGAAGAGCCTGCGCATTTCTTTGTTCTTGCTGATGATGTCCTGGAAAGAGTGACGCTTTGTAAGCTCTTTGCGAAGTTCTTCGACCACGCTCAAGTCTCGAAAGGTTTCCACCCCTCCGATGACGCGATCCTGCTCATCCCTTAGAAGGGCCGTGGAAATGCTGACAGGGAGTCGTTCCCCATGAAGATTGACAATGTAGATGGACTGGTTCACCACAGGCTGGCCTGTGTTCATGGTGTGCTTGAGAGCACACCGCTTTTCGCAAATGCTGGCTCTGAACACCTCCCAGCATTGACGGCCGATGGCTTCTTCTTTTTTAATCCCTGTTATTTTCTCTGCAGAGCGGTTGAAAGAGGTGACCTTCAAATCTGAGCCCACCGTAAAAACGCCGTCTGCAATGCTGTCCAAGATGATCTTTGTCTGATTTTCAGTTTGTTGAACCATTATTCCTCACTCCATCACTGAAGCTTCCGCCAACGCGACGTCATCTCCAGTCTTTAGAACCCGACCACAAGCATCGGCCATCCAATTGCATGCTCTTGCAGGCCCGCAGCACTCTGAAACAGGTCTGAAGATCCATCCTTCGGACGGGGCAGCGAGCTCGGAAGAAACCTGAAACGGTGTCATGGTTTCCGCACTGCAAAGTCCGGACCGAAGGGATTAAGCGAGAGCCAGGCTCTCTTCCCATCTCAGTCAAGCTGCGCGTTGGATGTCGATGAAGGGGTGGGTGCAATTCCAAATTTCATGCAATTCTGCAATTCAGCATAATGCATGAATTGCCAATTTGCAATGCTTTTATCTGTCGAAGGGAAAGGCGAAGACCATCTGGTGCGCCGAAGAATGCGCACCGACGCGGGTGGTCGAGCACTATCACCTTGTGGCACAGGCTGTGCAAACCTGTTTTTCTTTAATAATCGCGCGCAGGGTGCAGAGGAATTCGGTCTTCGGGGACCGGTGAACTTTCCATTCATTCCGTTTTCAAATGAGGAAAGGCGGAAAGGGGACTTATGAGCTTTCAAAAGAGACTGTCGTCCGGTGAATTCGTGATTCTGGCCCAGATGAACACGCCCAAAGGCGTCAATATCTCCGAAATGGTCAACAACGCTCGTCGTATCAAAGAGCGCGTCCATGGGGTTGTCATCCCTGACATGGACAATGGGGTCATGCGGATGAGCGCCATGGCCGGGGGAGCCCTCATGCGACAACAGGGGCTGGAACCCATCATGCACGTGTATGGCCGCGACAAGAACAGGATGGCCCTCCAGGGAGATATCCTTGCAGCCTACGTGCTGGGTATTCAGACCCTGGTGGTCGTGCAGGGCGAAGACATGTCAGCGGGCGATCATGTCCAGGCCAAAACCGTAGACGACCTGGATGCGCTCAGCCTTCTGCAGGCTATCCGGTCCCTTAAGAAAGGCACAGACATGGCGGGTTTTGAACTCGAAGGCAACCCCGACTTCACGGTGGGCTGCACTCTGGGGCCTTTTGTGGACGACCAAACGCTCGATCAGGAAATCGAGAAGGCGCAGATGAAGGTTGAAGCCGGTGCGCAATTCATCCTGTCTCCTTCTGTTTTTGACATGGACCGGTTCGCCTCCTTCCTTAACAAGGCCAAAGGGCTGGGAGTCCCCATTATCCCGACCGTATTCCTACTGAAGACGGTGGGCATTGCGAGGTACATGGCGACCTACGAGCCCGGCGCTTTCATTCCCGAGCCCCTGATCAAGCGCATGCGCCAGTCCAAGAATCGCGAAATGGAAGGCTTTATCATCGCCGGGGAAACCATCAAGCAACTAAGAAGCCTTGTGCAGGGCGTACAGATCGTCACCCTGGGATGGGAGCACCGCCTGACGACTATCCTGGACTACGCGGAACTGTAGCCGGTGTTTTTGACATGCGGATCGCTCGTCTACAGACGGAATTCCGACCCTCAGCCCTTACGCAATTCCTGGAGAAGGTCGAAAGCGAACCGCAGAATATCGAATGACGAATAAAGAACGCCGAAGGAGGCAATCCAAATTATTACACTTCGTCATTCGAAATTCCTTGTTCGACATTCGATATTCGTTTTGTTCCTCCGCTTTAGTGGTTTGGTAGCGGCTATAGGCTTGCATTCGGATCGATAGGAAAATCGTAAAATGATAAAGAACAGCAACAAGACCCTCGTTATCGGCGGCGGGGTGGGAGGGATTAAGGCTGCGCTGGATCTGGCGGAAGCAGGCAGGGATGTCGTCTTGATCGATAAGGCTCCGGCCATCGGCGGCCTGATGACCCAACTGGACCGGACATTCCCCACCAACAACTGCGACCTGTGTACCCTTTCTCCCCACCTGGCGGAGAGCGGCAGACAGCTCCGCGTCGAGCTTCTGCCGCTGACTCGGTTGGTCAAGGTGGAAGGGGAAGCCGGAGCGTTCAAGGTCACCTTAAGAACCGCTCCCCGGTTCATTGACCTTTTGAAATGCACTGCCTGCGGAGACTGTCTCAAAGAATGCCCCGAGTGCGTTCGCTTCACGCCGGGCCTGGACCACCGGGCGCCCACCTGCATGCGCTATCCCAGAGCCACCCCCTATGCCTACTCCATCGACATCGAGAAGTGCGCCGACTTGGAGCCTCTGGTCCGCGTTTGCCGGGCGGGCGCGATTGACCCGAAGGACTCCGAAAAAACCCGGGAGCTTGAAGTGGGATCGATCGTGCTGGCGGCTGGAGCCGATGTGTTTGATCCCGTGGCCCTGGAGGATTACGGCTACGGCGTTCGCCCCAATGTCCTCACAGGGCTGGAATACGAGCGGATCCTTTCAGCTTCAGGCCCCACCCTGGGGCAGTTGATCCGTCCCTCAGACGGGAAACAGCCCAAAAGGGTCGCATGGATCCAGTGCGTGGGGTCTCGAAGCGTGAAGGAAGGGTGTCTTCCCTATTGCTCAAGTGCCTGCTGCATGTACGCCTTGAAGGAAGCGATCGTGACCAAGGAGAGATTCCACGACGACATAGAGACCGTGATCTTCTACATGGACATGCGCACTTCGGGAAAGGACTATGAGCTCTATCTGAATCGTGCCAGGGAACAGTACAGAGTTCGCCTGGAACGAACCCGGCCTCACACGGTGGAGCCCATCCCCGGATCGGATGACCTCTCCATCAGCTATGTCCCCGCCGGCACCAGCATGCCCAGGAAAGAAATCTTTGACATGGTGGTCCTTTCCACGGGATTCGTCATTCCCCCGGAAGCGGTAGAACTGGCGCACCGCCTGGGCATTGAGCTCAATGAGCATGATTTTGCAAAAACCGGAAGTTTTAGCCCTGTAGCCACCTCAAGACCGGGCATCTATGTGGCCGGTCTCTCCGAAAGCCCCAAAGATATTCCTGAGACCATGGTGCAGGCCAGCGCAGCGGCGTGCATGGCCGCTCAGTGTCTCAGGAGTTCGGAGGTCCCCGCCGAGGAGGAAGAGGACTTGGCGCCCGAGCGGGATGTGAGCCTTGAGGAGCCAAGGATCGGCGTGTTCATCTGCGATTGCGGGACCAATATCGGCGGTTTCATCGACGTGTTCAACCTGGTGGATTATGCGGCTAGACTGCCTCAGGTGGTTGTCTCAGAGATGACCGGGCGTGGGTGTTCACGCGAGTCCCTGGAGTCGATTCAGCGCGTGATTCGTAAAAACAATTTGAACCGCGTCGTCATCGGAGGATGCTCCCCGAGGACTCACGAAACCCTTTTTCAAGATACCGTGCGAAAGGCCGGACTCAATAAATACCTTGTCGAAATGGCCAACATTCGTGATCAGGACACCTGGGTGCATCTGAATCGGCCCGAGGAAAGCCTGAACAAGGGAAAAGACCTGATTCGCATGGCCGTGTCGGCCGTGGCCCTGGCCCACCCCCTCACGGAACACGTTCTTGCCATGAACAAGAACATTCTGGTGGTAGGCGGGGGAGTGGCGGGAATGACTGCGGCGCTTGCCTTGGCGGATCAGGGGTTAAAGGTTTACCTGGTCGAGAAATCCGCGGCTCTCGGAGGCGTCGCGGCCGAAATCCGCAGAACCCTGGAAGGAGAAGATGTTCAGGCCTATTTGACCGGACTCATCGAGCGAACCCTGCACCACGACAACATCCAGGTTCTGATGCGGTCCGTGATCGTGGATCACAGCGGCATGCCCGGCCTTTTCAAAACCGGCCTCCAGGCGGGCCCCCAGATGTTTTACAGGCAAATCACCCACGGCGTTACCATTCTTGCCACGGGCGCGATTCCGAACCGGCCGCAGGAATACCTGCTGGACGACCACGACGCCGTGGTGACGCAGCTCGACCTGGACCGGCTTATCGAGGAGCAGCCCGAGAGAGCGAAAGCCTGGGAGAAGGTCGTCATGATCCAGTGCGTCGGCTCCCGGTGCCCCGAGAACCCGAACTGCTCACGCGTTTGCTGCCAGTCGGCCGTCAAGAACGCCTTGAGACTGCTCGAGCTGAACCCGGAAATCCAAATCTCCGTGCTCTACAGGGACATGCGGACCTACGGGTTTCAGGAGGACGCCTACCGGAACGCCCGGGAGCGGGGTGTCCTTTTCTTCCGCTTCGAAGAAAAAGACAAGCCCGTTGTAGGGAGAAACGGGGAAAGGGTCAAGGTGTCCTTTACGGATCCGGTTCTGGGGAGAGAGATGACCGTGTCCGCAGATTGCCTGGCCCTCAGCACAGGGCTTGTTGCGGACGACGAAGGAACGGAAGACCTGGCCATGGTGTTCCGGCTGGCCCGGACTCCGGACGGTTTTTTCCTGGAGGATCACGTCAAGCTCCGGCCCGTGGATTTGCCGGTTCCCGGATTTTTCGTGGCCGGCACGGCCCATTCGCCCAAGACCATTCGGGAGAGCATTGCCCAGGCCCAGGCCGCGGCCGGCCGCGCACAGACGCTTCTGGCGAGAAACGTGATCAACCTGGGTGCGGCAGTCGCAAGGGTGGACGGCAAGAAATGCGCGGCCTGTCTCATTTGCGTCAGGGCCTGCCCGTTTCATGTTCCGTTTATCAACGCGGACGGCTACTCGGAAATCGATCCGGCCAAGTGCCACGGCTGCGGCGTTTGCGCAGCCGAATGCCCGGCCAAGGCCATCCAGCTCATGCAGTATGAAGACGATCATCTCATGGCCAAACTCGACGGCCTGCTGGAAGGGGTGCTTCGGTGAAATCCTTTGAACCGGTTATTGTGGCATTCTGTTGTCATTACTGCGCCTACACGGCAGCCGACATGGCTGGAAGCATGAGACGCAGCTATCCTCCTAATGTGCACATCCTCCGGGTCCCCTGCTCCGGAAAGGTGGATGCGATTCATATCATGAAGGCCTTTCAAAAAGGCGCGGATGGCGTCTATGTGGCCGGGTGCCTGGAAGGAGACTGCCATTTCAAGGACGGGAACTTCAAAGCGGCCCGCCGGGTGGCGTATGCGAAGAAGCTCCTCGATGAGATCGGCGTGGGCGGGGAGCGGCTTGAAATGATTACCATGTCTGCGGGCATGGGCGAGCGTTTTGCGGCCACGGCCTCAGAATTCACCGAGAAAATTCGGAGTCTGGGACCCAACCCAGTGAAGGGGAGGGCAAAAGCCGGGCAAAAGGCTGCGGCCGGTTGATCGATGAGGTGAAGGAGACGAGAAAACAATGATCACTGCAGAGCGAAAACCGATCGAAGAAATCATGGAATCCATCCGGCCCTTTAACCGGATTCTGCTGGTGGGCTGTAACGAGTGCGTGACCGTTTGTGCAGCCGGAGGCCGCAAGGAGGTGGGGCTTCTGTCCTCAGCCCTCCAGATGGCCTGCATGAAGGAAGGGAAAGTCCTGGATGTGAAGGAAATGACCCTGGAGCGGCAGTGCGACCCGGAATACGTCGAAGAACTCGTGAGCGCAATCAACCAGGCGGATGCCGTGCTGTCCATGGCCTGCGGGTGCGGCGTTCAGGAAGTCGCCAGGCGGTTCAAGGAGAAGCCGGTCTTCCCGGCCGTGAACACAAAATTCATGGGGGCCTCTGAGCGACAGGGGGTGTGGGCCGAGCGATGCCAGGGTTGTGGGGACTGCGTGCTAGGACTGACTGGCGGGATCTGCCCTGTGGCGCGGTGTTCCAAGAGACTGCTCAACGGACCTTGCGGCGGATCGACCCGCGGGAAGTGTGAAATCAATGCCGAGGTGGATTGCGCCTGGCAGTTGATCTGGGACCGGTTGAAGGCCCTGGGCCTGGAGAAACGCTACGAAGACATCATGCCCGCAAAAGACTGGCGAACCAGCCGGGACGGCGGTCCAAGAAGAATCATCAGAGAGGATCTTGCATCATGAAAACGGAAAGCGCACTGGAAAAGATTCTGGCCGCCGGGCACCTGGCGGTGACTTCGGAGTGCGGCCCGCCCAGAGGCGCGGTGCCTGAAAAAGTCAAGGAGAAGGCCGAAAAGCTCAGGGGCTATGTGGATGCCATCAACGTCACGGACAACCAGACCGCCATGGTCCGCATGTCCAGTTTTGCCGCCTGCCTCATCATCCGACAGATGGGCCTGCATCCCATCCTTCAAATGGTGACCAGGGATCGCAATCGTCTGGCTATGCAAAGCGACATTCTCGGCGCCTACTCGCACGGGATCAACACCATGCTCTGCCTTTCCGGGGATCATCCCTGCTTTGGAGACCATCCCATGGCGGCGAATGTGTATGACCTGGACTCGATCCAGTTCATCCAGATGGTCAAAAACATGCGCGACGAAGGAAAGTTCCAGGGGGGAGACGAGATTCTCAACCCTCCCAAGATGTTCATCGGCGCAGCCGCCAACCCCTTTGCCGACCCCTTTGAACTGCGCGTGGCCCGTTTGGCCAAGAAAGTCAAGGCCGGCGCGGATTTTATCCAGACCCAGTGCATCTATGACCTCCCGAGGTTCGAGAAATGGATGCAAGGGGTGCGGGATCGGGGTCTTCATGAGAAAATCCACATCCTGGCCGGGGTGACTCCCTTCAAGTCGGCCGGAATGGCCAAGTACATGAAGAACAAAGTGCCGGGCATGAGTGTGCCGGACGAGATGATCAAGCGCATGGCCGGGGTTCCCAAGGACAAGCAGGCCGAAGAAGGTCTCAGCCTTTGCGTGGAGACCATACAGCGCCTCAAAGAGGTGAAAGGCGTGGCCGGTTTCCACATCATGGCGATCGAATGGGAAGAGAAGGTGCCGGAGATCGTGAAAAGGGCAGGACTCCATCCTAGGCCGGGGGTGTGAGCGCGACCGCTGCGCGGTCGCTGAATTCCTTTTAGCCGGCAGGGGGAGCGGCGAAGTAAGAGGCAAAAGTCGAAATCAAACAAGGAGGCAAATCAATGGACGATAAGAAACTCATCCTCGTGGTGGACGATGACCCAGATCTCGTGGAAGCGATCTCCATGAAGCTCGCGAGCGAGAACTATCGCGTGGCCAAGGCCTACGACGGAATTCAGGCCTGGGACAGGATCAGGGAGGAAAGGCCGCACCTGATCATCCTGGATGTGATGATGCCGAACAAAAACGGATACCAGGTTTGCAAAGAGCTGAAAGGCGACCCTCAGTACAAGAACATCACCGTCGTCCTGCTGACGGCAGTGGGCGAGGCCGTGACCTCTACCAACTACACCCACATGGACGGAAAGACCGCCCTGGCTGATGAGTTTATTCCAAAGCCGATCGACTTGGACAGCCTGATGGAGATCGTGAAAGACTACACCCGTTAAGAGGCAGCTGTGGTAGAGCACAAGGACTGTTCCACAACGGAAAAGATCGCCATGGATGGGTTGAGGGTGAGCGGCAACCTGGCCCTCATGGAGGTCGCGGATCGGTCTTATGCAGGAAAGCACCTCTCTCGTATGCTCGGTGAACTGGCTAAAGCAGGGGTCAACATGAACCTGTTCATCGGCGGGGAGACGCAGGAAGAGATCCGGTTCGCCTGCTGTGTGGCCGCTTCTGACGGAGCACACATCAAAGCGCTGATGGACCCCAACCCTGAACTCAGGACAGGGGTGGAGCTCTCCGCGGCGGTGGATCTCCTGGCCCTTTTTCCGCACTGCTTTGATTTGAAGATATTGGGCCTGGGAATCACCGCTTTGGCCAGAGCGGGGATTCCTTTGCACGGCTTCTGCTCTTCCTTGTCCGCGATCACGTTCGTCACCGACCACACCGATTTGGATCAGGCCATTGCCGCGCTGAAGGGATGTTTCGAACTTGGAGTAGAGACATCCTGATCTCACTGCAAACAGATGCCCCTTCCCCTTTTTGGATGATGCTTTGGAGACAAAGGCTGCATACCGGGAATCCCGGATCAAGACCTATGGGTTTCAGAGGGTAGCGGGGCTTTCCCTGCTGAGGATGACGGTCCATAGCGAGGATATGGAGTCCTTGGGGGAGGCCTTTTGCCGTTTGGGGGAGGCAGGCGCGGATTTCCTTCTGGTTTTCTCACAGCGTCGCGGTCAAGCTTCGGAGGTCTGCCTCGTTGTGACGGCACAGTGGGCCAGAATTATCGAAGACCGTGTGGAGGAGTTCCTAGCAGGCACGGACAAGGCGGTCCGGCCCGGCGTGCCGGCGGAGATGGTGTTTTTCCAGGGCCCTCATTTCGGAGATCGTTACGGCATCCTGGAGGCTGCGGTGAGGGGACTGGCTGCAAAGAGGGTCAAGATGACGGCTGCCGCTTGCTCCGGATCCTGTATTTACATTGTGCTGCCCGAGGGGAAATCAGAGGAAGCGGTTGCTGCTCTTTCCGAGGTGTTTGAAATACCCAGGGCTTCCAGTCTAAAACAATCAACAACTTGAGGGTGAGAGCCGATGAACGAAAAGGCCGTTGAAGTGGAGGATTGGCGGTTGAGGGTCTTTGACTCTCTTTCTTTTCCGACCCTCATCCTGAGACCGGACAAGTTCATTGTCACGGCCAATCAGAAGCTTTTGGACAGATTCAGTGTCTCTATGAAAGACATCCTCGGCAAGACCTGTCACGAGATCTTTTACAATTCTAAGGAACCCTGCTCCGCGGACCTCTGCCCCCTTCCGGGAGTTCTGGCTAACGGCGAAGGGCATTCTATCCTACGGCAGGTTACCGACAGCAGCGGCGAAACGATATGGGAGGACAGAGTCTTCTCTCCCATCCAGGACGATGCCGGCAACATCATTTACATCATGGAAAGCCTCCGTGATGTGACCAGGGTCAAGACCCTCGAGAGGACGCTTGAAGAGACCAGAGAATTTCTGGAAAAGGTTATCCAGAGTTCGGCAAGCGCTATCGTTGCGGCGGACATGGACGGAAATATCCTGATCATGAATCGAGCGGCTGAAGGTCTCTTCGGATTTTCCCTCAGCGAAATGAAAGGGAAGAAAAGCGTGATAGATCTATACCCTCCCGGGAAGGCCAAAGAGCTTATGCGGGAGATGCGAAGCGGAAAGAGGGGTGGAAAAGGCAAACTCCCCCCGACCAAGGTCAGCATTCTGAATGTCAAAGGGGAAGTAATCCCTGCGGAGGTTACTGCATCCATCATTTACGAACAAGGGAAGGAAGTGGCCACCATGGGGATTTACAATGATCTGAGAGAAAGACTGGCCGTGGAGAAAGTCCTGAAAGAAACCCAGGCCCAGCTCTCCCAGTCTGAGAAAATGGCTTCCCTCGGCCAGTTGGCGGCGGGGGTAGCTCACGAAGTCAACAACCCCCTCACGGGAATCCTTCTCTATGCAAGCATGGCTCTGGAGCAGATCGGCAAAGAGGATCCTCTACGGGAACATCTGGGATACATCGTGGAAGACGTCAATCGATGCAAAGGCATTGTGAAAAACCTGCTCGCTTACAGCAGACGATCGTCAACCACTAAAGAAATCATCCCGCTTAATGATCTTGTCGATCAAAGCATGAACCTGATCCGTGACCAGAAGCTCTTCGGAAACATCGTGGTCCTTAAGGAACTGTCAGAAGAGATGATGCTGGTTCACGCGGACAAAAACCAGCTCGCCCAGGTGCTCATTAATCTCATCATGAATGCCTGCGCAGCCATGAACGGAGAGGGCGTGCTTACCTTTCGCACTTACCGCGACAAGCCGAACAAGAGGGTTTATCTGGAGATTGCGGATAACGGCTGCGGCATCGCGGAGGAGAACCTGCCAAAAATATTCGACCCTTTTTTCACCACCAAAGAGCCGGGTAAGGGCACGGGGTTAGGGTTGAGCACTTCTCTCGGCATCATCCAGGAGAATGGGGGCCGAATTTCCGTCAAGGAAACGGGTCCCCAGGGGACGACGTTTCTTGTGGAGCTGCCCCTTTTCGTTCCGGAAGAAGGCCCTGAAGACTCATTGAACCCAGACGGTTTAATCGGTGAGAGGACGATCAGCGCATGAAAGACCATACAACATCCCAAACAGCCTATCGCACCCGGGTTCTGGTTGTGGACGACGAAAAGCGAATCCGAGACGCCTGCAACAGCATCCTTAACGCAGCAGGGTTCGAGGTAGGGCTGGCGGAAAACGGCTACGCAGGGCTGAAAAAGATCGAGGAAGAGCACTTTGACATCATCCTGCTGGACCTCATGATGCCGGGTCTGCGAGGCATTGATTTGCTGGAACACGTGAAGGCTCGACATCCCGATACGCTCGTCATCGTCATCACCGGCTACGCCACGCTGGAGCACGCCGTGGAGGCCATGAAAAAGGGCGCCTTTGACTTCATTTCAAAGCCCTTTTCGCCCGAGGATTTGAGGGCGGTGATCGCACGGGCCGTTGAATACATTCGAAGCCTCGAGGATATCGCCCACGAGAAATCGCGCATGGGCACTCTGATCAACCACCTCTTAGACGGGGTCATGGCCACGGACGGTGAAAAACAGGTGGCTCTGGCGAACCCGGCGTTTCTTAAGCTGACGGGATATCGAGGGCAGAGCCCCATCGGCCTGCCGGTCAAAGAACTGATTCAGAACGAAAGACTCCTCCAGTTGATCGACCAAGCGCTCTCCATGCCTGCTGATCAGTTCACTGAACTGACGGACGAATTTGATCAGGGAGCTATCGCTGAAAACAAGGAAACTGTTCTGGCGGTGCGATGCGTGCCTTTCAGGGACAGGCTTCACCGGAACCTGGGGACCGTGACGGTCGTCCATGACATCACCGCCCTGAAAAAGATGGACCAGATCAAATCCGACTTCGTTTCCATGGTGGCCCACGAGATCAAAAGCCCCATGAATTCGGTCCTGGCGCTTGTCAAAGTCGTTCAAGATCGTTTGGCGGGAGATGTCACAGAGAAGCAGCAGGAGATCCTGGGCAGGGTGTCGGAAAAAATCAAAGGTCTTTCAGATCTCGCAGCCGATCTTCTGGATCTTTCCAGAATAGAATCCGGACTGATCACGCTCGAAAAGGAAAGACTCCAGATTGCCGCTTTGCTCAGCGAGCAGGTGGCTTTTCACCAGACCCGGGCCCAGGGCAAGAACATTCAACTGAACCTGGAGTCTCTTCCGGAACTTCTTCCCATCCTGGCCAACAAGAGGGCGATTGAGGAGGTTTTTGCCAATTTGCTCACCAACGCCATCAAGTACACGCCGGAGGGCGGGATGGTGAGTGTATCCGCCTCCGCCGAAAAGGACTTCGTCCACATTGCGGTGAAGGACACGGGATTCGGCATTTCCCAGGAGAACCTAAATAGGATCTTCGAGCGCTTTTACCGGATAAAGGACGACAAGACCAGAATGATTTCAGGAACAGGTCTCGGCCTGGCCATCGTGAAAAGCATTGTGGAGGCCCACAACGGGAGGATCGAGGCGGAAAGCGAACCGGACCGGGGCTCCATCTTCCACGTCTATCTGCCCGTCATGCAAAGCTGACGGCCGGCCTATTTCCCCTTCCACTGAGGCTTTCGTTTGTTCAGAAAGGCCTCCACCCCTTCCTTGGCATCCTCCGTCATGCACAAAGCGGCAAAGAGCTCATTGGTGTAGGAAAGAGCCTTGCCGTATTCCAGGTCGGACATGCCATAGAAAGCCTCCTTGCCCATTTGAAGCGCAAGAGGGCTTTTCTCTGCCAGCTTCTTCGCCAGCGCCAGGGTCTCCTCTTCCAGCTTTTCCAGAGGCACCACCTTATTCACCAGACCCCATCGCTCCGCCTCTCGCGCGTCGATCAGGTCTCCGGTCATCACCATCTCCAGGCATCGCTTCCGGCTCAGAGAGCGGGACATGGGAACGGCAGGACCCATGCAGAAGAGCCCCACATTCACGGCGGTGGCGCCGATTTTGGTCCCCTCCGCCACAACAGCGAGATCGCAGGCTGCGATGAGCCCTGCGCCATTGGCCACAGCGTAGCCGTGCGCCGAGGCGATCACCGGCTTTTTCATGGAGACGATGACGTGAAGGGCCTGCTCCATCCGGCTGATCCATTCCCGGTATTGTTGAAGGGTCTTGCCATGAAACTCGGAGATATCGATACCCGTACAGAAGGCCTTGCCTGCCCCGCTGATGACGACCACTCGGACGGTCTTATCCCCCTCCAGTTCCAAAAGAGCCCTGCACAGTTCATCCGCAAGAGCGGTGTTGAAGGTGTTAAACTGTTGAGGACGATTCAGGATGATCAGCCCTGCAAGGTCTTTCCGTTCTACGATGATATTCTCATGCGACATGGTGAACCTCCTTGATCAAAGTTGAAGAATGCAGGTTTACCTGGAGAATGCCTTCTTGTCTTGGTCTTGAAATTTCTATCACAATTCGCAGGTTCAATGGAATCAGGTAATGCGGTTGGCTGAAGAAAGAGGACGGGTCAAGAGTAGACTGTTTTCTCCCAAGTTGGTATAAGATACAGGACTCTCATTACAAGAGAAGCACCGGAAAGTGGTTACCGAAGTTCAGGTCGACAAGGCCCAAGCCATAAGGAGGCTTAGCCCCGATGCAAAAGCTTGAAAGACTCATTGAGCGCATCATACGGCGTGTCAACATCAACCTGAGAGGCCAGGAATTCGATGCGGGCCCTTTCCTGAAACCCTGCGTACCGCTAAAAAAGCTGTCAGAGTTTTACGCCTTTTACGGCATCACCGGCCACCATCCCCTGCATTTCCATTTCAGCGGCTCCAACCTCGCCGGCAGCTATTTCCTGGGCAAGTGCCAGGTTGACGGATCGATCCTTTACAAAGCCGACATTCGGGGGGATGAACTCAAATCCAGGGGGGAGAGCTTTCAGTACCGCGGCATCAAAATGGCGATGGACCGGGACGAGAGCATTTCAATATTCGACAGCCTGCTCATCAAAACCCTGGTGCACAATAAATCCCACGACCCGGAAAATCCGGAGATTTTTCTGATTAAAAACTCCGCAGCCTGTCCTTTCGCAAACATCCACGGATCTCCGCTGGAAGGCAGCTTTCTCGGGGCATTTGCCACCGCTGACCTGACCACCCTTCACGGCTGCATCCTCGGCCAGTTCAGCTACGTGCAGGCGGGTGAGCTTTGGCATGAACGCATCGAGCCCGGTCAGATCTGGATCAACCAGGAGAATTCCTTTGATTTCCGTTATCAGTTTCCGCAAGAAATTCTTGCGGATTACATCCGCGTCCAACCCGGCAAGCAGCCTCAGGGTCGGTTCATGGAGTTTCTCAACGCCCGCAAGGAGGACTTCCGGCGGGTTTTTGATGTGGTTCACCTGGACCCGCTGCCGGCGGTGCCCAAAAACGCATCCGTGAGTCGCTATGCGGTCATCAAGCCCAAAACGCGGATCGGGGCCAATGTCCTGGTCGCCCAGCGGGCATATGTCGAGAATTCATTCCTCGGGAAAGGAGCCAATGCCCAGGAAAACTGCTTCATCATCAATTCGCACCTGGAGGGAAACGACATCACAGCCCATGGGGTGAAGTTGATCAACACCCATCTGGCTGAAAAGGTTTTCGTGGGCTTCAACTCCTTCGTGCACGGGTTGCAGGACTCGCCCCTGGTCGTCGGGAAAGGAAGCATCATCATGCCGCACACCATCATCGATCTGAAAGAGCCGCTTTCCATTCCGCCGGATCATCTCGTGTGGGGATATATCTCCAAACCAGAGAATCTTCAGACCAACAGTATCTCCCTTGCGGCCCTCGCCGCCGCCGCCACAAAGCGCATGACCACCGTCGGTACCATGGAGTTCGCCGGCTCCGGCGACAAGTTCGTCGCCTCATTCCGCAACCGGATTGATCACATTCTGGAAGCCAACGGCGCCTATTTTGACGGCAGGAAAAACAAGGGCCACGCCCAGAAAGGCCAGAACATCGCTTTCAACATCATCCAACCCTACTCCATAGGCACGCAAAAGGGCCTCTACCCCACGATCCATATCGAGCCGTGAGACGCGCCCTCGCCGAGGGTCGCCTCTCACGTCCTTTCTCTTAAAGACCATCTTCCCCGTGCCCCTCGCACCCTGCGCCGTGAGCCTTTCCTGTTTTGAGCATATGCTCAAAATATTTCTTGACAGTTGTCCTTGCTGCTTTATATTATGAGCGTATGCTCATAATAGGAGATTGGCCATGCCCAGGCCCCGAAAAATGCGATGGGTTCAAGGACGTCCGGTGGTTGCCGCTTTTGTTCCGGACCAGATGCCTCCACGGGGAAGAGAAGAAGCGGTTCTTCCTGTTGAGGGGCTGGAGGCGATCCGGCTCGTGGATTACCAGGGCTTGGA
>Ga0209450_10000756_pt1 | contig 16262 bp, 15 predicted proteins | sample FrelakmetLWP11LW_FD_187149 | JGI IMG/M metagenome (GOLD analysis project Ga0209450, IMG submission 187149) | Freshwater lake sediment microbial communities from the University of Notre Dame, USA, for methane emissions studies - LWP11 LW (SPAdes)... | ecosystem: Environmental > Aquatic >...
GCGGCAGCGGCGGCAGGTCGGCGATCCCGAGCCGATCGAGGACGCGTGCGGCTGCGGCATTGATACCGGGGGCAAGTCCCGGTTGCACGCAGCCTTCGAGCAGCACGACCCGGCGCGCGTGTTGACGCTCTCCCGCGACCGGGTGGACCGTCGCCCGCGGCGGGATGCGCGCCTGCAGCGTCGCGGGCAACCAGGCGCGAACCGACTGCCCGGCACGCAGCAGCGCTGCGAACAGGCGCGGTCGCGAGAATACTGCCACGAGCGCACTGCGCAGACTGCGCTGCGCGAGCGGGCGAGGTACACGTTCGTCCACGAGTTCGCGGCCGAGGTCGATCAGGCGCCCGTACTCGACGCCGGACGGGCACGCGCGCTCGCAGGCGCGACAGGTGAGGCAGCGGTCGAGGTGCTCGCGCGTGGTCGCAGTGGCGGGGGCGCCCTCGACGAGCTGCTTGATCAGGTAGATGCGCCCGCGCGGGCTGTCGAGTTCGTTGCCCGTGACGCGATACGTGGGGCAGGCGGGCAGGCAGAAGCCGCAATGGACGCAGTTGCGCAGCAGCGTCTGCGCCTCGCGTCCGCGCTCGGTGTCCTCGAGGCCTGCCGCAGGTCGGGCGTACATGGCGCTACAGGTCCGCGTACATCCGGCCGGGATTCAGGATTCCGGCCGGGTCGAATTCACGCTTCAGCGCGCGGTGCAGCTGCAGCAGCGGGGCCGCCAGCGACGCAAAGACCTCGTGCGCCCCCGACGCGTGCCGGAACAGCGTGGCGTGGCCGCCCGCCGCCGCAGCGGCCTCGAATGCGCTCACGCCCGGCGGACACCGATACCAGCGCTGCAGGCCGTTCCACTCGAGGAGCGGCGCACCTTCGAGCGGCAGCGATGGCACAAGGGGCGGCAGCGTGCAACGCCAGAGCGGCTGGCGTCCGGCGAAGAACGCGTGCGACTGCTCACGCACGCTGGCCCAGAACGCCTGCGCATCCGGCACGACTTCGCCGCCGACGCGGCGCTCGATCACGTTGAGCGTGGCGTCGGAACCCTCGAACCGCAGGTGCAGGCGGCCGCCGGTCCAACTGCCGGCCGTGAGTGGCAGCGCGCCGCGCGACAGCTGCGCCAGGCGCTCGAGCGCGCCCGGTTCGTCGCACTCGAGCGCCAGCGTGCGCTCCCCGGCCGGCAGCGGCAGCACCTTGAGGGACACGTCGAGCAGCACGCCGAGGATGCCCAGCGAACCGGCCATCAGCCGCGCCACGTCGTAGCCTGCGACATTCTTCATCACCTCGCCGCCGAAGCGCAGCACGCGGCCATCGCCGGTGAGTACGCGGGCGCCGAGCACGAAGTCGCGCAGCGGTCCCGCCCAGGCGCGCGCCGGACCTGCGAGGCCACCCGCGACCGTGCCGCCGATCGTGGCGTCCGCGCCGAAGTGCGGCGGTTCGAACGGCAGGCGCTGGCTGCACCGCGCGAGCTGCGCCTCGACCTCGGCGAGCGGCGTGCCGCCACGGGCCGTCAGCACCAGTTCCGCCGGATCGTGCCGGAGGATGCCGCGGTGACCGCTCGTGGCGAGCAGCTCGCCGTCGACCGCGCGACCGAGGAACTGCTTGGTGCCGCCGCCCAGGACGCGCAACGGAGCGCGCCGGGCCGTCGCCTCGCGGACCCGTTCGACCAGTGCCTCGGTGTCGTCCCGGTCCATCGCGGATCAGAAGCGGGGCAGGTGGGCGAACGGCAGCTTGCCGCCGTGCACGCGCATGGCGCCGTAATCGGCGCAGCGGGCGAGCGTCGGCACTGCCTTGCCGGGATTCAGGAGGCCGTCCGGGTCGAACGCCCGTTTCACGCCGTGGAAGGCCTCGAGTTCGTCCGAGCCGAATTGCGTGCACATCGGTCCCAGCTTCTCGACGCCCACGCCGTGCTCGCCGGTGACCGTGCCGCCCACGGCGACGCACAGTTCGAGGATTTCGGCGCCCAGTTGCTCGGCGCGCTCGACGTCGCCGGGCTGGCCGGCGTCGAACAGGATCAGCGGGTGCAGGTTGCCGTCGCCGGCGTGGAACACGTTGGCGACCGGCAGGCCCGCGGCACGCGACATCTCGCCGATGCGGTCGAGCACGTCCGCGAGATGCCGGCGCGGGATCGTGCCGTCCATGCAGAAGTAGTCCGGGGCCAGCCGGCCGACGGCCGGGAACGCCGACTTGCGGCCGGACCACATGCGCAGGCGTTCGGCGGCGTCGGTCGCGACCCGCAGGGTGGTCGCACCGCATTCGCGCAGCAGTGCCTCGACGGCCTGCAGGTCGTGCTGCACGTCGTGGTCGAGCCCGTCGAGTTCGCACAACAGCAGCGCGGCGGCATCCGTCGGGTAGCCGCAGCGCACGAACGCCTCCGCAGCGCGGATGGCCGGCTCGTCCATCATCTCGAGGCCGGCGGGCACGATGCCCGACGCGATGATGCGGCCCACGGCGTCGGCGCACCGCCGCACGTCCGCGAACGCCGCCATCAGCAGCTCCACGCGTTCGGGTAGCGGCTTCAGGCGCACGGTCGCCTCGACGACGACGCCGAGCATGCCCTCCGAGCCGGTGAGCAGCGACAGCAGCGGCAGCCCGGGGGCGTCACCCGCGGGCGATCCCAGGGTGAGCCATTCGCCGTCGATGGTTGCGACGCGTGCTTCGAGCAGGTTGTGGACCGTGAGCCCGTGTTTCAGGCAATGCACGCCACCGGAGTTCTCGGCGACGTTGCCGCCGATCGTGCAGGCGACCTGGGACGACGGGTCGGGAGCGTAGTAGAGGCCGTGGGGCGCGGCCGCCTCTGAGATCTCGAGGTTGGTGACACCTGGTTCGACGCGGGCGAGGCGTCGCTCAGGGTCGAGCTCGACGATGCGGTTGAGGCGCGAGAGCACCAGCAGTACGCCGCCCGCGACCGGCAATGCACCACCCGAGAGCCCGGTGCCGGCACCGCGGGCGACCACCGGCGTCGCGTGGCGGCGGCAGGCGCGCAGCACCGCCATGACCTGTTCGGCCGAGCGAGGCAGCGCGACGACCTCGGGACGGTGCCGCTGGGTGTTGAGTGCGTCGCACTCGAAGGGCGCGCAAGCTTCGGCCGACACCAGGACGGCGTCGGCGCCGAGCGCGGCCTTCAGTTCGCTGACGAGTGCCGGGTCAGGCGTCACGCGCCAACGTTACGACGCCGGAGGGTGTCCCGACCAGTAGTACATCTGCTGGGCGCCGGGCAAAGAGGCCGACGGCGACGACGCCGGCGAGCTGGTTGATCTCGCCCTCGAGCGCGACCGGGTCGGTGATCGCGAGATTGCGTACGTCGAGGATGTGGTTGCCATTGTCGGTCACCACGCCCTCGCGCCAAACCGGCTCGCCGCCGAGCTGCCGGAGCTGTCGCGCGACGAGGTTGCGCGCCATGGGGATCACCTCGACCGGCAGCGGGAAGGCGCCGAGCCTTTCGACCAGTTTTTTCTCGTCGACGACGCAGACAAAGCGGCGCGCGGCCGCGGCGACGATCTTCTCGCGGGTGAGGGCGCCGCCGCCGCCCTTGATCAGGTGCAGGCCGCGGGTCGCCTCGTCGGCGCCGTCCACGTACACCCCCAGTTCGCCCGCGTCGTTCAGGTCGAGGACCGGGATGCCGTGCGCCGCAATGCGGCGCGTGCTCGCCTCCGAGCTCGAGACCGCGCCGGTGACGCGGTGCCGGTGGCCGGCGAGGGCGTCGATGAAGAAATTGACGGTGGAGCCGGTGCCGACGCCGACCACCGCTCCGTCCTCGAGGTAGGCGAGCGCCGCTTCGGCGGCACGCTGCTTCAACTGGTCCTGGTTCATGCGCTGCGCGACCCCCAGATACGACTGTGCCCGCTTGCGCGGGCACAGTCTTGAAGACTTAAGCGAGAAGCTTACTTCTTCTTGGCGGCCTTCTTGGGCTTCGCCTTCGCCTTCGTCTTCTTCACAGCCTTTTTCTTAGCAGCCATTTGCGTATCTCCATGTCGGGTTAGTCCGGGCGCAGTATTTACCGAATTCAAATACACAATGCAAGAGGTACGTCACGATTTCTTCTTGCACCTGTCTCGGTCATCTGATCCTCGCACCTCGCGACGATCGCGTGCGGCGATGCGCTCACGCTGTGATTCACGGCATCCCGTCACTTCAGCGACGTGATGAAACGCCACTCGTCGCGCGTCACCGGCGTCACTGACAAACGGTTGCCGCGACGGAGGATCAGCATCTCCGAGAGCGCTCCCTGCGCATGTTTGCGCAAGCTTTCGAGCGTGATCGGCGGGTCGATCTTCTGCTCGAGGCGCACGTCGACGCTGTACCAGGTCGGTGAGTGGGGGTCGCTCTTCGGGTCGAAGTACTGGTGCTTGCGGTCGAGCGCAGCGCGCTCGGGATAGCCTTCCGTCACCACGCGCACGATGCCGTAGATGCCCGGCAGGTCGCAGCTCGAGTGATAGAGAAAGCCCTGGTCGCCCGCCTTCATCTCGTCGCGGAGCATGTTGCGCACCTGGTAGTTGCGCACGCCGTCCCATGCGGTGGTCGCGCCGCGCGCGCGGGCGAGGTCGTCCACGCTGAACGTGCCGGGTTCGGTCTTGAAGAGCCAGTACTTCACTCGTGGTGCCTCCGGGCAGGGTCGTGGCGCGGCACGATGACGCCGCGCTCGGTGACGATGAGGTCGAGCGGCACGTCCCAGGGCGAGGCGGGGATGCGGTCGAGCTGCTGGCAGGCGTAGGCGACGCCGATCAGGCGCGGTCGCCGCCACGCCGCGCCGCGGTCGCGCCGGCGCCGCAGCGCGCGGTCGTAGTAACCCGCGCCCATGCCGAGCCGGTTGCCGTCCGGGTCGAAGCCGACGACCGGCAGCACCACCGTGTCGAGGCCGATCACCGGTCGCGCTCCGGCCGACGCGGCCGGCTCGACGATGCCGAAGGCGTTGGTGCGTCGTGCCGCACCCGCCGTCCACGGCGAGAACAGCATCCGGCGTCGCCGGCCGTCGACGATGCGCGGTACGTAAACGAGCGAACCGCGGCCACGGGCGAGGTCGAGGCAGGGTCGCAGATCCACTTCACCGGGCATCGGCAGGTAGAGGGCCACGTGGCGGCCGCGACGGAACACCCCGAGACGCGCGAGGGTGGCGCGGATTGCCGCTTCCGCGGCGGAACGTGCCGCCGGATCGAGACCGCTGCGCAGCGCGCGCAGCCGGCGGCGTTCGGCGCGGACTTCAGCGATGGGTTGCGCCATGCGGTCTGCCGGCCGGCATTGAAGGGGGATGGCGCCGCCCGCCTGTGCCGTCACGAACCATTGCTCTCGACATGGAGCAATAGTCGGGGAAGGCCGCGGCACCTAAGGCTTCCCGCTCGAGGCGGACTTGCACAATGGTGACGACAGACCAACTCCCCAGGGTGTTGGACTTAAGGTCGAGAGGTAACCCGGACCGTGTCGAACACCGCAGGCGGCGCCAAATCATCGGGAACGCGGTCGAGGCCGTGCTCCCTACAGTTCCAGCTGCTGGCCCTTCTCGAGGGCCGTTTCCACGCGCTCCCGCAGCTTCTGGAGCTTCGCACCGAGCTCGGCGTCCACGCTCGAGCCGTTGCGGCGCAGCTTGATCAGTTCGTTGGCGAGGTTCAGCGCCGAGATGACCGCGATGCGGTCCAGCCCGACGACCTTGCCCGTGTCCCGCACTTCCCGCATCTTACCGTCGAGGTACTCGGCGGAGTCGAGCAGTGCGGAGCGTTCCTCGGCCGGGCACGCCACCTGGTACTCGCGGTCGAGCACGCGGACGCTGACGCGCGTGACGCGATCCTCGCTCACGAGCCGTGCTCCATCGCCTTGAGGCGGCCGATCATCGCCTCGACGCGCGCCCGCACCTGCTCGTTCTTCTGCAGCAGTGTGGCGCGCTCCGTCATGAGCGAGTCCTGACGCTGGCGCAATGCGCGGTTCTCCTCCTTGAGCTGGGCGAGCGTGGCGACCAGCTCGTCGATGCGTCGCTCGAGGCGCTTCAACTCGGCATCGACCGCGGTGCGGGCACTGGGTTCGCTCATGCAGGGAACTATAGAGCCGCCCCTGCAGGGAATCAATTGAAGCGGCGGTGCGCGGACGCGCGGTGCTACGATATGTTCGATGCATCCCTCCGTGGCCTTTGCCGACGTTGCCCGGGCCCTTGCCGCAGGCGCCTCCGCAGTGCATCCCGCCGAGGCGCACGGCTGCCTGTGCGGCGCTCTCTGCCTGCGCCCCGACTACTCGCTGGCCGATTGGCTGGACGAGATGCTGCCCGATGCGGCGGATCCCGGCGGCGACGCGCCGTTCGGCACGCTGTTCACCGAGAGCAGCGCGGTGCTCTCACGGCCCGACATGGAGTTCGAACCCCTGCTGCCCGACGACGAGGCCGACCTCGCCGAGCGCGTCACCGCGCTGGCCGCGTGGTGCCAGGGTTTCCTCTACGGCTTCGGTGCGTCGGGCACGGCCGCCCGGACCCGGCTGCCCGAAGCAGTGAGCGAGGTGCTCGCCGACCTGGCGCAGATCTCCCATGCCGGCGCGGTCGGCTCGGAGTCGAGCGAGGCGGAGGAGGAGGCCTACGCGGAACTCGTGGAGTTCCTGCGTGCCGCCGTGCAGATCGTCTACGAAGAGCTCGGCGCCGCGCGAGCGAGCCTGCCCGCATCCCAGACCGGACACTGACCAGACCATGAGCGTTCGCAAAGACGAGTTCGGCCGGCGGCGCCGGCAGCTGATGCGCATGATCGGCAAGGGCGGCATCGCCATCCTGCCGACCGCGACCGAGAAGCAGCGCAACAGCGACGTGCACTACAACTTCCGTCCCGACAGCGACTTCCACTACCTCACCGGCTTCGACGAGCCCGAGGCCGTGGCGGTGCTGGTGCCGGGCCGCGCGCAGGCGGAGTACATCCTGTTCGTGCGCGACCGCGACCCGACGCGCGAGACCTGGGACGGCAGGCGCGCCGGGCCCGAGGGAGCCACCGCCGAGTTCGGCGCGGACGACGCCTTTCCGATCGGCGACATCGACGACATCCTGCCGGGGCTGATGGAGCAGTGCAGCCGGGTCTACTACACGATGGGGCTGCACCCGGAGTTCGACCAGCACGTGATCGGCTGGGTCAACACGCTGCGTGGCAAGGCCAAGCAGGGGATCCACACGCCGTACGAATTCGTGGCGCTCGATCACCTGCTGCACGACATGCGTCTGTACAAGAGCCGTGCCGAGCTGGCGGTGATGCGGCGCTCGGCGCAGATTGCAGTGGGGGCCCACGTTCGCGCGATGCGGGCGACCCGGCCCGGGGTTCACGAGTACGAGGTGATGGCGGAACTGCTCCACGAGTTCCATCGCCACAAGGCGGACATCTCCTATCACCCGATCGTCGGCGGCGGGGCGAATGCCTGCACCCTGCATTACCACGCCAACGACGCCGAGCTGCAGGACGGCGACCTGCTGCTGATCGACGCCGGCTGCGAATACGGGTACTACGCGTCCGACATCACCCGCACCTTCCCGGTGAACGGCCGCTTCACGGCTGCGCAGCGCGCGGTGTACGAAGTGGTGCTGGCGGCACAGGAGGCGGCTTTCGCCACCATCCGCGCCGGGAACCACTGGGACGATCCACACCATGCTGCGGTGCGGGCAATCACCCAGGGCCTGGTGCGGCTCGGGCTGCTCAAGGGCCGGGTCGCGTCGCTGATCAAGGAGGAGGCCTACAAGAAGTTCTTCATGCACCGCACCGGGCACTGGCTCGGCATGGACGTGCACGACGTGGGCGACTACAAGGTCGGCGACCAGTGGCGCGTGCTCGAGCCCGGCATGGTGATGACGGTGGAACCCGGCATCTACATCCCGGCTGGCACCCCGGGGGTGCCGCGGCGCTGGTGGAACATCGGTGTGCGCATCGAGGACGACGTGGCCGTCACCGCGGACGGCATGGAAGTCCTCACGGACGGCCTGCCGCGCACGCCGGCGGAAATCGAGCGCGTGATGAGCAGCTGAGGTCGCGATGAACGAGCAGCCTGCGGCGCCCCTCCACGACCTCGCCATCGCCGGCGGCGGGCTGGTCGGCGCGTCGCTCGCGCTCGCGCTCGCGCCGCTCGGCCTGAGGATCGCGCTGGTCGAGGGCGTCGCGCCGGGCAACGGCGAGCACCCGAGCTTCGACGAGCGCACCACGGCGCTCGCCAACGGCACGGTGCGCGTCTTCCGCAGCCTCGGCGTGTGGCGCCACATGGAGCGCGAGGCGATGCCGATCCGTCGCATCCACGTTTCCGAGCAGGGCCGCTTCGGCACGGCGCGCATCGACGCGGCCGAGCAGGGACTCGAAGCGCTCGGCTACGTGCTGCCCAACCGTGTCATCGGCGCGGGACTCTGGGAGGGGTTGCGCGCGTGCCCGACGGTCGAGCTGATCGCCCCGGCGCGCGCGACCGGCAGTTCGCTCGAGGGCGACCGACGAGTGCTGGCATTCGAGCGCGACGGCACGGAGCGGCACGTGGCGGCGCGACTGGTGGTGGCCGCGGATGGTTCGAAGTCCCTGGTGCGCGAGCAGGCGGGCATCGAGGCCGACCACTGGGCGTACGGCCAGACCGCGATCATCGCTACCGTCACCACGCAGCGCTTCCACGAGTACGTCGCCTACGAGCGGTTCACGCCACACGGGCCGATCGCCGTCCTGCCGCTGGCCGAAGGCCGCTGCGGCATCGTCTGGACGCGGCGGCCTGAAGAGGCGCTGCGGTTACTCGAACTGCCGGACGAGGCATTCCTCGGCGAGTTCCAGCGGGCGTTCGGGTTCCGGCTCGGCCGCGTACTCAGGATCGGCGCGCGCTACTCCTACGAGCTCGGGCTCGCGCGCACCACGAGCCACGTGGCCGACCGGCTTGCCGTGGTCGGCAACGCCGCGCAGGCGATGCACCCGATTGCCGGACAGGGCTTCAACCTGGGGCTGCGCGATGCCGCGAGCCTCGCCGAGGTGATCGCCGACGCGCGTGTCGCCGGCAACTTCGATGCCGGTGCCGCCGGGACGCTTGCAGCCTACGCGGCCTGGCGCGAGGAAGACCAGCGCCGCATCGTCGCGTTCACCGACGGGCTGGTGCGCCTGTTCGCTTCGCCGCTCGGCCTGGCACGCGGCTTGCGCAGCGCGGGCCTGCTCGCCTTCGACGCCTTCCCGCCTGCCAAGAGCGCGATGGCCCGCCTGAGCGTCGGTGCGGCCGGTCGTGTGCCGCGGCTCGCCCGCGGCGTGCCGCTGGCCTCGGGACGCTGACGATGGTTGCCCGGCGCCACGATTTCGACGTGATCATCGTGGGCGGCGGCATGGTCGGCGCGTGTTTGGCGGCATTGCTCGCACGTGACGCACGACTCTCGGCGTGGCGGGTCGCGGTCGTCGAACAGGCCGCTCCGCGCGCTCCACAGGAGGGCTTGGTGGACCTGCGCGTCTCGGCGCTGTCGCGCGCGTCCGAGCGAATCCTGCGCCGTGCGGGTGCATGGGATGCCCTCGAGGCCAGCGCGTGCCCGTATGCCGAGATGGTGGTCTGGGACGCGGCCGGCCGGCTCGACGGGCGCGATACGCTGCGCTTCTCGGCGGCGGAGGCCGGCGAGCCCAACCTCGGCTACATCACCGAGAACCTGCGGGTGCAGTGGGCGCTGCACGAGTCGCCGCACGCGCGCGACGTGACGCAACTGCGGGCCGGCCTCGAATCGCTCGAGTTCGACGACGAGGCGGCGCGCGTCACGCTGACCGACGGCCGGCGCTTCAGCTGCGCGCTGGTGGTCGGCGCGGACGGCGGCCAGTCGCGCACGCGGGAGCTTTGCGGTATCGGCCGTGCCGGCTGGTCGTACGGACAAACCGCCGTCGTGGCGCACCTGCGCGCCCAGCAGCCGCACCGCGACACGGCATGGCAGCGGTTCCTGCCGGACGGCCCGGTCGCGCTCCTGCCGTTGCGCGACGGCCGGGTGTCGCTGGTGTGGTCGACGACCCCGGAGGAGGCTGCGGCGTTGCAGGCGGCCGAGCCGGCCGAGTTCGCACGGCGCGTGACCGCGGCGAGCGACCGCGTGCTCGGCGACCTGCAGCCGGACAGCGGCCGTGCCTGCCTGCCGCTCGCGCTGTGGCATGCGCGTGAATACGTGCGCCCGCGCCTGGCGCTGGCGGGCGACGCGGCGCACACCATCCACCCGCTCGCCGGCCAGGGAGTGAACCTCGGCCTGCTGGATTGCGCCTCGCTCGTCGAGGTGCTCGGCGACACGGTCGCCGCGGGCGGTGATCCTTTCGGGCTGCGTGCGCTGCGCCGTTACGAGCGCTGGCGCCGCAGCGAGAACGCGCTGATGCTCGGCGTCTGCGACACGCTCAACCGCCTGTTCACGCAGAAGAGCGTAGCCGTCGCCGGCGCGCGCCGCGCCGGCATGGCACTGGTCGCGCAGCAACCCTTTGCAAGGCGCGCGCTGGTGCAGCGCGCGCTCGGCCTCGCGGGCGACCTGCCCGCCCTCGTCTCTCGACCCGGGTAACCTCCATGACCGACCAGAACTGGCAGGAGGCGCTGTTCACGCAGGCAGCGCCGGAACTCGGCAACCAGTACCGCGACGATCCGCTGCTCGCCGGCTGGCTGCGACGGACGTTGCCTGCCGACGTGCTGCGCGCCGTCGAGCCCGAACTCGAGGAGCTGGGCGGCATCGCGGGCGGCGAGCTGTACCGCCTGCAGCTCGCCGACCGGCTGAACGAGCCCAGCCTCACGCAATGGGATGCCTGGGGACATCGCGTCGACCGGCTCGAGGTCACCCCGCTGTGGCGGGAGGCCGAGCGCCTCACGGTGCAGCACGGTCTGGTCGCAACGGCGTACGAGGAGGCACTCGGGCGTCATGCGCGCATCGCACAGTTCGCCAAGGTGTACCTGTTCCACCCGTCCTCCGACGTCTACACCTGTCCGCTGGCGATGACGGACGGCGCTGCGCGCACGCTGATCGAGTCGGGCAACGCGGCGCTGATCGCCCGCGCCGTCCCGCACCTGGTCTCGCGCGACCCGGCGACGTTCTGGACCAGCGGCCAGTGGATGACCGAGACCGCCGGCGGCTCCGACGTCGGCCGCTCGCAGACGCGCGCAGTGCAAGAAGACGGCGTCTGGAGCCTCTACGGACGCAAGTGGTTCACCTCCGCGGTGACGTCGCAGATGGCGCTCACGCTGGCGCGCCCGGAAGGCAATCCGCCGGGCGGCAAGGGCCTGGCGATGTTCTTCGTCGAGGTGCGCGACGGCCAGGGCCGCCTGAACGGCATCCGCGTCGATCGCCTCAAGGACAAGCTCGGTACGCGCAAGGTGCCCACGGCCGAGCTGATGCTCGAGGGCTGCCGTGCCGAGATGGTCGGCCAGCCCGTGAACGGCACGCGCGCCATCGAACCGATGCTCGGCGTGACGCGCATGTGGAACAGCGTCTGCGCAGTGGCTTTCATGCGTCGAGGCCTGGCCCTCGCGCGTGCCTACGCGGCGCGCAGGGAGGCGTTCGGGGCGCCGCTCGCGAAGCAGCCGCTGCACGCCGACACGCTCGCCGCCCTCGAGGCCGAGACCTGGGGCGCGTTCCTGCTGGCCTTCCTGCTCGTCGAACTCAGCGGCCGTGCCGAGCGCGGCCAGATCGACGAGCAGCAGCGCGCGCTGCTCAGGCTGGTGACGCCGCTCGCCAAGCTCATCACGGGCAAGCAGGCTGTCGGCGTCGTGAGCGAGGTGATCGAGAGCTTCGGCGGCGCGGGCTACGTGGAGGACACGGGCCTGCCGCAGCTCATGCGGGACACTCAAGTGCTGCCGATCTGGGAGGGCACTACCAACGTGCTCTCGCTCGACGCTCTCCTGCGTAGCGACCTGCACTCCGGGCTCGCCGCCCTGATGGGCCGTGCGTCCGCCTGTGTGCGGGCGCTCAGCGAGCCGCGCCTCGCTGCGGCGGGCCGGCAGGCGATCGGGGCGCTGGAACGCGCCGCGCTGTGGCTCGAGTCGGGGCAGGATCGCGAGCTGCTGCAGGCCGGTGCCCGCCGCCTCGCGATGACCATGGCGCGGGCCCTGCAGCTCGCGCTGCTCTGCGAGCATGCGCAGTGGCTGCTCGACCACGGCGGTGACCGGCGCGGTTACGCAGCGGCACTGCGCTTCTCACGCCTGCCGGTAGACCTGATTCACGAGGTGGATCCGGCGCTCGATGCGCTGCTCCTGTCGGAGCAGCGGTAGCGGATAGCCGATAGTAGGAGGGTGGTGACTTCAGGGTTCGGCCGCAAACCGAAAGGCTCTGTCACTAATTTGTGTTGGTGCCAGCCGTCTCTTCAGATAACAGAAGCGGACGTTGGCCGATGTCACAGTTCGGCCACAAGCAGTCGTACGAGGGGCGTGCCAACTGCAGTCGCTGCTCGAGAATCCCGGCGCGTTCTCAGCCGGAATCCGCGACGTCACGCAGTCGCGCAGGGTCGTTCACGGTCAGCGACCTGTAGTCGAGGGTCACGAGTCGACGGCTCGAGAACTCTCGCACCACGCGGCTGAACGTATTCCTGGAGACGTTGCTCAGCATCGCGAGCTCCGTTTGCGAAGCCGGGATTGCGGACGGCAGGTCCACATCCCAGCCCGACGCCCAACGCCGGCCCGCCAGCCGCAGCAGGACGGCCGCGCAGCGCGCCGCGGCATCGCGGATCAGCAGGTCGGCAGCGATCTGCATCGCGAGGTCCATGTTGTAGATCGCGTCGCGCCCGAGCTCGGCGAACCACTCCGGCCGTCGGCGAAGCAGTGCCCGCAGCCGGTCGCCCGGGACGCGCAGGAGGTTCACGTCGGTTCTCGCGATGGCGGTGACGCGACGACTCCGCTCGAGCAGCACCGGCACGGTGCCGAACCACTCTCCGGGCCGCAGCATGTGCAGCAGCACCGCATCCGGATGGGTTAGCTTGCTCTGCAAGGCGACCACACCGGAGCTGATACCGAAGACGTCCTGCCCGACGTCGTCCGCCTGATAGATCACGCTGCCGGCTGCGTAGAACTTCGGGCGCCCCAGCGCGAGGAACTCGCGCCTGAAGCGCGGCGGGCAGTCTGCGAACCACCCACGGATCGGGAAGCAGGATTCGACGGTCGCACCGCTGGACTTGGCCATATCGATGGCGACTGTACCATTTTGTGCAAAGTGCACCACCAGGCCGTGCTATCTGGGTGCCGTGAGAACGCGCCGTGTCGCGTCGCATTTGCCGAACCTCGAGGGACCCGCCATGAGCGACCGTGTGTTTTCGATCCTGGCCTGTGCATCAATTGCGTTGGCCCCGTCCCTCAGCGCCCGCGCCCAGTCGACGGAAGGCGCCGCCGCACAGCCGCCGCCGTCCTGGAGCAGCCCGTCCCTGCGCGGCGAAACCGTCGTCGGGCCGAACGGCGCCGTGACGACGCGCGCCGCACTGCTGGCCAACGAGAAGTGGGGCATCACCGAGACAACGCGCGCCGAGCGGGTCGCAGACGGCGTGTATGCGCTGCGTGGCTGGGGCATTGCGAGCACCTTCGCGATCGAAGCCCCGGGCGGCTGGATCATCGTTGACACCGGAGACTCGACGCGGGCAGCTGCCGAGATGCGCGCGGCGCTGGAGGCATCGATCGGCCGCAAGATAAAGGTGGCGGCCATCCTCCTCACCCACTGGCACTACGGCGACGGGACCGGCGCGTGGCTCGACGACGGCGCGGAGGTCTGGGGACACGAATACCTGGACCGCAACCGCAACATTTCGACCGGGATCAGTGTCCTGAGCGGCACCTATCAGGCAAGAGCGGCCGCACAGTTCGGCGTCTTCCATCCGCTAAGCGGTCCCGATGCCTTTCCGAACAAGCTCGGCTTCACGCCCGAGAAACTGTTGGCCCAATCCAGCTACCAGCCACCCACACGATTGTTCGAGAATGGTCGCATCGTCGACGTCGTCGTCGCCGGCGAGCCCGTGAAGGTCGCGCCCAACCGCTCCGATACTTCTGACAGCGTCGGCTTCTATTTCCCGCGCAAGCGCCTGCTCGTGACCAACTTCATGGTGCCGGGCGGCATCTTCAATGTGTACACGTTGCGCGGCGGGCCGTATCGCAACCCGGCGGTCTTCATCCAGGATGCGCGCTGGCTCGAGGCGAGAAATGCGGAGACCCTTTTGGATATCCACGGCCCCACCGTGAAGGGCGAAAGCATGGTGCGCGACGCGGTACAGCGCGCCGTCGACCAGGTGCAGCTGATCCACGACCAGACGCTGCGTCAGATTGCGCACGGCCGGGACGCGCGACAGGCGGCCGAACAGGTGTACATGCCGCGTAACCTGCGTGGCGACTGGGAAAACTACGGGCAGGTCGAGAGCCACGTCCGCCAAGTCTACAACGGCACGATCGGCTGGTTCGGCGGCGACGTGTACGACATCAACCCCCTGTCCGAGAACGAGGAAGCGGCACGTACCGTTCAGATGATGGGTGGCCCCGCGGCGGTGCGGAAAGCTGCCGCCGGTGCGAACGCGCAGGGCGGGCTTGCCAACTGGCGCTGGACCCTCAAGCTGACATCCCTGCTGCTGGCGATCGATCCGGCTGACGCGGACGGGCGGAAGCTCCGCGCCGCGGCGGCGCGGCAGCTTGGGCAGCGCACTTCGTCGGCCAACGCGCGCGGTTTCTACCAGACGGAAGCGCTACAGATCGAAGGCGGAATGAAAGTCAACGGCCAACCGCTGACGGTTGACGCGATCCGTACCTTCCTCGGCACGCCCACCGCGCAAGCGCTAGTCGCGGCATCCGTGGACGAGAACCTGCAGTTCGTGCGGTACCTCGTCGATCCGCGCAAGGCCGAGGGACTGCGCCAGACGTTCACGCTTGCCATCGAGGGCGACTCGCGCGTCCGGCGCATTGAGCTGCGCAACGGCGTGCTCGTGATCACCGATGCGGACGCCGCGGCACCGACGCACCTCACACTCTCGCGACAGGAACTCGCTGTCTTCGTGCTCGGCACACGCTCGCCGTCGACCACGGATGCGCTGAGCCAGCTCGACCGCGTACTCGATCGCAGCCATCTGCTGCCGCCGGGTGCGGTGGAGTCGGTGCTTCAGGGCATGAAGGCCGGCAACGACTTCGAGCACTAGCCGCGCTTTGATTTTGCGCACCATTGACGGGAGTCGTGGAGTCCGGCGCCGTCAATTGCTGACCAGCATAGGGTCGATCATGACCGATAGACGCAGGACAACTTTGGCAGGCTCAGTGATGGCTGCATTTGCGGCGACAGCCCTCATCGCCAGCACCGCCCAGGCCGGCGAGGCCGGCGAGGCGTACGAGACCAGCCTCGCGATGCAACTGTCGAATCCGGTCGCAGCGCTGATCAGCGTGCCGCTGCAATTGAACTACGACCAGGACATCGGCCCGGCCGACGACGGGGATCGCTGGCTGCTCAACGTGCAGCCCGTCATCCCGTTTGACTTGAACGACGACTGGAACCTGATCTCGCGCACCATCCTGCCAGTGGTGCGGCAATCGGACATCTTCCCCGGCGCGGGCACGCAGACCGGGGTCGGCGACGTGGTCCAGAGCATTTTCTTCTCGCCCAAGGCGCCGACGGCTTCGGGCTGGATCTGGGGCGCCGGTCCCGTGCTGCTGCTGCCCACGGGTTCCAACGACCTGCTGACGACCGACAAGTGGGGCGCGGGCCCGACGGCGGTGGTGCTCAAGCAGTCGAACGGCTGGACGCGCGGCGTGCTCGCCAACCACATCTGGTCGTTCGCGGGTGACGACGGTCGTGCCGACGTCAACGCGACCTTCCTGCAGCCGTTCCTGACTTACACCACGCCGACCCAGTGGACGTTTGCCGTCAATACCGAGTCGAGCTACGACTGGGAGGCCGAGCAGTGGTCGGTGCCGGTCAACGCCAGTGCGTCGAAGTTGCTGCGGTTCGGCAACCAGCTGGTAAGCCTCGGTGGCGGGTTGCGTTACTGGCTCGACAGTCCCGACAGCGGCCCGGAAGGCTTCGGACTCCGCTTCACGATGACGCTGCTGTTCCCCAGGTAATTTGCTCAACCACGCAGAGGGTGGATCATGACCGAGCTAGGCAGGGCGGCTTTGGTAGGCTCAGCGACGGCAGCAGTCGCGGCGACAGCCCTCATTGCCAGCACCGCCCAGGCCGGCGGGCTGCTGCTCTACGAGTTCGGCACGGCCGAGCCAGGCCTCGCCGCGGCCGGCTATGCCGCGCGTGCGCAGGATGCATCGACGGCGTTCACGAACCCGGCCGGCATGACCAGGCTCGACGGCACGCAGGTGCTCGTCGGCGGCCAGCTGATGTGGCTCAACACCCAGTTCTCGGTCGATGGCGCCACCTC
>Ga0209450_10000757_pt1 | contig 16259 bp, 14 predicted proteins | sample FrelakmetLWP11LW_FD_187149 | JGI IMG/M metagenome (GOLD analysis project Ga0209450, IMG submission 187149) | Freshwater lake sediment microbial communities from the University of Notre Dame, USA, for methane emissions studies - LWP11 LW (SPAdes)... | ecosystem: Environmental > Aquatic >...
TGGTTTGCGGTCAGTATCCATGGGAGTTTTCCCTCCACTGATAAGACGCTGGGTCAGACGTCATTGTTCCCGAACCGGTCAGGCAATACTTTTCACGTTAGCGATGATTTTATTACTTCAATCCAAGCTTGCATGCCGTGCTGGAGCCTTCTTTGCGCAGGTCTTTGCCCAGCAGCACGCGCTCCAGGTTAGCTGGCAGGCTGCGAATCCGCCTTCCGGTAGCGTTGGTGATTGCATTGAGGATCGCCGGTGCAGCGGGAACCAGTCCTGGTTCGCCAAGATTCTTTGCGCCATAGGGTCCGCTTGAAAAGGTTTTTTCCACGAAAGCCCCGACGATGTCAGGTACATCCAATGCTGTTGGGATCAAATACTCATCAAAATTGGTTGCCTGGATATACCCGTTATCGTAATCGACCCGCTCCATCAATGCATACCCCAGTCCTTGCGTGATACCGCCATATAACTGCCCAAAAGCGCCTTGCGGGAAGATCACAGTCCCGGTGTTATTCACCGCCCAAAAACCAGTCACTTCCACCTTGCCGGTACCGGTGTCCACCAGCACTTCAGCCACTTGTGCCCCAAAGTGATAGGCAAAATAAGGTTTCCCTTGGCCGGTTTCCATCGACCAATGGATCTTCGGCGGACTCCAACGACCGCGGCTGGTAAGGGTTAAACCCATTTCGCGGGCATGGTTGACCACCTCTTCAAATGAAACGGGTTCTTCTTTTGGACTAATAAACAACTCGCCGTGGCGTGTGATCTCTTCCACCTTGCACTCCAAAAGGTCTGCCGCGGATTGGTTGAGCTGAAGGCCAAGTTTTTCTGCTGCCACTCTTGTGGCATTGCCGCCTAGAACCGTTGCCCGGGATGCCACCGTTGGGCCGCTATCAAACGACTGATCAGTATCTGGGCGAGGCATTGAAAAACGCTCGGGGTTCAACCCCAGCATCTCGGCTGCGATCAGTGTAAAAACCGTCCGTGATCCCGTGCCATAATCGGTCAACCCGGAAGTGAGCGTAATGGATAAATCCTGGTTTATCTCTAATGTACCTACCGCAAAATCCTCGCCCTCGGCTCCCAGCGACATGCCGTGGAAAACCGCTGCCACGCCAATGCCGCGGCGGAATTCTCCCGGAATTAACGGCTTTGCAGCAACGCGGGAATAATCAGTATGCTTGTGCTTCCAATCGGAAATCTTCCGAACTTGTTCCAAACATTCAGCCAATGAAACGTCATCACCTAATGGTTGTCCGTGCGGTGTTGTGTCACCTGGACGTAAACAGTTTTTCAAACGCAATTCGATCGGATCAATTTTCAGTTTTAATGCTAGCTCATCCATGGCCTGTTCTAAGGCAAAACACACTTCGGTATTGCCAAATCCGCGGAATGCGCCGGCATACCCATTGTTGGTATACACTGCGTCGGTATCTACATGGCAGGCGTCGTAGCGGTAGGGCCCCATAGCGTGGATGGTTGAGCGCCAGGCGGTGAATGGTGTAATGCTGGAATATGCGCCGCTATCTACAGTTGCGTGGATCTTGCTTGCCCGCAATTTCCCATCAGCATCTGCGCCTAATTGCACGTGCATCTGCATGGCATCTCGTTTATACGAGGCGATCATTGATTCTTCCCGCGAAAGGATCATCTTTACCGGTCTCCCGGTGATAAGTGCCAGTTTTGCTGCCTGCCCTGAAATCTGGTACATCAGGTCATCTTTTCCGCCAAACGCGCCTCCTACGTGAGGTTGGATGACACGGATGTTTTCTTCGCTCAAGCCTAATGTACGCACGAGATTGCCTCTATTAATGAAGGGACTCTGGCAAGGCGCATAGACGGTTACGCCATTTTTTTCGGGAACTGGAACTGCCAACACGCCTTCCGTTTCAAGATAGGCATGTTCCTGGTGCATGGTTGAGTAGTCTTCTTCAAGGGTTACGGGGCAGAGCGCAAGCTCGCGTTGGGGATCACCTTTGCGTACGATATAGTGCATCAATAAGTTGCCCCGCGGATCCTCAGTTGCATCCCTAGAATGTTCACTGACGATAGTGGTCGCGGGGTCAAGTGCGGTCATCGGGTCGAAAACACCGGGTAATTCTTCGAGATCCACCTGAATGGCTTTCAACCCCCGGTCTAAAGCATCTTCATTCTCAGCAGCAAGGGAAACGATGCCATCGCCGGCATAGCGCACCCTTAGGTAAGCCAGCATGAACATATCGGAAATTGGATAACCAAATCGGCTGTGATCGACAAAATCTTCGCAGGTGATCGCCGCCACCACCCCCGGGATCTTTAATGCCGCACTGACATCCACTTTTAAAATACGGGCATGCGGCAGTGTACTTCGCAGTGTGCGTGCCACCAGCATATTGGGCAGGGCATAGTCCCCCACATATTTGGCGCTGCCCAGAACTTTTTCCATCGCGTCAACCCGGTCGGTGGGTTTACCGATAAATTGAAATTCAGGCATGGCCTTTTTTCTCCTGCCGGTTCTGCGCTGTGGATTGGATCGCATCTACGATTTGCTGATAACCGGTACAGCGGCATAAATTCCCGGCAATCGCGGTACGAATATCCTGCCTGGTCGGCTGCGGATTCTGCGCCAGTAAAGCCTCTCCCGCCAGAACCATCCCCGGGGTACAAAAACCACATTGCACTGCGCCATATTCAATGAAGGCTTGCTGCAAATCATTGGGGCTGCCGTCGGGCAGGTGAACACCCTCGATGGTTACAATGTTGTGACCGCTGGCCTGTGCTGCCAGGGTCAGGCAGGAATTGACCAGGCGTCCGTCGATTAAGACAGAACATGCGCCGCATTCGCCGACGTTACAGCCTTCCTTAGTGCCAGTCAACCCAAAGTTTTCGCGCAGCACATTTAACAATGTCTTATCTTGAGGAGCTTCTGTTTCAGCTGGCATACCATTAAGAATGAACTGGATTTTCATTGCACCTCATCCCATATAAAAACTTGCGTAAGCACCCGTTCCGTCATCGCTGTTAAAGCGGGAACTTTATATTCAGAAGACCAGCGATAGCCCGCCAGTCGGATCATCTCATCCACAGTTATTTTTGCTGCAGAATGAAAAAGTTCAGCCGAAGGTTGTTTCCCGATCAACGACTGTTCCACCACGGTCAACCGTTCGATATGCGGCGTGGCGGAACCTGTCACCAATCGCGCTTCCACGATTCGGTTCTGCTCATCAAGACAACCTAATGCTGCCACAGTTAATCGGGATATTGCCATGGCATTACGCCTTCCTAATTTAATGAAGGCACTGCGGCAACCGGAGGTAGGAACCGGGTAACGGAGGGAGGTCAGCAATGCCCCGGAGGGAAGGAGGGTTTTGTTTGGTGCGGACACAAATTGAGTCACTGGCAATAACTGTTCACCCGCAGAAGTGAGAAAATGGGCAACCGCATCCAGGCAGATCAACGCGGGCAATGAATCGGCGCAGGCAGCTGCGTTAACGACATTTCCGCCGAGGGTGCCCATGTTCCGGATTTGTACTGCTCCCACGGTGATGCAGGCTTGTTCCAATACCCGGGCTGTGGCTTTGATGATAGGACTATTCAGAACTTCATTAAAGGTGGCTGCAGCGCCAATATGCACCCAGCCATCTTTCAATTCAATACGGTGCAGCTCGGGAATTTGCGAGATATCCACCAGGCGGTCGCAATAACGTGGATCATGCCGTAATTGCAGGAGGATGTCAGTTCCTCCAGCCAATGCGCGACTTTTCAACCCGGGTTCGTTCAATAGAACGACAGCTTCGCTGACCGATGCTGCCCGGTTATATTCATATTGTCCCATTCCACTCTCCGAATGATTACCAATATTTAGCAAAAGGTGCGAGGCGGCTACTATGATGTGCGGTGCAATGCTTCAGTCATGGATATGCCAGCCATCATTAACCCGATTTGTTCCACAGTAGCCTGGTCCCGTTCCACGATTCCGATAATGCGTCCTTCATACAGAACGGCAATCCGGTCTGAAAGGACACGGATTTCATCGAGGTCTTCAGAGATCAGGAAAATGGCAGTGCCGCTTTCGCGCTGTTGCAGCAAACGCTGATGGATATACTCGGTCGAGCCGATGTCTACACCACGGGTTGGCTGAGAGGCAATTAAAACCTTTGGCTGACGCGAAAGTTCTCGTGCCATGATCAATTTCTGGATATTACCACCGGACAGGTTCTTTATCGGTGTGTCCAGACCGGGAGTTTTTACATTAAATTTATTTACCAATTCAATGGCGAATGAGCGCATGCGCGTGAAATCAAGAAACATCCCATGTGTGAATCTTGGAGCGGCGTGATCGTGAAGGAAGATGTTTTCCTGAACGGAAAATTCGCGGATAGCACCGTCACGCATGCGTTCTTCAGGAATATAAGCTAACCCTGAATCGACGCGCTTTTTGATCGGCATGCTGGTAATATCAACATTATCGAGCAAAATGGTACCCTGGGTGGTTTTCCGCACACCCGCCAGGCATTCAGCTAATTCACGCTGACCGTTGCCGGACACACCCGCTAAACCAAGAATCTCTCCGCCATGGATCTGCAGGTCAATCCCCCGTAGTGCCTGCGTACCGCGGTCACCCATTGCCTGTAATCCCCGCATCTCCAGGCGGATTGGACCGCTTTTAAGCGGCTGCGGGGAGAGGGGTCGGACTGTGCGACCAACCATCATCGTAACCAGTTCATCACGGGAAACTTCTGCGGTAAGACGGGTACCGATAACCCTTCCATCGCGCAAGACAGTTACCCGGGTGCTGATATTCGTCACCTCGTGAAGTTTATGGGAGATGAAGATCAAAGAGTGACCATCTTTTGTCATCCGATGGAGGGTAACAAATAGGTCATTCACTTCCTGGGGCGTGAGCACGGCAGTGGGTTCGTCAAGGATGATCAGACTTGCCCCACGGTAGAGTGCTTTAATTATTTCCACCCGCTGCTGCTCTCCCACTGAAAGCTGCCAGACATATGCTGAGGGGTCTACGACCAGGCCGTATAGCTGCGAGAGCTCACGGATTCGTGTTGATACTGTTTCCAAATCCAACGCCGGTTCGCGGGATGACCTTAATCCAAGGGCCACGTTTTCCGCGACTGTACATGTAGGCACAAGCATGAAGTGTTGGTGGATCATCCCAATCCCAACTTCAATGGCATCGGCAGGGGAGTTGAACGTATACGGTTTTCCATTGATAATGATTTCCCCATTATCCGGGTGATATAAACCGTAAAGCTGGCGCATCAACGTACTTTTACCAGCGCCATTTTCGCCTAATAACGCGTGAACTTCGCCCTGGTTCACATCAAAGCATACCCGGTCATTTGCCAGCACGCCCGGGAAATATTTGACGATGTTGCACATTTCAACCCGCTGTATTTGCTTTTTTTCGTTGATTTGTGCTTCAGGTACCATCAGTTAACCTCTATTTAGGTTTTTGGATAATTTTTAAATCAGTTAATAAAATGCAATAAAAGATTGATATTCGACCCCTCTTCAATATTTTGGAGAGGGGTCGATGAAATTTTGATTACGGAGTAACCGTAATCTTGCCAGTTTTGATGTCTTCAATGGCTTTTTGACCAGCCGCTAAAACATCAGCGGGCAGGGCATAAAGGGGATTGAATGCGATCTTTAAGCCGTCATTTTTAAGTTGCAAAATGTAAGTCTTGCCGCCTAGAGTACCGGCCAAGTGTTGTGCGATGATTTCTTTGACCATCCCGATCCAGTCATATACCTGGCTGGCAACAACCAGTTCCGGAGCAAGTGAAGCCTGATCCTGCTGGGTACCAAACCATAAGACTTTGCCGGTATCCTTGGCAGCGCCGATTGAGCCTACCACTGACTGTGAAGAACCGGTCAGGATGTCTGCTCCAGCAGCAATATGGGTTTTGGCGGCTTCGGTCATCAGCGCTACATCGGAGAAGGAGCCTGTCCAGGTTTTGGAAACCGTGATGGTTGGATCTATAGCGGCAACACCTTGTGTAAAACCATCAATGTAGGTCTTGGCATCGCCAACTTCAACTGGGCCGGTCACGCCGATGATTTTGGATTTCGTCAGCATGGCAGCGAGTACACCATTAATATATCCGCCTTCTTCAGCGGCGGCAGTGTAAGCATATACATTTGGCATACCAAACGTATTCACATCAGTTCCCCAGGCAAAAGTTACATCCGGGAAGTCTGGTGCGATTTCCTGCACAGAGGAACCGTATTGCGAACCATGGGCAATAACCACATCGAAGCCCTGGCTTGCATAATCGCGGACAGCAGCAGCGGCATCAGGAACCTTAAACATACCCTCGGAGTACTTGATCTCCATGGCAGCTTCTCCGCCCATTTCAGCCTGTACTGCTAACAGGGCATTGTACATAGACTGGCTGAATGCCATGTCGGTGACGGCACTGGGCATCACCACCGCGACCCGGAATGTCTTGGCCGGTTCGGCAGTAGGGGCTTCAGTAGGCGCTTCAGTGACGACCGCTTCGGTGGCAGGCACCTCTGTCATTGGCGCTGCAGTTGGCGTCGGTTTGGCGCACGCCGTAACAAGCAGTGCCAGTAAAACCATTACTACGATCAATCGTTTGAACATTTTGGATCCTCCTTTGGGTGACTTGGGTTTGACTAACTTTCGCCTCGTTCAAAAGGCTTATTCAATGCAGCTGGCTGACGCACCCGATTGATGGTGACAGCCAGGGCTGCAATAGTCAACAAATAAGGTAACATAATGGCGACGTCTGAAGGGATATTTACACCGAGTACCTGCATCCAGAGTTGAAATGCATTGACAGTGCTGAACAAAAGGGCGCCCCATAAAATTCCCACAGGTTTCCAACCGCCGAAGTAAACGAGAGCAACAGCAATAAATCCCTGCCCGGCGGTCAGGTTATCCTGAAATAGATTTAATAAGGATATTGAAAGTGAAGCGCCGGCAATGCCAGCCAGCATTGCGCCGATACAAACGCTGACGTATCGAACCCGATCGACGTTGACTCCCAACGAGTCGGCAGCCGCTGGGTTTTGCCCCACCGATTTAATGCGTAATCCCCAAGTGGTCTTTTCTAAAATCCACCAGGCAACCGGTACCAACAAAAAGGCACCATAAACCAGTAGGCTGTGATTGAAGAAGATTTCTCCAATCACAGGGATATTCCCCAACAATGGGATTTTAACCGGTTGGAATCCGGTAACAGTCTTAACTGTGCCAATGGTGATCTTAAATAACAGGCTCGAAAGCCCGAGTCCGAACATATACAACCCGATACCGCTAATTCCCTGCTCAGCTTTAAGGGTGACGCTGACGAATGACATCAGCAAGCCCATCAGCAACCCAACCACAATGGCGGCTAATAAACCAAGCCAAATACTGCTGGTGTTTAAAACAACATAAAAAGAGGCATAGGCGCTTAACAGCATGATGCCATCTACACCTAGGTTCAACACACCTGATCGTTGCGAAAAGGTTTCACCGATAGCAGCGTATAGGTAGGGGGTTGCAAGCCGGATAGCAGATGTGAGGATTCCAGCGATGACGCTGAGTTGGAATACGTCGTTCATGCCTGCTCCTCCTGGTTCTTAGCAGCAGCCATTTGACGGTGAGCAGCCCAGCGGCGGGACCAAAGCGCTGATCCAACTACAAACAGTACCACCAACCCTAAAATAGCATCAATCAGCGAATTAGGCACCTGAACAGCACGCTGCATCTTATCACCGCCTACCAATAATGCGCCAAATAATATCGAAGCAGGAATAGTGCCCAGGGGATGCAGCCCGCCGAAAAGTGCAGCTACGATCCCTGAAAAACCATAACCACTTGTAATGCCTTCCAGCAGCCGATGCTGTACCCCCATCACCTCGATTGCACCGGCGATGCCGGCAAATCCACCTGCCAGGGTGAGGGAAAGCGCCTGGTTGAAAGGCACGTTAATCCCCGAAAAGCGAGCAGCCTCAGCGTTAAAGCCAACTGCCCGGATGCGGTAGCCAATCGTGGTTCTCCAAAGGAAAATGTAGACGACAATGGCGAGTGCGACTGCGATCAGAGAGCCGGTATTAAGCAGCGTTTTAGGTACAAGGCGCATCAACCAGGCTTGTTCCGGCAATCGTTCGGATTGCGCCAGGTAAGTTCCAGCACTGATGCCAGCCGGGTCCATTAATACCGAACGCACCAAAAGGTTCATCAACTGCAAGGCGACCGCGTTCATCATCACTGTAGTCAGGATTTCATTAACCCTTAAGCGAGCTTTTAGAATTCCCGGAACAAACCCCCAGATGGCACCTGCCATAAAACCAACCAACAAAGTTGAAGGGATCAGCAGCCAACCCGGCCAGGTGCGGAAGGTAAGCGGGAACCAGGTTGCTGCAAGAGCCCCCACGATTATCTGACCTTCCCCGCCAATATTGATCACACTGGCGCGAAAAGCAATACAAATACCCAATCCCACCAGTAACAGTGGTGTAGCCTTTACCAGCGTCTGGGTCAGGCCGGAAACACTGCCAAAAGCCCCATTGATCATTTGGGCATAAGCTGTAAGTGGATTAACTTTTAGAATAAGGAGCATGATTGCGCCAATAAGCAGCGCTAGAAGCATCCCGGCTAAAGGTAAAAGCGCATTGAAAAACAAACCGAAAAAATCAAATCGTCGGGCATGTACAGCTTTCTCGTCTTTCTCAGGCGGCATAAGCTAGACTCCAGTCGACGTAAAGTGCAGTATGTTTATCATTTATACAATATTACAAGATAACTTACAACAAAAGGGCTACTTGATATGAAATTAATCACAGTTCGATTCTTCTGACCAGGTCAGATACGAATTGACCAGTACATCGATTTAGTAATCTCAGACAAATTTCAACTAGTGTAACTATTAAATAATACTATTAAATAGATTAACATAGCCTATCATAAGGTTCTTATTAAGAATAAAAGGAATGGAAAAACATAATATAGAAGGAGAGAGTCCTATAATGATTTCCAGAAAAATAATAAATTCATTGGGGAGTAATACTATCAGACTGGGTGAACACATTGAGTTTTGATGCCCGAGCATGACCAACCAGCGTAATCCCCAATTTTTCACCGGTTTCAATTGCCAGGCTGCTGACCGAATGAAGCGAAATCAATAATCCTACCTGTATCCTTGCAGCCTTAAGCACCATATCCGAAGAGATTCGCCCTGTTGTGATGAGCATCGGTTTTTCAAGTGTGACTTTGTTTGAAAGGCAGAACCCGGCAATTTTATCGAGGGTGTTGTGCCGTCCCACATCGTCAGAACTGATAATGGTTCTCAAATCATCGAAGAGAAATGTTGTATGAATCCCTGATCTTAATTCCCTCATTTGATTTAACGCAGCAAGGAACATACTCAAATTTGTTTGAACATCGCTGTAATTATAGCGATTTGTATATTTCCCCGGAGTTGCAACGGATTCTAATGACCGGCTCAGTCCTCCCTGGCATCCAGAGGTTCGATTCCAATGAGATGGTTTTTCGATGCCATGCTTCAGCCATACGTCGATATTGGTTTTATCATCGCATACCTTGATCAAACTGACTTCGTCGATTGATTGAATAAAAGATTCGTTATATAGAAAACCTACGGCCATCATTTCCAGGTTATCGGGTGAGCAGCGCAATCCCAGCCAGACATCCCCATTAACTGACATCATTACCTCAGCTTCCCGGGCAATCGGCGACTCTTTCGTTGCTGCACCTTTTTCCGATATTTCCGAATACTTGATAACCTTATGAGAATTTGGGGTCATGAGAAATTTTCCAGACATAATGAGAGGATTGTTATATAGAGGATCCGACTAGAGTGGCAGCCTGCAGGATCATTTGACCTGGTTCAAAGGGAATGGTTTTTCCGTTGATCGAAAGTTCACTCACACAGACCTCCGCGATACCACTAAAAGAAACGGTCTACAGGAACACGATCGAAAATATTAATTCAATCTAATTGGTAAAAAAGTACAGTATTCAAAATTATAGTATGAAAGTCCGCTATTACCAGAATTACTATTAATTTGACTTTTTCAATTGTCTTTTGCAAATGAGAAATGCATCTGCACGATAACCCATCTACCATCCCGCTTTTCTAAGGTTCCTGTCCAGCGGCAGTCATCCCAACCGCCGGGTTTGCCATTCCACTCGGCATGGTCATCAAGCATACAGGAATACCACGCAACATCTCCTGACCTTGAAAAATTCAATCGAAATTCCCGGATAGCGTAATCGGTTGCCTTAAAGGAGTCGCTCATCCAGGATCTTTCGCCCATTCTTTTAAAAGCCGGAAAACCAACGATAGTGCTTTTTGAATCAGGATGGAAGATGAAGAAATCTTCATCTTGTGCCACGATAGAAAACAACCTGTCAATATCTTTTGTCAATGCCCATCCGATGGCATCTTGGATACATTGCTCTACAATCGGTCGCTCACTATTATCATTCGCCATCGTTCACTCCTGTGTTCAGGTGATTTGTTGAAAAGGAGGCAGAAATTCAGGTGGCCTTTTCATTGCTCATGCTGGCAACCTGGGCAAAAGTAAATACTGCCGCCCAAGTAAGGCTGCTTTTCAACCAGATTACCACAAATCGGGCAGGGCTTACCAACGGTATTCTTACTCATACAGGTTGCATATCCCCCAGTATTACCAAATAAATCGCGCTCTGTATCCCTACCACCTTGTTTTTCCATTTTTCTCAATACACTACCAATTGAAAGATATAGTGTTTCCTTATCACCACTTGATAATGTAGAAACTTTCCTCTTTGGATGCATCCTGGCAGTGTAGAGGATATCCTGGAGTGCACCGTTGCCTAATCCGGGGATACGCTGTTCCGTTGCCAGGAATGCTTTTAGTGAGTATTTATCTATTTCTGGCTGGAATAAACCAGCAAAATACGACTCATTGAATCCATCTGTCAAGGGAGAAGGCTTTTGACTTGCGACTAAATAATACGGATTGTCATTAGTTCCACGCACAAAACACCACAAACCGCCATACATGGCAACACTGGCACTCAGCGCAGTACCATCTTCAAACTCAACCAGAAGCTGGTGTTTAACTGGCCAGTCCTCTTTCACCTGGTGAAATCTCAGGTTAACCCCGTCGGTAAATAACAGCGCTTTATCGTCGAACGTGATCTCAACCATGCCACCGCGATAATAAGCTTCTCCACAGACCTTGTCTTTCAGGAACAGTGAATACCCTTTAGGATCGCCAGAGTACCAGGCGAATTTGTGAGGACTTTGTGCCGCCGTCACGCTGTCTACTATCTTCCCGGATATACTTTTATTCAATTGGCGGGCAATCACTGCAGCTTCTGGAATCTCGATCATTTCGTTTTCCACTCCCTTATCCAGGGTTCGTAAAGCTCAAAATCTGATCCCATCACAGATTTATATAGGGCATTTGCTGCTGGATTTTGCCCACCTACAAATGCTGTGGTAGCTCCCATGCGCTGGAGTCTGCGTATACCTTCAGTCAATAAGGCTTTGCCAAGTCCTCTTTTTTGATGCACCGGAACGGTTGCTACTGGTTCGAAGTAAGCGCTGCGGGTGGTGTCGTCAAACCAGATCGTACAAAACGACGCAATTGAACCATCTTCTGCTACTGCAACCAGATCAAGGTCACGGCGGTAAAGTGGAGCGTTCTGGAGGTTATGGTACCAGGTGGGATCCTTACGGTTTTCCACTGCAACGGCGATATCTCCTTCATGGAATCCTAACCCAGAGGCGTAACACCGCTCCAATAACTCCAACCCATCTCCTTGTGCACGTAATGTGTACCCCGCAGGAATCGGAACTTCTGTGATTGGAGAATCAAAGGAACGCCGCCATTGATGCTCTGGCCACTCATCTTTTCGATAACCGTGCTGAATCAATATTTTTTGTCGCATTTGATCCCGATCAGGTGCCCACACTTGTAAACTGCACGAACCATCTGGTTTTACTGCAACCAAATGCTTCTCAGCAGTTGCTAACAATTCTTCCTCTAGTTCAGGAGTACGGTAATTGGGATGAACGCTAGGATGGGCGTTTCCAAATCCACCCTCAGCCATTATCATGGCGACGATCTGGTTATCTATCTCCCATAAGAATGTGAATTTCTCCATTCCGACATTCTCATTCATGCAGCCCTGAATCCGGGCGTAATCCAGCCTGGCGACATGCCAACTTCTTTCCCGTCTGTCATTAAGAAGGAATACCTGCCGCAGAAAATCCCGCAACCGCCAATAGTCATCTTCTTTTTCATAACGACGGAAATGGATTTTCATTTTCATAACTCCTCTGCATTTGCGAATTTGCATCTTTATTATAGATTTAGTTTTCTATATTATATAAATGATATCCAATTCATACCGAATACATCGGGCGCAATTTGGAAATTTTCGACGTGTTCTAGAAGAAACAAGAACAAAAATTCAGAAAAACTAGTAAACAACCATACCTGAGGATTTTTTTAATTTCAATTCCTTTGTTTAGGTATTTGAATTGATCTGAATTTGAAAAATATTTTGAAACTAAAGTGAGTTGGCACTCAAATACTCAGCAAGGCAAACAAAGCCCTTTCGGAGGATAATAATTGAAGTTGTATAATGCGCAATATGGTTGTATTATATGCAATATGTTTGTATAATTGTCTCATCTAAGGTGATTTATGGCAGAAATTCAATCGTTGGCTCGTGGCCTAAAGATTCTGGCTCAACTTGGTGAATCGCCCAGCGGCTGTTCTATCACAGAAGTTGCTCAGGAACTTGCAGTAGATAAAGGTAGTGCTTCGCGTTTGATGAATACCCTGGTGAAATACGGGTTTGCAGAGAAGGACCAGGTATCTCGTCGTTTCTACCTTGGCCCTCAGGTTGTGGTACTTAGCCGGAGCCTTCTGACGCGCATGCCACTTCGAGAGGTTGCCAAGCCATATTTACGTGATCTGATGAAAAGCACAGGAGAATGTGCACATATTGGTGTTCTATCCCAGTGCGAGGTATTGTACATTGATCAAGTCGAATCACCAGCGTCGCTGCGTGTAAATGCAGAAGTAGGTTTTATGGCACCTCTGCATTGCACAGCCCTGGGTAAAGTGCTCCTTGCATTTGGGCGTCAACCAATTCCAGAGAACTTGGCTCGTTTCACAAATGCCACCCTGGTAACCCAGGAAGCTCTGCGTGAGAACTTGGAATTGGTGAAGGATCTTGGTTACGCCGTGGACGACGAAGAATTCGATGTTGGGGTGCGCTGCATTGCTGCTCCTATTTATGACTTCAGAGAAAAGGTTATTGGCAGTATTGGTATTTCGGGGCCAGTAACTCGCATGATCCAATCCAGGATGACTTCTCTGGCGGAACAGGTGTTAGTCGTCAGCCATCAACTCAGCGATAAGATGAAATTTACCCAAAACGATCAATAGCCAGAAAACAGATGAGTGAGATTATGAAAAAATTGTCCCCCGCTGACATCCAAAATCAACGTAAAGAACGAGCTTCAGTGATTTCTGTTGCTGGGAGTCTGCGTGCTGCAAGGCAATCAAGTAACATCCCTCGTAAAGTCGATCTGACCCTCTCTGAAGCCATTGTGTTGGGTTTAATTGACCAGGGAGTACAGATTTTTTATACGGTTTTCGGACACGGCTCAACAGAGGTGGGGGAAGTATTGAGAATCTACCACGAGGCTGGTGTGGTTAAAGTTTACGGAGTGAGGAGCGAGATTGAGGCATCACATGCTGCAGCTGCTTTACGTTGGGTATGTGGTGAAAAGGCGGCAGTTATAACCTCAATTGGACCTGGAGCTCTGCAGGCGCTGTCAGCCTCGCTTGTTCCTTCCTCTGATGGAATTGGCGTCTGGTACCTGTTTGGAGATGAAACGACTGAAGACGAGGGGTTTAATATGCAACAGATTCCTCACCACCAGCAGTCCGATTTTTTGAAAATGACATCTGTGATGGGTGCTGCTTATTCTTTACATACCCCTTTAGCTCTTCCTGCTGCTCTTAGAGCTGGGAACGCTGTGGTGGAACATCCATTTCGCCCTGGACCGTTTTTTCTACTGTTGCCAATGAACACACAGGCTGCCTGGATGGAGGATTTCAATTTGGACGAGATCTGCTGGCAAGCTCCTCTGCGTATGGGGCGCGCTGAAGGAGATTACCAGTCCGTTGCGAAGATGATCCACTCTGCTAAACGGATTGTGGTCAAAGCAGGTGGTGGGTCGGTTGGTGCAAAAGAGGAACTGGAGCATTTACTACAATTATCTGGTGGGGTTTTAGTCCATACACCAATTGCCACCGGCTGCATTCCTTACTCTCACCCAGCTAACATGGGCGTTGGAGGCTCCAAAGGCTCTCTTTGCGGAAATTATGCAATGGAAAATGCCGACCTGTTGATTGCGGTGGGAACTCGTGCGGTATGTCAATCGGATTCATCCAGGACCGCGTATCCGAAAGTTAAGCAAGTCATCAACATCAATGCTGATATTGATGATGCCCAGCACTATAACCGCACCCTGCCACTGGTCGGAGATATCCGATCAACATTAGCGCACTTAAATATTGCCCTTGAAAAACTAGGGAAGGTGGAGAGCAAGGATTTATGGTTGGCAGAGTGTGGTGTCCGTAAAAAGGCCTGGCTGAAATTGAAAACAAAAAGGATTGCAAATCCTATTCTTCATGACGACTACTGGCAGCAGGAGGTTTTAACGCAACCAGCTGCCATAAAAACTGCCCTGGATTGGGTAAAAGTCAATCAGGCTATCTCCTTTTTTGATGCAGGTGACGTGCAGGCAAATGGTTTCCAGTTAGTTGAGGATGAAGAACCGGGGAAAACCTTTACAGAAACAGGTGCTAGTTATATGGGATTCGCAGTTTCAGCCTTGCTGGCTACTGGCACTGCCAGTAAGCCCTTTTACGGCTTGGCATTCACAGGTGATGGGTCTTTTACAATGAATCCCCAGATCCTAATCGATGGGGTAGAACATGGCGCGCGTGGGTGCATTCTCTTGCTTGACAATGGTAGGATGGCTGCTATCTCTGGGCTGCAGAATGACCAGTATGGAAAGGAATTTGCTACGGCCAACCGCATCCAGGTGGATTACCTGGCATGGGCGAGAGCAGTGCCAGGCATTCTTGCCCTCGAGGCTGGTCAATCATTGGAGAAACTGAAAGAAACCTTGGACCAGGCAGGTCGACATCCAGGATTGTCTATGATCCGGGTAAAGGTCTATTACGGACCGCATGAGTTGGGTGGTATGGGTGTGTACGGGCGCTGGAATGTAGGCAATTGGTGTGAGGATACTCAACACTTGAGGCACGAAATTGGCTTATAGGAGTGCTTATGTCAGTCTTAACCCAGGAACGAATTAATTATCTTGAAGCTATGGCTCAGACCTTGCGGTCAGACAGTCTTCAATTAATTCACCGTCGTGGGGCAGGTCATCCAGGTGGCGCTTTATCCGCTGCAGAGATCCTCTCGGTGCTGTATTTCCATGTGCTACGAATTAACCCTAAAAATCCGCAGATGCCTGACCGTGACAGGTTCATTCTAAGCAAAGGGCACGCCTCCGCGGTTCTGTATGCTGCGCTAACAAGGCGGGATTTCTTTGATATTAAAGAATTGGACAATTGGGGTGAAGTGAATTGTCCACATCAGGGACATCCGGATCGATTAAAGACTCCTGGTATAGACATGACAAGCGGCATCCTCGGACATGGTGTAGCCATCGGTTCAGGTCTGGCACTGGCTGCCCGTATGAATCATTCCCCGTCTCGGACATATGTCCTGATCGGGGATGGCGAATCACAGGCAGGAATCATATGGGAAGGCGCGGCAACTGCTGCTAAATACCGCCTTTCCAATCTAGTGGTTATCCTCGACCTGAATGATGTTCAGCTGGATGGTCCTGTACACGAGATTATGCCCATGGATAACATGCTTGAGCGCTGGAAAGCTTGTGGATGGCATGTGATCGAAGTGAACGGACATAATGTCCGCCAACTCGCAGATGCCTTCGATCTTGCCGGGGAGATCCATGATAAACCTGTTTGTGTTATTGCCAGGACAACCAAGGGGAAAGGCGTTTCCTTCATGGAAAACGATTCTTACTGGCATGGTAACGTTCCCAATGCAGATCAGTTGAAACAAGCACTGGCGGAACTTGGTGTGAGGGAGGTGACCCATGGCTGAGATTTCGATGCGTGAAGGTTACGGTCGAGCACTGGCCCAATATGCATCCATGAATCCAAAAGTGATTGCAGTGGAC
>Ga0209450_10000758_pt1 | contig 16256 bp, 13 predicted proteins | sample FrelakmetLWP11LW_FD_187149 | JGI IMG/M metagenome (GOLD analysis project Ga0209450, IMG submission 187149) | Freshwater lake sediment microbial communities from the University of Notre Dame, USA, for methane emissions studies - LWP11 LW (SPAdes)... | ecosystem: Environmental > Aquatic >...
CAACTGGACTAACTGGACTACAAGGACCAACTGGACTAACTGGACCAAAAGGTGACACAGGACCAACAGGACTACAAGGACCAACTGGACTAACTGGACCAAAAGGTGACAAAGGTGGTATACAAATTGTTGATACTAGATCCGTTGATTCACCACCGTCATTTTATAGAGGAAAAGGTATCGATAAATATCATGAATTTAAATTAAAAGCTACAATTAAAACACCTTCTACACAAGAATACAATGTTCTTGAAACTATTGTAAGCTGGAATGACGCATCAGGTGGTCCAGTTGTTCAAATTGCATATGGTGAAAATCAATATTATAGACAATCGACTAGTGACACTGTTTGGGGCCCGTGGAGGATAATGGCACAAGCTGACGCAAGTGGAAATATGACAGCAACTGGAAATATGACAGCAGGTGGAAATGTGAACGGAAATTCATTTTCAGTAAAGGGTGATCTTCACATGGATGGTGCTACTAATAAGTGGATTTTCCACACGCCAGATGATGGTCGTACACATATGTATATTGCTCCATTCAACGATGCAAAAAAAGATTGGGATTGGGATAATTCTACAATTTTTTACAACGATGGTAGTGTAAAAATGAAAAATCTTACTGTAAATGGTACAAATATTGAATCACAATTATATATGCCAAAACCATTTGTGCAATATAGAAGTTCCGGAGATATAGGAGAAGTTATTAATGGAACTTTATTTGATTGTACTCAACAATGTAATACAACTAAGAGTTGCATTGGATTTTCAAGAGCAATATCAGCAAAAGATTCTGATAATAGTAGCTGTTGGTTAAAAGCATCATATCCTAGCCCGTCTATGAATGATGGTACTTATAGAACTTTTGTAAAACCTGGTACACAGTTTCCAAAATAAAGTTAAAAAAAATGAATCGAAATTAAAGATATTAAATAATTATATACAAATGTATCGGAGACGATGCTGATAATTGGTCGACTTGGAAAGTTACATGGTAAATAATTAAAAATACGGAAAAGTGGAAATTAATTGATGTAATATACAATTTTTTAATATATATATATATATATATATATATACAATGGGTAATTTAGTTTCTTCGGATGTATATACAAAACAAGAGATTAATGCTGGAATGAAAGAAATTACTGATGACCTAGTAAAAAGAATAGACAAAATCTATACAAAAGAAGAAGTAGATGATATAATAAAAAAATTATACACAAAACAAGAAGTAGATACTAAATTAAACACAGCTTACACAAAACAAGAAGTAGATACAAAGTTCGCTACGGCTTACACAAAACAAGAAGTAGATACAAAGTTCGCTACGGCTTACACAAAACAAGAAGTAGATAGAAAGTTCGCTGATTTAAAGAAGGAATATGTTTGGTGTGCAGATGGTCAGATGTGTAATGTACCAGATGCAAGTAATGGATTAAGTATAGGAGGTTACTCTATTATGAAGAATGATAGTAAATTATGTTTGAAATCTGGTGGAAAATCATATTGTTTTGATGGTAATACAGTTTCTCAATCGTAATCATATAAATATAAATCCAATATTTTTTTGAATTTATATAATAAGATGGACAGTAATTTTATTAATCAATGTATTCAAAGTGCATACGTGAAAAGAAGTAAATGTACACAAAAAGTTTTAAATATACCTGGTATGTGTGGTGAAATCACTAGACACTTGTATAATAATTTATGTTCATTGAGTGGTTGTAATCTTTTAGAAATAGGTTGTTGGAAGGGGGCGTCTACGATAGCTGCATTATATAATAACAAAGTAAATGTTTCAGTTATAGATAATTGGTCTGAATTTGGATCTCCGTGTTTCGAATTTAATAAAAATATATTGAAACATTTACCTAATTACAGGTTACAGATAATTAATGAAAATTGTTTTCGTTTAAAAACTAGTTTACAGTATAAATCGTATGATATATTTATTTACGATGGGTCTCATAATATAGAGGATCATAAAAAGGCAATTGTTACTTTCTGGGAATATTTATCAGATACATGTATTATAATAATAGATGATTGGAAATGGGATGATGTTAAAAAGGGTACAATGCAAGGTCTTGATATAGTTAATGCAAATGTAATACAAAAATGGGAATTGTATGATGAAGTAGATGAAAATAGGAATGGGGTTTGGAATGGATGTTGTATTTTTTTAATAAAAAAGTAGTGTTCATTTTTCCAGAGAATAAATGAACTAAATGATTTAAAAATAAATTTCTTTAAAAGTAAATGGGAATTTATTATTCAGAAGACGGAAGATATTGTACATCAACACTTGATCCACCAATTACATTTTTAACAAACAAGAGTTTGAAAGATACAGATACAGATACAGCAATTATAATTCAACGGTGGTGGAGACGAATTAACAAACACAAAAAGTTATAGATAATGTATTTAAATGTTCAAGTTAAATTTAAATGTTCAAGTTAAATTTAATAAAAAAGTAAATAATTTTTTTGTTTATTAGAAGATACTAATTATGAATGCTTTGAAGTATACGACAAAGTATACGTTTAATAACACGGAACAACTTGGTATTTTGGTAGAAAGAGCAATGTGTGACATAGTAAAAATACCTTTTAACACAAAAAGAAAATATGATAGTTTACCAAGTGATATTGTTAACGATATATCTGAAACAGTTGGTCCGGTGTTAAAAAAGATGAAATTGCAGCACGTTGGAAATTTAAATATGACATATGATTTTGTAAATAGTGAGAATAATACTACAGTTTCTGTAAAAACGTTAATGAAAGGGAATCGTATATGTCCTCAGAATATAGGACAATGTAGTTTAAATAGTTTATCATTGAAATTGGGTGAGAATTTTGATAAAATTGAAACATTTAAGAATTATTTTATGGAGAATAAGATGGATATGTTAACAAATTATTTAGTAAATTGTTTTTGTTGTGATATGACGATTATATATAAATTTGATAAAGGGATTGTGTATATAATTAGAAGGCAACAAGATGGTGATATTAAATTTACGAAAGAGTTGTTTTTATCTACGTCAAAGTTATTATGTGATTGGAATGAGTCGAATACGTTATACATTAACGAACTGAATGAAAAGCGTTTATCTATTGGAGAGTTACAGATTCATAAAAATAGGAATTGTGTAAAGTTTCGTTTTAATGTTGATACATTAGTTGAAATGATAAGGAGTGGTTGTATTGAAAATTTATCCGTGGACGTTTATAATTTAAAAACGAAATACTCTTTTACAGTAGAAAAGAATATGAAAGAAAAGGAAAAGAATATGAAAGAAAAGGAAAAGAATACGAAAGAAAAGAATACGAAAAAAAAGTTGTGTTTTCAGAGTTTCAACTATTTAGGTAGTAAGATGAAGTTGTTGGACTTTATAAAAGATACAGTATGTGATTATGCTAACAAAAGTAGTTATAAAGAGGTTACTAGTTTTGCTGATATATGTAGTGGTACAGGTGTTGTATCATTTGATGTATTAAAGGGTGGGTGTAATAAAATTTTAACTAATGACATTCAAAATTATGCTTATGTAGTATCATCTGTTTGGTCAAAAAATGGAATGGATATACAAAAGTTAAAAAAGATTGTTGATGGTTTAAATGATGAATTATCTAAAGTACAAGAAATTGATTTACCAAATGTAGAAAATCTAGATACCAGTAGTTATTTTATATATAGTAATTATACAGAAGCTGGTCCAGATTATAGGTTATATTTAACAAAGATGAATGGTTATAAGACGGATTATATAAGGAAACGTATAAATGATTTACGATGTGATTTGAATGATAAAGAGTATCATTTATTGTTAAAATTGTTATTATATGCAGTATCGTCTGTGAGTAATATTGCTAGTGTATATGGAGCATATTTAAAAAAATACAAGAAAGTTGCTTTGAAAAGTATAGTTTTAAACTGGAGTCTTGTGGAATTTTTAGTCGACGATGATGTAGAACACGAATGTTATAATAGTAATATTAGTGATTTGTTAAACAGTAAGGATTTTTCTGATTATGAAGTTGTTTATATGGATCCTCCTTATGTTGCAAATAGAAGTTACCACGATAATTATCATTTATTAGAGACAATTAGTCGTTATGATAATCCAAAGATAAAGGGTAAAACGGGATTAAGAGAATTGGTAGATACAAAATCAAAGTTTTGTTCAAAACGTGATGCATTTGAAGAGTTCAAGGTTGTTTTATCAAAAATTAGATCAAGATATATATTTATAAGTTATTCATCTGAGAGTGTTGTATCAAAGAGTAATATGATGGAATTATTAGAAAATACAGGTTGGAATAATGTAAAATGTTATGAGAAACAATATCAAAGATTCAAATCAAATAAGAATAGTGATGAAAAACAACCAAAAGATATTATCGAGTATATATTTTGTGGAACAAGAATATGATAGAAGAATATGGTAGAAGAATATGGTAGAAGAATATGGTAGAAGAATATGGTAGATTAATTTTTATAAAATAGATTAATTTTTATAAAATAAAAATAAAAATATAGATTAAATGAATTATTATTTAACATTAGATTACTTTAGGTATAGAATAAAAAGGGATTCTGTTTTGATGTATGATAAATTGAAATCTTATTGGGGTAAGATCTTTGACAACACTGACACTGATACTGGTTATATGTTGGTGGATATAAACAAAAAACAAATACAACAGAGATATGTATCTTATGATGAATTATGGGAATTATGACTAGAAAATATACTGTATCTGAATTTGTGAGTAGGCTGTCAAATAAAAAATTGAATTTTTTCTCGAGTTTGTAAGAAAACAAATGTCTTTTAACTTTTTACAACAATTCGCATCTATGGATATTGGTGTTAACAACAGTGTTGTTAATGACGATTCTAAAACAATTAAAAATGAAAAATTACAAAAAAATGTAAAAAATGTAAAAACAGAAAAAAATATTAAAAAAAATGGTTTTGTGCACGGTATTAATGTTGTGATGAAGACTGGTGAATACAAAGGTTATGATGGGTTTGTATACGAGTGTTTGCCTGAAAAGGTAAATCTTATGTTAAAGAATTATTCTTATGTGTTTATTAAAGATTACAAGGACAAGAAAATTGGTGACAAATTAAATTTGAATGGTGACAAAATTGTATCTAAAATTGATGTGTTGTACAAGGTGTTAATTGAAGGTGAAACTGTACAAGAAATTAATTTACCTATGGATAATTTTGTAAGATTTGTGTTTTTTATGAATGGTAAAGTTACAAGAGTTGGTCAAATTTTGAAGGTGTATGATACATCGTATGAAGTTGTAATGATGGAGATTGAACACTTTGGTATGCCAAAGGATGTTATGAAAATGCTTTCGGATGGTTTGTTGAATGATAAAATTTATAATATGTATGGTGAAAAAAATTTTGTGATGAAGAAGGAATGTTTTGATGAATATTATATGGTTTGTAAACGATCAGATAAAAGCGAAGTTGATTATTTTGCCAAGTATGGTAAAGTATGTTTAGAAATTCCTGAACAGTATCTTGTAGTGAATGAAAAATTTTTGAGTGTGAGTAGATCAATGGTGAAGATTGATGGTAAGCGAGTAAAAGTAAAAAGTGGTATTTACAGAAATTCTGAAGGTGAATTAGTTGATATTCAGGAAGCTTCATTAGAAGTAAGTATAAATGCGTTATGTAAAGTGATTAGCAATCATTTTGTGTATTTAAATGGTTATTGTGCAGAGAGAAAAATTTATGTATCGGATGTATTTTACAAGGATTTATTATTAAAGAATGGTAATTATTTTGAGGTAAAGGAATGGTATGATGATTGTATTTCTGGTGTTGAAAAGATTGGAGCAACTTATGTAGAAAAGATTATAAAGATCACTGATATTAATATGGCTATGTCAGGGTTTATGGTGATTTACAATACGGATACTCAAAAGTGTAGTTTTGAAAAAGAAGATACTAATTCACAAGTATTATGTGATGAAATTTTACCTTGTAATTCAGATAACAACAATGGTGATGAAATTGACATTGACAATGAATGTGATGACTATGGAGATCATAGTGACAATGTTGTTTTAAATGCTGATGATTATGTGTTTGATTCGAATGAAGGTCAAATGAAAGAATCATTCAAGGACTTTGAGAGAGCTGGATTTTCAGATAAAAAGTTTTCCAAGGATGAAAAAGAGTATATGAAGATGATTGAAAAGTGTAGTGCGATAATAGGGGAGACGACTGAGAAATATTCATTATTAGACAAAGTTGTTGATGCAGTTAATACTTTAAAATCTGAATTGGAAAAGATTTCTGTTTCAGAATGGAAAAGTACAGATGTAAAATATTTGGTTGCTTCCTTGTTTGTATATGAAATGATAAAGAATGGTTACAATGTGACTATTTATGATTTTAGAAAATATGTTTCTAAGTTGTATGATTCTGGTTATATGACAAAGTCATCTATAATGGATAGTGTTTATACGAATGTGTATGAAAATGTTGATGAAACTAGTTGTTGGAAACTAATAGAGACTTCACGTGAAGACAAGAAGGCATTAAAGATGTTGTACAAAAATGGAAAGTATACAGAAATTATGAAGGATATGATGGAACGTTGTTTTAAATTATTGAATCATTGGTTTGGTAAAGTATGTTTTAGTATTGATGATTGTAAATTGGAATGGATTCCTGTTTCTAAACCGAATAATGTGAGACAATATCCTAAATATTTTTTAACTACTGAAGACGTTATAAATAATAGACAAGTAGAGACAGCAAACAAGATTATTTGGACTCCAGAGTCTGAAAAATTGATAAGAAATTTGAAGAGTTCATTGAATGATCGTTTAGAGAAAGAAGACAAGGATCTTTCAAAGCTTATTTATAAATTTGTTATAGATAACATTGACAATGCTCCTTTTGTATTAAAGAGATTGGAAAATTCTGATGATAAATTGGATAAATTGAAATGTAGAGAGTTGAAAAAGACATTTGATATTGTTTCAAGTAAATTAAAGACGTTTGTTGAAAAGAAAAACATGGAGAAGAATAATAGTTTACAGACAATTATGGAAGAAAAAGAATCTTTAATGAAGAGAAGAGAAATTATTTGTGCTAAGAGATATTGTGGAGATTATGAAGATTTGTCAAACAAAATAGTTAAATTAACTGTATAATTAACTACTAATATATAAATTTAATAAAAGAATGTGTGCCGCTGACCCTATCCATTGTTTTATCTATTAATGTAACAAAAGTTAAGGTGTATTTTATGTTATTTTTTTTATTGAATATTAATAAAAAGAATGAATATAGAAGATTTGGATAAGTTGTTGTCTGAAGCTATATTAAATCGTGAAAAAGAAGATAAAAGTGATTCATCAAGTGTAGATGATGAGTTTAGTGATTTAATAAGAGAAATAGAAGGTGATTTTGAACTTGAAGATAAACTTGAAGATGAATTTGAAGATAAATTTGAAGATAAACTTGAAGATAAACTTGAAGATAAACTTGAAGATAAACTTGAAGATAAAGGTGAGAGAAGAATTAAAAATGACATTACATTTCGTCATTCTAAATATGGTATTTTGAGGGGTGGTGTGTATAAGGGTAAGGAAGTTGTTATAAAATATACAATACCTGGTAAATTAGAATTGGAGGTTAGTATGAATGAAAATATTATATCATATACAAAATTGAACAATGGTGATATAATAGATAATTGTGTTATATTAAGTGATTTAGGTGAGAATAGGTACTTGGGTAATTGTAAAAAGGTTGCTTTTTTGGATGAAAGTGATGTTCTTCCTATTGAAGATAATTTGGTTGAAATAACGAATGGTCCATTGAATGGTATTCAGGGTGTTATAAGAAATATTTATAAACGGAGAGTGGGTGTTATTATGGATGATATGCCTTTGACAGTTGATGAAGATATTATTTTTTACAAGGATTTATTACTAAAAAGTGGTAAATATTTTAATGTAATAAAAGTTGATAAAGATGCCGAGGTCTTTATTGGATATACATTAGACAGTAATGAAGTGATTAAAGTAACAAGGGATGAAATAAGAGATACGATGCCAGGATTTAGTTTTGGTTCTAAATTAAACTCCCAAATGGAGTTTGAAGAGGATCAAGAAGATCTAGAAGATCAAGAATATTTACAAGAAGTACAAGAAGATCAAGGTATGAGTGACGGTGAACCTGTGGATTTTGATGAAAGAGATTTACAAGAATCTAGTTTGGATCTTTTTGGTTTAGAAGAATCTGAACCTGCTGCTTTAGATGAACCTGATGAAGAAGATAAAGAAGGTAAAGAGACGTTTACGTTTAGAGATGTATCTCGTGTATCTAAGATCTTCAAGGGATGGACGGATAAACAACAGAAATACGCTAATTTAATAAAAAATGTGTTGCGTTCTATAGATTTGGATGAAGATGTATTAAATATTTTTAATTTAGTTGAAAGGGTTGATGATGTATTAGGTAGATTTGATAAGATGATTATGAATTCTGGTGAAAATTTTTATATATATTCATCATCAATAGATCTTCAATTGATAATAGCGTGTTTGGTGGCATATGATTTAGTTATATTGGGTGAGTTTAGTGGTAAATCTATGTATATAAGTAAATTATATAACAAGCGTTATTTTACAGGTTCTGTTGCGAGGTCAGTTTTGGTTGAATTACCGGAAGTTTTTGTGTGTAAAGAGTTAAAACGTACTAAATTGGATTTTGACAGAGTCAAGATGTTATTTGAATGTTTTAATAGATTAATTCAGGAGATGCTTGGTATGATGATTGAACTTGATGTTAAAAAGACCGAATTTAAATACGAGTTAGTTCCTAGAAAGGAAAAAACATATATTAAGAAGAGTTTTATATTACCAGAAGAATTAGTGAGTGGTACATTTGATTCTGATATATCTAGAAATATATTATGGGGTCCTGTTTATAAAGAGAGGTTAGAAGAGTGGAAAAATTTAATAAGTAAAAAGGTGGTATCATCGAGTGGAATAACTAAAAAAGTGTATGAGTTTATTAAGAACAATGTGGAAAAATCACCTTTAGTATTGCGTGATTTGAGAAATAAAGTTATTTTATTTTTAGGTAAATATGTTGATGATCCTAACTGTGATGATCATAACTGTGATAAATTAGATAGTATATTGAAAGATTTAATACAAGATGTGATTAGTGGTGTTAATAAAAGTGTGAATGAGTCAGAGTATGAGATGATGCATAAATATGTACGTTTGAATGATTTTGTAAATAATTTTTTGAATGATATAGCTAGATTAATAGAGTACAATAAGGAGAAAAAGCAAGTACGTTTGTTTGAGATAGAATCAGAAAGGATGTTATTATCAGAGAAAAGGGAGGGTGTAGAGAAGAGGTTAATTTTGATGAATAAGATATCTGATATATTGTCAAGGACTATTAATGAAAGTTTTGATGATACTTGCAAGGATAACAATTGTAAGATGAAGACATTGATGGAGAAGGTGAGGAGGGTTTTGGGTAGTCAAGAACAAATGTTGTTTAGTCAAGAAGAGGTTGATTTATTACAGGATTTTGTTAATAAATACGGTGAAAAGTATCCAATTGTTGAAAAAAAGGTGATACCAAAGATACCAAAGATCATTTTAAGATTAAGTAAAAAAGAACCTGAAAGTGTACCTGAAAAACAGATACAGAAGATACCAAAGATAACTTTAAGATTAAGTAAAAAAGAACCTGAACCTGAAAGTGAAAAACAGATACAATTGGATGAAAAGTCAATTTCAGATGAGATATTAAAATTTCCAAAACTTGTGTTGAAGTTGAAAAAACCAACTGAATTGAAGAAATTTACAAAACGAGATTTTGAAAAAAAATTATGTAAGAAAGGTTTGGGTGGGTGGAAAAAAGAAGAACTTTTAAAAATATGTCAAGATCTTGGTATAAAAATAACATCAAAGGATAAATCTTCTAAGGAATTATTATGTGAACGAATTAATAATTATTTTAATAAGAATGTCAATAAGTCTGGTGGAGGTTTGGATACTAAGACCCTAAATGTATCGAAATCTTTACCTGGTTCAGTGAATGTATCAGTATCACTGCCTGACTTATTTATAGATAATAGTGTTGATGATATAGAATCGTTAGACGAGTTTATTAGGTATGTGTTATACGACTGTTCTAATTGTGTGGAAGATTTTAAAATAGATGAAATAGGGAAATCTAAGTTGTACAAAGATTATAAAAACAAAGGTGTTTGTAAGGAGATAAGAATGGAAGAATTATCTGATGATTTTAAAAAGAAGTTTCGAGGTAATGATCAGAGGTATATGAAGACTTTATTAGCTCAAAAGACAATAGATTTATTTGTGAAGCGGGGTTTATTAAAAAAACGTGGTAACGTATATTATTTATTGAATACGAATCGTAGATTGTCTTGGAATAATATAAAACAATTAAAAATACATCATTTAAATGATTTGAATAAGGAAGTAAGGGGTGAGATATTTGAGATATTTGGTAAAGAGTATGATTTATTGACATTAGTAAAGGTGTTGTTTTGGTATTTTAGAAAAGCGATAGTTGATTCTATATTGTATGATATAATAAAACGTGCAAAGGGTATATATAATACGGATGATATTGTGGCATTGAGTGTGGGGTCTACAAAACTGACATCGGATTATGATATATCAGTTGATAGTTTGTATGAGATATGTGGATATGTAATAAAGAAGTTTGTAAAGGTGATAGAGAATATATTTAATGATGATTCGGAGGGTTTATTTGATACAAATGTGTATGGTGTGTCATTTACAAAAAGTAAAAGAGATAAGAAAGATGTTTTTAAAATGGAACATAAATGTAAAGGAGATGAAAAAACGACTGTGAATTATATATCTATAGAGGGATCTTTGGATATGGATGTATCTCAGATGATATGGTCTTATGTAAAGTTATTATTAAAGATGAGTTTTATATTAAAACAGGATGATAAATTATATGAAAAGATGTATAGTTATTTGGAGGACAAATTAGAAAACAATATATTTTTCGACAAGGCTTTAGGTTTTGTGAATATGTATAGATCAAATGTTGATAATTACAAGAATGTTGTTGATAAATATGATGAATATATGTCACGAAATTCTAAGATTGGTAAAGATGATTATTTGACGAGTAATTTTATAAGTTTTGTGAATTACAATGGTTCAGAGACGTATTTGACGTCAGGTGCATTTTTGGATGTAGTGATAAATCAACAGTTATGTTTGAACAAGGATCAAATAAATTTATCTAAGCCATATATGTATTTTATATCGTTTATAGAGAATATGTCTGATTTATTAACTCATTATCACAAGACAAAATATACAACGAGATCAGAAAAGGCATTGATAAATATGGAAAAATTGTTACAAAATGATCCAGATGTAAATGTTGTAGTAATATCAGAGATAAAGGATATATTAAAGTGGATTGGTATTACACAGAAGAAGTGTGTTGATGATATATATAAATGTCAGGTATTTGATTTAATGTATACGATTACATATAGTATAGTTAAGGTATCAGATATGTTTTATGATTACATTATTAAAAAATTTGGAAAGGATATGATAGCGAAAAGTGCTGATCTTTTTAGTAAATTAGAGTTTCCAGAAGTGGTGAAACAAGATGCTTTATCTATAATAGAATCCGAGTCTCCGAAAAAATAATTTAGAATCCAAAAATAATTTACGATTAAAGTGTATATAATAATAATTAATATATACATTTATATAAATGGTTACTCGCAAGGTAATATAATCGTCATACCTTTGTAACTTGCAAATTTTGTAAATACTGTTCCCATAACAAGTGTTCTAAAATGTATATTACACTTTATCTGATTATTATGAAATGGGTTCTTGTCATAATATGACCATTTAAAAATTCTGTTCATCTTTATTCTCGTTTCTGAATCAGAATAATCATATATCTTTAATAATAATTCAACGGGTAATGTCATAATACTGTGATATATTCGTATGTTTAAATTCTTCAAACATCTACAATGTCTTTTTTATATTTGGTAGATACGCGCCTACTAAAAATGAAAAAAAATTATATTTATAATTGATATTGATATAAACTATAGTATTATGTATAAAAAATATATAATGTATTATATACATATGTCATTAAGAGATTATAGAGTAAATATAGAAAAATTCCCATTTTTTAACAATAAGGCACAAGGTATTGCCTTGTTTGATTTAGTGATTAGTTTTATTGTTGCATATATGATAATTGATTTTTTTGTACCAAAATATATAAAGAATAAGGGTGTGTATTATGCAAGTATAGTGCCTTTAGGGGTTATAGTTCATTTATTGGTTGGAGCAGATACATATTTAAATCGTAAATTATTGTCGAATGAATTAAATATATATAAAATTATAATATTAATTAATATTTATTTGATATATTATTTTTATAAAGATTAATTTCATCATAAAATAAAAAATTGAGTTTTTTTTGAAAAGTTGAAATATACAAATGGTACATACGCAATTAAAAGTGTTTCAAAAAGATACAGTTGATTGGATGTTAAAAAAGGAGTTAAGTGATGGTGGTGGTTTATTATTAAACGAGGCGGGTACGGGTAAGACTATTTGTTGTTTAAATGTGATAATGAATGATAAGAAAAGGACATTGGTATTATGTCCTGCGGGTTTAATTTCAAACTGGTTGAATGAAATTAAAAAGCATACTGAATTATCGCAGGAGAATATTTTGGTGTATTCTGGTAAAAATAGGAAGCAATTGATGAGTGGTGATTATGTTATTTGTTTGTCGAGTTATTCTATTATAACTCGTGAATTTAACATTGATAAATTTGAAGATGGTTCTATATTTGGTTGGAAATATGATAGAGTGATATTGGACGAGGCTCATTATATTAGGAATTATAATAGGAAGATGTTTAAGTCGGTGATGAAATTGGATGCTGATTTAAAATGGGTAGTGACGGCAACGCCTTTATTCAATGATGTGAATGATATATATTCGTATTTTTGTTTTTTGGGTGTAGCTGGTGTTGAATCTAGGAAGGATTGGAAGATGTTATTATCTTCGGGTGTGATAAACAAGTACAAAGATTTGAATGATATGATAAAGTTGAATTCTATTAGGATGAAGAAATCGGTGGTGTTATCTAATGAATTGTGTAAAAAGAAGATAATAGAAGTTGATGTGGAGTTGGAAGATTTTGAAAGGGGATTTTATGATAGTTTGTGGGATTATTCGATGACTCGTATGATTGTATTATCAAAGAGATTAAAAAATTTAATTGGTTTATCAGATGTAAATTCGCGTATGATGAGGAAGTTGTTATCGAATAATATTTTGGTGTATATACTAAGATTAAAACAGTGTTGTAATAATCCTTGGTTGGTTATTTCAAAAATGAAGCGTATATCTTGTGCAAAGTCTTTGTTTAGAGCGACTGAAATGTTAAAATTTTACAATTCATCCTTGAATATGGAAGAAGAATGTCCTGTATGTTACGATAGTATTGCTAATGGTATTGCGTCACCTTGTGGTCATAAATGTTGTATGAGTTGTTGGGATAAAATAATGAAGTATAAAATAATGAAATGCCCTAAATGTAGGAGTGACATAGATAGTGTTGAAAGAGTGGAATTAGTGAATATTAATAATAAGGAAGATTCGAGTATGTTAGAGTGTGAGTTGAAGATGTCATCAAAGATAAAGAAATTGGTAGAGATAGTTGAGGAAAAGAGATCTTTATCAGAAAAAATAGTGATAGTGAGTCAATGGGTTAAGATGTTGGATATAGTGAAAGAGACGATATCAGAAAAATATCCTGATATTAAGACAGTGTCATTACGTGGAGATGTATCTTTAAAAGAGAGGGAGAGATCAATAAGAATTTTTCAGGATGAAAAAGATGTTGAAATATGTTATGTGTCTTTAATGTCAAGTGCAGAGGGTATTAATTTAACAGCAGCAAATAATTTGGTATTATTAGATATGTGGTGGAATAATAGTAAGATGTTACAAGTGAGTGATAGAGTACATAGGATAGGTCAAAAGAGGGAGGTGAATATATATAGGATGAAAGTTGGGGGTGAAAATTCTATTGAAGAAAGGGTTAATAGATTAATAATGAAAAAGGAGAAATTAAAGAATTTAATATTAAAAAATTGGGATATTAAAGATATTGATAATTATGACGACGATTGGATAAAAACACCAATAAAATTAATTGGATGAAATGATCATTAATTGCGTTATTTATAAAAATAAAATATATATATATGTATTATAAGAAATGTTATTAAATAGTAAGAGAGTGTGGTTGTTTTTGAGTTTCTGTATGATGAACGTAAGTGCTGCGGACTTAGATGATGACAATCATCATAAGAGTTGTGACAATAAGGTAGATGATAGTGTATCTGCGACTTGTATGGAATATAATACAAAAACATTAGAAGGCAGTTATCCAACTGGTGTAAGTAGTTCTAATAAAAGTGGTGATATAAAAAGTAGTATTGATAAGTTGGGGAGTTTATCTTTAATTGGATATTTATTATTTTAATTATTAATAATTGTATAGATATATAGATATAATAAAAAATGTAAATTTTTTTTATTATATTTTAGGGTGTAAATAATTTTTAAATTGAAATCTATTATATAAATTAAGTGTTATAATACCAATAAAAAACAAGTAAATTACTAGATTAATATATATTAGGTCTACATAAAATTTTTGGTTCACTGTATTGTAAATTATAGTCATTGCATACTTTTTGCAAATTAATTTTAATTTCATTTTCATTGATATTATTTATAAATTCATTTAATGTCATATCATTATCTAATTCTTTTCCTATAATATAAGTATAATATTCTTCTTCTTGATCATAATAATCTGAACAATAAATATGCCCCATTTTATCCCATAAATCTAACATACTATCTGTATCTAATTTTTTTAAATGTATTATATCATTATAAGAAAATTCAATTCCGTAACATAAAACTATATCATTTGAAATGCCCATTATTATGCTTGCTTTACTTGTGTAATTTTTTCAATTTATTCGATTTTTACCTGGACGCGAGTACAATGTACATTTTAGATGAAATATTCGTTATTCACGTTAAAAGCGAAAATAAATAATATATATATAATATAAGAAATGTTAAGTAAGAGTTTGTTGATGTTTTTGAGTTTCTATATGATGAACGTGAGTGCTGAGGGATATTATTGTCCATATCAGGATTTAGGTGCTAACGGGGATGCTAATTTATTATATGATTATTATGAAACTAGAGATGGTTATTGGTTGAGAATGGGTCAAACTGGATGGCAGACATTAGAATCATATTGTGGAGCAAAGGGTGATTTGAATCAACATTCTGATGCGGGTGAGTGGAAATGCAATGATAGTTTTCAGTTATGTACGTGGAATGGGAATTCGTGTCTTGCAAATAGATCTAGACGTCCAGATTGTAGAGAATTATGTCAGGCTATATTAGATAATAAGGGTCCAGGGTGTTTAGGAAATTGTCCGAGTGGAGGATCAAATGTTAATATGCATATGGAATATTGTGGATGGAGTATTCCTAAATATTCTACTTCATTAACAGAAACGCAAATAATAGAAGCACCAATTATAACAACTACAAAAACAGAAGTATCAATTATAACAACTACAGAGACAGGAATGTCAGAGACAGGAATGCCAGAGACAGGAATAACTACTAATCAGACTGAATTTCCAAGAGCTACTACTTTTGCGAATAGTGATAGTGATATAAAAAATAGTATTAATAGATTAAGCCTGTTATCTTTAATTGGATATTTATTATTTTAATTATATAAATAGATATAAATAGATATAGAATAGATATATAGACATAATAAAAAATGTAAATTTTTTTATTATTTTAGGAATATAATGGGTTACGAAGTGTATTAATACTTATAAACTGTGAATATAGATGAAGTGAACAAATTAATTTGTAATTTAATTAGAATATTTTTAAAATTGTGATTATTAATTAAATAATTTGTAATTTAATTATTAATATTTTTGATTTATTTTTGATTTATTTTGGTGAATATGTGTGGTGTGTGATGTGGTGTGGGATGGTGGTGTGTGGTGTGTGTGGTGGTGTGTGTGGTGGTGTGAATTTTG
>Ga0209450_10000759_pt1 | contig 16251 bp, 16 predicted proteins | sample FrelakmetLWP11LW_FD_187149 | JGI IMG/M metagenome (GOLD analysis project Ga0209450, IMG submission 187149) | Freshwater lake sediment microbial communities from the University of Notre Dame, USA, for methane emissions studies - LWP11 LW (SPAdes)... | ecosystem: Environmental > Aquatic >...
TGCAGCGGTTCCGGCTCACCGGCACGGCCGACGACCAGCCGAACGTTCGAGCCGACGAAGCCGCGCATGCGCTCGATCGAGTCGTCGAGCCGGCCCGCCTCGACCGCCTCGCCATCGATTTCGAGCAGCACGTCGCCCGCACGCACGCCGGCGCGGGCCGCGGGCGAACCCTCGATGGGGGTGACGACCACGATCCGGCCGTCCTGCTCCGCGACTTCGATGCCGACGCCGGAGTAGTGTCCGGAGGTGCTGACGCGCATCGCCTCGTACTCGGCGGCGTCGAGAAAGGCCGAGTGCGGATCGAGGCTGGCGACCATGCCGTCCACCGCGGCGAGGTCGAGCTGGTCGCCGCTCACGGCGTCGACGTATTCGCTGCGCACGTGGCGCGCCACCTCCTCGAGCAGGGGGACAGCGGTGCGCGGCGTCGCCGCTGGCGCGGACAGCGGCTCGCGGCTCGCGGAGACGCCGTAGGCCAGCATCACGCCTGCCCCGAACAGGGCGCCGGCAGAGACGGCGAGCAATGTGTGGATGCGCTTGGGCACCGGCAGCCTCGCGGCGCGAACGGGCCTCAGATAGTAGCGCCGAGCAGCGCCGGGATCACCTGTTCGAGCGGCTTGGGCCGCCCGATCGAGAATCCCTGGCCGAATTCGACGCCGAGCTGGCGGACGATGGCGTGGATCTGCTCGTTCTCCACGCATTCCGCGACCGTAATGAGGCCCATGGCCTCGGCGAGCCGCACGATGGCGCTCAGCATGGCCTGCGACCGGTCGTCGCCCACCACGTCGCGGACGAACGTGCCGTCGATCTTCAGATGGGTCACCGGCAGCGCCTTCAGGTAGGTGAGCGAGCTCAGGCCCCGGCCGAAGTCGTCGAGCGCGACGTCGAAGCCGAGCTCCCGCAGGCGCCGCATGAGCGTCTCGGCACGCACGATGTTGGCGACGGCGGCGGTCTCGGTGAGCTCGAACGACAGCAGCGAGGACGGCAGTCCGCATTCGCGCAGGGCGCCCTCGAGAAATCCGCAGAAGTCGGCGTCGCCGAGCGACTGGCCGGAGATGTTGACCGCAAAGCAGGCCCCGCGGCGCTGCAGGGCCGCGGCGTGCGGCTTCAGCGTCTGCAGCACGCGCCGCACCACCCAGCGGTCGATGGCCGGCGCCAGCTGGTAGCGCTCGGCCGCCGACAGGAATTTCTCCGGCGAAATGCTCTGCCCGCGCTCGTCGGTCATGCGCAGCAGCAGCTCGTGCTTGGCGCCCGGCACGGCGGGCCGCAGCGGCACGATCGGCTGGGCCTCGAGGCGGAAGCGGTCATTGGCGAGCGCATGGCGCAGGGTGCCGACCAGCGTCACGTCGGTGTAGCGCCGCACGATACTCTGGTCGGCGTCTTCGTAGACTTCGACCCGGTTGCGGCCACGGTCCTTGGCGGCCTTACAGGCGATCTCCGCGGCCGCCAGCGCATGCGAAAGCGGATGCTTGCCGTCCGCCACCCGCGCCACGCCGAAGCTCGCCGAGACCTCTACCGCGCTCGAACCCGAGACGAAGCCGAGCCGGCCGAGGCCGTCACGCAGGTTCTCCGCAATCGCCTGTGCGGCGTCGAGCGCCGTGTCGGCGGCGAACACGGCGAAGCGATCACCGGAGATGCGCGCCGCCAGCATGCGCGGGTTGAGATGGCGGCGCACGGCTTCGGCGACCCGCGCGATCACGTCGTCGCCGACGTGCATGCCGAGGTTCTCGTTGAGCACGTGCAACCGATCGATGTCCGCGTAGATCACGCAATGGTTGCCGACGTGCGAGTCCTGCCCGAGCATCGCCTGCGCACGCTTCTCGAAGGCCGGGCGCGTGAGCAGCCCGGTGCCCGGGTCGTACGAGTTGAGGAGGATGAAGGCGACGCGGCGGGCGAGCAGTTCGACGATGCGCACCTGGCGCAGGTCGAAGTCCGGGGAGTCCGCCGGCTTGAACAGTACGAGCAGGCCGAGCACCCGCTGCGCGCCGTGCAGCACCGGGCACGACAGCACCTTGTACGACAACGCGCCGAGCGGCCCGGCCTCGGTCGGGCGGTTGACCGTCATGGTCCGGCGATGCAGCTGGCTCCACGCGAGCAGGTTGCGGTGGGTACGCGTCAGCAACTCGGCGCCGGTGCGCGGCGCGACGCCCGGGCCGGTGCGGCACACCGCGATGTTCTTGTCCGGGATCAGCAGTGCCCCGACGCTGCAGCCGAGGTGCTCCACGCAGCCCTGCACCAGCTGCGCGAAATCGTCGGGGGATTCGCCGGTGGCGTCCGCTTGCGCCGCGCCGAGCAGCAGCTCCAGGTCGCGGTCGCGCATCATCAGGTTGCGCTGCAGGTCGCCGATGCTGTACTGCGCGAGCATCTCGCGCTGCAGGCACTCCAGCGCCGGGCGCAGCAGGCCGTGCACCATCGGGAACGGCCGCGGATCACCGCCCTGGCGTGACTCGCGGCACAGGATGCCGACGGCTCCCATCAGGCGGCCTTCGGGGTCGCGCAGCAGAAAGATGTAGGCCGAGTGATCGCGATCGACGGCTTCGGCGAATCCTTCCTCGGCGCCCTGCTGGACCAGCTCCTGGCTCAGCGTGTCCTGCAGGATGCGATGCAGCTCCGGTGAGTCCACCCCGTCGTTGAGCCACACCGGCAGACCCATGCGGTCGTAGATGGCGATCGACTGCGCGCGCGGCAGCAGCATCTTCACCAGCTGGCCGTACGGGTCGAACGACGTTGCGCTGATTGGCGCAGGCGCGTCCTGCAGCGCCACTGCAAGTTGCATCGTGGGTCCTTGTGCTTGTGCAGCCCGACCGATCCAGGTCGGATCTTCCTTGATCGCGCGTCCTGCATTCCTTGACGCACGCCTCAGTCTGGGCGGTGCCGTGACAGCGCGACCAGCGGCAAATCGGACGGCTTGTTACATAATCTCGCGGCCTAACGCCGCTGCAGCCAGTTCTCCGGGTTCACGGGCTCACGGCCGCGGCGCACCTCGAAATACAGGGCCGGCTGATTGTGGCCGCCCGTGTCACCGACTGCCCCGATCACGTCCCCCGCGGCGACCGGGTCGCCGACCTTGCGGAACACTTCCTCGTTGTGGCCGTACAGGCTCAGGTAGCCGCCGCCGTGGTCGAGCACGATCATCAGGCCCATGCCCGGCAGCCAGTCGGAATACGCGACCCTGCCGGCGAACGGCGCGCGCACGCGGGCGCCGCGATCGGTGCCGATGAGCATCCCTTGCCAGCGCAGCGAGCCGCCGGCACGCGGCTGCCCGAAGCGCGCCAGCACCTTGCCCTGCTGCACCGGCCAGGGGAGCTTGCCGCGCAGCGGCTCGAACGGTGCCTGCTTCGCCACCGTCGGACTCGCGAGCGCCTTGCGCAGGTCGGCGATCAGCTTCTCGAGGCTGCGCGCCTGCGACTCGAGCCGCTTGATCTCCCCGCCGCGCGTCTTGATCTGGGAGTCGATGGCGGTGACCGCCGTGGCGCGCTTGTTCTGCGCGCCCTTCAGCGAGGCCAGCTGCCGGGCCTGGCGCTCCTCGAGTTCCTTCAGGCGCTGCGCTTCGGCGGCGATCTTCTCGCGCAACAGGGCAAGGTGCTCGAGCTTGTCGCGGATGCTGCCGATGCGCTCGGCCCGCGCTCGCCCGAAGTAGCCGTAGTAGGCGAGCATGCGGCCGAAGGACGCCGGGTCCTGCTGGTTGAGCAGCAGCTTGAGCTGCTCCTCGCGCCCGTTCACGTAGGCCGTGCGCAGCTCGCCCGCGAGTGCGTCGCGCTCCGCCGCGAGTTCCTGCTCGCGCCGCGCCTGTTCGCGCTCGAGCTCCTCGAGCCTGGCCTCGCTGGCGATGCGCTGCACCCTCAGCTCCTCGAGCTGGCGGCGCGACGCCTGCACCTCGAGCTCCGCGTCGCGCAGCTCGGCGCTCAGCCGGTCCCGCCTTTCGATGTCGGCGTTGACGGACTTGCGCACCTTCTCGATGCGTGCGTTGACCTTCTTGAGCTCGGCTTCCTTCTGGGCGGGGGTCGGCTTGCGAGTGCCCTGGCCCCAGGCATCGGCCGCCGGCAGGCCGCCCAGGGCCAGCAGCAGGCCTGCGGCAGCCGCCAGCCATCCCACGCGCTGGCGGGCGCGCGGCCGGGAATCCATGCAGGGTCTGGGGGTCGACATGCCTGGGTCGGCGGGCGTGGGGCGGCTGTAAAGCGCCCAAGTCTAGCGTGTCGGCAGGGCTGCTATAATCCGCGATCCTTTTCTGCCCGGTCGTGCCATGGAGCGATTGATCGAATACGTCACCCGGCACCCCTTCCTGGCGGGGGGGACGGCCGTGCTCGCCCTGGCGGTGCTGGCCTACGAGGCCAGCCGTGCCCGCAGCGGCGGACAGTCGGTCGGGCCGATGGACGCCGTGCGCCTGATCAACGAGGGCGCGGTGCTGCTCGACGTGCGCACGCAGGCCGAGTTCGATGCCGGCCACATCCTCGACGCGCGCCACGTGCCGCAGGACCAGCTGGCAAGCAGCGCCGAGACGCTCAAGAAATACAAGGACAAGGTCGTGATCGCCTGCTGCGAGAGCGGCATGCGCTCCGGCGCCGCCGCGCGCGTGCTGCAGACCCAGGGCTTCACCAAGGTCGTGAATCTCAAGGGCGGCCTGCAGGCCTGGCGCGGCGAGAACCTGCCGCTCGTGAAGCCGGGCGCCAAGGGCAAGTGAGGCCCGCCAGCATGGGCGAGACGCCGGACATCGTCATGTACTCCACGGGCTGGTGCCCGTACTGTGTGCGGGCGCGCGCCCTGCTCGAGCGCAAGGGCCTGCCGTTCCGCGAAATCAAGGTGGACGAGAACCCTGCCGACCGCGAGGCCATGCTGAGCCGCAGCCGCGGGCGTCGCACCGTGCCCCAGATCTTCATCGGCGACCACCACGTGGGCGGCTTCGACGAACTCTATGCGCTGGACAAGGCCGGCAAGCTCGACGAGCTGACGGGCGCCGGCTGAACCCGGCCCCCCGACAACCATTCATTTTCCCGAGGACCACCGCAACATGACCGAGCAGACCCCCCAGACCCAGCCCGCCGCCGACCCGAACACGCCCGTCGTGAATCCGCAGGCGGCTTACATCAAGGACTGCTCGTTCGAGGCACCCAACGGCCCGTTCGTCACCGGCATGCAGGGCACGCCGACGGTCAACCTCAACATCAGCACCCGCGCGACCGCGCTCGCGCAGGACATGCACGAGATCGTGCTGCAGGTGAACCTCGAGGCGAAGGCTGGCGACAAGGTCGTGTGGCTGCTCGAGCTGCAGCAGGCCGGCGCCTTCCTGATCCGCAACCTGTCGGCCGCGGACCTGGGCCACGTGGTCAGCATCGTCGCCCCGAATTACCTCATGGCGTTCGCGCGCGCGACGGTGTCCGACCTGGTCGTCAAGGGCGGCTTCCCGCCGTTCCTGTTGCCCCTGGTGACGTTCGAGGCGCTGCACGCCCGAGCGCAGCAGCAGCCGGGCGGCGCGCCCGCGGCCAGCTCCGTCAACTGACACGGATGCCGGCGTGACGGCCCCGCAGGACCACGCGTCGAAGCCGGCCGTCGCCGTGCTCGGCTCGGGCTCGTGGGGCACGGCGCTCGCCGTGCACCTCGCACGCACCGGGCACCGCGCAATCCTGTGGGGCATCGAGACGGACGAACTCTCGGCCATGGCGCGCGACCGGGTCAACAGCCGGTACCTGCCCGGTGTCACGCTGCCCGACGGCCTCGAGATCGAGCACGACTTCGCGCGCGCCATGGCAGCCGCGGAACTGCTGCTGGTCGTCGTGCCGAGCCACGCGTTCCGCGAGGTGCTCGAGCGCGCCAGGCCATTGCTGCGCACCGGGCAGCGCGTCGTCTGGGCGACCAAGGGATTCGAGCTCTCGACCGGCAAGCTGCCCCACGAGGTCGCGGACGATGTGCTCGGCCCAACCGTGCCCACCGCGGTGATCTCGGGCCCGACGTTCGCCAAGGAGGTCGGCGCCGGCCTGCCGAGCGCGATGACGGTCGCCTCGCGCGACAGTGACTACGCGATGGCGCTGGCCCGCAGCCTCTCCGACGAGAATTTCCGAGTCTATGCCTCGAGCGACATGGCCGGCGTCGAGGTCGGCGGCGCCGTCAAGAACGTGCTGGCGATCGGCGCCGGCATCTCCGACGGCCTCGGCTTCGGCGCGAACACGCGTGTCGCGCTCATCACTCGTGGCCTTGCCGAGATGATGCGCCTCGGCGTCGCCCTCGGCGCCAAGCCCGAGACGTTCATGGGGCTCGCCGGCCTGGGCGACCTCGTGCTCACCTGCACCGACGACCAGTCACGCAACCGGCGCTGCGGCCTGCTGCTCGCCGCCGGCAAGACACGCGAGCAGGCCCAGCAGCAGATCGGCCAGGTCGTGGAAGGCGTGCTGGCCGCGCGTGCCGTGCGCGAGGTCGCGCGGCGCCACGGCGTCGAAATGCCGATCAGCGAGCAGGTCTACCGCGTGCTCTACGAAGGCGCCCCGGTGAAGGACGCCGTGTACGCGCTGATGGTGCGGACGATCAAGGCCGAAACGGCCTAGCGGAAGCCGAGCTGCCGCCAGGCCTCGTACACGGCCACCGCCACCACGTTCGAGAGGTTCAGGCTGCGCGCCCCGGCCAGCATCGGGATGCGCACCCGGCGCTCGCCGGGACACGTCGCGAGCACGTCCTCCGGGAGGCCCCGGGTCTCCGGGCCGAAGAGCAGCGCGTCGCCCTCCGCGAACGCCACCTCGTCGTGGCGCCTCGTGCCGCGAGTCGTGAATGCGAACCAGCGCGGCTGGCTCAGGCGCTCCAGGCAGTCACTCAGGTCGGGGTATTCGCGCACGTCGGCCAGTTCGCGGTAGTCGAGGCCGGCGCGCCGCACCGCCTTGGCGTCCAGCCGGAAGCCGAGCGGCCGCACCAGGTGCAGCCGCGCGCCGGTGTTGGCACACAGCCGGATGATGTTGCCGGTGTTGGGCGGAATCTCGGGCTGGAACAGGATGACGTCGAGTGGCATAGAATCGGCTGGGCGGGCGCATAGCGCACCGCCCGGGGGTATCTACCATGCTGCGCGTCAAGCACCTGCTCGCCCGCAAAGGGCAAGACCTCTGGTCGGTCGATGCCGAGGAACCCGTGCTCGCGGCAATCCAGATCATGGCCGACCGGCGCGTCGGCGCCCTGCCCGTGCTGCGCGACGGCAAGCTCGTCGGCATCATCTCGGAGCGGGATTACGCGCGCAAGGTCATCCTGCTCGGCCGTTCCTCGGCCGAGACCGAGGTGTGGCAGATCATGAGTTCGCCGGTGGTCACGGTCGGGCCCGAGGACGAGGTGCGCCGCTGCATGGAGATCATGACCGAGCGGCGCATCCGCCACCTTCCCGTGATGGGCGGATCCGACGAGATGGTCGGCATGATCTCGATCGGCGACCTGGTGCGCGCGGTGATCGAGGAGCAGCAGGAGACGATTTCGCAGCTCGAGCGGTTCATCGCCGGCTGAAGGGTGTCAGGTTTGCAAGTTGTGCAAGATTGCTGCCCGCCAGCTTGCGTGCAAGCAAGGGCAATCTTGCACAACTTGCAAACCTGACGCCCTCCAATCTGACACCCTCCAATCCCTCCAATCCGCTATCCGCTACAATTCTGCCCATGTCCGCCACGGCACTCCCCCCCAGCCTGGCCGTCGATTTCTGTGGCCTGAAGCTCGCTTCGCCGATCGTGCTGCTGTCGGGCTGCGTCGGCTTCGGCGAGGAATACACGCGCGTCGAAGGCTTCTCGAACACCGACGTCGGCGCCATCGTGCTCAAGGGCACGACGCGCGAGCCGCGGCTGGGCAACCCGCCGCACCGTGTGTATGAGACGCCGATGGGCATGCTGAATGCCATCGGCCTGCAGAACCCGGGCGTCGACGTGGTGGTGGACAGGATCCTGCCCACGCTCGACTTCGGCGAGACGCGCTTCTTTGCCAACGTCTGCGGCTCGACTATCGAAGACTACGTCGAGACCACGCGGCGCTTCGAGGACTCGCCCATCGACGCCATCGAGATCAACATCTCCTGCCCGAACATCAAGGAAGGCGGCGTGCAGTTCGGCAACGTGCCGGAGATGTCCGCGCGCGTGGTGGCGGCCTGCCGCGCCGTGACGCAGAAGCCCCTCATCACCAAGTTATCGCCGAACCAGACCGACATCCGGGAGAACGCGCGACGCTGCATCGAGGCCGGCAGCGACGCCCTCGCCGTCATCAACACCGTCATGGGCATGGCGATCGACGTCAAGACCCGCAAACCGGTGATCGGCAACATCCAGGGCGGGCTCTCCGGCCCGGCGATCAAGCCGATCGCACTGCTCAAGGTGATGCAGGTCGCCGAAGTCGCACGCCCGCTCGGCATCCCGATCATCGGTCAGGGTGGCATCTGCACCGCGCAGGACGCGCTCGAGTTCATCATCGCCGGCGCCACGACGGTGGGCGTCGGCACGTCACTGTTCTACGACCCTCTGGCCTGCAGGAAGATCAACGCGGGCATCGCCGACTACCTCGCCGACAACCGGATGATTTCGGTCGCAGATCTGGTCGGCACACTGGACGCACCGAAGAAGACCGTACAGGCCTGCGCCTGCTAGCTGCGCTTCACGTCAGCGGCAGGGTGCGGAAGACGCCGACGAATTGCTGCCACGCCTGGGTCTGCGCCAGCGTGAAGTAACCGGCGTGCACCAGGCCGAAGACTGCCAGCATCGTGGCGAACACCCCGCGCCCACGTCCGGCCCGCGCGTCCGCCAGCACCAGCACGAGCAGCAGGGCATCGGTAATCGCGAAACCGACCACGGCGTAGTGCAGTTCGTTCTCCAACGCCGGGAGGCGGAAGCCGATAATCCGCGCCACGACCGGATCGATCAGCGTCAACGCGGTACAGAGCATGTAGCGCGCGTGCAGCGGCGGTGATTTGCGGTGAACCAGTGCGAGGGCGGCCGTCAGCCCGAACAGGCCTGCGGCCTGCAATGGCAGGTAGACGAAGGGCGCCGCCGCCGCGAGTTCCGCGCTTCCCAGCGACGCGAGGCGGCTGTGGGACAGCAGCAGCGCCGTGACGACTGCCAGCGGAGCAAGCACGAAGGCCACCCTGCCGAAGCGGCGGTGCAGGTCGTGACGTCGGGCCCGGATCAGGAACGGCTGGGCGACGAGCAGCAGCATCCACAGCGACATGATGACCGCGTGCGCGTGCATGTACGCGGTGGCGGCGGACAGCTTCGAGAAATAGGAGGGCCAGAACGCGAAGACCGCGATGGCCAGCAGCACTGCGAAGTAATAGCCGCTGCGCGGGAACATCCGCACCCCCCGACCGCGTTACGACCAGGGTGTCAATCTACGGGAAGTCCCCTGGCCGGGGCCAACATGGGCCATGCCGTCACTCGTAGCGCAGCGCCGCGATCGGATCCAGGGACGCCGCGCGGCGCGCGGGCCACAGGCCGAACAGCACGCCGATGCCGGCGCTGAACGCGAACGCCAGCAGCAGGGCGTCGAGGGTCACGTACGTCTGCCAGCCCGCGAGGCTCGCCAGCGCCCGGGCGGCCCCGATGCCAAGCAGCATGCCGAGCAGTCCGCCGAGCACGCAGAGCACGACGCTTTCCGCCAGGAACTGCGTGAGGATGTCGAAGCGGGTCGCCCCGAGCGCCTTGCGGATGCCGATCTCGCGCGTCCGCTCGGTCACCGTCACCAGCATGATGTTCATGATGCCGATGCCACCGACCACCAGGCTCACGCCGGCGATGCCCGCCAGCAGGAAGCCGAGGATCTGGGTGGTCTGCTGCTGCGTCGCCAGGAACTGCTTGCGGTCGATCACGGCGAAGTCGTTGTCCGCACCGGGCGCGAGCCCGTGCTCGCGCCGGATCACGCGCTCGATCTCCACCATCGCCTGCGCGAGCTCCACGCCGGGAACGACCTGCACCGAAAGGCTCTGCAACCGGTCGTTGCCGGTGACCCGGTACTGCGACGTGCTGATCGGGATGTAGACGTCGTCGTCCGGATTGCCGGGTCCGACGGCGCCCTTCTTGCGATAGACACCCACGACCTCGAACGGCAGCGACTTGACGAGGATCGTGCGGCCGAGCAGCTCGCCAGCGGACGATTCCAGCTGCTCCACCACCTCGGCGCCCAGCACCGCGACGCGTCGTCGGCTCGAGTCGTCGATCGCGGTGAGCATGCGGCCAGCCTCGAGGTCGAAGCCGTTCACGACGGCGTGGTCCTGCGTCGTACCGATGACGCTGAGGTTGAGGTTGCGGTTGCCGAGCTTGACCTGTTGACGCGAGCTCTGCTCCGGCGACACCGCCACGACGTGCCGGGCATCCGCGCGAACCGCTTCCGCGTCCTCGGTCGTCAGGACCTGCTGCTCGCGCGCGATGCCCTGTGCGAAGCGCATTCCCGTGGTGACGGTAATGACGTTGGCACCGAGCGCGTCGAGCTGCTCCTGGACCGCGCGCTGCGCACCCGTGCCGAGCGCGAGCATGGTGATTACCGCCGCGACGCCGATGATCACCCCGAGCATCGTGAGCGACGCGCGGAACAGGTTGCCCCGGATGGACGTGAATGCGACGCGCAGGACTTCGAGCATGCCGATGCGCTCCCCGTGAAGGTCAGCGCGCCGGGCTCGCCGGCGGGGCTGCAGGGCCGGCCGGCGGCTGCGCGTCGCCACGTGCTGCACCGGGCTGGGCCCTGCCGCCCTGCGACTCGCCGGACTGCTGCGCCGGCTGGGTGATGCCGGGAATGCCGCCGCGGCCGCGCATGAAATTCTGCAGACGCTCCTGGGTCTCGAGCAGGCTCGAACTCGGCAGGACGAGCACGACGTCGCCCTCGGCGAGGCCCTCGGTGATCTCGACGCGATCGAGGTCGGTGACGCCGGTGGACACCGCCACCGGTTCGCGCGTGCCGTCACGGTCCGCCACGACCCAGAGGTTGCCGCGCAGGCTCGCCGCACTCTCCCGGGCGGAGCGGCGCTCGCCGTCCGCGGCGGCCGCGTCACCCGCGGCGAGCCGCGCGCGGAGCGCTTCCGGCTCCATGCCGATCAGTTGCGCAGTGGTGGCGACGTCGCGCTCGGTGCGCAGGGCCGTGACCGGCACCGTGAGCGCGTCATCGCGCCGCGCCACTTCGAAGCGCGCCTCGACGTTCATGCCCGGGCGCAGCAGGTGCTCTTCGTTCGGCAGCGAGATGAGCACCGGGAACAGCGTGACGTTCTGCTCGACCGTGGCCTGTGGCTCGATCTTCTCGATCGTTCCTGCGAAGCGCCGACCTGGAAACGATGCCACGCTGATCCGCGCCTCCATGCCTGGCGCCAGCTTGCCGATGTCGGTCTCGTCGACGCGCGTGCGCACCCGGACCTGGTCGAGGTCGGCCATGGTCATGAGCAGCGTGCCGCCGCCGACGTCGGTGGTCGGCGAGGAGATGACCTGGCCGCGCTCGACGCGCTTGCTGAGGATGGTGCCGGCGACCGGCGCGCGCACTTCGGTGTCCTCGAGCGCGATGCGCGCGTTCTCGACCGCCACCTTGGCCGCGACCACCTCGGACTCCGCGGTCGCGGTATCCAGCACCAGCTTGTCGTAGTCGGCCGGGTTGATCCACGCGTTCTCGAGCAGCTTCTCGCCGCGCCCGAGCTGGCTGTGTGCATTCGCGAGCTTCGCGCGTGCGGCTTTGAGCTGCGCGGTTGCCTGGTCGAGCCGGTTGCGCGGGACGCGCGGGTCGATTCGCACGAGCAGTGCGCCGGCAGCGACCGTGTCGCCGGTGTCCGCGCTGAGCTCGAGGATCTCCCCCGAGGCCTTGGACTTCAGCTCGACGGTGCGGGTGGGCTCGATCACGCCGGCGGCTTCGACGACCAGGACCAGCGGGCGACGATCGACGGTGGCGGTCTCGTACTGGCTTGCCACCGGCTCCACATCGCGCGCGCCACACGCGGCGAGCAGGAACAGGGCGAGCAGCGGGCCGGCAGTGGCTTTCATGAACCGTGGATTCCTGTGCCTGAAGTGTCGCTCACGATGCGACCGTCGACCATGCGCAGGATCCGCTGGGCGCGGCCGGCGACTTCGGCCTCGTGGGTGACGACGATGACGGTGTTGCCGGCCCGGTGCAGCTCGTCGAACAACGCGAGAATCTCCTCGCCGGTGGCGGTATCGAGGTTGCCGGTCGGCTCGTCGGCCAGCAGCAGGCTCGGGCGAGTGACCAGCGCCCGCGCGATCGCAACGCGTTGCCGCTGCCCGCCCGAGAGTTCGGCGGGCCGGTGTTTCGCACGCTCGGCGAGGCCGACGCGCGCCAGCGCCTCCGCAGCGCGCTGTGCGCGGTCGCGACGCGGCAGCTTCGCGTACAGCAGCGGCAGTTCCACGTTCTGTTGCGCCGTGGCGCGAGGCAGGAGCGCGAACGACTGGAACACGAAGCCGATCTCGCGATTGCGCACGTGGGCGAGCTGGCGATCGCGCATGCCGGACACGAGCTGGCCGTTCAGCCAGTAGCCGCCCTCGTCGGGCGTGTCGAGGCAACCGAGCAGGTTCATGAGGGTCGACTTGCCGGAGCCCGACGGCCCGGTGATGGCGGCGTATTCGCCGTGCTCGATCACCAGGTCGACGCCGCGCAGCGCCTCGACCGTCTCGCGGCCCATCTTGTAGCGGCGCAGGAGGCGCTCGGTGCGGATCAGCGGTCTGTCGGTCGTGGGCGACATGCACCCGCCATTAGACACCGGAAACGGGGCAGCTCTCAGGCCTCTTCCATCCCCAGCTCCTTGAGCTTGCGGGTGAGCGTGTTGCGGCCCCAGCCGAGCAGCTTCGCAGCCTCCTGGCGGCCGCCGCGCGTGGCCTTCAGCGCCTCGCGGATCACGGTACGCTCGAACTCGGGCATCGCCTCGTCGAGCAGCGGCGGTCCGCCGGCGGCGAAGCGGGCCTGGGCCCAGCTCGCGAGCGCGTGCGCCCAGTCGCTGCCACCCGCACCGCCGACCGCGGCGCTTCCGCCGCCGAGGTCGCCGGGAATGTCGTCGCGCGTGATCTCGCGCCCGGCGGCGAGCACCGTCAGCCGTCGGCACGCATTGACGAGCTGACGCACGTTGCCGGGCCAGTCGAACGCCACCAGCGTGGCCTCGGCCTCGGGAGTGAGCGTCTTGGGGGCGACGCCGAGTTCGATCGCCGCGACGTCCAGGTAGTGGCGCAGCAGTTCAGGGATGTCCTCGCGGCGATGGCGCAACGGCGGCACTTCGACGCGGATGACGTTCAGGCGATGCAGCAGGTCCTCGCGGAACAAACCGTCCCTGACACGGGCTTCGAGGTCCTGGTGAGTCGCTGCGATCACGCGCACGTCCACCTTCACCGGCAGCTGTCCACCGACGCGGTAGAACTCGCCTTCCGCCAGCACACGCAGGAGTCGCGTCTGCAGCGCCGGTGACATGTCGCCGATCTCGTCGAGGAACAGCGTGCCGCCGTCGGCCTGCTCGAAACGTCCGCGGCGCAGCTCCCCCGCCCCGGTGAAGGCGCCCTTCTCGTGACCGAACAGCTCGGACTCGAGCAGGTCGGCGGTGAACGCCGACGTGTTGAGCGCGATGAACGGCTTGGCGGCGCGCGGACTGTGCCGATGCAGGGCGCGAGCGACCAGCTCCTTGCCCGTGCCCGACTCACCGGTGATCAGCACCGTCATGCTCGAGCGCGACAGGCGGCCGATGGCGCGGAATAGCTCCTGCATCGACTGCGCGTGGCCCAACATCTCGGGAATGCGGCGCGACTCGGATGCCGTCGTCTCCGTGCGCTGGCCCTGCGCCGCCGCACGCCGCACGAGCTCCACCGCCTGGTCGATGTCGAAGGGCTTCGGCAGGTACTCGAACGCGCCGCCCTGGTAGGCCGCCACGGCGCTCTCGAGGTCGGAATGCGCGGTCATGACGATCACGGGCAGCCGCGGGCGCTTGGTGCGGATCTCCTCGAGCATCTCCAGCCCGCTGCGGCCGGGCATGCGGATGTCGGTCACCAGCACGTCGGGCGCGCCCTGGCGCAGCGCAGCCAACGCGGCGTCGGCCTGGTCGAACGCGCGGGTCTCGAGTCCGGCCTGCTTGAGCGCGCGCTCCAGCACCCAGCGGATGGAGGCATCGTCGTCGACGACCCAGACGTCAAGTGCTTTGGCCGAGTTCATGATTGTCGAAGGGCAGGAGGATGGTGAAGACCGTGCGTCCGGGGCGGCTGTCGAACTCGATCAGTCCGTCGTGGCGACCGATGAGGTCCTGCGCGACCGCGAGGCCGAGGCCGGTGCCGCCCTGGCGGCCGGTGATGAGCGGATAGAACACGGTGTCCTTGAGCTCCGCGGGCACGCCGGGGCCGTCGTCCTCGACCTGAATGCTGGCGACCACGCGGTAGCGGCGGCTGCCGATGCTGGCGTTGGTCAGCGCGCGGGTGCGCAGCACGATGCGCCCGCGTTCGCCCACGGCCTGGATGGCGTTGCGGCCGAGATTGAGCAGCGCCTGGATGATCTGGTTACGGTCGAGCCGCAGGCGAGGCAGGCTCGGGTCATAATCGCGCTCGACGGCGACGCCCGTGGGCGCTTCCGCCGCCAGCAGGTGACCGACGTGCTGCACCAGCTCGTGGATGTTGACCGGTTCCTTGCACGGCGGCTGCCCGGGCCCGAGCAGCGCGTCGACGAGGCCCGCGAGCCGGTCGGCCTCGGCGATGATCACCGCCGTATATTCGTGCAGGGTCGGATCCTTCAGTTGCCGCTCGAGCAGCTGGGCCGCGCCACGCAGGCCACCGAGCGGATTCTTGATCTCGTGTGCGAGCTGCCGGACCATCGCGCGGCTGCCGCCGAGCTGGGTGAGCAGGGCGTTCTCGCGCAGGATCCGCTGGTGCTGGGTGACGTCCACGATCTCGACCAGCGAACCGCCGGGGAATCCCGGCGCGTCGTATGGCGTGACGGTCACGTTGACGAGGCGGGTCGCCGCACCCGGGCCCGGCTCGAACGCGAGTTCGCGGCGTGAGTACTGCGCGCCGGCGGCTCGCGCCCGGCTGATCACTCCCTCGAGCTCCGCATTCACCTTGAGCAGGTCACGGATGGCGCGGCCGGCGGCCTGGTTGCGGCTGACACCGAACAGGTCCTCGGCCGGCTCGTTGATGTGCAGCACCGCGCCGTCGGCATCAAGCCAGATCACGCACGTGGCGAGGCCGTCGAGCAGCTCGCCGAGCGAAATGCCTGAGGGACGGACGGCGGCGCGGTGCTCGATGACCACGTCACGCCTCCGCGCGGCGCGAGGCGCCACGCCGCGATACGGTTACTTGCCCGAGTACGGAACGGGCTTGGGACCGGGCGTCGGTCTGGGTTGCCCCGGGGGGTTGAGCTTCGGCCCGACCGCGCGCGGGTCTTTCACCGATGGCTGCTGCACGTGGAACACGCGAGACTCGCTGCGGATCTTCGTGTTGCCCCGCTCGTCGACGATCGCAGCCTCCAGCGAGTGCGCGCCGCGGGACAGGTTGGTCAGCTGGTACTCGTAGGAATCCGGTCGGCCATCGACGCGCCGGCCGTCGAGCGCCAGCACCAGCCGGTCGCCGGCAGCAAGGTCCGGGTCGGAGCGCAGGCGCACGCTGACCGCGGCATCGGCGCCGAAGAAGGCCTCGTCCTGCGCCGGCTGCCAGATTTCGAGCGACTGGTATTGCACCGCAGCCTTGGCGGGCGCCCGGACCGGCGGCGCTGCCACCGCAGGTGCCGCGGCAGCGGTCGCCGGTGCGGTCACGCCGGTCAGCTCCACTCTCTTCGCACCCGGCACCGGGCGATCCGAATACTGGGTGACGCCGTTGGCGTCCTTCCACGTCCAAAGCTCGCGCTTCGTCTCCTGCGCCTGCACCGCCAGGGCGAGCAGGCATCCGAGCAGCAGCACCCGTGTATTCATGGCGCCAGAGCATAGCCCCTGCTATCCCGTGAGACAAAGCCGAAGGCCCGGATCCGCGAACCGCGTCATGGGATCGGCGGGGAAGTGGCGCCGGTCGACCTCCAGGGCCGTCCGGCGCCGGCTCCCACCAGGGTCAGACGCTGTAGTACAGCTCGAGCTCGACCGGGTGCGTCGACATGCGCAGCTTGGTGACCTCCTGCATCTTGAGGGCGATGTAGGCGTCGATCACGTCGTCCGTGAACACGCCGCCCTCCTTGAGGAACGCGCGGTCCTTGTCGAGCGCCTCGAGGGCCATGTCGAGCGAATGGCACACCGTCGGGATGTTCTTCGCCTCCTCCGGCTCGAGGTCGTAGAGATCCTTGTCCGCCGGATCGCCCGGGTGGATCTTGTTGCGGATGCCGTCG
>Ga0209450_10000760_pt1 | contig 16250 bp, 13 predicted proteins | sample FrelakmetLWP11LW_FD_187149 | JGI IMG/M metagenome (GOLD analysis project Ga0209450, IMG submission 187149) | Freshwater lake sediment microbial communities from the University of Notre Dame, USA, for methane emissions studies - LWP11 LW (SPAdes)... | ecosystem: Environmental > Aquatic >...
GCGGGGAGGGCGAGCATGAGCGCGCCGGGCCGCTCCCAAGCGCGAATCCCGCAGCGCGCAGCGCGGAGGGTAGTCCAGAGCGCGCCGGGCCGCTTCCAAGCGCGAATCCCGCAGCGCGCAGCGCGGAGGGTAGCCTTGTGAGCCACCTGATGGTCGTCGCCGCCGGCACGGGCGGACACGTGATGCCGGGGCTGGCGGTGGCCGAGGCGCTGCGCAGCCGCGGCTGGACCGTGTCGTGGCTCGGAACGCGCGCAGGCATGGAGCGGTCGCTGGTCGAACCGCGCGGCATCGCGTTCGACGCGATCGACTTCTCGAGCCTGCGCGGCAAGGGCATCGGCACGCTTCTGCTCGGCGGGTTGCGCCTGCTGCGGGCGATGTGGCAGAGCCGCACCGCCATCCGCGCGCGCCGCCCGGCCGTCGTCTTCTCCACCGGCGGCTACGTGGCCGTGCCGGCCGGACTCGCCGCCTCGATGGCGAGCGTGCCGCTGACGCTGCTCAACGCCGACGCCGCGCCGCTGCTGTCGACCAGGATGCTGCGCTCGCTGAGCTGCGCCGTGTTCTGCGGCTTCGACGGCGCGGCGGCCCGGACCGCCGGGGAACGTGGCCTGGTGACGGGCAACCCGGTGCGGGCCGAGATCGCCGCGCTGCCGGCGCCGGCGCAGCGCTTCGCCGGGCGGCGTGGGCCGCTGAAGCTGCTGGTCATCGGCGGCAGCCTCGGCAGCCGGGCGCTCAACGAAACGGTGCCGGCAGCGCTCGCGCTGCTGCCGGCGGCCGGCCGGCCGGCCGTGGTGCACCAGTGCGGCGCCGATCATGCGCAGGCGACGCGCGCCGCCTACGAGAGCGCCGGCGTGACCGCCGAGGTGCTGACCTTCATCGACGACATGGCGCGCCGGTACGGCGAGGCGGACCTGGTGATCTGCCGTGCCGGGGCCGTCACGGTGACCGAACTGGCGGCGGCGGGTGTCGCGTCGCTGCTGGTGCCGCTGGTGGTTTCCACGACGGCCCATCAACGCGGCAACGCGCAGTTCATGGCGGCGCAGGGCGCGGCGTTGCACCTGCCGCAGACGGAGCTCTCGGCCGAGCGGCTCGCCGCCCTGCTGCGCGACCTGCAGCGCGAGCGACTGCTGGAGATGGCAGGCCGGGCGCGCGCCCTTGGCCGCCCGGAGGCCGCGCGGATGGTCGCCGACGCGATCGAGCACATCGCGCGGGAGGCCGCTCGATGAAGCACGCCGTGCGCCACATCCACTTCGTCGGCATCGGCGGCGCCGGGATGAGCGGCATCGCCGAAGTCCTGCTGAACCTCGGCTACTCGGTCAGCGGCTCGGACGCCGTCGATAGCGGCACCACGCGCCGGCTGGCCAGGCTCGGCGCCAGGATATCGCTCGGCCATGCGGCGGAGCAGATCGCCGGCGCCGACGCGGTGGTGACCTCCACCGCGGTGCGCGGCGACAACCCGGAAGTGATCGCTGCGCGCGCCCGCCGCATCCCGGTCGTGCCGCGGGCGGTGATGCTGGGCGAGTTGATGCGGCTGAGGCAGGGAATCGCCATTGCCGGCACCCACGGCAAGACGACCACCACCAGCCTGGTGGCCAGCGTGCTGGCCGCGGGCGGTCTCGACCCGACCTTCGTCATCGGCGGCCGGCTGAACTCGGCCGGTGCCAACGCGCGGCTCGGCAGCGGCGAGTACATCGTGGTCGAGGCCGACGAGTCGGACGCGTCGTTCCTGAACCTGATGCCGGTGATGGCCGTTGTCACCAACATCGACAACGACCACATGGAGACCTACGGCCACGACTTCGCCCGGCTCAAGGGCGCCTTCGTCGACTTCCTTTCGCGACTGCCCTTCTACGGCCACGCCGTGCTGTGCGTCGACGACCGGCACGTGCGCGAGATCCTGCCGTTCGTGTCCAAGCCGGTGTTGACCTACGGTTTCGCCGCCGACGCCCAGTACCGCGCGGTGGAGTCGGCCGCCGAGGACACGCGGATGCACTTCACCGCGCTGCGCGAGGGCGCGCCGCCGCTGGCGGTGCAGCTGAACCTGCCCGGCCGGCACAACGTCGCCAACGCGCTGGCGACGATCGCGGTGGCCACCGAACTGGGGGTGGCCGATGAGGCGATCCTGTCGGGCCTGGCGAGCTTCACCGGCGTCGGCCGGCGATTCGCCCGCCATGGCGAGGTGGCGGTCGCCGGCGGCAGCTTCACGCTGGTCGACGACTACGGCCATCACCCGGTCGAGATCGAGGCCACGCTGGCCGCCGCGCGCGGCGCCTATCCCGGCCGGCGGATCGTGCTCGCCTTCCAGCCGCACCGCTATACGCGCACGCGCGACTGCTTCGAGGACTTCGTGCGCGTGCTGTCCGCGGCCGACGCGCTGCTGCTCGCCGAGGTCTACCCGGCAGGCGAGGCGCCGATCGTCGCCGCCGACGGCCGCGCCCTGGCGCGTGCCCTGCGCGTGGCCGGAAAGGTCGAGCCGGTGTTCGTCGAGAGCATCGAGGCGATGCCGCAGGCGATCGTCGACGCGGCGCAACCCGGCGACGTGGTGATCACCATGGGTGCCGGCTCCGTCGGGCAGGTTCCGGGACGGCTGGCACCGCAGGCGGGGGCCGAATGAACCGCCCGCGGCACGACCCGAAGTCGTTCGGCAAGGTCGGCGTGCTGTTCGGCGGCCGCAGCGCCGAGCGCGAGGTGTCGATGATGTCCGGCAGCGGCGTGCTGCAGGCGCTGCTGGCGCGCGGCGTCGATGCGCACCCGTTCGATCCGGGCCGGCAGACCCTGGCCGAACTGGAGGAGGCGGCGTTCGACCGCGTCTTCATCGCCCTGCACGGGCGCTTCGGCGAGGACGGCACGATCCAGGGCGTGCTGGAGACGCTTGGCGTGCCCTACACCGGCAGCGGCGTGCAGGCTTCCAGCGTCGCCATCGACAAGCTGACCACCAAGCGGCTGTGGGCGGCCGAGGGAATCCCGACGCCGGCCTGGTGCGAACTGCACGCGCACACCGACTACCGGCAGGTCGTCGCCGAGATCGGCGACGCGCTGATCGTCAAGCCGGTGCGCGAGGGCTCGACCATCGGCATCACCAAGGTCACGACCCACGACCGCAACGAACTGGCGGCGGCCTACGAAACCGCACTCGCCTACGACGACGTCGTCATCGCCGAGGAACTGATCGCCGGCCGCGAGCTGACCTGCGCGATCCTCGGCGCGGGCGCGACGGCGCGCGCCCTGCCGCTGGTGGAGATCCGCGCGCCGGGCGCCAACTACGACTACCAGAGCAAGTACTTCAGCGACGAGACGCGGTACCTGTGCCCGGCGCCGATCGAGGACTGGCTGGCACGCGACATCCAGCAGCTGTGCCTGCGCGCCTACACGCTGCTCGGCGCCCGCGGCTGGGGACGGATCGACGTCATGCTGCACCAGGAGGCGCGCGGCGACCACCCGTACCTGCTCGAGCTGAACACCTCGCCGGGCATGACCTCGCATTCGCTGGTGCCGATGGCGGCGAAGGCCGAGGGCGTCGCCTACGCCGACCTCGTGCTCGAGATCCTCTCCCATGCCGCCCTCGAGGTGCGCCGATGAAGGCACGCGAGCCGGCGCCCCTGCTCAGCACGCCTGCCATGCATCGGGCCGCGGTGCTTGTGTTCGGCGCCGCGATCGCGCTGCTGCTGGCGGGCGCCGCCGGCTGGCTGTTGCAGCGCCCGTGGTTCGACCTGCGCCACGTCGAGCTGCGCGCCGCCGACGGCGACGGCCTGCGCCGCGTCAACGTCAACGCGGTGCGCGCCGCCGCGGTGGGGCGGCTGCGCGGCAACTTCTTCACCATGCGGCTGGACGAAGCGCGGCGGGTGTTCGAGTCGGTGCCGTGGGTCGCGGCCGTGTCGCTTCGCCGCGCCTGGCCGGACCGCCTGGAGGTGACGCTGACCGAGCACCGGGCGATCGCCGTGTGGGATGACGGGCGCCTGCTCGCCGACAGCGGCCAGTTGTTCGTCGCCAACGTCGCCGAGGCCGAGGTCGACGGGCCGCTGCCGCAGGTCGACGCGCCGCCGCGCTTCGGCGCGGAGGTGGCGCGCCGCCTGCCGCAGCTTGCCGCCTACGCGGCGTCGCTGGGCATGGCCCTGGATGCGATCGGCGTGTCCGACCGGGCCAGCTGGACGCTGCACACCGACCGCGGGCTGACCATCGAGGTCGGCCGCGACGATCCGCCGGGCCGCTTCGAAGAACGCCTGGCCCTCATCGCCAGTCATTACCCGACGGTGGTGGCCCAGCTGGGCGCCGAACCGCTGCGCATCGACGCGCGCTACCCGCAGGGTTTCGCTGTCGCCGCCGCTGCCCGCAAGAAGCCATGAAAACAGAAAGCAAGGACATCATCGTCGGCCTCGACGTCGGTACGTCGAAGGTCGTGGTCGCCGTGGCCGAGTTCAACCCGGACGGCCCGTACAAGGTCATCGGGCTCGGTCAGTCGGCTTCCGAAGGGCTGCGCCGGGGCGTGGTGGTGAACATCGAGGCCACGGTGCAGTCGATCCGCCGTGCGCTCGAGGAAGCCGAACTGATGGCCGGCTGCCACATCGGCGAGGTCTACACCGGCATCGCCGGCAGTCACATCCGCAGCGTCAACTCGAGCGGCATGGTGCCGATCAAGGACCGCGAGGTGTCGGCTGCCGACGTGGCGCGCGTGATCGAGACGGCGCGGGCGGTGAACATCCCGACCGACCAGCAGGTGCTGCACGTGCTGACCCAGGAGTTCATCGTCGACGGCCAGGAGGACATCCGCGAGCCGATCGGCATGAGCGGCGTGCGCCTGGAGGTCAAGGTTCACATCGTCACCGGTGCCGTCTCGGCGGCGCAGAACATCGTCAAGTGCGTTCGCCGCTGCGGGCTGGAGGTGCAGGACCTGGTGCTGCAGCCGCTGGCATCGAGCCTGTCGGTGCTGACCGGCGACGAGAAGGAACTCGGCGTGGCGCTGGTCGACATTGGCGGCGGCACCACCGACATCGCCATATTCACCGGCGGCGCGATCCGCCACACCGCGGTGATCCCGATCGCCGGCGACCAGATCACCAACGACATCGCCATGGCGCTGCGCACGCCGATCCCGGACGCCGAGCAGATCAAGCAGCGTTACGGGGTGGCCAAGGAAGTGCTGGCCGACCCGAACGACCGCATCGAGATCCCCGGCGTCGGCGATCGCGCCCCCAGGCTGCTGTCGCGCCAGTCGCTGGCGGCGGTCATCGAGCCACGCGTCGAGGAACTGTTCAACCTGGCGCACAAGGTGATCCGCGAGTCGGGCTACGAGGAGATGCTGTCCTCGGGAATCGTCCTGACCGGAGGCACGGCGCTGCTGCCCGGCATCGGCGAACTGGCCGAGGACGTGTTCCTGAAGCCCGCCCGCGTCGGCTGGCCCGCCTACCAGGGGCCGCTCGCCGACGTGATCCGCAATCCGCGCTTCGCCACGGTCGCCGGCCTGCTCCTGGAGGCGCAGTCGCAGCGGCAGCGCGGCCGGCGGGCGGCGGCGCAGACGGGCTCGTTCGGGCAGACGCTCAAGCGCATGCGCGAGTGGATAGTCGGCAACTTCTAGCGAGGCAGGCAGGGCGAATGCAGCAGGCGAGTCGAGCGATGTTGACGGTGTTCTTTCCCCGTGAGGTGGGAAACGAGAAGGGTGGATGGTCCGGGCGACATCCCACGTTTCACGTTTCACATTTCACTCATTTCCCATAGGAGGCAGGCATGGCGTTCGAGATTCTCGAGGTTGAGACCCGCGGCACGGTGATCAAGGTGGTCGGTGTCGGCGGCGCGGGCGGCAACGCGGTTCAGCACATGATCAACCGCGGCGTGCAGGGCGTGGAGTTCATCTGCGCCAACACCGACCACCAGGCGCTCGCCCGCTCATCGGCGAGGAACGTCCTGCAGCTCGGCTCGACCGGCCTTGGCGCCGGCAGCAGACCGGAGGCCGGCAAGCAGGCCGCGATCGAGGCGCGCGACCGGATCGCCGACGCCCTGCGCGGCGCGCACATGGTGTTCATCACGGCCGGCATGGGCGGCGGCACCGGCACCGGCGCCGCGCCGGTGGTGGCCGAGATCGCCAAGGAACTCGGGGTGCTGACGGTGGCCGTGGTCTCGAAGCCGTTCGACTTCGAGGGGCCGAAGCGGTCGAAGATCGCCGAAGCCGGGCTGGCCGAGCTCGAGGAACGCGTCCACTCGCTGATCGTGATCCTGAACAACAAGCTCGAGGAGGTGCTCGGCGAGGACGCCGAGATGGCCGACTGCTTCCGCGCCGCCGACGACGTGCTGCACAACGCCTGTGCCGGCATCGCCGAGATCATCAACATCCCGGGGCTGGTCAACGTCGACTTCGAGGATGTCAAGACCGTGATGGGCGAGCACGGCAAGGCGATGATGGGCACCGCCACCGCCAGCGGACTGGACCGCGCGCGCATCGCCGCCGAGCAGGCAGTGGCCAGCCCGCTGCTCGAAGGGGTCGATCTCTCGGGTGCGCGCGGCGTGCTGGTCAACATCACCGCCAGCCAGTCGCTGAAGATGAAGGAGACGCGCGAGGTCATGAACACGATCCGCGCCTTCGCCGCGGAGGACGCGACGGTGATCTTCGGCACCGTCTGCGACGAGTCGATGGCCGACGACCTGCGCGTGACCGTCGTCGCCACCGGCCTCGGCCGCTCGGCGGCGCGGAAGCAGACGACGCCGTTCACGGTCGTCAAGACCGGCACCGACAACGTCCCGCTGAGCGTCGCTCCGTCGCCGTCGACGGCGGGCGACTACAGCCACTTCGACCAGCCTGCGGTGTGGCGTTCGCGCGAGTCGGCGGCCGCCCGCGTCGCGGCGATGGAAGATGCGGGGCACGACCGCCTCGACATCCCCGCGTTCCTGCGCAAGCAGGCCGACTAGGGCGACGACGCCGGCCGGATGCGTCCGGCCGGCCGATCAGTTCCGGCCGACGATCTCCTCGTACGCATGCCAGGTCGCGTGGCCGACCACGGGCACGGCGACCAGCAGGCCGAGGAACAGCGTTGCAAAGCCGGCGGCGACCAGCAGCACGATCAGCGCCGCCCACAGCAGCAGGGGCAGCGGATTGGCCGCGAGGGCGCGGATGCTGGTGACGGCGGCGACGACGGTGTCGGTGCCGCGGTCCAGCATGAGGGGCACCGACACCACGCTCAGCGCGAAGACGATGGTCGCGAACACGCCGCCCACCGCGAAGTACGTGAGCACGAAGTCCCAGTGCTGCGGGCTGGCCACCCGCCCAAGGAAGCCCGACAGGGTCGGCATGCCGGAGGAGAAGAACAGCGCGAAGGTGACCAGCGAGGCCCGTGCCCAGACGAGCATGACGACGGTCAGGGCCAGGGCAAAGAGCGAGAACGCGCCAAGGTTGGCGCGCCAGGCGGTCAGCGTCTCCGTCAGGGTGACCGGCTTGCCGGCAGCGAGTCGCCGGCTGATGTCGTACAGGCCGGTGCACAGAAACGGACCGACCAGGAGAAAACCGGCGGTCAGCGCCGACGTGTACTCATGGGCATGGCGAAAGACGAAGACGATGAGCCAACCCATCAGTGCGAAGGCGGTGCCGTAGAAGAGGCTGGCCGCCGGTGCTGCGCGCATGTCGCTCCATCCGCGGGCCAGCCATCGAAACGGCGCCGCCGCGTCGATGTTGCGCACGGGAGGGAAAGGCGAGGGTCGGGGGCCGCCACTGGCGCCGCCGGGCGGTTCGGTCGGGGCTGCCTTGCGCTCGCTCATGGGCAATGGGGGGCGGGGCCAACCGGGAGCAGGGACCCGCGCATTCTCGGCCCGGGCGAGGCCGCTGACCAGTGTCGGTGATGTCGCGGCGCAGCAGCGGCCCTTACAATCGACAGCACCATGCTCAAGCAGCGAACGCTGAAGAAGATCGTCAGCACCGTCGGCATCGGCCTGCACAGTGGCACCAAGGTCCAGTTGGCGTTGCGGCCGGCGGCGGTCGACACCGGGATCGTCTTCCGCCGCGTCGACCTGGATCCGCCCGTCGACATCCCGGCCAGCGCCATGGCGGTCGGCGACACGCGGATGGCCTCGACCGTCGAGCGAGAAGGCGCGCGCATCGCGACGGTCGAGCACCTGATGAGCGCCCTGGCCGGACTGGGCATCGACAACTGCTACGTCGATGTCGATGCGCCGGAGATCCCGATCATGGACGGCAGCGCAGCCAGCTTCGTCTTCCTGCTGCAGTCGGCCGGCATCGAGGAGCAAAACGCGCCGAAGCGCTTCGTGCGCGTGCTGAAGACCGTCGAAGTGCGCGACGGCGAGGGCAGGCAACTGAAGTGGGCACGGCTGTCGCCTCACTTCGGGTTCAAGCTGCGCTTCTCGATCGCCTTTGATCACCCGGCCATCGACGCGACCGAGCAGGACGTCGAGGTTGACCTGGCGCGCCAGCCCTACGTTAGCTCGGTGGCGCGTGCGCGGACCTTCGGCTTCGTCAACGAGGTCGAGGCACTGCGCGCCGCGGGGCTTGCGCTCGGCGGCAACTTCGAGAACGCGATCGTGATGGACGAGTACCGGGTGCTGAACACCGACGGCCTGCGCTCCGGCGACGAATTCGCCAAGCACAAGATCCTCGACGCGATCGGCGACCTGTACCTGCTCGGCCGGCCGCTGATTGCCGCGTACTCGGCGCACAAGTCCGGTCATGCGCTGAACAACCAGTTGCTGCGCGCCCTGCTGGCCGACTCGACCGCCTTCGACGTGGTCAGCTTCGACGACGAGACGCAGGCACCGGCGGCGTTTCACCGGCCGGCCTTCGCCACCTGATGCGGCAACCGCCGGCGGGCGGCCGCAAGGGCCGGGCCCGCGTGTGCGCCGTGTTGCAGGTCCTCGCCGCGACCGCTTCGCCCGTCGCAACGGGCCTCAGCGGCTGCCTTCCAGCTTGGCGCGCAGCGAAGCCTGCAGCCGCTGCGCGGAGCGTCGTAGTGGGGAGTCATGCAGGTCCCGCATCAGGGCATCGGCAAACCCGAGTGCGGCGCTGAGGCTTTCCCGAGACGCGGTTGGGGGTCCGCCCGTGCCGGTTGATCCCTCCGGTGGACTCCCGGAAACGGGGTCGGCCGGCCCGCCGGGTTGAAGCCGGATGCGGATTGCAGTAAGTTGCGGGGCGCGTTCCCCCAGTGCTTTCTGCAGCGCAGCAGATCTCTGCCGTAGTTTGGCTGCCTGCGATGGGGATGCGGCCGTGATGACCAGAGTCCGGCCCTGAAGCGCACAGCGCAGCGGCGGTCCGGAGCGTGTGCCCGAACCCGGCTCCTGGTTGATGTCGGCGACGATCGCCGAGATCCGGTCAAGCAGCCGGGCCTGATCGATCAGCCCGGCCAGGGGGCCCTCGGCCAAGGCGCCGGCCGCTGACTTGTATTGGGCGCTCATGACAGGGGCTCCCGGCGCGGCTGCGTTGCGTCGCGACATGAACATGGCGGGCGCGGCCCTTTCAAGGGTCGGGCGCGCAGTGATGGAGGTTGCATACGTGCAGATTATCGTGGTCGACAAGCGCCTGTCGCGCGCCCGCACCCTGACCCTGAGCCCGCGGATGTTCGTCGTCGCCGTCGTCGGCCTCGCGCTGGCGGTTCTGTTCTCGGTCATCGGCCTGTACGCTGCCACGTTCCGCGTCGCCGCCGTACTCGAGATACCGTACGTCCGCGATCTCGCCTCGTCGATGATGCGCGGCGAGATGGAGCGCAACGAGCAGTTCACGCGGGACAACGTGAGCGCCATGGCCAGGCGGCTGGGCGAGATGCAGGCGCAGCTGATGCGGCTTGACGCGCTCGGCGAACGGGTGGCCAAGCTCGCCGGCATCCGGCCCGAGGAGTTCAGTTTCCGCGACCTGCCCGGGCGGGGTGGAGTGGAGTCGGCCGACGCGCGGCCGTTGTCGATGAGCGAACTGAGCGACCAGGTCGAGCGCGTCGCCAAGGGTGTCGAGTCACGCGCCGATTACCTCGACGTCGTCGAGTCGGAACTTCTATCGGCGCAGGTCCGGACCGCTCTGCTGCCGCACAACACGCCGGTCACGGCCGGCTTCGTCGGCTCCGGGTTCGGAACGAGGCTCGATCCGTTCTCCGGACAGATGACGATGCACGCCGGGCTGGACTTCGCCGCTCCGGTGGGCACACCGATTCTGGCCGCGGCCGGCGGCGTCGTGTCGGCGGCGGAGTTCAACCCCGCCTACGGCAACATGGTCGTGATCGACCACGGCAACGGCTTGCAGACCGTCTATGCCCATGCGTCGAAGCTCGAGGTGCGCAGCGGCGAGATCGTCCGCAAGGGCCAGCAGATCGCCCAGGTCGGCTCCACCGGGCGCTCGACCGGTTCGCATCTGCACTTCGAAGTCCACGTGAACGGCACTCCGCAGAATCCGGCGCGTTTCCTGAGCCGGCAAAGCGCGGATTCGCCGCTGGCCGAGCTCAGTCCGCGCCGGCGGTGAGCGGCGGCGGGGCGGCTTCCCGCCAGCCATCGCGATGGCTCGGCAGCGCCGGCCCGGGCGCTGCACTGTGACATACTTCAAGGTTGCCACGCCTGCGGGGGCGTCGCCTGTCGCGACGGTCAGCCGCTCCTGATCGAGCCGCCCTGCCCGGCCGGCGCGCGAGCGTTTCCACGCCATGTCCATGATCTCCGGCCTTCTCACCCGAATCTTCGGCAGTCGCAACCAGCGCCTGCTGAAGCAATACCAGCCCACCGTCGAGCGGATCAACGAGCTCGAGCCGCAGACAGCGGCCCTGTCCGACGAGCAACTCAAGGCCAAGACGGATGAGTTCCGCGGCCGGGTCGCCGCCGGCGTGTCTCTGGACCAACTGCTGCCGGAAGCCTTCGCGGTGGTCCGCGAGGCCGCGAAGCGAACGCTCGGCATGCGGCACTTCGATGCGCAGCTGGTCGGCGGCATGGTGCTCCATGACGGCAAGATCGCCGAGATGCGCACCGGCGAAGGCAAGACCCTGACCGCCACGCTGGCCGTCTACCTGAACGCCCTCTCCGGCAAGGGGGTGCACGTGGTCACGGTCAACGACTACCTGGCCACGCGCGACGCCGAGTGGATGGGGCGCGTGTACCGGTTCCTGGGCATGTCGGTGGGGGTGATCGTCTCGCAGCAGCCGAACGAGGAGAAGCGGGCCGCCTACGCGGCGGACATCACCTACGGCACCAACAACGAGTATGGGTTCGACTACCTCCGCGACAACATGGAGTACTCGGTCGCAGACCGGCGCCAGCGGGGGCTGAACTTCGCCATCGTCGACGAGGTCGACTCGATCCTGATCGACGAGGCGCGCACGCCGCTGATCATCTCCGGCCCGGCCGAGGACCACACCGAACTCTACCGGCGCATGAACGCCGTTCCGCCGCTTCTGACGCGGCAGGCGGAGGAGAAGGGCGAAGGCGACTTCTGGGTCGACGAGAAGCAGCACCAGGTCCACATCTCCGAGCCGGGCCACGAGAAGATCGAGGGCGTGCTGTCGCGCCTCGGACTGCTGGCAGAGGGCGAAAGCCTGTACGCGCCGCAGAACATCATCCTGATGCACCACCTGAACGCCGCACTGCGGGCGCACCACCTGTTCAACCGCGACCAGCACTACGTGGTGCAGAACGGCGAGATCATCATCGTCGACGAGTTCACCGGACGCCTGATGTCGGGAAGGCGCTGGTCCGAAGGCCTGCACCAGGCGGTCGAGGCCAAGGAGGGCGTGCAGGTCCAGCAGGAGAACCAGACGCTGGCCTCGATCACTTTCCAGAACTACTTCCGGATGTACGCCAAGCTTGCCGGCATGACCGGCACGGCCGACACCGAGGCCTACGAGTTCCAGGAGATCTACCGCCTGGAAACAGTGGTGATCCCGACCCACAGGCCGATGATCCGCGCCGATCACCAGGACAAGATCTACCGCACAGTGCGCGAGAAGTACGCGGCGATGCTTGCCGACATCGAGGACTGCCATCAGCGCGGCCAGCCGGTGCTGGTCGGCACGACCTCGATCGAGAACTCCGAGGTGCTGTCCGAACTGCTGAAGAACGAAGGCTTGGCGCACCAGGTGCTCAACGCCAAGCAGCACGCGCGCGAGGCGGAGATCGTGGCGCAGGCCGGCCGGCCGAAGATGATCACCATCGCCACCAACATGGCCGGCCGCGGCACCGACATCGTGCTCGGCGGCAACGTCGAGAAGCAGGTGCAGTTCGTCGAGGCCAACCCGGACCTGACCGCCGAAGAGAAGGCGGCGAGGACGGTCAAGCTGCGCGGCGAGTGGCAGTCGCTGCACGAGCAGGTGATCGCCGCCGGGGGACTGAAGATCATCGGCTCGGAGCGGCACGAGTCGCGGCGAATCGACAATCAGTTGCGCGGCCGCTCGGGGCGTCAGGGTGATCCGGGGGAGTCCCGCTTCTACCTGTCGATGGAAGACCCGTTGCTGCGCATCTTTGCCGGCGACCGGATGCGGGCGATCATGGACCGGCTGAAGATGCCGGAGGGCGAGGCGATCGAAGCAGGCATGGTCAGCCGGTCGATCGAGACGGCGCAGCGCAAGGTCGAGGCGCGCAACTTCGACATCCGTAAGCAGCTGCTCGAGTATGACGACGTCGCCAACGATCAGCGACGGGAGATCTACCGGCTGCGCAACGAGATCCTCGAGGCCGACGGCGTCGCCGACATGGTCGCCAACCTGCGGCACGGGCACTTCTCCGCGCTGTTCCGAAGCTTCGTCCCGGCCGAGTCGGTCGAGGAGCAGTGGGACATCGACGGGCTGGCCAAGGCGCTGGCCGACGACTGGCAGATCGTCCTGCCCTTGCGGCAGTGGGTCGATTCGGAAGAGAGCCTGAGCGACGAGCAGCTGCTCGAACGCGTCCTGCAGGCCGTCGACGAAGCCTACGCCGCCAAGGTTGGCCAGGTCGGCGCCGAGTCGTTCGGCAACTTCGAGCGTTCGATCATGCTGCAGCTGGTCGACCAGCACTGGCGCGAGCACCTGGCCGCCCTCGACCACCTGCGGCAGGGCATCCACCTGCGCGGCTATGCGCAGAAGCAGCCGAAGCAGGAGTACAAGCGCGAGGCGTTCGAGCTGTTCGGCACGCTGATCGACCGGGTCCGCGCCGATGTGATCCGGATCCTGATGAACGTCCGCATCCAGACGCCGGAGGAGGTCGCTGCGGCCGAGCAGCGCATCGAACAGGAGAGCGAGCGGCGGATGGAGCAGGCGCGGGCGCAGCACGCCGAGTTCGCCGCCGCGCAGGCCGAGGAAGAGGGCGGCGAGACGGCGGTGCTTGCCGAGGGCGAGGAGGCCAAGGCGCAGCCGTTCAAGCGCTATGGCGACAAGATCGGCCGCAACGATCCTTGCCCCTGCGGAAGCGGCAAGAAGTACAAGCAGTGCCACGGCAAGCTGGCCTGAGGCCGGCGCGCGCCCGCCGCCCCTGCGCGCCTCGCCGCGCCCCGATCACCTAGCGCAAGATGGCCGTCAATCTCGCATCGCCTGATCCCTCCTCGCTGCTGGCTGTTGCCGGCATCGAGCTGGGCTGGGCGGAAGCCGGCATCCGCAAGCCCGGGCGCAAGGACGTCCTGCTGGTGCGCGTCCGTGATGGCGCGAGCGTTGCCGGTGTCTTCACGCGCAACCGCTTCTGCGCCGCGCCTGTCGTCGTCTGCCGCGAGCACCTGGCGGCGGCCGGGGCGATCCGCGCGCTGGTCGTCAATACCGGCAACGCCAATGCCGGCACCGGTGCGACCGGTCTTGCCGACGCGCGGGCGACCTGTGCCGAAGTCGCCCGGCTCCTCGGTTGCGCGGCGTCGCAAGTGCTGCCCTTCTCCACCGGCGTGATCATGGAGCCGCTCCCCGTGCAGCGCCTGCTCGCCGGCCTGCAGCCGGCGCTCGCTAGGCTGGCGCCCGAGCGCTGGCTGGAAGGCGCCGAGGCGATCATGACCACGGACACCGTGCCCAAGGCCGCATCGCGGCGAACTCTCGTCGGCGGCACGCCGATCGCGGTGACCGGGATTGCCAAGGGCGCCGGAATGATCCGGCCCGACATGGCGACCATGCTCGGCTTCATCGCCACCGACGCCGCGGTGGCCCCGTCGCTCTGGCGCGAGCTGACCGCGCAGATCGCCGACGCTTCGTTCAACCGGATCACGGTCGACGGCGACACCTCGACCAACGACTCGCTGGTGCTGATCGCCTCGGGGGCTGCGGGGAACACGCCGATCAGCACCGCCGCCGACCCACGGCTGCCGGCGCTTCACGGGGCTCTGCTCGAAGTGGCGCAGCAACTGGCGCAGGCGATCGTTCGCGACGGCGAGGGCGCGACCAAGTTCATCGAGATCGTCGTCGAGGGCGCCGGCACCCCCGGCGAGGCATCGCGCGTCGCCTACCGCATCGCGCACTCGCCGCTGGTGAAGACCGCTTTCTTCGCCTCGGACCCGAACCTGGGCCGGATTCTCGCGGCAGTCGGCAACGCCGGCATCGACGACCTGGACCAGGCTCGGGTCCAGTTGCACCTGAACGACGTCCGGGTCGCCGTCGACGGCGGCCGCGATCCGCACTACCGGGAGGAGGACGGGCAGCGGGTGATGAAGGGCTCGGAGGTCAGGGTCCGCGTCGAACTCGGGCGGGGCAGCGCCGCGGCCACCGTGTGGACCTGCGACCTGTCGCACGAGTACGTGAGCATCAACGCCGACTATCGCTCGTAGCGGAGCGGTTCGACCCGAACCATGGCAGAGAGCGAAAACGGCGACGTCGCGGCCGCGCTGTGGGCGCTCCTCGCGCGCCTCGAGCCGCTGCTGCCGCCCCATCGTGAGGTCGACTGGACGGCCCCGGCGTTTCGCTGGCGCCAGAGGCAGTACCTCGGCGGCGCCTTCGGCCATCTGGAGCCCGTGCGCAGGGTCGCCCGCATCGCGCCCGAGGACCTGCAGCACATAGACGAGCAGCGGGCGGCGATCCTGCGCAACACCGAGCAGTTCGTCCGCGGCCTGCCGGCGAACAACGTTCTGCTGACCGGTGCCCGCGGCACCGGCAAGTCGTCGCTCATCCGCGCCTGCCTGGCGCGGTTCCACGCCGACGGGTTGCGACTGATCGAGGTGGACAAGAACGACCTCGCGCATCTTCCGGAAATGGTCGCCCTGGTGGCCGCTCGGCCCGAGCGTTTCGTCGTCTTCTGCGATGACCTGTCGTTCGAGGAAGGCGAGTCGTCGTACAAGGCGCTGAAGGCGGTGCTCGATGGTTCCATCGCCGCGCCGGGCGACAACTTGCTCATCTATGCCACCTCGAACCGGCGGCACCTGATGCCCGAGTACATGCGCGAGAATCTCGACGCCAAGTACCGGGACGACGGCGAGATCCATCCCGGCGAGACGGTGGAGGAGAAGATCTCCCTGTCCGAGCGCTTCGGACTCTGGCTCTCCTTCTACCCGTTCCGGCAGGACGACTACCTGGACATCGTCGCGCACTGGCTCGGGCGTTTCGGCGTGGCGCCCGAGCGGCTCGCGGCTGCGCGGACCGAGGCGCTGCAGTTCGCGCTGCAGCGCGGCTCGAGGTCCGGCCGGGTGGCGCTGCAGTTCGCGCGCGACTACGCGGGCAGGCTTGGCATCGGCAGCGGCCCGCGATGAACCGGCCTGCGCCGCCGCCTCGCGGGCTCACGCGCGTCGCGGTGGGGGTCCTGCTCGACAGCGGCGGACGGGTGCTACTGGCCGATCGGCCCGCCGGCAAGCCGTACGCCGGCTGCTGGGAGTTCCCGGGAGGAAAGATCGAGCCCGGCGAAGACGTCGAGGTGGCGCTTGCGCGCGAACTGCACGAGGAACTCGGCATCGCCATCGGTCCGTCGGCGCCGTGGGTGACGTTCGAGTTCGACTACCCGCATGCCTACGTCGAACTGCAGTTCCGCATCACGCGCGTCTGGCGAGGCGTCCCGCACGCCCGCGAGGGGCAGCGCCTGCGCTTTGTCGATCCGGCAGGCGAGCTTCCGCAGCCGCTGCTGCCGGCTGCTGTGCCGGTGCTGCGCTGGCTGCGTCTTCCGCGCACGGTGCTCGTGACCGATGCGCACGGTCCGTCTCAGCCTGCTGCCACCGCTGGCCTGGCCGCTGCGAATGGCACCGGCCCGCCGCCGCTCATGGTCGTCGATGCCGACTGGCGTGCCCCCCGCGCGGCGGCCGCGCTGGATGCACTGCGCTCGTGGCCGGGAAACCGCGGCCAACTGCTGCTGGCCTGCGGTCCTGGCGCGAGGTTGGTCGCAGCTGCCGACGGCTTCGTGCTCGAGCCGGCCGAGGCTGCCGCTTTGGGTTC
>Ga0209450_10000762_pt1 | contig 16238 bp, 17 predicted proteins | sample FrelakmetLWP11LW_FD_187149 | JGI IMG/M metagenome (GOLD analysis project Ga0209450, IMG submission 187149) | Freshwater lake sediment microbial communities from the University of Notre Dame, USA, for methane emissions studies - LWP11 LW (SPAdes)... | ecosystem: Environmental > Aquatic >...
GCCGGTGTTTTAGCAAAATATACAGCACACCTGAAAACGTATAAGAGACACCGATCCTGTCTTGTTCCGGCCAGCCTGTTGCTTAAATCGTAAAGAACATCAGGGTCCCTGCCTTTCAGGTCAGCTACTTTTAGTATGCCGATATTCCATAAATCGTTGGCTATAGATTTCCCGACTCCGGGAATCGTCGTAAGTTCTTTTAAAGATTTGTCCTTTGTGATCATTTAGTAACAGCTAATCTTTCCGTAAAGTCCTTTGCTTACCGGTAAAATTAGTCATTTCGCCGAAAATACTTTCTGGTTAAACCTCTAACCGCTAACTTTCGCTTTCCAGGTATAATTTACTTATTAGTTCTATATGGAAAAAGCACACATTTGTCCCGTTTGGATTGGATATACGTTTCTCCTGCCAGTCCGTAAACTCCAGCATAATCCGCAGAAAATCCTTACCCCTTATGTAAAAGAAGGGATGACAGTGATGGATTATGGTTGCGCCATGGGTTATTTCAGCATTCCGCTGGCCAAAATGACAGGTCAAAAAGGCACTGTTTACTGTGTAGACATTCAGGAAAAAATGCTGGCTAATCTGCATAAAAGAGCTGTAAAACATAACGTATCCGATGTGATTAAACTGCTGGAGGCAGGTAAAAGTTTTCATCCGGCTGAGCTGACTGAAAAGCTGGATTTTGTGTTGCTTTTTGCAGTGGTCCATGAAGTGCCGGATAAAAAGCAGCTTTTCAGCGACCTGTATAAAATGCTCAAACCGGGAGGAAAAATCTTGTTTGCTGAACCAAAAGGACATGTAAAGCCTGCGGGTTTTGAAAAATCGCTGCAGCTGGCTGAAGAAACCGGATTAGAGGTTTCTGATGAAAAACCGATGCGTAGAGGCCTGTGCGCTATATTAATAAAGGAGTGATAGAGACGTTTGGCGACCGGCTTCAGGTATCAGGCGTCAGGCGTAATGAACTATAAGTATTGATTTTTTGTTTATAAGAAGAATACGGACCTGATCGATATTGACGGAACAAATATGAAGAGTAAGTTGTGGTAATAAGTTGTTAGATTATTTTAAAATATTCTCAAATTTTAGTACTTTTAGATTTGGATTACAAACAATATTAAAATTTATCAAAATGAAAACCAGATTGTCTTATTTTTTATTCCTGATTCCTCTTTTTGGAGGATGTAATCTATTGGAAGATGCTACCACAATTACTATCTCAACAGAATTTAATGCAGATATCCCCGTGGTAGCCGCTTTATCCGGCTCCAAGTCAATGGATCAGACTGCTTTTGCAAGTACGGTTAGTTTTTCTAAAACTCAGGACCTTACCCTTGCCAGTAATGCTGATATTGAAGAGTACCTTTCAAGGATTAAAGATATAAATCTGAATTCGCTGCTGGTAACTGTCAGCGGCCTGACCGGGAGCAAGACTATCAATACAGTTTCACTGGATGTTGCAGGTGTCGGTAATATTTTTACGCGGACCAATATTACAATGGAAAATAACTCATTTACTCCTGAAATATCGGCAGGAACATTTGATCTGGTCGCCGCAAAGCTTGTTAAAGACCAGAAAATCACGCTGACCGTTTCCGGAACTACGAGTGAAGCCATGACATTTACAGTCAGCCTCTCTTTCGATGGTGAGGTAATTGCAAAAGTCCTTTAAATAATAAATCCCGCAAGGTTAACATCTTGCGGGATTTATTTTAGCTGGCGTATACAGGACCTGTCTGAAGCTGCGGATTTCAAATTATCAATTTTTACTTCCCTGTCGGGTTGGGAGTATTCTCCTCAACCCGCTTTTTCTGGTCATCAGTAAGAAGACTTATCACTTTAACTCTGTGAGCCTCCCTCAGTTCCTTCATCTTTGATTGCATATCAATCCTGAGTTTTTCAATTTCTGCTTGTTGTTTCCCCCTCAGATCAGCCATATCTTTTTTCTGTTTATCTGTCAGGTTAGGAATATTTTCCATTATCCTTTGTCCCGGACCCTGCTGCCTGAAACCTGGTGCCCTGTTCATACCCATTCCCGTTTGCTGTATTCCCTGGCGCATAGGCGAACGCCACATTCCCGGTGGCATCATACGCATTCCGCATCCCATTTGTCCCATTCGTCCTATTCCCGGAAAATGATCCATCCTCATTCTGTCCATTCCTGCCGAATCCGGTCTCATCCCTCTCATACCGCGTTGTGCACTGAGAGATAAATTGCCTGCTATAAGAAGCATCAGCAACATACAAGCTATTTTTCCTGAGTTTTTCATTTTACAATTTATTATAATTAATAATTTTTCTTCTGTTTAAACAATTATTTCTGGTGCCACCAGATATACTGTTTTACTAATAGACAATCCAAATATGGTTTTAATTCTGCCTGACTACTTGATAAATATATTATTGACACGCGACCGTAACAAAATGAAGGGGAGAGGGAGATCAGTGCATTTGCTAGGTATTGTTCATTTCTTTTGCTCCTCCAAAAGAAATGAACATTGTATTTTGAGTGAATAAAAAATTAATAATAATTTGGCAAACATCTCCCGATAGTTATCGGGACTGGACAGCTACCATCGTCAAATGAAATTGCCATCATAATCATACCTGGGATCGGCTTTCGATAAATCGATAATCCTCTGAGATCCATTATGCCCTTTTTTATGGGTCGATGAACCTGCATTATAACAACGTGGTATCCCCCATGCGCCATGAAATATTTTCCCGGCGCTGGCAGGGTCAGCGTGATAATGTCCGAATAAAAGTGCATCGACTTTATTCCCGATGATTTTTTTTAGTTCGTCATGGTCCTTTAACTGCATCCCCAGCTTAAAATCAAACGGGTGATGGTGGAGGTATACAACCTTCTTCCGGCTGACGACCTCAGGCTCTTCCAGAATTTTCCTTAATCGCTTTAATTGCTCCCAGCCTAATTCACCTTCTGAAAAGAAACGATCATTCCAATGCAGCTCTTCTGATGTTGAATCGAGCCCGATAAAAGCAGTTTTACCGATAATATCGAGTTTGGGATAAGAAATCCCCCGATTTTTAAAATACTTTTCTTTAAACAAATCAACAAATTTTTTATCTCCCCGGACGCCTGTCCCATAGTCGTGGTTTCCGGGCATAGCCAATACTTTATATCCGCGTTGTTCAAGTTGTTCAATAGCTTCGACAGCTTCATCAAGCTGTTCTCCGCGTGAGGCATTATCAACAATATCGCCGGTGATCAGAACGATGTAGTTCTTTGCAGGTTGTTTCAGAAATGTGATGTTGTCGATGATAGCACGAAATCTAGCCCCACACTCTTCATACCCGACATGTAAATCCGATAAATGAATAATCTTTTTCATGATCTGGAATTTAGAATAAAATTAATTCCTGTTTATCTTAAATCCAAATAATAATAAGGCGACCAGCTCCCGGTTACCGGCTACCACCTACCGGTTACCGGCTGGAGGAGTGAGGCCTCGGGCGTCAGATGTCAGGCCCAGCGAAAACAGGAACATTAAAAGCAATAAAACTGCCACTCCTGCAAATATGCTTTCAAACGCGGTACCGCCGTCAACCGATGCCATCAGCAAGCCTATTACAGCTGTTCCTGAAATCTGGCCGATGCTTATAAATATGGTAAGCATTCCCTGTGAGGTAGCCCTGTCTTCAGCTGTGGTATTGTTCAGAATAATATACCTGAGCGAGCTGCCGGCAAGAACCGAAAGACCAAGCCCTATCAAAACTCCGCTGAGATAATAGATACTCTTATGATCTCCTGAAAGCGAAAGAATGAAAAATCCCGAGGAGAGAAGGATAAGCCCTGTGATAATTACTTTTTTGACACCATATCTGTCTATCATCCTTCCAAACATAGGCGACCCGATAGCCGTGGCAAGAACAAAGGGTATAAGCATGAAACTGGCAATCGAAGGAGTTACGGAAAAGTTCTGAACTACAAACTTTGGAATGAAAACAAAACAAGCCTGAACAACCCCCGTAGCAACAGCAATGATACCAGCAATACGGATCTGCCTGTTTGCCAGGAAGCTTAATTTGATGATCGGATCCCTGGCTTTCCTTTCCATAACGACGAGCAGAACCAGAGAGATAATTGCCACCAGCAGAGGGATCAGCACTTTTAAATTAAGGATTAAAGGTTTCATTTCATCAGGATCAATGTTATTAAGACTGAAGGTAAATCCTGCAAGCGCAATTCCAAGTGTTGAGATACCTCCCCAGTCGATGACCGAGACTTTGCTGTTAGGCACCGAGGGTAATATCTTCATGCTGTAATAAATAAGTACTATGGAGATCGGGATATTAATAATAAACAGTGAATGCCATTCGAAATACCGTAACATGACTCCTGCGATAAATGGTCCCATCAGGAAAGCGATCCCGAAAACTGCTCCGATAAGTCCAAGTATGCGTCCGCGCTTTTCAGGAGGGAAAAGATCGCCTACGAGTGCGGAAGCTACCGGGAATATGCCGCTTGCTCCAAATCCCTGTATAGCCCTGCCTATAAGAAGAGATTGGAAACTATTCGCCAGTGATACCCATAAAGATCCCGCGGCAAAGATAGCCAGAGCAGCAACATATATATTTCTCCTTCCGTAAACATCAGATAACCTGGCAAATAAAGATATACCGATGAGATTGAATAAAACGTAAATAGAAAATATCCAGCCTGAATAGCGTTGATCGAGATGAAGAAAGTTTTCAATAGACGGGATTGCCGGACCAACAATCGAAATGTCAAGAGCTCCCATAAGAACCCCTGTAAATAACAATGCTATGAGCGCCTTCTGACTTTTCTGTTCCATAGATATATCACTTAAAAGGTAAAAGTACAGAATAAACAGAGAACCGGTTGAAAAGTTTAGAGGCGACAGGCATACGGATTTAAATGAAGGGGGGGGGAGAAGAAGGGAGGGGGAGAGGGGGTGAAAAACGTTGTGCATGGTATCTTTTAAGGGTTAAGAAATAAACGCAACTCCCCAGCTCGTGCTTTCACTTCTTAAAAGCCTGATCGAAGAGGCCAGGATACCCCAGGAAAAGATAACTGTTTTTGATGCAAGCCGTTTCATCACTTACAATATCTTCAAAAAATGCAATGCTGTTTACCCTTGTGTCATTTTCGTTGACAATGTGGGCGGTGACGGAAGGACAAAATCGGCATATACTGATAACGCTATACCTTATTCCGTCGATAACGGCAAGCTTGCCACAGGACTGGCAACCTGTGCCACGGAGGCTGATTACCTGATCAATATGGCCCTTTTTAAAGGACATGGATGCAGTCTTTTTGCATCACAGGATCCTGTGGCTATTGTGCAGTTGGTCTTGATTTCCTCAGATGTGAGTGGCCTGATGCTCCCGACATGGCTTTCAGTGATATGTATCTTATTGAAGCAGCCCTGGCGGATAATCCTCCGTCAAAGGCAAAATATGATCCTCAGCGCAATAATGCAAAGATCCATAGCCTGGGTGTGATGGAACACTGGAATAATGCAAAAGAGAAGAAATACAGCCGGAACTTGGGAAAGAGTCAGGGAATTGAACTCGTCCAAAAGACTTTATAATAATTATTTTACCTAAGTTACCGCTTATTAAGATTTTATTAAAAAGCTGATTAACGAATGATGATTAACGATTTTAGATTTTAAAAGTAAAATACATTTAATAATGATTATCAATAATATAACAAAATAAATCCTTTCTTCATAAATCAAAAATCCTTGTTCCTTGTTCTTAAATCTACCCTTTTCTTAAAACTAGTGACTTGAGTTATTTAGTTGACCGGCTACCGGAATACTTTGCCCTTCCAGTCTGAAGTGTTTCATCGAAAATAGCCTCCAGATTATTATGGGTGCCCCGAAGACCGGCAACCACCTTCTCTGACCAGTCGAGATATTTACGGGTCCGCGAGACTGTCCATTTCACAGGAGGGTTATTTGTTATATCGCGGACGTTCATGATCTTGTCGGCAAGCTTAAGCTTCTTTGCCCTTATCGACAAGTATGGTGCATGTTCAACCTGAAGGCGTTTCCTCTTTTTCTTGCTCAGACTCTTATCGTCAGTAACTTCAAGTGTAACAGATAAAACTTCATCACCAAAAATCTCACGTATCTGGTTAACAATCTTCTTCTTCTCCTTCTTGCTGTCGACAGTATCCTCCACCACATCATGAAGTATTGCTGCAGCAATCAGCACAGGATCCTTCTCCCCTGCTTCGTTTGCAAGCAGATTAGCCACCTGGATCGGGTGATTTATATATGGAGTTCTGTCCTCTCCCTTGCGAAACTGCTTCCTATGCCTAACAGCAGCGAATTCTAATGCGTTCAATATCAATGTAATATCATTCATGTCTCTATTTAATAATCGTGCAATCCCTCCTCCGCTGCCTCCTTCGTTTTAACTTCGGAGGCCAAAGAAAGCTACGGAGGGCAAAGCGTGCTTCGTCAGCCGTAGCCTTCTTTGAAAACCGAAGTATTGGCGAAGGTTTTGGCGAAGGCTGGCAATCCTACAATTTTTTAGCCATCCTTCAATAACTTAATTGCTTCCTTAAGTATTTCAGCAGACTTGCGTAGCGACTCCATCTCTCCTTCAGGCAGCTGACCATTAATGATCTTTGCCACACCGGTGTCGGTAACGATAGAAGGCACACTAAGGCAAACATCATTCATTCCGAACTCACCATTTAGAAGTACAGAAACCGTCATGACGCTGTTCTGTTTCCTGAGGATTGAACCTGTGATCCTTACCAGCGCCAGTCCAACTGCAAAATGTGTGGAACCTTTTGTATTGATTATATGGTATGCCGATTCCCGGACCTGCTGTTCGATCATCTTCTGTTCTGTCTTCCAGTCGGAGCATTTATTGCAGACAGGACAATATTTATCAATTGCCATTCCGGCAATGTTGGTCATCGACCACGCGGCAAACTCACTGTCGCCATGCTCTCCCAGAATATATGCATGAACATTATGCACATCCACACCGCAGTGATTTGCCAGCAGATGACGGAAGCGTGCGCTATCGAGCATAGTACCGGATCCGATAATCCTTTCACGGTCCCATCCCGACCTCCTCAATGCCACATAAGTCATGACATCGACAGGGTTGCTGACGATAAGCATTACGCCCCGGGATCCTGTTGAGGCGATATCCTCAGCAATACTGCCGACGATATCGGCATTTTTCTTCAGAAGCTGAAGTCTAGTTTCACCTGGTTTCTGAGCCGACCCCGCTGTGATGACAATAAGCTGCGCATCAGCATAATCAGCTACGGATCCTGATCGGATAATCACAGTGGGTATAAACGGCTGTCCATGTACCAGGTCGAGAACCTGTCCCCGGACAAGATCTTCATTCCTGTCGATAATCACTATTTCATCTGCCAGTCCGCTTTGCGCCAGTGCATAGCAATATGTTGCACCGACTGCTCCGGCGCCAACCACAACTACTTTTCTTCGTGATGTACTTGTTTTTATTTCGTCCATAGTCTTTTTACTGTTAATTAATTAACAGTACTATCAGTTATTTGTTCACCCTCCTTTCTCCTTCAGTCATAATTTCGAAATTGCAATCACCACCAGCGGCAGCGTCAGAATGCTGAATATAGTTGAAACGAACACATTTCCGACAGCAAGAGAATCATCTGATCCGAATTCCTTCGCCATGATGACGACAGTAGCCATACAGGGCATCGAAGCCTCGAGAATTATAACTGAGGTTACAAGCTTGTCGGGAGCAAATCCCGCAACACTTCCAATGAGATAAAAGACAGAGATCAGCAGTGCGGGGCCAATCACAAGTCTGTTGAGACTGATAATGTAAAGACTCTTCTTCCTGAGCATTCCGCCCACATTTGAGAATACTAGCATAGCGCCAATATAGAGCATTGAAAGCCATGTATTGGCAGCTCCAAGCTCAGTCATGGGCTTGAGGATGATACCAGGAATCTTTATGGAAAGCAGAAAAAAGGCCAGACCGATCAGAGTAGCTATTGTGTTGGGATTCACAACCTTAAGAAGACTCTTCTTCCACGAAATGCCGTTCCCGTGACTCAAAACGATAACTCCCACAGTCCACATAATGATGCTTGAAATGAGCTGGTACATGCTTGCATAGAGAAGTCCTTCAAAACCATAAAGAGCAGTAATGAGAGGAAAACCCAGGAAGATAGTATTCCCGAACATCGAATGTGTCTTGAAGACTGCTGCCTCTGCACCCTGTAGCTTAAAAATCCTTGACGCCAGCCATCCTATAAGAAGAAGGAAGAATATGACAAAACCTGATATTGCCAGTACCATGAGACTGTTCGCAATAAGCCTTGGTGTGGCTTCTAGCCTGAAGAAATTCGTGAAGAGCATCAGGGGAAGCGAGATATTGAATATCACCTTTGAAAGAACATCCTTTGATTCGCCTGTGAAGACTTTTAGCTTTGCCGCAATTGCTCCTATTACTACCACTATGGCCAGAATGGCGATCTGGGTGATGACGATGTTGATTTCCATATTCCGGTAAAGGGGGTAAATTTAGTGTTTTATTTGTCTTGCGGTTTTGCGGTTCCCGCAGAGCGGGATTTCGTCGCTGCGCTCCTTAACTTGCGGTCTTGCAGTCCCACTTTCTCCCCCTCCCTTGTCCTCCGTAGCTTTCTTTGGCCTCCGAAGTTAAAACGAAGGAGGCAGCGAAGGAGGATCCTCCCATTCATTTTTGTGTCACCTCCTCCTCATCAAGCTCATAACTGAATCCCTTTTCTGACGCATTCATTTTCAGGACTTTAAACAGGATGAGGTTTGCGATTATAGCTTCAGCCCTGTATGGTGATATCCGCGCAATTTTTTTAAATTTTGACAATGTAACCGATCCGTTCTTCTTCAGGTAATCCATCAGTATATTTTCGGTATTGCCGAATTTGACAAGAACACCCTTCTTCTTTTCCTCCTTCCTCCATACCTGCAGCAATATCCGGTTTGCCAGAAGGTTCTGATCATTATGCCTGAAATATGCCAGCCATCTGCCGTTTTCATCCCTGACCTGGTACGGCCTTTTGTTACCTTTAATTACTTCAACCTCCAGGAAGGTTTTCCCGCCAGTCACATGCTGTTTTATTGAATATATGATTTCCGGCCGGCAAAAGAGGTGAGCGGCCGTATCCACCATATATATTTCCTCATCAGATCTTATTCCTGCAATGCTGCCATTATCCCTGACCCCAATTAGTATTCTTCCACCGTCGCTGTTTGAAAAAGCCGATAATGTTCTTGCGATCTTCCTACTGTCAGAAACGCAGAACTTGAAGTCGAGCTGCTGACCCTCGCCACCTTCTATTAGCTTTTTAAGGTTGTGATCCATGGTACCAGATACTATTATTAACTCCCTCCCATCCCTCATTCCAGCGTACCCCCCTAAAGGGGGTCTAAATTCTTCACATACTTTATATTGAACTGTATTTAAGCCCCCTTCAGGGGGCAATCATCAGCCTCCTGGCTGATGATGGGGGTTCATCCGCTTATAAACAAACTCTTGCTCGAGTACTCCGGATCACACGTCAGGTTCACCTTCAGCTTCCTCCAACCTGCTTCATCACCCGGCGTAGGGATATGTGTCAGATGCACTTCGCAGCCGCGAAGCATTTTCAGGTTTTCCAGGGCCATCTTGGCAGCAGGGTTGGATAGAGCGCTTATTCCAAGAACGATAAGTGTTTCATCCACATCGAGGCTGACCATTTTTCCTTCAAGAATATCTTTCTTCAGATGCTTTACCGAATCGATTATAGCCTCGGGAAGAAGGTACATTTTGTCGGGCAATCCAGCCAGATGTTTGGCTGCATTTAATATAAGGCTTGATGATGCATGCAGAAGATTCGAGTTTTTACCTGTGATGATCGTCCCATCGTACAGTTCTATCGCGGCGCCGGCAAAGATCCCTTCGTTGCCTTTACCGCATTTCTCAGCTTCTTTTGCGGCTTTGCGTGCCGGGATAACCACTTTGCGGTCTTCGGCTCTGGCACCTGCCTTTTCCATGATCGTTGTGATCCGCTCGATTGTTTCCATATCAACGAGTCCCAGGGCATATTCCACGGCGCACCTGAAGTATCTCCTTATGATTTCCTGACGCGATGCTTCCTTAATAATCCTGTCGTTCACGATACCAGCGCTTGCACGGTTTACCCCCATATCTGTAGGAGACTGGTACATCGATTCCCCTCCTGTTATTTTTTCAATGATCCTTTTAAGAAGGTGAAAGGCTTCTATATCGCGGTTATAATTGACTGTCGCTACTTTATATGCCTTCAGATGATGCTCATCAATAAGCACCTTGTCATCAAGGTCTACCGTGGCAGCTTCATAGGCTAAATTTACCATATGATCAACAGGAAGGTCCCAGATCGGGAATGTTTCGAATTTGGCATATCCGGACTTGACCCCCTTTTTATATTCATGGTAAAGGTTGCAGAGGCATGTGGCAAGTTTGCCGCTTCCCGGACCCGGGCCGGTAACTATAACAATTGGATTTGTGGTTTTAATGTACTCGTTTGCCCCGTACCCCTTATCGCTGACGATCAGGTCGACGTCGGTTGGATATCCTTTTGTGGGATAGTGAAGATATACCTTCATACCCCTCATTTCGAGCTTGTTCTTGAAAGCTTTTGCAGGTGACTGATTCTCGTAGCGTGTGATCACAACAGCCTTGATGTCAATACCCCAGTCGCGGAAATCGTCGATGGTTTTCAAAGCATCTACGTCATAAGTGATCCCGAAATCGGCTCTGACTTTTTTTCTTTCTATCGCGCCGGCATGGATGCACAGGATAACGTCGATCTTGTCCCTGAGCATCTGCAGAAGCCTCATCTTGACATTGGGGTCGAATCCCGGAAGTACCCTGGCAGCATGATAGTCATACAGGATCTTACCGCCGAATTCCAGGTAAAGCTTATGGTTGAACCTGTTTACTCTTTCAAGAATAGATGCTGTCTGCTCCTTAAGATACTTCTCATTATCAAAGCCGACGCGATTTGCAGGTTTCATTTTTTCAGAAGAAAAATAATAACCATCAATATTAGAAAATTTTTCAGTTCATGGTATTTCAGAAGGAAGATTAATCGTCCTATCTTATTACCACGAGCTTTCAGTCGCGAGCTATGAATCTCAGATATGAAAAAACAGGATTCCTGGTTTTTATATTTATTATTGGGAACCTGGCACCTGTCGCCTGTCGCCTGTTTTTTATGTATATATATCCTTCCTTTTATACAGCCTGTAAGAGATCCCAATCAGCAGCAAGGAGATACCAATAAAATACGCCAGGTGCCATATATCTATCGAATAAGCCGGATTAATAGCATTGGTATCCGCAAATCTGTATGGACTAAGGTACCCGATTCTTGAAGCGCCCGCTGTGATCTTCGAGAGAGTGTAGATAAAATAGAAGATCAGGACCAGTCCAATGCTGAAAGTAGTGATAGGCTTTCCCCTTTTTACCAGTGTCGACATAAATAGCCCCACAGCACCAAACAGGAAATTCAGCAACAGCGTGTACAGGGAAAGAATTAAAAACGCCCTGATGCTGAAAGGTCCGTTCTTAACCAGTTCCATGCTTATAAATCCTGCCAGTGCAGTGACAAAGTTCAAAAGAAATACATTAATGAAAATTACTGCCAGCTTGCTGAAGAATATCTCACTTCGGGTAATTGGCCGTGTCAGCAGATATTCTGCGGTTTTATTGTATTCCTCCTTGAGCAGTATATTCGAGGAAAGCACAATGGCAAAAATACTGCCGAGCACCATCATATATATGACATTATTTACAGAGTAAAATCCAAGTACAGAAAGCATGTCGTCAAAATTCGAAATGCCCTTGAACTGGAGAGCCTCTTTGGGAATAATGCTCATCATCCCCAGTATCTTTGACTGGTTTTCAAGAAATGTACTGTAGAGAGCCATGGTACCTGAAATGAACAGGGTAATTATTGTCATCCACACCATGAGGCTGAATGCATTTCTTTTCATCTCCTTTAAAAACAGGTTGTGGTTCATTTTCCTTCTGCCTTATGATTTATAATAATGCATGAAAATTTCGTCAAGTGACGGTTCCTCGATAATGAGGTTGATAATATTATGCCCCGACAGGATGCTGACAATATCATTGATGTTGCCTGAGTACATAAAGGAGAGTGAGTTCTCGGACCCGGGTAATACTCTTTCAATGCCGGGGATGCTGAACATTTCTTTCTTCACCTGGGCATCAAACTCGACTGATATCTTCTTTAATTGTTTTTTCCTCAGGGTTTCAATGTCCTCCAGCTGAATGATTTTTCCTTCTTTGATTATGGCTACTCTTTTACATAGCATCTGAACCTCACTGAGTATATGTGAGGAAAAAAAAATGGTCATCCCCTTCCTGTTCTCTGAGCGAAGCAGCTCAAAAAAGATCGATTGCATCAGAGGGTCAAGCCCCGTCGTAGGCTCATCCAGTATGAGGAGCCTGGGATTGTGCAGCAGGCTCTGAACAATGGATACTTTCTTGCGGTTACCCATGGACAGTTCGGCAATTTTTCGTTTCAGGTCCAGCTCAAACATTTCCGATAGTTCCGCTATCCTCTGTTCACCTTCCTTTACCTGGTAAAAACGGATACAGTAACTCAGGAATTCATGCACATCCATGGATGAATAAGCGCCGGCATCTGACGGAATGTATCCTACCTGGTTTTTTATCTTCTTCGTATCCCTGATAACATCCATTCCCATGATCTTTGCTTTACCACCGGTAGGGAAGATCATGTTCATCAATATCCTGATCGTTGTCGATTTGCCCGCTCCATTTGGTCCTATAAAACCAAAGATCTCTCCCTCTTCAATTTCCAGGTTAACATGTTCAATTCCCCTGGCTTTTCCATAAAATTTTGACAGATCCGTTATTTCAATAATTGGTGTGCTCATATTATATTCATTAAGTCAAAGGCATTAGGCATTAGGCGTCAGGCGTCAGGCGTCGGGCATCAGGTGGCCGGTCTCCGGTTGGGTATTGCCGGTCGCCGTTATTTTAGTATTCAGTTTCCCAATTTGCCATTTTAGTACTATCAATGTAAGCAACGTCGATGCAAAATCTGCCACAGGTCCTGCCAGCCACACGCCTTTCAGCTGCCAGAAATGCGGGATAATGAAGAGCGCCGGGATGAGAAATAGAACCTGTCGCGTCAGCGAAAGAAAGATAGAAAATTTTGCTTTACCGATAGACTGGAAAAAACTTGATGTCACTATCTGAAATCCGACGATAGGAAACATGATGAGGTTCAACCTCATCCCCATGACTGACAGGTTGATGAGCTCATCGTTGTTTGTGAATGCCGAAGCAATTAAACGCGGGAAGATCTCCGCAAGCAGGAACATGAAGCTGGTGACACATGTCGCGGCAAAGATGGTTAGCTTGAAAGTTCTGATTGCCCTCGGCATCTGTTTTGCTCCGTAGTTATACCCTACAATCGGCTGCATACCCTGGTTAAAGCCAATGACGACCATTACTGCGAGGTTGGCAACGCTGATCAGAATGCCAAAAGCACCGATTGCAAGATCACCGCCATATTTTCTCAGGCTGAGATTAAATATCGAGATCACGACACTTCCGAATATAAGCATGAGAAAGTTGGACATCCCGATCGAAATGATATCTTTTATAATTACTTTCTTCAATCTCATGTAGCCCGGAAGAAAGCGAACAAAACTCTCGATCTTCGTGAAATGGATAATTGCTGTGATAGTACCGATGAACTGAGCACATACAGTAGCCAGCGCAGCTCCGCGGATGCCCCACTTAAAAACAAAAATGAACAGCGGGGCAAGAATAAGATTTACCGCTACTGTTGTAAGCGTGATTATCATTGCCTTGCCGGGATAGCCTGATGCTCTGATAATATTATTGAGACCAAGGTAAAGGTGAGCGAAGACATTGCCTAACAGAATAACCTGCATGAATTCCTTTGCATAAGGCAGTGTATCCTTGCTTGCGCCAAGAGCATAAAGTATCGGTTCAAGAAAAACGTAGGTAATGAGGCCGATGCCAATTCCAAGGATTAAATTCAGCATTACTGCATTCCCAAGGATCTGTGTTGCTCCCTTCCTGTCATGCTGTCCAAGCCGAATTGATACCATGGCACTCGCACCGACTCCCACCATGGCGCCAAATGCTGCAGTAATATTCATCAAAGGGAAGGTAAGAGCGAGGCCGGAAATAGCCAGAGGTCCAACGCCCTGTCCGATAAATATCCTGTCGATTATATTATAGAGTGAGGCAGCAGCGGTGGCAATGATTGCAGGTACCGAATATCGTAACAGCAGCTTTCCAAGCTTCTCTACGCCAAGGTCGTCAGCTGTACCCTTCAATTTACTTATACTTCTCATCCTTAAGTTTCAGTGACAGGAATCCTTCCGGCATCGGAGATTTAACGGTAATCGTCCTTTCATCAGAGGGATGGGGAAATGATAATGAGTATGCATGAAGCCTCACCCTGCGTTTGAACTCATCAGAAGCACCATATTTCCTGTCGCCAACGATCGGGCAGCCTATATCTGAGAGATGAACCCTTATCTGATTTTTCCTGCCGGTATCTGTTCTGATATCAAGAAGGGTATTCTTGTCTGCAATTTTTATTGTGGAATAGTTTGTTACCGAAAACTTTGCTTCCGGCATCTCGCGGACAGAATGAACCTTTTGAGACCTGTCCTCAAGCAGCCAGCTTTTTATTGTGCCACTTGCTTCCTTAGGTATCCCTTCAACAAATGCATAATAGTGTTTTTCAGTCTCCTGCCATTTCTCTTTTAATGTATCCATGGCATCATGTGTCTTTGCAAAGAGCAGAACACCCGAAACCTCCTTATCGAGCCGGTGCACAACAAAGGCTCTGTACTTTCCCTTGCTCTGACCCTTTAAGAATACAGACAAAATCTCCTGGATGCTGAGGCTCCCATCGGTGCTTGAAGTCGATATGCCGGCTGGTTTATCAATAACAATAACATCCTGATCTTCATATAATACCGGAAAGGGGAGACCTGCCCTTGCAGCATTCCCGGCCTGCTTATTGATCTCTACAATATCTCCCGGCTTCAGGGGATACGAATACAATGTTACAGGCCTTTCGTTAATACGGATGGTGCCGCTTTGCAAAAGCTTCTTTATCCTTGTCCGCGGCGAATCGGGATACTGCTCCGTAAGAAACTCGATCAGTGTAATGGATTTGTGTACAGTGGTTCTCATACTATTATCATGCAATCATGCAATCATGCGATCGTGCTATCGAAGAAGAAGATTGCATGATTGCAGGATTGCAAGATAGCATGATTTTCAGACTGCCTTGTACTTTTTCTGCATTTCAATAACTGCATCCCGGAATTTAGGGAAATTTGTCCATAATTCCTTGTCGCATTTTGCCAAGCCATCGCACTGGATGCAGCACTCATATCCTTTATCCATGACACATTTTCTAACTGTACAAGCTTTTACAGGCATACTGATGGGTTTGTTGCCGGCAGATTTACAGCCATAGCAGAAAACTTTATCAGGATCGAAGTCAATGCCAAATTTCTCCTTGAATTTGAACTCAGCATAGGCTTTCTTCTTCAACTCAATATTATTCTCCAGCGTGCCTTTTCTGAGAGGGCAGTCGGCAGGACATTTATAACCACAGTATTCGAGGTTTTTTGGATCAGGCTTCACATCCTGCTTATTTGCAGGATCCTGAGCGGGCAAAACAGGACAATAAGCTACTGCGCAGCAGGCTGCACCTGCCTTGAAGCATGTAGCAATGAAATCACGACGTTTAAATTCTGTTTTCATAGTTGGTTGGTTAATAAGGGCAAAGGTTATTTTTTTTAAGACCTTACAAACTTGGTTTACCCTATCATCAAATCTAAGAATTATAATTCTCCCCCTTACCCACTCTCCTATTCTCCCCCTCTTTTCTCCAATTTCCGCTTTCTGACTATATCTCTTAAATTAAGAATTACAGACAGGATAAGCGCTGCCAGAAATAAATATAGTGTCACCCTATCAACCAGGTGGGCATTAAAATCAAGCCCAGTGAGCCTGTCGGCAAGGTACTTCACATAGGAGTTTGGAAGGTTTGTTTTGCCAAGCTTTTCAAGAACATTAAAATGCCAGTCGGTAAGCGGACAATACCCCAGCGTCCCAACCAAGAGTCCGAGAAAAAGCCACGAGGAGCCGATAATAACAAGAACGATCAG
>Ga0209450_10000763_pt1 | contig 16237 bp, 12 predicted proteins | sample FrelakmetLWP11LW_FD_187149 | JGI IMG/M metagenome (GOLD analysis project Ga0209450, IMG submission 187149) | Freshwater lake sediment microbial communities from the University of Notre Dame, USA, for methane emissions studies - LWP11 LW (SPAdes)... | ecosystem: Environmental > Aquatic >...
GCTGCCCCGGTTTGAGGCGGGCTGCGCCCTGGCCGACACGATCACCGTGGAGGCCCTCGAGGCGGAAAAGAAAAAATACCCCGGTGCGGCCGTCGTGACCTACATCAACTCCTCGGCGGCGATCAAGGCCGCAAGCGACATCTGCTGCACTTCGGCCAACGCCGTGCGCGTCGTCCAGTCGCTTTCCGAAAAGCGGGTGCTCATGATCCCCGACGGCAACCTCGCCCGTTACACGGCGAAGTTCACGGACAAGGAAATCATCCCCTGGGGAGGGACGTGCCCCGTGCATCAGAACCTCAGTCCGGAAGAGGTCCTGGCCGCAAAGGCCCGCCACCCGGGTGCAAAGTTCGCCGCCCACCCGGAGTGCCGCGAGTCCGTGCTGGCGCTGGCCGACTTCGTGGGGAGCACCTCCGGGATCATCGCCTACGCGGGAACGATGGAGGGCAGCCAGCTCATCTTCGGGACCGAGAAGGGAATCCTCTATCAGCTCCGGACGAGATACCCCGGAAAGACCTTCATCCCGGCCTCGGAAACGATGATCTGCGACACGATGAAGCTCACGACGCTCGAGGACATCCTGAGGGCCCTCACGATCATGGCGCCTGCGGTGAAGGTGCCCGAGGCAATCCGGATCCCCGCGAAGAGGTGTCTCGACAGGATGCTGGCGGTGGGGTGAGCGTTCTTACGAACGCCGTCTCTTTCGTCTTTTCAGTCTGTTTCGTCTGTTTCGTCAGGCCATCCTTCGACAGGCTCAGCATGGCCGAAATAAAAGCAGGAAGAAAGAACATAGAGTAACCTGGGCAAAAGCAGGTTATATAGCATCCAGTGAATCCCGAACTGCAGAAACTCCTTCAGGCCGACCCTGCCTTCCGGAGCGTGCTCGAACGCATGGACCGCGAGGGCGAGCTGAGGGTCACGGGCCTTAAAGGCTCATCGAAGGCCCTTTTCATCGCCGCTCTCCACGAGCTGACCGGGCGGCCGGTGGCCGTGCTCTGCGCAGGCGCCGAGGAGGCGCGCACGCTCGCGCAGGATGCGGCCTTCTTTTCCGGCGGCGATGCGGTGCTCCTCATGCCCCCCTGGGATCTCATGCTCCCGGATGCGCTCTCGTCGCAGAAAGACGTGGAGCGGGAGAGAATCCGCGTTCTCTCCACCCTGATCGAAAACAACCCCTCCGTTGTCATCATACCCCGGGCGGCACTCCTGCAGAAGGTCGTGCCGCGAGGCGTCGTGGCCGGCTTCATCGCCCCTGTCTCCATCGGCGACGCCATCGACCGGGACGGCTTCGCCGCGACGCTCATCGACGGCGGCTACCGCCGGGTGCCTCTCGTCGAGGAGGGCGGGGATTTCAGCCTCCGGGGAAACGTGATCGACGTCTACCCGCCCACGGCTCCGGGGCCTTACCGGCTGCTGCTCGAGGGCGACGAGATCGAGTCCATCCGCGAAATGGACGTCACCTCCCAGCGTTCCCGCAAGGAGCTCACCGAATTCACGCTCACACCGGCCCGCGAGCTCATCCTCTCGGAGGAGGCCCGCCGCAGGGCCCTTCGCAACCTGCGGATCCGGGCAGGTGAGCTGGGGCTGCCCGCCCGGGCGAAAGACCGTCTCGCCGAGACGATCGGCAACGGGCAGGCGGGCTCCCTCAATCCGCAGTTCTTCCCCCTTTTCTACACGGACGAGGCGGGGTCAGGAGGCCTCGAGAGCCTGGCGGACTACATCCCGGCCGGGGGACTCGTCATTGTCGACGACCCTCTGGCCACGGCAAGGGCCGACGAGAAGACGCGAAGCGAAATCAGCCGTCTCTTCCTCCGGGCAAAGGAAGAGGAAAAGTTCCGCCTCGACGAGAGCGATCTCTTTCTTTCGGAGAAGGACGCGGAGCGCGGCGCCGGGGACCGGTCGAGGATCGTGATCGAAGGCATCGAGATCGGCGCACAGGAGGACGGCAGCGCCGTCCGTTTCGGCGTCGAGACGGACCTGGGCCTGCGGCCGAAGGAGCCCGCCGTCATCCAGCGCGAGGAAAGCCTGCTGGCCCCCATGGCCGAGAGAATCCGGGGCTGGACCCGCGAGGGGTTTCTCGTCCACTACCTGTGCGCGGGCGAGGAGGAGATGCACCGCATGATTCATCTCCTCGAGGACTACTCGCTCCCCATGGCGCGCTCGGAGACCTCCTTTTTCCGGGAAATTCTGGAACCCCGCGGAGCGGCCGGACGTCTCATCCTGCGCGAGGGGAAGATCGCCGAGGGGTTTTCCATGCCCGGGATTCGGATCGTCGTTGTCGGCGAGGAGGAGATTTTCGGGAAGAAAGCCCGCAGGCGCCGCCCCGCCCGTGCCCACGAGGGATACTTCCTGCAGTCCTTCGGCGAGCTCAACGAGGGCGACTGCGTCGTCCACACGGACCACGGGATCGGCATCTACCGGGGACTCAAGCGGCTCAGCGTGGGCGCGATCGAGAACGACTTCCTCCTCATGGAATACCAGGCGGGCGACCGGCTCTACATCCCCGTCCACCGACTCGACCAGATTCAGCGCTACATCGGGCCCGACGGGCACGAACCCCGGATCGACAAGCTGGGCGGGACGGCCTGGGAAACGGCCAGGCGCCGCGTCAAGAAAGCCGTCGAGGAGATCGCCGAGGACCTCGTGGCCCTCTATGCGGCCCGCGACACGCTGAAGGGACACGCCTTCTCGGCCGTCGACCGCTACTACGAGGAGTTCTCCTCGTCCTTCGAGTACGAGGAGACGCCGGATCAGGGCCGCGCCATCGAGGACGTGAACCTCGACATGGACAGCGAAAAGCCCATGGACCGGCTCCTCTGCGGCGATGCAGGCTTCGGGAAGACGGAGGTGGCCATCCGGGCCGCCTTCCGCGCCGCCATGGACGGCAAGCAGACGGCGGTGCTCGTGCCCACGACGATCCTCGCCGAGCAGCATTACCAGACCTTCCGATCGAGGCTCGCCAAGTACCCCGTCCGGCTGGAGACGCTGAACCGCTTCAAGACGCGCGAGCAGCAGAACCAGGTGATCGACAAGCTCGCCCGGGGCTTAATCGACATCGTCGTCGGCACCCACCGGCTCCTGCAGAAGGACGTCGTCTTCAAGGACCTGGGACTCGTCGTGATCGACGAGGAGCAGCGCTTCGGCGTCACCCACAAGGAGAAACTCAAGAAGCTACGCACGCTGGTGGATGTGATGACGCTCACCGCGACCCCCATCCCGCGCACGCTGCAGCTTTCGCTCGTGGGGATCCGGGACCTCTCCATCATCCACACGCCGCCCGAGGGAAGGCTCTCCATCAAGACCTGGGTGCTGGAATTCGACGACGAGGTGATCCGCAAGGCCACCCTCGACGAGATGGAGCGCGGGGGGCAGGTTTTCTTCATCCACGACCGGGTTCACTCCATCCACCACATGGCCCGGCGCATCGGGCAGGTCGTACCCGAGGCGAAAATCGGCGTCGCCCACGGCCAGATGCGCCCCCGGGAACTGGAGGATGTCATGGTAAAATTCCTTCGTAAAGAGTACAATGTTCTGATATGTACGACGATCATCGGGTCGGGCATCGACATCCCCACGGCCAACACGATCATCATTGACCGTGCGGACCGGTTCGGCCTGGCGCAGCTCTACCAGATCCGGGGGCGCGTGGGCCGCTCGAAGGAGGAGGCCCGGGCGTACCTGCTGATCCCGCCGGGGGCCATGCTCTCGCCCGACGCGCAGAAGCGGCTCACGGTCATCAAGGAATTCACGGAGCCGGGCTCCGGGTTCAAGATCGCATCGCACGACCTCGAGATCCGCGGGGCCGGGAACCTCGTGGGGATGGCTCAGTCGGGGAACATCTCGGCCGTGGGGTACGAGATGTACACACAGCTCATGGAGCGAGCCGTCCGGGAGCTGCGGGGCGAGAAGATGCCCGAGGCGGAGATCAAGCCGGAGATCCACCTGGGGCTTGCGGCTTTCATTCCCGACAGCTACGTGCCCGACACGCACCGCAGGCTCGTGACGTACAAGAAGCTCTCCATGGCCACGGCCGACGAGGACCTCCTGGAAACGAGGGAGGAGATGCTGGACTGTTACGGCCCGCTGCCCCCGGAGGTGCAGAACCTGATTGAGGTCATCAGCCTGCGCAACCTCATGAAGGGCCTCATGGCCGAAAAGATGGAGTATGACGGGCGGAACATGATCCTCGCGATCCACAAGTCGAGCCCCATCGACCCGCTGAAGCTCATCGAGCTTTCGCGGAAGAAGTGGAAGGGGATGCGCTTCACGCCCGACCACCGGCTCTTTATTCCCATGCCCGAACTGCACGAGGGGCAGGTCATCGAGGCGGCGAAGGGGTTGCTCGAGGAGCTGGCGCGGCAATAGCGCGCAGGGCGCGCTGCGCATCAGGGGCGAGGGTCGCGGGTAGAGGGTATAGAGGATTCGGGATAAATCCCCCTGTCATCCCCCTTTTACAAAGGGGGAAAGCATAAGAGTGTCCCCCCTTTCGCAAAGGGGGCAGGGGGAATTTGACGAAATAGACGGAACAGACCGAATAGACCGAATAGACCGAACAGACGGAATAGACAACTTGTAGTGGGGGGAAGTAATCATGGAGGATCGAGAAGGAGAGTCGTGCAGGCATGACCTGCGCCGCAGGGTTGCCCTGGTGGGGATGGCGGCGGCTTTTTTTCTGGCCGCAGGCATCGGCTGTTCGACCTTCAAGACACCCTCGGAGGATGCCATCGCCACGGTGAACGGGGTCGAGATCAAGGTCAAGGACTTCACCGTAAAGCTGCGCAACGCCCTCAACCTCCTGGGCAGCACGTCCGGCCTGAAGGAAGAAGACATCGTCAACATCAAGCGCGAGGCCCTCGACGACCTGATCGATGAAAAGGTGATGCTGATCCAGGCCGAGAAGCTCGGACTCAAGGTCACCGACGAGGAGTTGAAGAAACGCGTCGAGGAGATCAAGAAGGACTATGCCGGCGATAGCTTCGCCCAGGTCTTCGGCGGCGAGAAAGTGGACTACAAGATCTGGAGCGAGGAGCTGAGAAAGCGGCTGCTGCTCGAGAAACTCGTCGACCAGGAGGTCAACTCGAAGATTGGCGTCACGGACGACGAGGCCATGGCCTATTACCAGGCCAACCGGAGCCGCTACTACTCCGAGGAGACGGTGCATGTGGCCCAGATCGTCGTTGCGACCAAGGAGAAAGCCGATGCCGTGCTGAAACGCCTCCAGGCCGGCGAGGAATTCAGCAAGGCGGCCCGCGAGGTCTCGACGGGCCCCGAAGCCGCCAAAGGGGGGGATCTCGGTGTTTTCACCCGGGGGGTCATGCCGGAGGCCTTCGACCGGATCGTCTTCTCGCTCGCCGAGGGAAAGACGAGCAAGGTCGTAAAAAGCCCTTACGGGTTCCACCTGTTCAAGGTCCTGAAAAAAGAAAAAGGGCGCTGGATCGAATTTGCCGAAGTGAAGGAAAAGATCAGGGCGGACCTCGCGAAGGGCAGAGAGGAACAGGGGTTCCGGAAATGGCTCGATGCGCTCAAGTCGGAAGCGAAGATCCGCATCGATGAAGAGCGCCTGAAGCAGGTCAAGATCGAAGAACCCCGAACCGAGGAGCCGAAGCCTGGACAAGCCCCGGCGACCCCCGGCAAGGGATAATGGTGGTGGTGAACAAACCATGAACAAGCTGCACAGGTTTCTGGCATGGGCCGCAATTCTTATTTTCGCGGCAGCAACGCCGTTGTGGGGTGAGATCGTCGATCGCGTCATCGCCGTCGTCAACGACGACGTCATCACGCAATACGAACTGGAAAACACGGTGGAGCTCGCCCTGAAGCGATACGGGCCGGACATTCCCCCCGGGGACCGGGAACGGATCGCCGGAGAAGCGAGTAAGGTTTTTCTGGAAAGGATGATCGACGATCTGCTCCTGCGGCAGGAAGCGAGAAAGCTGGGAATCACCGCCCGCGAGGAGGAAGTGAACAACACCATCCAGGAAAACATGAAGCGGCGCAAAATGTCGATGGAGGACCTGCAGCAGGTCCTGGTCAAGGAAGGGAGCAGCTACGAGAAGTACCGCGAGGCGACGCGAAGCGATCTGATCAAGATGCGGATCATGCAGAGGGAAATCCGCCCGAGGATCTCCGTCACAAACGAAGAGATCGGCTTGTATTACCAGGAACACCGCGACGAGTACGAGGGGAAGCTGCGGGTGAGGCTGCAGATGATTGCCCTGCCCGTCCCCGTCGGAGGCGACCCGGCAGTCAAGGAGGAGCAGCGCGTCAAGGCCCAGACTATCCTGAAGCGCATCCGGGCCGGCGAGCCTTTCGAGAACCTGGCCAGCGAGTTCGCCCCCGCCTCCGCGCGCTCCGGGGGCGACATCGGCTTTGTCGAGAAGGGAAGCATGAACCCCGCAATCGACGAGGTCGCCTTCGGCCTCAAGCCGGGCGAGATCAGTGACGTGATCGAGACTCCACAGGGGCTCTACATCATCCGGGCACTCGACCGGCGGGGCGGCGGAAGCCTTACCGTCAAGGCCACCCGCGAGGACGTGGAGGAGAGGCTCTACCGCGACAAGATGGAAAAAAAGTACGCCGAGTGGATCATGGAAAGAAGGCAGAAGGCGCATATAGAGATAAGGTTTTAAGAGTTCGTTGGTTCAGTGGTTCGTTGGTTCAATGGGTTCGAATCCCCCTTTCATTCCCAGTTCTCACAGGGGAGGAAAGGGGGTTTGCGTTACGGCGTAAAACCTCAAACCTGAAACGTAAAACCATATTTTATGAAATACATTCGCATCAAGGGTGCATCCCAGCACAACCTCAAGAACGTCAGCATCGACATCCCCCGGGACAGTCTCGTCGTCATCACCGGCGTGAGCGGCTCGGGCAAGTCGACGCTTGCCTTCGACACGATCTACGCCGAGGGTCAGCGCCGCTACGTGGAGTCCCTGTCCACCTATGCCCGCCAGTTCATCGGCCAGATGGACAAGCCCGAGGTGGAGTCCATCGAGGGCCTCTCGCCGGCCATCGCCATCGAGCAGCGAAGCGCAAGCCACAACCCCCGGTCGACGGTGGGCACCGTCACGGAGATCTACGACTACCTGCGTCTCCTCTACGCCCGCATCGGCTCTCCCCACTGCTTTCAGTGCGGCCGCGAGATCCGATCGCAGACCATTGACACGATGGTGGAGCAGATCCTGGCGCTGCCCGGAAACTCGGCCGTCTCGCTTCTGGCCCCCATCGTGCGCGGCAAGAAGGGCGAGTTCCAGCGGGAGCTAGGCAGGCTTCGCCGCGAGGGCTACGTGCGGGTGAAGGTGGACGGCGAGATCCGGGACCTGGCCGACGAAATCGCCCTGGACAAGAGCAAGCGCCATGACATCGACGTCGTCGTCGATCGCCTCGTCATCCGCGAGGGAATCCGCAAACGCCTGCGCGACTCCCTGGAGATCACGGCGCGGCTCTCCGACGGCCTCGTCAAGGCCGACATCGCCGGGGGCGAGCAGATTCTCTTCAGCGAGCGCTACGCCTGCCCGGAGTGCAACGTGAGCCTCCCCGAGCTTGCCCCGCGGATGTTCTCCTTCAACAGCCCCTACGGGGCCTGCCCGGAGTGCGACGGACTGGGAACGAAGATCTTCTTCGACGAGGACCTCATCGTTTCCGACCCGGGGCTCTCCATCCGCGAAGGGGCCATCGCCCCGTGGCAGAACCGCGATTCCATGGTCTTCCACCAGATGCTCGAGGCCCTCTCGGAGCATTTCGGCTTCGACATCAACACGCCCTTCAAGGAGCTCCCCGAAAAGATCCGGCGCATGCTTCTCTACGGCTCCGGCAATGAGGCCGTCCGGTTCTACACGAATAACGGGGGCAAGCGCACCTTCACGGAAAAGCCCTTCGAGGGCATCATCCCCAACCTCGACAGGCGCTACCACGAGACGGACTCCCACGACATGCGTACGGAGCTCGAGCGCTATCTGAACATGAGCGAGTGCCCCGTCTGCCGCGGTGCGCGCCTGAAGAAGGAAAGCCTCTCGGTGACGGTGGGCGGGAAGAACATCTACGAGTTCTGCCGGCTCTCCATCGCGGACAGCATGGACTTCCTCAAGAAGCTGACGCTGACCCGCCAGGAGGCGGCCATCTCGGAGAGAATCCTGAAAGAGATCCGGGACCGGCTGCGGTTCCTGCTGGATGTGGGCATGGACTACCTGAGCCTCGAGCGGGCTTCGGGAACGCTCTCCGGCGGCGAGTGGCAGCGCATCCGGCTTGCCACCCAGATCGGCTCGGGCCTTTCGGGCGTGCTCTACGTGCTGGACGAGCCTACGATCGGGCTTCACCCGCGCGACAACGGGCGCCTCATCGCAACGCTGGCGCGCCTCAAGGAAATGGGAAACACGGTGCTCGTCGTCGAGCACGACGCCGACATGATGATGGCCTCCGACGGGATCATCGACATGGGTCCGGGTGCGGGCCTCGAGGGAGGCCACGTCGTCTTCCAGGGGACGCCCTCGGAAATCCTGGAAAGCGAGACGTCGCTCACGGGCCGCTACCTGTCGGGCCGGCTCGGCATCCCCGTACCGCATAAGCGCAGAGTGCCCGCCGGGCGTTTCATTGTCCTCGAGGGCGCCACGGAAAACAACCTCCAGGGCATCGACATCCGCATCCCCGTGGGAGTGCTGACCTGCGTGACGGGAGTCTCCGGCTCCGGCAAAAGCACCCTGGTCCTGGAGACTCTCTACCGGGTTCTCGCCCGGCGGCTCTACCGGTACAAGGGAAAGGTCGGGAAGATCCGCAATGTGCGGGACCTGGGGGGAATCGAGCGGGTCATCGTCATGAACCAGCAGCCCATCGGCCGCACGCCCCGCTCCAACCCCATCACCTACACGGGCGCCTTCACCTTCATCCGGGACCTCTTTGCCCAGCTGCCGGAATCGCGCACGCGGGGCTACAAGCCCGGGCGTTTCAGCTTCAACGTCAAGGGCGGGCGCTGCGAGTCCTGCGAGGGCAACGGCCTCATCAAGATCGAGATGCACTTCCTGCCCGATGTCTACGTGACCTGCGACATCTGCCGCGGAAAGCGCTTCAACCGCGACACACTGGAGATCCAGTACAAGGGCAAGAGCATCGCCGAGGTTCTCGACATGACGGTGAGCGAAGCCCTCGTCTTCTTCGAGAACATCCCGTCGATCCGCACGAAGCTCAAGCTCCTTCACGACGTGGGGCTGGGCTACATCCGGCTCGGCCAGTCGGCCACGACGCTCTCCGGCGGCGAGGCCCAGCGGATCAAGCTCGCCCGCGAGCTGGGCAAGCCCTCCCGGGCTGACACCCTCTACATCCTCGACGAACCCACGATCGGCCTTCATTTCGCCGACGTGCAGAAGCTGCTCGACGTGCTCATGCGCCTCGTCAACATGGGCAACTCCATCGTCGTGATCGAACACAATCTCGACGTGATCAAGTCGGCCGACTGGATCATCGACCTCGGTCCCGAGGGCGGGCCCGGCGGTGGCAGGATCGTGGCCCAGGGCACGCCGGAGGACGTGGTACGGACGGAGGAGTCGCTGACGGGGAAGTTTCTACAGAAGGTCCTGCAACAGCAGGACCGTCTAAAGGCATAGGGCGAAGGGCTAACGGCGTGAAAAAAATCCCCCTCTGTCCCCCTTGACTAAGAGGTGGCTAACGAGGAAATTTTCCGCAAGAGCATTATTTCATCATATCGAATTCGGATTTGGAAATTCGTAATTTAAGCTTTTTTACGCTAAGAGATGACTTACGATGCTTGCAAATGCATCAGCTATTTAGTATCAAAGCTGAATAGAAATGATTCTATATACATTGTAATCAATTAACCTATGCCGAACGGAATAAGCCATAATCTGATTAAATGTCACGAGCAGCTTCCGAAGCATCCCTAAGCTCATACCTTCCGCCTGTCGTTTCGCTATCCATTTCTCGACGGTTGCAGTAGTGATCGTATTTATCCTCACATGCTCGATGTCTATGAAATGCAGCCGGATATGGATTTCATACATCTCCCAGGTTGTGGCCCTGAGGTTAGGCTTTTTGTGACGATGCCATTCTGAGGCTATTTCTTTGAACGTGGGGGTCCTTTTTTCATGATCATCGATATTGAGTAATCGAGGTCTAATCTGCACCTCTCTCCAATAAACACCAAACACCTAAGGATTGAGCTTCAGAGCCTTAAATATTTTTAGTTTGGGAAATCGAAAAATGATCAGAGATTTGAAAACGAGAAGGAAATGATTTTCGAAGGGAAATGGATTCTCAAGGCCTCTCTCCTGCACCCCATATTGCAAGAGAACGTATGGTTGAATAGTACACGGCCATATATTTATGTCAATGAGGGAAAAAGGGAGGGCATACAATCAATGGGCTGGGGGGTAATCAAGCGAAAAGTCGCATAAGATCTCTTGACGATTCATCTTTCGCATGATTATCCCATCCGAAAAACAAGCCGGCCCATTTTGATATTTCCTTTTTAGGACTTAAAAACCTTAAAGAAATTCTGCTGAAAGCCGATTTTCTATTCAAGGGCATTGGACGACATACCCGTGTCAACGAGTATCGGGAGCAGCGGCAACGGCACAACAATTGCTCAAGTTAGGTATGCTGCGTCTCTTTATTCTTCCTTGGCGGGAGGGAAAATAACAATGAGTCATGCACGAGTGTTGGTTGTTGACGATGAGCCTTTTGCAAGGCAGGCGCTGTCAGAGTGGCTGAGGAGAATGGATTTTCACGTCTTCGAAGCTGATAGCGGCAGACGCGCGATGGAGTGGCTTCTGAAAAATGAACCGGATGTCATCATTTCCGACATGGTGATGCCCGAGATGGACGGACTTCAGCTATTAGAAGAGTCGAAGGCCCTCATGCCCGATGTTCCCTTTGTCATGGTCACAGGTTACCCGTCTCATAACACCGCAATCAAGGTCATGAAGCAGGGGGCCTCGGACTTCCTAGCAAAGCCCTTCACTCCCGAGGAATTGACGCGTCGGGTGAACCGAGCACTGCACCAAAAGGAGGCAGACGGAGCTCTTGCACCGGCCCGAGGCATTATCTCAGCAGCCGCGTTTTCCTCAATCCTTTGGGCTTTCATCATCCTAGCACTTGCCGCAATGCTCTACTGACCTCAAATGACAGCACGAATGGACTTTCCCAAATTAAAGGGGTTATCCGAAAATGGATAACCCCTTTTTCTTGTTTTGGCTAAGAGGTGGCTAACACTTTGGCACATGGTTTGCTTTTTCTATGCTTTGCGCGAAATATGTACTTTCCATTTTGAAGCCTTGAACTATGGGCCCGGGACACTCAGTGGATCTGGTCCTGAATATGGACCTTCTGAAAGAAACCATCGACGTCCGTAAATCGCTAATTTATGATGTCGAAGGGAATCACTTCATCCTCTCCCAAACGACTCCCACAATAAAGAAATACGATATTGGAAAATTCATCAACATTACCCACTTGAAACGACAAGGTAACGAATATATCCGGCATGGTTTTTCCGGAAAATTGATTGAAGCCATCCAAGACTATCGTCTCAATTCCAGCCAGTTGGTACAGGCAGTCAGGATAAAGAAACTCTCGGGGATCGAGGCATATGACCTGAGGATGTATTATCGCCTGCGACCCGGAGCAGACTGGCCGTTCATATTCGAAATCGCATCGCAACCGGCGCAGGTTCTGGATGTCTCTTTGGGGGGTGCTTCATTCAGCTTGAATAGCAAAAGTGATTATGAACCTGCACAAACGATCGACTTGATTTGTTCCAAGGCCGATGGGGAAAAGCACTCGATTCTCGCGAAGATTAAAAGAGTCTGGTATCCAGCCAATCTTTCTAAGTCCGATGTAAGATATGTTGCTGTTCAGTTCTTGCGGAAGGACATGAGCCTGCACAAGGAGTTGGAAAGGGAAATCCTGCAAGTTCAGAGAGGGGCAATGTATAAAGCTTAAGAAGGATTCGTTCCTTTTCCCTTTAGCCTGATCGAGAATTCAAATGTGGATCTATACTAAACTAGGATTTATCTCTATCGTTCATGAGCCGCCTTGCAAGAAAGATCAACTGCTTGTTAGAACCAGATGCCGTCAGGATCTCGAAGCGTTGTCCAAGAAGCTCTCTCAGGCCAGCGACTTCACAGAAGAGATAATCGAAGCACCGGATTCCGACTATGCATACAGGATGGTGGTCCCTCGGTCGGTTCTGGCCCTTTTTGTGGCAGATCTGATGAAAAACCTCGACTATGCGAATTTTAAGGGTACCATCCCCTATAATGATCGACTCAGGCATGATGCATATTTCAAATGCTGGGATGCCATGTATGAGTGGCAAGAGAAAATGAGGAAGCCGCCGGACTAAATCCTACCCTTTTTTATGTTTTGGTTAGAGGCGGCTAAAGAGATGATAGGAATTCTGAATGTCTGCCAGGAATGTCTGGTATATGTTTTGCTTGATCTAATCTGACTTTGAACGGGGTAGCTCCCTTAGGTATGCTTTATAACAATAAAAGGCAACTAGGGGGCTTTTATTAGAAGGGTTAGCTTGCGGGGAGCTAACCCTTTTTCTGTGGCTGAATCATTTTGTTGGGCATACTATTTGCTTACTTTCTATGTCGGGAAGGCCCATTTATGCCATCTGCCCTTGTTCATCCTGGGGCCTTCCCAAGCCCCAGAGTGTAGGCCACTGGTTAACACCATATCCCACTCGGAAGGCCCTTCTTCCTTCAATCCGGTTGCATAGAAGGGCCTTCCATTATCTTCAATTCTCAGGATTCTGCCATGAACGGAATTATAGATTTATTGATTTCAATAGTGGCAGTTCCTTTCATGTTGCTGGAAGCTTGCTCATCGGCTTTCTTCTGGAAGTCCCTTTTCTTGTTCGTGTTGGCAGGTTTTATAATCAAACTATTCTCTCAGCAGATGAACCCCAGAATTGGTCCTTTTTTAAAAAAATAGTCCGTCCATGTTCCCCCGTCCCTCATCGCCGAGATCAAGAAATTCGAGATTGGCCATTATCCCCTCTCCCCTCTGACAACTCTGGCCATCATAAATTCCAGCCCTTTCCCCAAGAACCAAGACGACGATTCCCTTTGCTTCCCGCCCCGCCTTCCCTCTCCCCAAATACGCCCCTTTATCCCGCCTTCAATTGGCCTTTTTTATCCGATATGCGAATTTTCCCGATTCCCTTCCCTCTTCTTCAAGAACTCCTCCATGGCATTATCCAAAAGCTTCCCCGCCGCCTTCCCTATCTTCAAGGAAAGCATCTTCATCCGCTGCCAGAGATCGGCGTTGATGAGGCTGCCGATGAAGGTTCTCCTCTCCTTGGGCTCTTTGATAGCCTTCGGGGCCTTCCTTTCTTCCTTCCCCTTCGCTTCTTGCTGCCCCTTCTGCTTCCTTGTCTTCCTTGCTTTTTCCATGATGCGCTCCTTTCTTTCTCTTCTTATTGCCAAAGCCCCTTGATCTGGCTGGCTATCGCTTCTTCGGTTACGTCTGCATAGATGAGGGTGGATTGGATGGAGATGTGCCTGAGCTGCTTCTGGACGGCTCTTAGGTCCTTTTCCTTGCTATAAAGCTCTACTCCATAGGAATGCCGAAGGGCATGGGCGGATTTTCCTTTTTCATAGAGGTGCAGGGCCTTCAGGTATTTTTTGATAAGCTGTTGGATCGCCTGGGATGTCCATTTCCCCCTTTGCCCTAAGAAGAGAAAATCAGAATCCGCAATGCCTTCCCCGTTGCCCTGTTTAAAGGCCAGGAATTGCTTCAGGTGCTTCTTTAATGCTTCGTGAATGATGATGTAGCCGGAAATGTTTCCCTTGCCGTTGTGAATGAAAATCTTGCTTTCCGAGTAGCCTATTTTCAGGTCGCCGCATTTTAGATTGGCGGCTTCGAAAACTCTCAAGCCAGTGGAAGTCAGAAGGTCTATGGCCATCCATTCCCGTATTTCTGTGATCTTCCCCTTCTGGGTATCCAGCTCGGCCTGCTCCCTTGCTGTCCTTCGCAGAAGTTTAATTTGGTTCCTTGAGAAGTATTTGATAGTGTCCGTTGTTCTGGGTGGTCTTGCCTTCCTTCTGGGGCCTTCGTCCTTCTTCCCTGCCTTTGGGAAGGGCAGAATGTGGGCTTTGCTTCTCATGATGCTTTCCTCCTTTCTGAAATGCTTGCGGTTAGGGCTTTCTGCTGTTTATGAAATGCAAGTACTTGATATTGAAGGCTTTGTGTAATGTATTTTTTCGAAAAAATAGAGGAGAATCTTTGGATATCGGAAAGATATATCCTAAAAGCATCAGGAATGGGGCGAGTCGGGCATGTTTTGTGATAGGAAGTCGGGTGTCTAAAAAAGATAAGAAGGTTCTTATATGGGCTGGTCCGAGTTCGTGATCATAATGCTTCTAATCATCGCTCTTGTTGCAGCGATCCTGTTCTGGCAGATGCGATCGTTCTTTTATGCTGCCATTTTCGGGCTTTTGTTCGTTGTTGGCTTCTATGCCATGATGCAGGGCCCTATTGGAGATCAGATCCGCAAAGAGAGGCAAGAGGATAAGGCGGCAGCAAGCCAAATGAAGAGATCGGGGTGAAGTTCGAGAATAAGGTGAGGCCCGGGGGGCTTCCGAATCTAGCCGAAAAGCTTATATAGCCAGCTTTCGTGGCTTCGCGGAATTGATATAAAGCCCATCGGAATGATCATGTATTTAATGGCAATGTAGAAAAATAGGAAGCCCATGCAGATGAAAATGCTCCCTATCGTGGATTGTTTCTTTATGAAGGGTTGGCTTTCTGTCGTCTGTTCCATAGGTATCCATCCCTGTTAGAATAATCGGCCAAAATCAATAATTCTTAAGGCCCTGTTAATTCTCTTTGTTCCGGTCAGTGCTTTCCAGTTATCCCATCCCTTGTACTCCTGATAATTCGTGTGGCAGGGGTTATCCCCGAAGTTATTTCCAATTCTGAGAAGAAAGCCGGGGGCGCTGGGGGGATGTTGGGGGGCATTCCGGGGAGGGGCAAATTTTATATTGAGTATTCGGGCTGGATGCGAGCCGAAATCAAGGGGAGAGAGGGGGTTGCGAGAAGGAAAGTCAATAGAATCTCTGCTTTATCTATTGAGCCATGATCTGATGCATTTTTTATTTCGTTTGCTGTATATATCTCTTAGTTGTAAAGAAGCGAGAAAGGAGGGGGCATATGAAAGATTATATTCTAGCTGGTTATCATAGTTCTTATGATGATATTAGATTCTTCAAGAATCAGCAGTGGAGAGTAGCAAATTATAGCATCCTCTAATCGATGACACTTCTGTAAAAAAGAAAGACTTTAATACTTCATACCCCTAGAGTAGTACGCTTCTATACGAATCGAGTATTAGTTTCTATTCTACTACGTAATAGTTATTCTGTACTAAAAAATCATACAAACGTCCGATTGTCTGCATTCCACCCCTCTGCTAGCATAGCATCAAATTATTCCTCTCCTTAAGTCAACGCATCGAATCATCACAACAGAAAATATCTCTGTTGAGATCCTGATATAAACGGGCAGTTAATGGAGACGGAAGATTGTTGGATACACAGAGTCTTAATTCAAGAATGACTCCGCTGACTTCCAGCTATCGATGGCTGAATATCGTCGGTTTATGCCTTTTCATTGGGCTTACACTATATGCCAACAACGAAGATTCCCCCCCTTTAATCGACGATGTTAGTAAGCATCAAGCCGAAGAAATGTCCAACATAAATATGTATGCAGAGCCTATATATTATAAGGCACTCAAAGATGCATCGACGAAATACGCATTGGACCCGAATCTGATTGCCACAATCATTTACGTCGAATCCAGAGGCAATGTCCTAGCGGTCAGTCCAAAGGGGGCGAAGGGTCTGATGCAGCTCACTCCTGCGATATACGAGAAATATGATATCGGTGACCCTTTCGACATTGAACAAAACATATCCGTCGGTACGGCCTATCTTGCCTTTTTACTCAAGAAGTTCAACAACAATCTGGAGCATGCGTTAGCTGCTTACAACTGTGGCCCGACCCGCGTGATTGAATACAAGGGCATTCCCCCGATCAAGGAAACACAGGATTATGTAGAGCGAATTATGGAATTTTATCTGAGAGGGGAGGTTCCCACCGGATTCATAAATCAAGAATCTTAAAATGACATCAGCATATGTGAAAAGACTAATCCTTACCGGGAAAATTTCAACTAGTGTCGTGTCTCTGAAATATATTGACAAAGTCGTTTGATCTTTTCCAGGAT
>Ga0209450_10000764_pt1 | contig 16202 bp, 12 predicted proteins | sample FrelakmetLWP11LW_FD_187149 | JGI IMG/M metagenome (GOLD analysis project Ga0209450, IMG submission 187149) | Freshwater lake sediment microbial communities from the University of Notre Dame, USA, for methane emissions studies - LWP11 LW (SPAdes)... | ecosystem: Environmental > Aquatic >...
CCCCCCCCCAGGCTCTGGAGTAGGCCCGTTCACAAGCAGAATGGGATAAAAATGAAAATGATGTAAGCAAAATGTGGTCTCTGCAAACACATTTTATTTTTTACACCAAAATCAGTGCAACAAGATTTGTAACTTGTAGGTAGAAATAGAATAGAATAGAAATAACATTGAGGGTCATTTGAAAAAAAACGTGTTAAAATAGCGGCAATGTACCATTTTTAGAATTATTTTATTCGTGTTTTGAAACCTTAAATAAATAAAAATCTTGTTTGATGTATTGAATGAGGAGAACTTTTTAAAAACTTGAAAATGTTATAACTTTAAATTATTTGATTGTGTCGTTTATTAAGCTATACATTTTAACCCCGAAACAAAACCCAAAATTTTCTGCAAATATCTGTTTGCCATGTCCAGTTTGATTAATTAATCATATTTATTGGTCTTTTCTTTTCAATTATTCAGTTAATGACTGACCCACAATAACACACTGTACGTTTAAAATCGTATGAAGAACCGAAAATGGGAAATAAAAAAGACCTATAAGGTAGAAACCAAATTTTTAAATTTCAATATTTGTTCGAAAATTTTAGAAAAATTTTCTTGTGTCCAGAATATATGTTACTGAGGCTGCAAGAACCCACAAAAATATTGTAAACTGTATGTCAAAGAATCGAAATCGACTTCTTGCCAAAAAATGCCAAAGGAGAAAATGATCTAAGGCCACAATATGTTAATCATTTTCAACAATTCAAAGCTATTTCGGAAAGAAAAATTTAAATTTAAATAACCGTTCAATATTCAGTATTCTAATGTTAACTATAATATCCGAGTAATCTATGTTAGGACCTAGTACTAAAATAGTACTAAAATCATGAGGTAGGCCCATGAGGTAGTCATATGAAAGATTCAATTAAAATGAACTAAAAAAAATTAACAGCCAAAAAATCGATATTTTGTACCAAATAGTAATTTTTGGAAGGAAAATTGGATTTTTTTTGAAAAAATCTTATGCACTCTGAGTTTCGTCAGTTTTTTTTACTTTGTTTGTCTCTCATAAAGCTTGAAAATTTATCATTTGGTAAATGGTCTCAAATGATGGACAAGGCTTAATTATTTTATATTTTATGAGAAGAACAGTGCATACTGCAGCTGCACATGAATAGTACAGATAACACTGCCCTGTTGACAGTAAGTTTCGTCAGTTTTTAGTAAATAAAGAAATAAGAAATATTGTCGGGTCGATTCGCAAATCTCTATTTCAAACTTTTACACAATTTAAATATCTTGAAATTTTTACCATGTAGGTAAATCTACGCAACTAGCTCATTAACTTACTATTAATTAGTATAGAAAAGATTGGTTCACTTTTCTACATAGGTATAATTAAATTGTGCATTGATTTATTGTTATTTAAAGTTTCATAACATTATTGACTTTTTACCTCCAATTGATTAGCTTTTCTCTTCTCGAAATTGGGGTGTAGTTGGATCATTAAATTATAAGAAATATGTTAGAGCACAGGTCTCAAACATAAAATGACCCATGTTAGTGTTGGTGGGCATCGTTGTAGCAATGACAAGAGCTGTCAGGCCACAAGGGAGCAGGAATATTAGTTTTATGAACTAAATTCCTTGCCATTGTATAATATTAAAAGGAAAAATTCAAAAAATATTTAAATTACATTAAATAATTATCAAAAAAAATCCAATTCTTCGCCTTATTTTCACGCAATTCCATTTTAAAACCGTTGAGGGGCTGCAATGGACCCTCTCGCGGGCCGCGTGTTTGAGGTGCCTGGGTTATAATAATAATAATAAATAATACATAGTTATAGCATGTGCTTTAAAATATCCGTATTATTTACTACCTTTTTTCTTTTGAAATTTTATTTTCAAATCTATATCATTTATTTATTTATTGTAATTTATTAGAAAAATTAGAATTCAATCAACATTTTTTTTTTGCATTAAAATAGAATATATTATATTTTTGATAATAAATATCTGTGCAAAAGTATTTTAAAATTTACTATTTACATTCACATTCGAGACACATATTTTCAGTGCTTAGACATAAATAATTTATTGATGAGATTATTGTTCTTTCATTAAAGGAAAGCAATGCATTAACTACCTGTCAGCTAACATGTCAGTCTGATAAAATAGGCATAAAAATTGTTATTGCTAATTGGATCAATTTCGTGCAGAATTAAATTAGTGAAAAAGAAATTACAATATAAATTAACATTTATTTTCAATTTACCTATGTTAACGAACAAAAGTATTTATCAGCCAAAAAATATTTCTGAATTAAAAAATGTGGTCCATAATGTGCTAGTTGCCTGATGTCAGTAATTCTGTTGAGGTTATATATCTTAAATTGTTATGATATTGTTCGAATTCACTGCTTAGAGTTGATTACTTTTAAACATTTACAATTTTGTTAGGGAATCAATCCATAAAGTTGAAAAAAAAATTGGTTGATCACTTTGTAAAAACTACCTATGGTATTTTCTACCTATTGGGTCAAAAACCACAAGGCCTGTAGGAGGACCCCAGAAGTGTTTAGGATTAAAGAATGGACTGAAGGGGACCTCAGATGTGTTAAAGGGCGGAAAGAATGGACTGAGGGGTGTTTAGGTTTTAGGTTTGGTCAGGTTAGTTAGTTTTTAAGAATTTTAATCCTTAAGTATTTGCCATAGGTGGTTTTCACTACAATTTCAATTAGGTTTTTTTTGCTATATTTGACAAAGTGTCATTTGACATTCTGACCCCCTCTCATTTTGTTATTGTTGATTGTAAAAAATGTCTCTTTCCAGCAGGCTTCACTTCAGTTTGATTAAGTAAAGTAATAAAAACAATCTACCCAACTGTAATTATATTTGCACCTAGGTATGTAAGATGTTTATGCTACTAAATAAGAGGCTATGAAGTGAAACTGAGGTCATTAAAAAATCAATTGGAGTTGAAAAATAACTTTCCACATTAAATATTTTGTTTTAAAGGCATTTTCTCTAAATTCCAGTCTGCTTGAGAACAACTTTTTTAATATTCAGCAAAAGCCGCTTAACGGGATCACTTTGGGGCAGAGACAAACAGATTCCAATAACCGACTGATAATAATAAGCTAATTAGGTTTGAAAGAAAGACATGGGGTCTGTCGATCTAGATAAATTTGATCACATAAACTGACTGATAACATTGTCTGTGACCCCATTTAGTTGCACCTAGTGTATTAATTATGAAAATAAATCTGATCGGTCTAGTGTAATTTGATTATTAAAATACAGTGGGGCAGGTTATTAAGATGTTATCATTCCCTTTTTATATTTACATTTGCAAAGAAATTAAAGGCGATTTAAGCAATACTCGTAGTAAAATATGTTAATTGTAATAATTTTTGATGAAAATTATGCTGAAATTAAAAAGACCCGTCTAATTGTTAAGCAATTGCTCTTTTCTTTAAATTAAAAATTTAGTTTAACAACTTCAGAAAGTTTCCAGCAAATCTTACAAATATTTTTTCATGAATCAATGACATTAATTGCTAAATAATCATTGGTTAATGTTATCACTTTTTCAAAGGCACATTGTGATCCCACTTAGCGTAGTGTTTGAAAAAGCTGAAATTTTTTAGGCATTCGAGCTTACAATCTTCATTCGTCAGAGTGTAATAAGCCTTTGTTGATCCACTTTTATCATTAGTTATCAAAGGAAACGATCCTAAGTTTACTAAAAAAATAGTATTATGGCAGTAACTGCACTACTAATGACAAGAAGAAGAAAACTCACCCTTAAACAATTGAGCCACTATGGCAACGATGATCTATGTTTCAAGTGAAAATGAAATTCTTCAATAGGTGTCCAACTAAATCAAAGAAAAATTAATCAAACTGGTTTTTAAGTAATTCTTTATTTTATTTTATTTGTGATGGTCTTTCTTAACCACATTCCGAATTCACACTAAAACAGCGCATAGCGTATTTCTAATTTGAAAAACACATTGCATAAACACACACACATTTGTAAAAGACAGTAAAAAACAGTGTGGGTGTTTTGTCACAGCGCGTTGAAACACTCTCTCACGAACACAGGGAGAATGAGTGCGCATTTATCTCTGCACACACATTGTTCATCCACCCTTTTACGCTCTCAATTTTTTTATTCCAAGGAAGCGCTGAAACAAAATTTACCCATTCACTCAAAACATCTCTCAAAGTGAAGTGAATCCGACTTTCATGGGAGGTCGGGAAAACAGGAATAACGAAAAAAGAAAAGATGATTGAGCGAGTTTGATTGTGCGACAGACAAGACAGTGACGTGGGTTGCGATTAATCGATCGGCCTAACGTTTTTCCAATTGAGGTTGCTAGTGAAAATATAACGGGGCGAAAATTTGGCGCCAGTTTCGCTGACAAAAGACAAACAAAAAGCCGCTTTTGCGCCGCTTTCCGCCGATCAACTCAAGTCAAGCCGCTTGGAAAAAATGTGTGTTTTTCTCTCCTATTTTTCCCGAAAGCGAAGCGAAGCTCGCTCGCTGCACAAATACACACTCTCACACGCAATGACAATAGTAATGGCAAATTGGCTGTTAATCAAAATAAATCATAGTTGGCGGGATAGGTTCTTTTTCCCTCCTTCTCCAACCCCTCTTGCACATGCAAGTCATATTTCTTTCATCTACACATAACAAAATATTTATATGCTTGTCGTCACAGAGCAGGGGAAGATCAATCCATCTTCCAAACTGTAAATATTCTGACATTTAGTCAAAACAGCTTTGTTTAAACTTTTTGTCAATACTTTTTTATAGCTCATTGTAAAGAATCTTCCCAACTTTTGAATTCAATTGATTAAAAAGTTGTATTAGAAGAATTGCCTCTGATGTCGAAACCAGACAATACAGAAATCGTCGACTACTTAAAAAAATTAGAGATATTTTTCGAATCCTTGGTTTTACTTTAAATTGTTAAATCTGCCAGAACACACCTTTCAATTTTTTTCACTGCTTTTGTTCTTCATAAAATATACTTTTAGATTTTTCTGATTTATTCTCAAATAATTCTTTATCAAATACAAAAAATCAAATACAAATACAAAAATACAAAGAATAAAGTTGTACTAACAAACAATAAAAGAGTTAATATTATAAGCACAATTTTTGAAAATAAATGTTCCAACATAATTTCCAATGTTGCATTATTTCTTTTTAAGACTTTTCAAGTGCCTTTATCACAGGGAATATATGTTGTGAAATTTTAAAGTGACACTGCATGATGAAAATAACTTATTGCAACAATCACATTTTTGTGACACTGTATGATCAAAATAACCTATGGCAACAATCACAGTTGTTGAAAAAAATGCAAAAATTAAAGATGAATAAAAAAGTATGCAAAATTTTGGATTGTATTCAATGCTTAAATTACAAGAAAAATTTCAAGCTGATGAAAACTTATTTTATTGTACAAAACAGGAATTTGTTCATTACGATGCTCCAGGTTCTGGTGGATGTAGGAGTGCAACATCAATTAGGGTCTCGTTATTGCCATTTAAAGCTCTTAACCTGGAAAACATCAGGAATTTTAAATATTTCAACAACAACAAAAAAAATTGTCTTCTGTTTTCTTTCCACTAAAATTAATTTATTAGTTTAATAAACACAGTCAACTAAGAAAAGTTAGAAAAAGACAGCAACTCTCAAGATATTTAAATGCTTGTTTTCTTGTAATATATGTCACCTTAAATCAGTAAATCTTGAGCTTGCGGCAAACCTATCACAACAGTCTATAATATAGACTCTATATCAGGGGTTCCCAACCTTTTGGTTCTTAGTGCCCCCTAAGACCAATTGCGACCCCACAATGATGCAAAAGTACCCAAAATATCACTGGTTAAAGACCTCTCAAGTCCCCCCAGAGAGACGCGTCCCCCAGGCTGGGAACCCCTGCTTTATATTATAGGTAAATAATGGAAAAAATATCATTTTAATTCATTTTTTGCAATCTTGCATCACACTTGGATGGAACTCGCGGCACACAACTGTGCCCCTACACCTTTGTTTAGCTCGTGGCATACCTAACTCCCAATATTTTTTGCTGGTCACTTAATTCCTCCCAGAAATGTATGTGTCTAACAGCAAACACTGTTTATAATAGGTCAACTATGGGGGGAAAACTTACTATAATTCATTATTTCACAATCTCACAATGCACTTGGACGGAACCTGTGGCACAAGACGCAGTAAGTTATTATGGAAACAGTAAAACTTGTTGTAGTGGTGAGCTTCACCAACTTTTGTGACATTAATACATTATTTCTGGTTAAATTATTTGTGTGTAAAAATAGAACTGTGAGAGGTTTTTTGTTGCTTTGATTTGTTATATGTACAGCAGAAGTTATTTACCTATCAAAGTAAGCTGCCTAATTTCGCGCGGGAGTTGAAGCCTTTGAATCGCCATGAAAAGATGATGAAACTGAAACAAACATTGTTAGTTAACAATGGGATCGAAAAATTGCTCTGGTTGATATAATCTCATAAAAAGGATCACGTTGTAGCTGTATTATCTATATGACTAATACTAGGTGTTTTGTTTATTAAATCTAAGGGGTTCTCAAATCTAAGTGATTTAAAATGTTTTTCTGTGTGAGAAACATAATTATTTCCCCGGTGGAAATATTCACGTCAAATTTTGTAGATAAGTCATATTTTTTAACTCACGATCTTCCAACAATTCTGTGCATGTTTCAATAGTCCCAGTTGGAATTTTTCCGTCATTTGCTATGGGTTTATTGCTTGTGGGTCGATCATGAACTGTCATCACGAGATCCGTTAGCTGATGATGGACCAAATGCTGGTTCGAATAATGAGATGGCAAAGACGACAATTTTGAAACGCATTTTTCACTAGAACGGCTGCTGACATCCGGAAAGAGGTCAAAACCGTGATCGTCAGCATGATCGGAATCCAACTGTCCAATTGTTGATTTGCACAACATTTCCCATGACAGTGCAGTGCCAGCCATTCTATCTTGATCATCAGAGCAAGACTGTTGCCGCAGATGCTGCAAATGTTGTAGTTGCTGAAGCTGTTGCTGATGATTTTGCTGCTGATTATAAATAATTGTTGGATCTGAGGTCATAAACCACGAAGGAGCTGACCCTGGCGCTGGGCCCATGAGAAACGCCCCACTTCCACTTCCAGAAATCTAGAAATTGAGCAACAGGTCAACTGTTGTACAAGGTACTGTGAAGTTACCAAAGCCAAGCCTGAAATTTTTGTGATACTCATGGTACTATATAGCATTATATTTTCGGTTCAATGTGGTTTGCCTTATTCATCTTAACTCTAGCAAACATAACTACTCCTTTACAGAAGCCCATTTTCTAACTGGCAACGAAGCAGCTTTAAAAGAAGCACCCAAAACCTGTAATATATTTTAAACACATCAACAAAATCTGAAATATGTATTAACTAAAATACAGCATAGTTATATCACAAAATCACCCTGAAGACGTATTGTTGCATTGGTTTTGATTAAAGACATGAGAGGTAATAAACTTAAGATTGGCTTTAGTTGAATGTATTCGAAATATTTATTTTCTCCATTTTTCTGAAAATCTGGCAAAATTTTACGTACATTATCAGCTTTAACTTGTTTTTGTTGAAATTGTCATTTTAATTTTAAACCCTAACTAGTGATTAAAAGCCAACGATGATATTATTTACTTCTATTTTGTCTCATTTTTTAAAGTTTTTTGTCGCTAAATGACAATTGAAAATGTTTTTTTTTAATGAAATGCGATTAAATTTATCAAACGAAATCAATAATGTACTTACGTCGCTTTGGATTGGTGTATACTGCAGGTGTGTCACAGTTGGAATTCCAGATAAAATAGACATCGGTCTTGCTGACACAATGCTGGAGCCTCCTCCATATCCACTTCCAGAATCGTCACTATCGTAGCCTCCTAGATCGTTTCGAACCAGGTTCTCACTTTGCATTTTGCCTTTCAGTGCACAGATGTAACGATTGCAAAAATCTTTGGAGAGCTCTTGAACTTTCTCGAGTTCTAATAGATGAATTCTAAGAACTTGAAAAGCAAGAATCATCTGAAAATATGTTTATTTTTGTTGCTATAATTAATCTGATTACTGCATTAAAAAAAATAAAAAAAATTGTTCACATTTATTATATTCAAATAAAATCTTCAGCGAAGCATTCATGACCGTATTTTATTTTTTTGACCCTTCAAGCACCCAAAATATTCATAAGCCTTCACCCTCACCCCGTGGTGGTCAACCTCATGGATGTAAGGTAAACGTCATGGAAGACTAGTGTATTGAAGAGTAATATTTCTCGCTGGGCCTAATCAAGTAGCCATTTAGCTTACCAAATCATTTGTTTCTTTATCTTCGCCAAAAAGGTTTGTCTTATCTTGTTGTAAACGTTGCAAGAAAGATTTAAGTTCGTCGTGAAGACTCACGGAAGATTGACTATCCCCGGATTTTGTCACAAGTTCACATTTCTCCAAAAGGTAAACCAGGAGAGGAAACATCGGATGGCTGTTCAATCAAAGAATTGTTTTTTTTACAAAAATTCCTCAAATTATAACTTATACATATAATTTTTAGGCAATAGGTACAAATAGAAAAAATAGCGTTAAGTTTGTATTGTATTGTATTGTAATAGTTTATTGACCAAGCATGTTACACATAACATAAATATAATGCAGAACATATTAAAAGGTCACATGGCTTACTTATACACTGATTGCTTGTCCTGTTCAAACCGGCTGCGTGAATCAAGAAAATTTGACAACTTGTTTTCCGAATGATTAGAAACCAATGTTGTTGCTGTCACAATTTGAGTTAATGGAGACGAAGAGGAACTCCTAAAATTAGAATTAATAACAAATTAGCAATATTTTGATAATAAGCGTAAATATTACTTAGATATTATAAAAGTTCGCTGCAATTTAATTTTTTATTTGAGTAAATTACCTGTTGGAAGAATGCACAGGAGATTCTTCTTCCATTGGGTCCTCTGATAGTTTATCTGCGTAATCTGTCTTATCTCCGTTTCGTGACATTTTGGCAAGAGCTGAACAATTTTTGTATTTTGAAGTGGAACAAGTTGAACGATTTTTAATCAAGCCAACATACATCCTCGCCTGCGAGAGAGTTTTCCATTATTACATGATTAAACAAGAAATGAAAAAAAAAAAAATGTTACATACTTATTATGCTCATTAAAAAATAACTTAATGAAATAAAGTAAAAGAAAATTTTTGTCTTCTCAATTTTATTTTAATTATTCTCAAATGGAAAATAAAATAGCATTTCTGTGTTGACTTGCTAAAATGAAACATTGGAACACAAGAATTTAATGCAATAAATAGTTAAACTATGAGTAACATTACCAACCGCAACAAATAGAAAAATAGAAAAATAGAAAAAATAATTTTAATTGTATTATTGACTCGGATCTATTACACGACTTTTTTGAAATATGTTTCGTAAGAGATTATAATAGAAAAATGTCCCCTCCTGGTCTTACTGATTTGAAATTTTTGTAACAGGTGTTAATTTCATCTTAACATCCCTAATTTTGTCGACGCATGGAAAATTAATTGCCTCGTTAAGTTTAACTGATGATTGGCAACTCAAAAAGAAATTAAATATTAATAGCTCGAAATTTAAACCTTGTTACCGTTCGTGTAATGATATTTGCATAAAATTAATTTTTATTCACAAATTCAGAATTGTTTGAATGAGAAGCAATTTTCTGTAATAATTTGGTGTTGTAAGTCGTTTGGTTTTATACGTGGCAAATAATAAAAGATAACAAAAAACATCTTTTCTGTACATCAGCAATTCTCAACCTGGGGTACGCGTACCCCAGGGGGTACATAAAGGGGTACAATTTTAGCATAATTCTTGATTCGTGGTACGCAAGTACCAAAGGGTTGAGAACCACTGCTGTAGGTTTAAAAAACAATAATTTTTTATTTTATTGCGCTTATTAAAAACCTCAAAAATCTCATGATGAAGTAAAAAGTTAAAATGGCATGATTCATTTTTCTCCTTTAAACAGAACAAATTTATAACTACTGTAAACACACACTAAAATTGTTTGAGTGAGATATTGTCTGACAAGTGAACAATTTATTTAAACATTTTACTTCTATTTTTATGACACCACAAAACTACCTGAGCAATTCAACCATGTAACTAGGAGCGCATAAAACAGTTCTAAAACACGACTTGTTTCGAAAGGTTGTATTTTTTACGAAATGAACCAAAGTATTTTAAATTAAATTTAAGTTGGTAGAAATTTATCTTTTTATGTTTCATATAAATCTGCCATAAAAATAAGTATCGTTCAGTTAGAAATGATAAAATGAATAATTCATAACTGCAGCAGTTAAACATTTTCCAAATACCATTCTTTTTAAATGTTTTTTCAAAATTATATGTTTTATTTTATTTTATTAAATTTATGAAAGGAAAAAATCCTTTATAATTGAACTCATCATTCCGTTCCTTTGATACTATATAAATTTTGCGATGTATAAATAGAGATGTTCTGTCAGTTTAGATTTTTAGATTTTTATTACCATGTGTATTACTTAGCCTTACCTTACCTATCTATCACGGTTTTTCATCCCAACCTCCAGGGTTAAAAGATATTGTTCAATAGAAAAGATTTTAAAAAGGTTCTTATTTTTGGAAAACTCATAGGAATTTTTTTTTAACCAACAGCAGATGAGCTATAATAGTAACTATAAAAGCAGCCGAGCCGAGTTAAAAAAATACAAACAATCATTACTTGTAATAAAAATAATAAATAAATAAATAAAACAAACGCTCGAAACAAACGGCTTACACACCTTTTATCGCTACTTGTATTAATTTTAGCCGTAGATCTTACAAAAAGATCCAAAGAGATTAAGAAAAGTTGAAATTAGTTTAAAAGAAAAACTCAGTATGTAAAGGCATGAAACATAAATCAATATTGTTTGAACATGCAAACATACCGACCAAAGATAAACATTAAGCATTTTTTGCCGTAACTCTTACACAAAAATAGACCAAGCATAAACACAAAGTATGTTTATTACTATAGTCTTTTAAACCAAGAGACGAAGTAAATATGCCGTTGTCATTGAAAAATTACTTTTTTCCTTAAGTGCTTAAAGCCATAAAACTTATAATGGTATCTTTCAACAAAATAAACTGACGTGTTCTTAGAAATTATTATAATTTGGAATACGAGGGCAAATATGCTGAAAGCAATTAAATGCAGTTCAATTCTGATTGTTTTGAAAACGTTTTCATTACTTATTTTATTATGCATTAAAAGTTAACCCACAAAAAATTTGATTGATTTTATAACTTTGGCTATTGCTTCTGCCAGCCATTTTTGATAAAAATAGACTTATTTTAACATGGTGTCTTACCATATGTCGTCAAACTCTCTTTGGAGTCTGATGGTTTTTAAAGGTTTTAAAGTTTTTGTGTACAATCGCAAATTAAACTAGTTAAACTATATTAGTTGAAACTAATGCCACAATTGTAACCAATTTGTTACTTTGTGGAACCTTTGTTATTTGATATTTGATAGTATGCACCTCCCTCTTGCTCAAGTTGTCCTGCACTTTTGCACTTATGTCTAACTTAACCAGCCAATACTGCATTGTAAGTCTTGTTACTGATTTGTTAGAATAAGAAATGCAAAGTACTTGTCAATAAGTTGGGACAACTTATAAGAGTATGAGGAGATGAGACATAGGACCAACAAGAGAGAGTTTCTACTTAGGAACTTTTCTGTTGGTCACTTGCATTCTACTATTGATCTTGTCAAGATTAGTTTCCTCACTTTTCTTGTAACTTGTATATTTTCCATTTTCTTCTATTAAACTATTTGTAACAAAGCAAAATATATAGAAGTTTTTTATTGGGTCAAAATGTGAACTCTTTGTCTCTTGTGTTTTATTCTTAGCTGTTCCCATAATATCACCATTCTAGTGTTAAGTTAGAAGGTTTATTAGGTTATCATTGTGTGGGCTTTAAATTAGTTATTTTTATTACTAGAATGACTTTTAAAAGTCCATGATTTGTTCACCTAGAACAACATTAGTTATTAGTTAGATTAATTAATTAGAAATAAAATAACACCAAAGCTTATTTCCTTTGGTTAGTTAGTTTTGAGTTTTCCTGAAGGTTTTCAGATACCGAAAAATTTCGGGCTAAAAAGTTTTTGGGATGAGCAATTATTTGTCAGCTCGGAAAGCCCAAAATAATTGACTAATGTTCTGCCCGGAGGTAAGGACAAATATCCAATTCCAACGAGAGAACAGATGTCTTTCAACCCCAAAGTGAGCAAAATGTGCATGCACAGCTTACATCTTTTTACGGAAATATAACTTGGTACTCAGCTATTTTGTCTGAAACGCTTAGCAACTTCTTCATGTAAATGTTTGTAGGTAATTATTGAAGAACAGGACCGGTGATAACTATAAAATGTATCTTACTAAACCTGTGTTTTTCAGCTTTAAGGGCGTCGCGCAAACCTAAATGTTCATAAAGAAATTTGCGGAAAACCATATTTATATAAATTGACTAGTAATATCTTAGCTTACCTCACCTCACCTCACATCACCTCAACTCGCCTCACCTCACCTCACTTCTGCTGGGGGAATCAAGGTTGAAAAACCTGAATCTAAACTTCGGACATACAAGCTTATGAAATGTCAAAGAACAGTAGGCACGTAGCAAATGAGTTATTTAGTAACCCAGCGTGTTTTAGATAGGATTAAAAAAGATTGGCTTCACACATTAGGGGTCCATTTTCACTAGTTTTCATTTTGTCGTCAAACTACTTGGCACTAAATGGTATTTTAAAATTTATTTTCTACCAAAAAATTGTTATCTTAATTCATGTATTTGGGTATTCAAACTAAAGACAGATTTAGAAGCCGATTTAAGATTTTAGAATCTTTATTTATTTATTTGTTTACTTCATATCTCATTGTTAACGAATACAATTGGCATTGAAATTGTAGTTGCGTGAGTAAGACCATTTCTCTGCTTATCACCTGACAGAAAATAATAATTGGCCTTCTGTCACCTTCCACTATAAAAAGGAAAAAGACACTAAAGTAATAAACTTGAAGCGAAACAATCAAAATGAGCCTAATGAAACGTTGATGATTTTAGTATGTGCATTTTTATTACGAAATTCTGAATATGGCAAGTACAAGCTGCCGTATTGGATCACTTTGGGCATGGGCCGGCCAGACCCAAACTGATCACTTTAACCAAAAGATAACAATAAGCAAATGATTTAGATAAATAAATTAGGTATAAAAGAGTATTTGGGACTGGAAAATCTGGTTCAGTTAGCAATTCTATTAATCGAATAATCCCATGTGATCTAATAAGAAGCGCTCACTGTAGTGCACACACCAAGCTGCACAAACCGATATTTCATGCCGCCAACAACCCCATAATTTTTCATAGTGTGATCAAAATATTATTTGATAAGAAGCAGACCTACTAACAGCATGATCAGGTAAATGTCATCTAATGGATTTTGACAGTCTAGAGTATTTTATGTACAATAATATATAACTATATGTAAAGTTAGAGACTGGGTTGACCTTTAAAATTTGAATAGTACTGTAGTAGTATTTTACTAACATCAATCAATATGTGAACAACGCCAAACATTATCTGTTGTGCAACAAGTTATTACTACATGGTTTAACTTTCAATTGACTAAAGGGAATATTTTGGTCAGGTTACCAATGTCGAAAATATTAACGTCGACAACCAGAAAATATTAACGTTCCCACGCCCAATTTTTGTCAAAAATATTAACGTTGATCATAATTGGAATATAAATGAATACCATACATGTACGCGATGACTTGAAGCGGAGGTCCCTAACGAAGGTAACGTAGTAGTAGGTTTGATATAGGTTTGATGTTGGAGCCTGGGCAAGATATTTCAATTGGAGAGAGCGAAACAAAGTAACCGGGCAGGAAAGAGTGCACGAGGAACTTTATGAGGTAAATGTGCAGATAATTGGGTGTGCGGGAGCAACCTTATGTAGCGGTGCAGTGTTCTTGATTCTGATTGGTTGACTATCGGTGCATGGCCCAAATGGTGCGGGCGATTGCCGGCAAGAAGTAAGTTTCAGCATTTTAGAAATATTATTCAATTTTTTTGGCCGGAACTTATAAGGGAATGGGGAGGGGAGGGGAGGAAGGGGGCGGGTCTGTTTGTCCTTCTGTCTCTGTAAGTCAAAATTTCGTCCGTCGGTGCAGAGTAGGAGGGAGACCCCATGGTTTAAAGTCCGGGGGCGGGTCTGTTTGCTCTTCTGTCTCTGTAAGTCAAACTTTTGTCCGTCTGTGCAGAGTAGGAGGGAGACCCCACGGTTTAAAGTCCGGGGGCGGGTCTGTTTGCTCTTCTGTCTCTGTAAGTCAAACTTTCGTCCGTCTGTGCAGAGTAGGAGGGAGACCCCACGGTTTAAAGTCCCTCGTGCAATTTACTTTTATTTAACAAAAATCTGACATGTTACAAGGCATTGAGCTGGTTTAGCTTCTCTGAATGAGAAAAGGTGATGAGAAGCAAACATTTTATGTTTGTTTGGGCAAATTTAAAAGCAGGTTGTTGTCCGTGTAGAAATAGCAGATGATGTGAGTAACCTCCCTTGTTGCTCCTTATGGACCAAAAATAAGGTTTACTTCCAGTTCACGTTTGTCTTTTGGATTCATTGGATAAGCGATAGGCTGAATTCTTTTTTTTTTAAATATTATTTATTACAACTTCCCATCACAATATTACAAATGAATGAAATCGTTTGTAAGTCTGTTGTCTGAAAGAAGCGAGATGAGAGCTTCCAAAAAATGCCGTCCTGGGTTTTTGGGTGTAGGATCAAACCCAGGTCCTCTTGCACCGGAGTTGTGTTTGCTACCATGTGCACCACTCCACATCCACTTGGCTGAATTCTTGTTTTGTCTCCGTAGTTGCTGAAATTGATGTAAACATGAGGATAAGGTGTACCTGCCCCTCCGTTTTTATTGTTGGCTAAAGTGATTTTGTCTGGATCCATTGTCATTCCAAATGGAGGTGCCATTATGTAATCATAAAACAACTTTTTCTCAATGATGTCATTTTGAATTTTTCCAATAGAAATGGTATCAAGAAGAAAAGAATGTCCACCAAAGGTAAATTGGACCTCTTGAATGTTGTGGTTAGCAAACACGTTCCCATCAATGTTTGAAGAATACCATCTACGACTGCTTTTGGAACAGCAAAGATAAACAATCCTTCTGGAAATTGTTCTCCTTGAATTTTGGCTTTGTAGGACATGCTTCCATGTGGAACATTATACATTTTTGAAATCCTTGTCACACCAGGATACAGGATAACTCCCTTTTTGGTCATCAATGTATTGAAAAGAGAAGGGTGTAATTTCAACTTTTCTACCACCAAGTAGATGTCTTGAAAACTAAATCTGTCTTTGCTTTGATTAGTACCGCTGTTTCTAAAAATATTGTCCAAATCTTTTTTTCAGGTCATTCCAAACAACAACTTGTCCAAGATGGGCATGGGCCAATTTTTTTGTACTTCTTCAAGACAATTGTTACCTTGAAAAATTGGCGGATCATTCACAAGAACAAAATCAAATTTGATGGAACCTCTACAAAAAATCTTGGTGAAACATCATCGGGACAAAGTTTTTTCTTCTGTATCTTCTTCATGTAATTATATTTCCAAGCATTTAAAAAAGAAACAACACCTGGAATGTCTGAAGAATAGGTTAAAAGAGAGTTTCCATGAAAAAAATCCAATTGAAACATTGACTCAAACCAGTTGGGTTGGACCACCACCTTGTCCAACTCTTCCTCTGTGCAAGCCTCCCATTTGGGCATTTTTCCATCAGGCGGAGGTTTGGAAACTTCAAATATTCCCTCCACTACAAACCAAGTGCTTGGTCCCATAGACCAGACCTGATCGAGGCCTAGCAATTCAAATTCAACCTCCTCGGGATGACTTCAACTTTTACCAATGGGTTAATTGTAACCAAATTGGAACTCAAAACATTTTGTGATAGCTGTTGCTTTTTCTGATTGGTTCATCTGGTTGAAAGTCAAACTGCGGCCCCATTGTCATTGACAGAGTCCTTTTCTT
>Ga0209450_10000765_pt1 | contig 16198 bp, 14 predicted proteins | sample FrelakmetLWP11LW_FD_187149 | JGI IMG/M metagenome (GOLD analysis project Ga0209450, IMG submission 187149) | Freshwater lake sediment microbial communities from the University of Notre Dame, USA, for methane emissions studies - LWP11 LW (SPAdes)... | ecosystem: Environmental > Aquatic >...
CGTCGGCCTTCTCTCCGAGGCCCCGGCCCGAGGGGATCTCGCCATGGGCCTTCAGGTTCGGCGAGTCCATCCGGCCCCCGCTCAGCTCGATGTACTTCTGCCCGGTCAGGCCGACGTAGACCAGGGTGGCCTGCATGTCGACCTTCATGGTCAGCCCCGGACGGATCTTGACCTGGACATGGACGCAGTCGAGATCGGTCGGGCTGACCTCGATGGACACGACCCGTCCGACCTCGACGCCCCGGTATTTCACGAGCGAGCCGCCGATGAGGCCATGGACGGAGGTGTCGCGGAACTTGATGAGGTAGACGTCGCCCGGGTCGCGCAGCTTGGGCAGGAGGAAGAAGGCCGCCACGGCCACGAAGATGACCGTCGCCAGGGACAGGAAGATCCCCAGCCGGTTTTTCTGTTCGCGTGTCATCATGATGGGTCCTTCCTGAGGAAGAATGTCCGGATGAACTCGTCCCCGGACGCGGCCAGGCCGCGGGCCTCTCCGGCGAAATGGAGCCGGCCGTCGTTGAGCACCAGGACCTGGTCGGCCACCCGCTCGATGGAGCGCAGCTCGTGGGTGACGACGACCAGGGTCATCCCGAACGTCTCCTTGAGCCGGAGGAGGAGATCGTCGAGTCGCGACGAGGTGATCGGGTCGAGACCGGACGAGGGCTCGTCGCAGAAGACCACGTCGGGATCGAGGACGAGGGCCCGGGCCAGGGCCCCTCTCTTGCGCATGCCGCCGGAGAGCTCGGCCGGGTACTTCGCCGCGGCGTCGGCCATCTCGACCTGGGCCAGGCCGGCATGGACCATGTTCCCGACCATGTCTTCGGGCAGCTCCGGATAGTGCATGCGGATGGGCAGGGCCACGTTCTCGTAGAGGCTCAGGCCGTTGAGGAGCGCCCCCCCCTGATAGAGGACGCCGATCCGGCCGTAGAGGGCGCTGAGAGAGCGCTCCGAGGAGTAATCGACCGGCGACCCGGCGAAGTCGAGCGCCCCGGCCATGGGCGGCAGGAGGCCGGCCAGGGTCTTGAGCAGCGTCGACTTGCCCGAACCGCTGACGCCCAGGACGACCGTGATCCGGCCGCCCGGGATGCCGAAGGAAAGGTCGCGGAGAATGGCCTCGGCGCCGTAGCCGACGGTCAATCCCTGCGCGCGGATGATATCCATGGTCAATACAGGACGAAGGCAAAGATGCAGTCGATGATGATGATCGATGTGATCGACAGGACGACGGACTCGGTCGTGGCCCGGCCGACTTCCTCGGCGCTCCGGCCGACGGTCAGCCCCTTGAATCCGGCCCCGACGACGACGGCCCAGCCGAAGACGACCGTCTTGGCGAGGCCCCAGGCGAAATCGGTCCAGCCGACGGTGTTGACCATCTGCTTGAGGAAGGCCGAAGGCAGCATGCCGAACGTGATCCGGGCGACGAGCATGCCGCCCATAATGCCGGCCACGTCGGCCATGGCCACGAGGAGCGGCACGACCAGGGTGATGGACAGGAGCCGCGGGACCATCAGGAACCTCTCGGGCACGACGCCCATCGTCCGGAGGGCGTCGACCTCTTCGAGGACGCTCATGCTGGCCAGCTCGGCCGTGACCGCGGCGCCGACCTTGCCGGCCAGGATGACCCCGGTCATGAGCGGGACGAGCTCGCGGAGCATGGCGTAGCCGACGAGGTCGGCGATATAGACCTCGGCCCCGAAGAGCCTCATCTGGTCGGCCGACGTGATCGAGATGGTCGCGCCGACCAGGAACAGGAGCATGCAGACGATGGGGTAGGACCGGTAGCCCATGAAGAACATCTGGTTCCAGGTCTCCCCGGGATAGACGCCCTGGCGCGTCCTGAAGTAGACGCCGATGTGGTAGATCTCGTCGCCGAGCATGGCCAGGTACTGCCCCAGGACCCGGAGGCGGGCGAGGAAGCGGTCGGCCAGGGATCGGAAGAGCCGGCCCATCCGGCTTCCGGACGTCTCCGCCGCGGTCTTTTCGGGCCAGTGATCGCCCGGCCGCCTCGAAAACCTCGCGCCGGCCCGGGCCAGCGCGTCGGGGACGTTCGCAACGCCGAGGCCGGGCTCGCAGTCGGTCAGGTGGGCCAGGAGGGCCAGCGCCGAGCTGTCGAACTCCTCGACCTCCCGGAAATCGACCGTCAGGCCGCCGGCGGCGCTCTTGCTGCGGATCTCCGCGAGAAAGGCGGCGACCTCGGGGGCCCGGAGGCGCTTCGGCAGAAGGATGGTCTCGCTCATTTCTCCGCCGGGAGGAGGATCACGGTCTGGTTCAGGGCCGGGGCCGTCGCGGGGAACCGGGCTGTGCCGCCGTCGGCCCCGACGACGATAGCGGGGACGGCGCTCTTCCGGGCGCAGCCCCAGGCGAGAAGGGCCAGGAGGCCCAACAGGACAGGGAGAATCCGGTCCCCCGAGCGAATGTTCATATTGATCGCCTGGATGCTCGTGAAATCCATTCTAATACAGGCGCTCCCTCTTTTCAACGCGGCCTGGGCGCCGGACGGATCCCGGTTGACGGGCGCCGAGCTCCGGGATATCATCGTCCCGCTCATGACCACCCGAGAACGGTTCAACAGGGTCTTCCGCCGGGAGAAGCCGGACCGCGTCCCCGACATGGAGTTCGGCTATTGGGACAAGACGATCGCCGTCTGGCACGACCAGGGCCTGCCGCGCGAGTGCCGGACCAACGAGGACGTCGAGCGCCACCTCGGGCTCGAGGGCATCTCCATCATCCCCGAGGTGCCCATCCGCAAGGGCCTCCACCCCGAGTTCGAGGAGAAGAGCCTCGGGCGCCGGGGCGAGCACCGCATCGTCCAGACGAGGGACGGGGCGGTCGCGGAAATGCTCGACTACGACTCCTCGATGCCCCATTTCATCAAGTTCGCCGTCGAGACCCGGGCCGACTGGGAGAAGCTGCGGGACGAGCGGCTCGACCCGGACGCGCCCGGCCGGGTCGGCGATGTGAGGGCGGCCGTCGAGGCGGCCCACGCCGCGGACATGCCCATCCTTTTTCACTGCGGCTCGCTCTACGGCTGGCTCCGGGACTGGATGGGCCTCGAGAACCTGTCCATCGCCCTGATGACCGACCGGGACTGGGTCGAGGAGATGATGGAGCACATCACCCGGATGGACCTCGAGCTCATCGAGCGGCACATCCCGGGCGGCGGGGCGGTCGACGTGGCCTGGTGGTGGGAGGACATGTGCTACAACCACGGCCCGCTCATGTCGCCCAAGCTCTTCGAGGAGCTCATGGTGCCCCGCTACACGCGCATCACCGACGCCCTCAAGGCGAAGGGCATCTCGGTCAACGTCCTCGACTGCGACGGGCGGATCTACGAGCTCGTGCCGGGGTGGCTGCGGGGGGGCATCAACTGCATGTTCCCGATCGAAGCCGCCCACACCGACCCCCGGAAGCTGCGGGAGGAATACGGGGAGAGCGTGCTCCTGCTCGGCGGCGTCGACAAGCTGGCCCTGATCGCCGGCAGGGACGCCATCGACCGGGAGCTCGAGAAGCTCCGTCCGCTCGTCGAGCGGGGCGGCTTCCTGCCGTGCGTCGACCACCGCGTCCCGCCGGACGTCACCTACGAGAATTACCTCTATTACCTCGAGAAGAAGAAGGCGATCCTCTGACCTCCCGAGGCGCCTAGCGGAGCTCGGGGGGGACGGGACGGGCGGCCGTCACCAGCTCGTTGGTCGCGCCGGCGATGAGCCAGCGGCCGTCGCGCCGGACGAGCAGCCAGCTGTCGATCCCCTGCTGCGGCGCAATGGGGAAGCCCGTGATCTGGGCCTCGTAGAGAACGAGGACGTGGGCCATGTCCCCGAACTCCCAGACCTTCATCCGGACGACCTTCTCGGTGAAGCCGCTCTCCTTGGGGACGACCGTGGCCTCGCCGCGCTTGAAGGGCCGGTCATAGAAATCGACGAAATCCTTGATGAAGCCGTCGAGGTCGAACGCCGTCAGCGTGGTCCGGCTCGTCCGCAGGACGATGACGGCCTCTTTCAAAAAGAGGGCCCGGACCTTGTCCCAGTCCGGGAGCCGGCCGCCGGACGAGCTGACGAGCCCGTAGAGACCGGCGACGACATCACCGACCGGTGGTGCCGCCGCGACCTGGGGCGCGGGGGCCTGGGCCAAGGCCGGAGCGGCCGCCGGGCCGATGAGCAGGGCCGCCGTGACGGCGGCGAGGCAGAAGACGTGTGTTCCTCTCATGCGCGATCCTCCTTGATATCACTTCAAAACGAGTTTGAGCCAGCCTTGGACCGAGGCCGGGCTGGTGCCTTCGGGGAAGACGACCGGCTTCGACCAGTCGGGCGGCATGGGGGATTCGAGGCGGATGAACCACTCGTCCGCGCCGAATTTCGACTGCCGGATCTGGAACTCGAATCCGTCATACCGGTAGAGGGCGGCCTGTTGGGCCTGGCCGGCGTCCTTGCCCTCTTTCATCAGGGTCTCGGCCTTCCTGGCATCCCAGCGGATCTCATTGGCATACCAATCGGACGTCGCTCCCCAGACGAACGCCGGGTCCTCGCCCGCGCCCGCCGCGCCGCCGAGGACGATCTCGCCGAGCTGGGCGGAGACGTGAAGCTGGCGGATGGCCTGGCCGTCCGGCGAGATGAAGAGGTCGACGACGGCGAGGGTGAAGGGCGAGTACTTGAGGCCGAGGAAGACGAAGCCCGCGCTCCTTTTTAAAAGGAGCTGGAGATCCGGGCGGATCTGGATCTTCAGGGCGTCATCCCATTCGCCCGGCGTGAAGAGGCCGTCGGTCAGGATGGGTCGCCCATTGCCTTCGGGAACGCGGACCGTCGTCGGAGGCGTCTGGCCGGGGAGCCCGGCCGGGCCCATGGCCAGGGCCGCCGCAAGAACGGTCACGAAGAAGGCTGTCGATCTGGACATGATCTCCTCCCTGCGAGCGGGGCTTCCCCCCTGATCGCGGCGCGAGCCAGGGCGTTCACCGTCTCGGCGCTCCCCCCGTGCGGCGTAAAGAAATTTATCGAACGCCGCACCCGCCGCTAGGCCTTGGCCACCCGCTCCAGCCGCTTCATGATGGAGAAGATGAAGGCGGCGGACAGGACGCAGGCGCCGGCCAGGATGGCCCACACCGCCGAGAGCGGCAGCCGCTCCCAGAAGAAGGCGGTCACCCCGACAAGGGAGTTGCCGACGGCCGTGGCCGCAAACCAGCCGCCCTGCATCAGGCCTTTGTACTTGGGCGGGGAGACCTTGGAGACGAACGAGATGCCGATCGGGCTGAGGAAGAGCTCGGCGATCGTCAGCATGAAATAGGTCGAGATGAGCCAGTAGACGGAGACCTGGGAGCCGGCCGGGGCGACCTGGCCGCCGAGCGCCTTGGGGCTCAGCAGCCCGATCGAGCCCACGACCAGGATGCCGTAGGCCACGGCCGTCATGAGCATGCCGAAGCCGATCTTGCGCGGCGCGGACGGCTCCTTGCCCTTGCGGTTGAGCCAGGCGAAGAGGCCGACGGCGAGAGGCGTCAGGACGACGATGAAGAACGGGTTGAAGTGCTGGAACATCTGGGGCTGGAACGGATTGGTGTCGCTGTATCCGCTGTAGCGAAGGTAGGCCAGGACGCCGAAGACGATGAACGACACGCCGCCCAGAACGCGGGCCAGCTTGCCCGAGGCCTTTCTCGCCAGGAAGACGAACCCGAGGACGGACAGGAAGACCGGCAACAGCCCGGTCATGTCGAACCAGAGGTTGGTCGCTTTGCCCACGCTGGGGACGGTGTAGTCCCGGGCGAAGTAGGTCAACGTCACGGCGCTTTGGTGGAAGGCCATCCAGAAGAAGATGACGACGAAGAAGACCAGGCCGAGGCAGACCAGGCGCTCGCGCGTCTGCTCGCGGGTCAGCTCGACGACCTGCGATTTGAGCTCCTTGGACTTGGCCTTCTGGCGCTCGGTCAAGGCGGCGGTTTTGTAATGCTTGCGGAAGGCCCAGAAGATGACCATCGAGACGATGAGGCTGAGGCAGGCGACGCCGAAGCCGAGGTGATAGGACTTGCTCAGCGCGTTGATGTAGCGCGTGCCGAACGCCCCCAGGGTGTCCAGGGTCACCGAGGCATCCTGGCCCTGGGCGATGGTCAGAAGGGACGACGCATCGGCCAGCTTGCCCTTGAGAAAGTCGTTGGCCAGGGCCGGGATGCGGGCATCGTAGACGAGGCCGGACTTGCCCATGATCCAATTGCACATGGCCATGGACGCCGAAGGGGCGAACATGGCCCCGATGTTGATGCCCATGTAGAAGATGCTGAAGGCCCGGTCGCGCATGGGCGAGTACTTGGGATCGTCGTAGAGGTTGCCGACGAGAGCCTGGAGATTGCCCTTGAACAGGCCCGTGCCCAGGGCGATGACGGCCAGTGCGGCGACGACGAGCGTGAACCCGGTGTCCATCATGGTCGGCAAAGCCAGCAGCACATAGCCGATGAACATGACGACGAGGCCCAGGCTGATGGTCCGCCCGTAACCGAGGAAGCGGTCGGCCAGGAAGCCGCCGAGGAGGGGGAAGATATAGACCCCGACCAGGAAGGTCGCGTACATGGAGCCCGCGGCGGCCGCGGACAGGCCGTACTTCGCCTGCATGAACAGGACGAAGATGCTGACCATCGTGTAGAAGCCGAACCGTTCGCCCATGTTGGCGAAGAAGGCGACGAACAGACCTTTCGGATGTCCTTTGAACATGGTTCACCGTCCTCGGAGGGGATTAAGAAGGAGCGTGCTGGCTCTCAAGGCGGAGGGGATTATAGCAAAAGAAGGGGTCAAACCTATACCTTTTAAGCCCCTATTCAGATATTTCCCAGGTTTGACCCCGTCTTATCCGTCTTATTTGCCGCCGAGGATCGAGCCCAGGACGCCGCGGAGGATCTGCCGGCCGAGGCTGCTGCCGACCGAACGGGCCGCGCTCTTGGCCATCGCCTCCATCAAGGTGTCCCGGGAGCGCCCGGCCGGGCGCCGCGGCGGGGCCGGATAGTCGGGATAGGGCCTGGGCGACCGGCCCGGGGGGGGCGGATAGCCGTAGGGCGTTCGCCGGGCCTGGGCTTCGGCCTCGGCCTGGGCTTCGGCCGCCTGCGCCTGCTGGGCCCGGGCTTTGAGCATCTCGTAGGCGGATTCGCGGTCGACGGCCCTCTCGTAGTGGCCGAAGACGACCGAGCCCTGGACGACCGCCTGGCGCTCCGGCGGCGCGATCGGCCCGATGCGGCCGTGCGGCGGCAGGACATAGGCCCGTTCGACGATCCCGGGCTGGCCCTTCTCGTCGAGGAAGGACACCAGGGCCTCGCCGGTGCCGAGCTGGGTGATGGCCGTCTCCACGTCGATCTTGGGGTTCTGCCGGAAGGTCTCGGCCGCCGACCGGACCGCCTTCTGGTCCCGGGGCGTGAAGGCCCGCAGGGCGTGCTGGACGCGGTTGCCGAGCTGGCCGAGGATGACGTCGGGGATGTCGAGCGGGTTCTGGGTCACGAAATAGATCCCGACCCCTTTGGACCGGATGAGCCGGACGACCTGCTCGATCTTTTCCAGAAGGACCTGAGGCGCATCGCTGAACAGGAGGTGGGCCTCGTCGAAGAAGAAGACGAGCCGCGGCTTGTCCTGGTCGCCGACCTCGGGCAGGCGCTCGAACAGCTCCGACATGAGCCACAGCAGGAAGGTCGAATAGGCCCGGGGCGTCAGCATCAGCTTGTCGGCCGCGAGGATGTTGATCTGGCCCCGGCCGGAGGCGTCGGTCTGCATGAGATCGTCGAGCTGGAGGGCCGGCTCGCCGAAGAACAGGTCGGCGTTCTGATCGTCGAGGGTCATGAGGCCGCGCTGGATGGTCCCGATGCTGGCCGGAGAGATGCGGCCGTAGTCCGTCTCGAACTCGTCGGCGTGGTCGCCGGCGTACTGGGCCATGGCCCGGAGGTCCTTGAAATCGAGCAGGTGGAGCCCGCTGTCGTCGGCGATGCGGAAGACGAGGGTCAGGACGCCGCTCTGGACATCGTTGAGGTTGAGCAGGCGCGAGAGCAGGAGCGGCCCCATGTCGGAGACGGTCGTCCGCACGGGGTGGCCCTGCTCGCCGAAGATGTCCCAGAAGGCGACCGGGCTTCCCTCGAACGCGTGGCCCTCGAGCTTGAGCAGGCCGAGGCGCTCCTGGATCTTCGGCGAGGCCGTTCCCGGCTGGCTGACCCCGGCCAGGTCGCCCTTGACGTCGGCCATGAAGACCGGGACGCCGATCCGGCTGAAGTGCTCGGCCATGACCTGCAGGGTGACGGTCTTGCCCGTGCCCGTGGCGCCGGCCACGAGCCCGTGGCGATTGGCCATGCGCGGCAGCAGGAAGAGGTCCTTCTCCCCCCTGGCGATGAACATCCCGTCGATTGCCATCGGCCCCTCCTTGATGCGGCGGCGGTCTACCAGCTCAGGCTCTCACGGAACAGGCCCGTGACGGTCCGCTGGAGCGCCGCCCGGAAGGCCTCGACGGTCGAGACCTCCTCGCCGGTCCAGTAATCCTTGACGAACAGCGGCCGGCCGACGTTCATCTTGATCGTCGCCGGGACGCCCCACATGATGTGCGTGCCGAAGATGGACAGGGGCGTCACGGGCACGGCCAGCCCGTTCTCCTTATAGAGGTTATACGCCATGATGGAGACGCCCCGCCGGAATTCCTTGACATAGGGATTCGGGTCCCTGGGATGGACGCGGCCGCGTCCCTGCAGGGCGATGACGGCCCGGCCCTTCGTCAGGTAGCCCTGGCACCTCACGATCGAGTCCCGCTTGCTGCCGTAGAGGTCGACGGGGATGGTCCCGATCCGGGCGATGTGGCCCGAGACGAAGTCGACCATATAGGAGTAGAACGGGATAAGGAGGAGATGGACGAAGCCGCCGAACTTCCCCATGTGGCGGTGGAGGTGGCGCAGGACGAGCTCGCTGGCCTCCTGCCGGTTGAAGAACATCCGGTTGCCGGTGAAAAAGATCATCCGGGGCACCGTGCGCAGGAGGACGGACACGTCCTTGGCGGCCCCGATGTGGTTCCCGACGATGATGTTCGGGCCTTCCCGGACGAAGTTCTCGGCGCCGCGGAGGTCGATCTTCTTGGGGAACAGGAGCAGCCGGGTGATCCGGTCGACGGACGTCCGGATGGCCTCGAATTCCTCTTCGTAGGTACGCATGGCGGCGGAGCCTATTCTATCCAAAGCGCCGGGAGATTTCAAAATGCCCGGCCCGGCCGGGCCCGCTTGCGAAGGCCGGACAGGCATGCTAATTTAGGGCCCGTCACCCGTCGAAGGAGGCGCCCATGATGACCCTGATACGCGGCGGAGAGGTATTCGCGCCGGAGCCGCTCGGACGGAAGGACGTCCTCGTCGCGGGCGGCATCATCGAAGCGGTGGGAGAGCCCGGGCGCCTGGCGGCCGGCGGGTTCGAGATGGAGATCGTCGACGCGGCCGGCCGGCGCGTCGTCCCGGGGCTCGTCGACCCCCACGTCCATATCCTCGGCGGGGGGGGCGAAGGCGGCCCCGCCACCCGCGCCCCGGAGATCCGGATCGAGGACATCGTCGCGAGCGGGGTCACGACGGTCATCGGCTGCCTGGGCACCGACGGCGTCACCCGCCACATGACCTCGCTGCTGGCCAAGGCCCGGGCCCTCGAGGCCGAGGGCGTCTCGACGTTCATCTTTTCGGGGTCCTACGAAGTCCCCGTCCGGACCCTGACCGGCAGCGTCCGCTCCGATCTCGTCCTCGTCGACAAGGTCATCGGGGCCGGGGAGATCGCCGTGAGCGACCACCGCTCCTCGCAGCCGACCTTCGACGAGATCGCCCGGCTCGCGGCCGAGTGCCGGGTCGGCGGGATGCTCGGCGGCAAGGCCGGCGTCCTTCACCTCCATCTCGGCGACGGCCGGCGCGGCCTCGAGCTCCTCTTCCGGCTCGTCCGCGAGACCGAGATCCCGGTGACCCAGGCCATCCCCACCCACATCACGCGCAACCGGAGGCTGTTCGAGCAGGGGCTCGACTGGGCGGCCGCGGGCGGGTCGGTCGACGTCACCGTCGGACCCGATCCGGCCCCCGGCGATCCCGACGTCGCGTTCGAGGAGCTCATCGCCGCTTTCAAGGAGCGGGGCCTGCCTCTGACGCGGGTGACGGCAAGCTCGGACGGCAACGGCAGCATGCCCGTCTTCGACGCCGACGGCCGGCTCGTCCGGCTGACCGTCGCCACGGAGACGGACCTCCTGCGGAAGCTCCGGGACACCGTCCGCCAAGGCCTCCTGCCGCTCGAGACCGCGCTCCGGATCTTCTCGACCAACGCGGCCGACTTTTACAAGCTCGGCCGGAAGGGCCGGATCGAGCCGGGCCGCGACGCCGACCTTCTGGTGCTCGACGGCGACCTCGGGCTCGTCGACGTCTTCGCCCGGGGGAAGCGCCTGATGGCCGGCGGGAAGCTCCTCGCGCGCGGCACGTTCAGCGCCTGAAGTCCGTCCCTCTTGCCGGAATAAGGAGATCGCCCATGGCCGAATCGCCCTCCCCCGCTCCCGCCTCGGGCCGCCCGCCGAAATTCTTCGTCGCCCTGATCCCGCTCGTCGCCATGGCCCTCCTCCTCGGCGTCGGCTACGGCGTCTACAAGATCAAGGCCCAGGTCCTCCTCGTCGCCGCGGCCTCCCTGACCGCGGTCCTCGGCCTCGCCCTCGGCTTCAAGTGGAAGGACATGGAGCGGGGCATCGTCGACAGCATCCACAGGGCCATGCCGGCCATCCTGATCATGCTCTCGGTCGGCATCCTGGTCGGCTCCTGGATGGCCAGCGGCACCATCCCCATGATCATCTACTACGGCCTCAAGCTCATCTCGCCCAAGTTCTTCCTGGCCACGGCCTGCCTGGTCTGCTCGGTCGTGGCCGTCGCCTCGGGGACGTCCTGGGGGACGATCGGCACGGTCGGCGTCGCCTTCATCGGCATCGCCATGGGGCTCGGCATCCCGCTTGGCCCGGCGGCGGGGGCCGTCGTCGCCGGGGCCTATTTCGGCGACAAGATGTCGCCCCTCTCGGACATCCCCAACCTGGCCACGGTCGTCTCCGGCTCGAACCTGTTCGACCACATCAAACACATGATGTGGTCGGCCGTGCCGGCCTGGCTGGCCGGGCTGGCCATCTACTTCGTCGTCGGCCTGAAGTATGGCGGGACGGCCGCCCGCTCGGAGACCCTCGACCTCATCCTGGCCACGCTCCGGGCGAACTTCCGCTTCAACCTGCTCCTGCTCCTGCCCATGGCCGTCATCTTCTATTTCGCGGTGGCCAAGAAGCCGACCATCCCGGCCATGGTCCTGTCGTCGGCCGTCGCGGCGGCGCTGGCCGTCCTCGTCCAGAAGATCCCCTTCACCGAGGTGGCCACGGCCATGAACGCGGGCCTCCCGGCGCGGACGGGGGTCGAGCTCGTCGACAAGCTCCTGGCCAAGGGCGGCATGATGAGCATGATGGAGACCCAGCTCATCGCCTTCACGGCTTTCGCCTACGGCGGCATCATGCAGGCGACCGGGTGTCTCGCCGTCATCTTGGACAGGGTCATGAAGCTCACCCGGCAGGTCTGGAGCCTGGTCCTGACGACGATCGGGGCCGCCGTCCTCTCGGCCATGATCACCGGCAGCTCCTACCTGTCGATGATCCTCCCCGCCGACCTTCTGGCGCCCATCTACAAGAAGAAGAACCTCGCCGCCAAGAACCTGTCGAGGATCATCGAGGAGAGCGGCGGCATCATCGTGCCGCTCATCCCCTGGAGCATGGCCGGGGTCTACATCACCGGGACCCTGGGCGTCTCGACGTTCGCCTACCTGCCCTGGGCCTTCATGAACTACCTGTCGGTCGCAATGCTGGCGCTATTCGGGTTCACGAAGTGGACGATGGCCCCGCGGGTGCGGGAAGACGAGACCCAGGCCGGAAGCTAGCTTTCTTCCTCCCCCTCGCCCTTCTCGGCCTTTTCGAGGGCCTTCTTGAACAGCTCGTCGGCCTGGGAGTGCTTCTCGCGCTGGAGCTCGAAGGTGGCATCGAATTTGCGGTCGAACTCGCTCGTTCGCTTCTGCTCCTTGACCAGCAGGTCGTCGAGCGAGCCCTTGGCCTTCTTGGCCTTCTCGGAGCGCAGGACGGACTTCGTCTCGCCGTCGAGCCAGAGCGTCGCCCCACAGCAGGGACAGACGACCGGAAAGACGTGTTTGTCGTCCTTGTCGTCGGCCACGCGTCGAATGTAGCACAGTTGGAATCCGGACGGAAGTGGCGTACAATGCGCGCCGCGTGGACACCCTGCTCGCCATCTTCGTCCGGGTGATCGTCCCGGTCATGATCACCGTGGGTGTCGGCTATCTCGCCGGTCGCCTCCTCGCCTTCGACCTCAAGATGCTGGCCCGACTGGGCCTCTACGTCCTGGTCCCCTGCCTGACCTTCACCGCCATGGCCCGGACGACGCTCGCGGCCGGCGAATTCGGCCGGATCGTCGCCTTCACCCTGATCTCCGTCCCCCTGCTCTGGGGCCTGTCCTCGGTCGCCGCCCGGCTTCTCAAGCTGCCGCCGGCCGAGGCCGGGGCCTTCCATATCTCGATCCTGTTCACCAACGCCGTCAACTTCGGCTTCCCCGTCCTGCTCCTTGCCTACGGCCCGGCGGCCCTGGAGCGGGGCATCGTCTACGCCATGACGGCTCAGATCGTCATGCAGAGCCTGGGCGTCTACCTGGCGGCCCGCGGGCGGTCGGACTTCAGATCGGCCATGAAGCGGACGTGGTCGATGCCCGGCCTCTACGCCATGATCGCCGGGATCCTGGTCAAGGCGCTGGCGATCCCCGTCCCCGCCCCGCTCTTCGATCCGTTGAAGCTCATCGGCGATTCCCTCGTGCCCTTCCTCCTTCTGGTCATGGGCATGCAGCTGGCCGCGGTCGACCTGCGGGGGAGCTGGAAGGCCGCGTCGGTCGCCGCGGTCCTTCGTCTCGTCGTCGCGGCCGGCCTCTCGTTCGGCCTGGCCCGGGGACTCGGCCTGACGGGGCTGACCCGTCAGACCATGATCCTCGAGAACAGCATGCCCAGCGCCATCCTCGGCGTCGCCCTGGCCCAGGAATTCGACGCGGCCCCGGCGCTGATCACCAAGATCATCTTCCTGACGACCCTGGCCGGACTGTTCACGCTGACGCTGCTGCTGACGCTCGTCTAGGAAGAGAAGAGGAGCAGTCCCTAAGGGCCGGCCACCGGATTGGCCTCTATGCCGTGTTTTTTCAACAGCTTGAAAAGCCCCTGACGGGTCAGCCCGACCTCGGCCGCCGTTCGCGTCCGATGGTAGCGGCAGCGGACCAGCGCCTCCCGGAGGAACCGCCTTTCGAAATCGGCTTTGGCCTCAGAGAAGCGGTGCGTCGCGCTCGAGTACGTCAGCCCGGCCGGATTGATCTTGGGCGACAGGTGCTCCTCGAGGATGAGCGGACCTCCGCCGGCCATGACCAGCGAGCGCTGGACCTCGTTCTGAAGCTCGCGGACGTTGCCCGGCCAGGGGTAATGAAGGAGCATTTCGAGCGCGACCGGGGAGACGAAGGGCCGCGGCCGCGCCATGGACCGGGAGAACTCGTCCAGGAAATGATCGAGGAGCAGCCGGGCGTCCTCCGGCCGCTCGCGCAGCGGCGGCAGCTCGATCGAGATGATCTTCAGCCGGTAGTAGAGGTCCTGGCGGAAGCGGCCCCGCTCGACCTCGTGGTCGAGGTCCTTGTTCGTGGCGCTGACGAAGCGGACGTCCACGGCCCGCGGCCTCGTCTCGCCGACCCGCCGGATCTTCTTCTCCTCGAGCACGCGGAGGAGCTTCGATTGGAGGGCCAGCGGCAGGTCGCCGATCTCGTCCAGGAAGAACGTTCCGCCCGAGGCCTCCTCGACGAGCCCGGTCTTGTCCCGGAACGCCCCGGTGAAGGAGCCCCGGGCGTGGCCGAAGAGCTCGCTTTCGAGAAGCGCGTCCGGAATGGCGGCGCAATTGACGGCCACGAACGGACCGCCCCGGCGCCGGCCCGTCTCGTGGACGGTCTTGGCGGCCAGCTCCTTGCCCGTGCCGCTCTCGCCGGCGATGAAGACCGGCGCGTCGGTGTCGCGGACCCGCTCGATCATGGCCCGCACGCGGCGGACGGAGGGCGCATCGCCCAGGAAGGCCGCCGCGGCCGAAGGGTCGGCGGGCTTTGACAGGATCGCCTCCGCCGGGAGGCCGCCGCCGTTCTTCCTCAGGAGATAGATGACCGGGGCCAGGGCCAGGGTCAGGAATTCCATGTTGTCCGGGTCGAAGGGCCGGCCCTCGCCGCCCCTGGCCAGAAAGACGATCCCGGCCGGCCGGCCGCGCAGGGTCCAGGGATAGGAGAGCACGCTTCGGGGGCGATGCCCGTTGGCGTCGAGCTCGAGGTCGGCAAAGAGCGGTTCGCGGCGGAGGTCGCGGACGAGGACGGGCCGGCCGATCTCGAGGCCCCGGCCGACCAGGGCTTCGTCGACCTGCCTCGCCGCCTCGGTCCGTTCGGACCGTCCGCGGCCTTCCCTGGCCGCCTCGAAGACCGGGTCGCCTTTCGCGTCGAAGGCCCGGAAGACGGCCAGGTCCGCGGCGACGTGGTCGAAGACGACCTCGGCCATCCGGGCGAGAAGCTGTTGGGTCATGGTCTCATCTGAACGACGACCGGGGGGCCGGGATTTTCTCATTGCGCCCCGGCATTGACAGTCCCGGACGACGGGGTTAACCTTGGGGCCATCCGTCGAAGAGAGGTCCGACCATGAGAATCCGTCCCGTCGCCGCCGCCATCCTGTGTCTTCTCGCCCTGGGCCTCGCCGCCCAGGCCGCGCCGTCCCCGGGACCGGCTCAGGCCCAGGCCCCCGACCGCCTGCAGTGGTTCCGCGACGCCAAGTTCGGGCTGTTCATCCACTGGGGCGTCTACGCCATGATCGGCCGCGAGGAGTGGGCCCGCCAGCTCCTCCAGATCCCGCTCGCGCAGTACCAGGACTACGCCGACGATTTCGATCCGGTCCACTTCAACCCCGACGAATGGGCCGCGCTGGCCAAGGAGGCCGGCGTCAAGTACGTCGTCATCACCTCGAAGCACCACGACGGCTTCGCCATCTTCGACAGCGCCTACACCGACTACGACATCATGCGCGCCAAGTACGGGCGGGACATCCTCGGCCCGCTCTCGGTCTCGATGAAGAAGGCCGGCATCCCGCTCGGGTTCTACTACTCCATCATGGACTGGCACCACCCCGATTACCTGCCGCGCCGGCCCTGGGAGAAGGACCGGACGACCCAGGGCGCCGACTTCGGCCGCTATATGGACTTCGCCGTGAACCAGATCAAGGAACTGGTGACGAAGTACGACCCGGCCGTGCTCTGGTTCGACGGCGAATGGGAGCACTCGAACGAGGAGCAGCGGGCCTTCGCCATCGGCAAGATGCTGCTCGAGATGAAGCCGGCGCTCCTCATCAACGACCGGCTGTGGCGGCGCGAGCCCGGCTTCGGCGATTTCGGCACGCCCGAGAACTATGTCCCGGCCACGGGCGTCCGCAACCCGGACGGCTCGCCCCGCCTCTGGGAGGCCTGCTATACCATGAACTGGAACGGCTGGGGCTACAACCGCTACGAAACGGAATTCCACAGCGCGACGCAGCTCATCCGCCAGCTCATCGAGATCGTCAGCAAGGGCGGCAATCTCCTGCTCAACATCGGCCCCCAGCCCGACGGCCGGATCCAGGCCGAATTCGTCGCCCGGCTCCGGGAGATGGGCGCCTGGCTGAAGACCAACGGCGAGGCCGTCTACGGCACGACGGCCAGCGTCTTCGAGCGCCTGCCGTTCTTCGGCCGCTGCACGGTCAAAGGCACGACGCTCTACGTCCACGTCATGGGCTGGCCCGCGGACGGCCGGATCGTCCTGCCGGGACTCCGGACGGAGGTGAAAAAGGCGGCCCTCCTGACGGGCCCCGGGCGGCCCCTGACGTTCAAGCGCTCGGGCCGGGACGTCGTCATCACGCTGCCGGACCGGGAGCGGGACCCCGCCGCGACGGTCGTCGTCGTCGAGCTGCAGGGGCCCCCTGTCGTCGAGCCCTGGACGATCGGGGCCGGCAAGGACGGCCGGATCGACCTCCCGGTCTATCTGGCCGACATCCAGTCCGGGATGGGACAGCGCGCCTATCTCGACCACTTCTACCGGACGACCATGCTGACCAACTGGCAGAACGTCAACGACTATCCCGAATGGACC
>Ga0209450_10000766_pt1 | contig 16175 bp, 11 predicted proteins | sample FrelakmetLWP11LW_FD_187149 | JGI IMG/M metagenome (GOLD analysis project Ga0209450, IMG submission 187149) | Freshwater lake sediment microbial communities from the University of Notre Dame, USA, for methane emissions studies - LWP11 LW (SPAdes)... | ecosystem: Environmental > Aquatic >...
CTGCGCGCAGGCGAGCCCCGCCGGCCCGCTGCCGATCACCGCGACGCGCTTGCCGGTCTTGGCCGCCGCCGGCTGCGGCACCACCCAGCCTTCGGCCCAGCCTTTGTCGATGATCGCGTGCTCGATCGACTTGATGCCGACCGGCGCTTCGTTGATGTTCAGTGTGCAGGCGGCCTCGCAGGGCGCGGGGCAGACGCGGCCGGTGAACTCCGGGAAGTTGTTGGTCGAGTGCAGCACGTCGAGCGCGGCGCGCCAGTCCTGCCGGTACACGAGGTCGTTGAAGTCCGGGATGATGTTGTTCACCGGGCAGCCGCTGTTGCAAAACGGGATGCCGCAGTCCATGCAGCGCGCGCCCTGCACCTTGGCCTGCTCGTCGGTCAGGTGGACGACGAACTCGCGCCAATGCTGCTTGCGCGAGGCGGCTGCTTCGGCGGCTTCTTCGAGCCGCTGGTATTCCATGAATCCGGTGATCTTACCCATTTTGCTTTCTCGTCAATCAGTAGATGCGATGGGGTTGAAACTCTTCTTCCATCAGCGACTCATGTAAGCCTCCGATTTCCCGGCCGGTAGGCTCTCCCTCTGCGCTCAGCTCGATTACTGACCATCCGGGGAGTTCTTCGCTATGAATACCTTCGTCCAGCACGTTCAGCATGTGGAATCCAAGTGCCTTTCCGATTTCCGAGAACAGTTGCTCTTTCTCGTCTGACGATAGAACCCGCTCGACTTTCTTGAGGATTTCCCGCATCGCGCCACTATTGAGCCAAAAGTCGTTCTCGATGGCGGGTGTGATCGCTCTTTCCCAAAGTGATTTCAGCAGGGCAAATCGAGCAAATTGGGGAATGTTCTCGCTGAACTCGCTGAAGATCCAGCCTTCTGGATGGGCACACCCAGCGGTCTCCAACTTGCCTGCCATTGCGATCGCCCTGGCTAGTTTTTGCTCGTCCCAACCATCGAGCAGTTTCTGATAAAACTCGCGCTCGTAGACCGGGCGTTCGCTGACATACTGTTGGAAGCGGTTCATGGCCGACACGACACTCAATTGGGGCCCGACGACCCTTACGCCGCCAGCTTCTGCGGCTCAGCCTTCTGCTGCGCCTCGTGCAACTGCTTCAACGCCCGCTTGTATTCGTGCGGGAACACCTTGACGAACTTGCCGCGCATGGCGGGCCAGTGGTCGAGGATCATCCGCGCACGCAGGCTGCCGGTGTGGCGGAAGTGCTGCTCCACCAGATTGCGGACGATCAGTTCGTCCGTCTCGCCCAGGTGCCAGATCGCTTCGTCCACCTTCTCCTGCTGCTCCTGCGCGGGCAGCAGCGGCTCCAGCGCGACCATCGCGGTGTTGCACTTCTTCGCAAAGTCGCCGTGCTCGTCGAACACGTAGGCGATGCCGCCGCTCATGCCGGCGGCAAAGTTGCGGCCGGTGTCGCCCAGCACGACCACCGTGCCCTTGGTCATGTACTCGCAGCCGTGGTCGCCCGTGCCTTCGACGACCGCGGTGGCACCCGACAGCCTCACCGCAAAGCGCTCGCCCGCGACGCCGTTGAAGAAGGCTTCGCCGGCAATCGCGCCATAGAGCACGGTGTTGCCGACGATGATGTTCTCGGTGCCCGAGCCGCGGAAGTCGTTGGGGCAACGCACGATCACGCGGCCGCCCGACAGGCCCTTGCCGGTGTAGTCGTTGGCATCGCCCACCAGGTCGAGTGTGATGCCCTGCGCGAGGAAGGCGCCGAAGCTCTGGCCCGCGGTGCCGTTCAACTGAATATGAATCGTGTCGTCCGGCAGCCCCGCGTGACCGTAGCGGCGCGCGACTTCGGAGGACAGCAGCGCGCCCACCGTGCGATTGACGTTGCGGATCGGCGTGATGAAGCTGACCCGCTCGCCCCGCTCCAGCGCCGGCATCGCCTGCGCGATCAGCTTGTGGTCGAGCGCGCGCGCGAGGCCATGATCCTGCTCTTCGCATTTGAAGCGCGCAACGTCGGCCGGCATCGGTGGCATGTAGAAGATGCGCGAGAAGTCGAGCCCGCGCGCCTTCCAGTGCTCGATGCCGCGCTTGATGTCGAGCAGGTCCGTGCGGCCGATCAGCTCTTCCAGCCTGCGGATACCCAGTTGCGCCATCAACTCGCGCACTTCTTCGGCGACGAAGAAGAAGAAGTTGACCACGTGCTCAGGCTGGCCCTTGAACTTGCGGCGCAGCACCGGGTCTTGCGTGGCCACGCCCACCGGGCAGGTGTTCAGGTGGCACTTGCGCATCATGATGCAGCCTTCGACCACCAGCGGCGCGGTGGCGAAGCCGAACTCATCGGCGCCCAGCATCGCGCCGATCACCACGTCGCGGCCGGTCTTCATCTGGCCATCGACCTGCACCGCGATGCGGCCGCGCAGGCGGTTCAACACCAGCGTCTGCTGGGTCTCGGCCAGACCCAGCTCCCAGGGCGAACCGGCATGCTTGATCGAACTGATCGGTGATGCCCCCGTGCCACCGTCGTGGCCGGAGATGGTCACATGGTCGGCCTTGGCCTTGGCTACGCCCGCCGCGACCGTGCCAACACCGACCTCCGACACCAGCTTGACGCTGATGCTGGCGCGCGAATTGGCGTTTTTGAGATCGTGGATCAGTTGCGCGAGGTCTTCGATCGAGTAGATGTCGTGGTGCGGCGGCGGCGAGATCAGACCCACGCCGGGCACCGAGTAGCGCAGCTTGGCGATGTAGTCGCTGACCTTGTGGCCGGGCAACTGGCCGCCTTCGCCGGGCTTGGCGCCCTGCGCCATCTTGATCTGGATCTGATCGGCGCTCACCAGATATTCGGCGGTCACGCCAAAGCGGCCCGAGGCCACCTGCTTGATCTTGCTGCGCAGCGAGTCGCCGGCGCGCAGCGGAATGTCGGCGACGACCCGGTCCTTGCCGATCACGCTCGCAAGCGTGTCACCGTCCTTGATTCCGGCGTTGCCGAAGCCATGCCGCAGCTCGTGCGCGTAGCGGCGCTCGTCCTCGCCGCCTTCGCCGGTGTTGCTCTTGCCGCCCAGGCGGTTCATCGCCACCGCGAGCGTGGCGTGTGCCTCGGTGGAGATCGAACCCAGCGACATCGCACCGGTGGCAAAGCGCTTGACGATCTCGCGCGCGGGCTCGACTTCGTCCAGTGGAATCGCCTTTTTCGGATCGACCTTGAACTCGAACAGCCCGCGCAGCGTCATGTGCCGGCGGCTCTGGTCGTTGACGATCTGCGCGTATTCCTTGTAGGTCTGGTAGTTGTTGGCGCGGGTCGAGTGTTGCAGCTTGGCGATGGCGTCCGGCGTCCACATGTGTTCTTCGCCGCGCACGCGCCACTGGTATTCGCCGCCGGCATCGAGCATGGTCGCCAGTACCGGGTCGGCGGAAAACGCCGCGCGGTGCGTGCGCAGCGCTTCTTCCATCACCTCGAACAGGCCCACGCCGCCGACATTGCTGGCGGTGCCCTTGAAGTACTTGTCCGTCAGCTCGCGCGACAGGCCCACCGCCTCGAAAATCTGCGCGCCGCAGTAGCTCATGACCGTGGAGATGCCCATCTTGGACATCACCTTCTGCAAGCCCTTGCCGACCGCCTTGATGTAGTTCTTGATGGCTGCTTGTCCGTCCACACCGCCGGGCGAATCGGCGTGCATCTCGAGCAGCGTTTCCAGCGCCAGGTAGGGGTGGATCGCCTCGGCGCCGTAGCCGGCCAGCAGCGCAAAGTGATGCACCTCGCGCGCGGAGCCGGTTTCCACCACGAGGCCAGTGGAGGTGCGCAGCCCCGCGCCGATCAGGTGTTGGTGCACGGCGCTGGTGGCGAGCAGCGCGGGCATCGCGCAATGCTCGGCGTCGAGTGCGCGGTCGGTCAGCACGAGAATGTTGTGGCCGGACTTAACGGCATCGACCGCCTGCGCACAGAGCGAGGCGAGGCGTGCCTCTACACCCTGGCTGCCCCAGGCGACGGGGTAGCAGACATCCAGTTCGAAGCTGCTGAACTTGCCCGAGGCGTAGCCGTGGATCGCGCGGATCTTGGCCATGTCCTTGAAGTCGAGCACCGGCTGGCTGACTTCGAGCCGCATCGGCGGGTTGATGTTGTTGATGTCGAGCAGGTTGGGCTTCGGGCCCACAAAGCTCACGAGCGACATCACCATTTGTTCACGGATCGGGTCGATCGGCGGGTTGGTCACCTGCGCGAACAGCTGCTTGAAGTACATGAAGAGCGGCTTGTTCTTGGCCGACAGCACCGGCAGTGCGCTGTCGTTGCCCATCGAGCCGATGGCCTCTTCGCCCTGCACGGCCATCGGCTCCATCAGCAGGCGCAGGTCTTCCTGCGTGTAGCCGAAGGCCTGCTGGCGGTCGAGCAGCGGCACGGCTAGCTTCGCTCCCGAGCCAGCCGCCTTGTCGCCGGGCAGTTCGTCCAGGCGGATGCGGATGCGGCGGATCCACTCCTTGTAGGGGTTGCTCGCGGCGAGCTGGGTTTTGAGCTCCGCGTCGTCGATGATGCGGCCCTGCGCGGTATCGATCAGGAACATCTTGCCGGGCTGCAAGCGCCACTTCTTGGTAATGCGGCTCTCGGGGATCGGCAGCACGCCGACTTCGGAGGCCATCACCACCATATCGTCGTCGGTGACCACGTAGCGCGCGGGGCGCAGGCCGTTGCGGTCGAGCGTGGCACCGATGCGCACGCCGTCGGTGAAAGCGATCGCGGCCGGGCCGTCCCAGGGTTCCATCATCGCCGCGTGGTACTCGTAGAAAGCGCGGCGGCTCTCGTCCATCAGCGTGTGCTGCTCCCAGGCCTCGGGGATCATCATCATCACCGCATGCGGCAGCGAGTAGCCGGACATCGTCAGTAACTCGACGCAGTTGTCGAAGCATGCGGTGTCCGACTGACCCTCGTAGATCAGCGGCCAGAGCTTGGCGAGGTCGTCGCCCAGCACCGGCGAGCGCATCACGCCCTCGCGCGCGCGCATCCAGTTGAAGTTGCCCTTGACGGTGTTGATCTCGCCGTTGTGGGCGATCATCCGGTAGGGGTGCGCGAGCTCCCAGGACGGGAAGGTGTTGGTCGAGAAGCGCTGGTGCACCAGCGCGATGGCGGAGACCACGCGGGGATCGCGCAGGTCCTGGTAGTAGCGGCCGACCTGATCGGCCAGCAGCAGGCCCTTGTAGACCACCGTGCGCGCCGACATTGACGGCACGAAGTACTCCTTGCCGTGCTTGAGCTTCAGGTTCTGGATCTTGTGGCTGGCGGTCTTGCGGATGATGTAGAGCTTGCGTTCGAGCGCGTCCGGCACCATCACGTCGGGGCCGCGGCCGATGAAGATCTGACGGATCACCGGCTCGCGCGACTTCACGAGCGGCGACATCGGCATTTCGCGGTCCACTGGCACGTCGCGCCAGCCCAGCACCACCTGGCCTTCGGCGCGCACCGTGCGCTCCAGTTCCTGCTCGCAAGCCAGGCGCGAGGCATGTTCGCGCGGCAAGAAGACCATGCCCACGCCGTATTCGCCCGGCGGCGGCAGGGCGAGGCCCTGCTGGGCCATCTCTTCGCGGTAAAACGCGTCGGGAATCTGCACCAGAATGCCGGCGCCGTCGCCGCATAGCGGGTCAGCCCCGACCGCGCCCCGGTGGTCAAGGTTTTGCAGGATGAGCAGTGCCTGCTGGACTAGCGCGTGGCTCGCCTTGCCCTTGATATTGGCCACGAAGCCCACACCGCAAGCGTCGTGCTCCAAATCGGCCGCATAAAGCCCCGACTGCCGGGCCTGCTCGACCATGTCCTGCTGCTCTTCGGTATCCATAACGCGCTCCTGACGAAGGCACTCACTCTACTGCGCCGCACCACCCAAGACAACCAGAAAAATAGGGGTCTGACCCCTATTTTCTCTTCTCACACAACGGAAATGCAGTAAATAGGGGACATATTTATGTCGGATTTCTTGGTCGACCTACTTGGCGAGTTCGCGGAAGATAGTCGGCGGGAATTGTTGTCGCTTCCACAAAGGCGCCTGAGGCCAGCGCCAAGTTTTGCCGAATGGCCTTTCGGATGCTTTGAACGTGGTCAGACTCGCTTCCGTGATCGAACATGTCTTTGTAAGCGGTCTGCCTTTCAAATGGCGTGTTGCCCATTGCCCAGAAAAGAGAGTGATCGCTAACAATCTGATCTATTCCCAAGCCAATGTGATGTCGATGGCTGGACCATGTGTAGGCGACCGGGTCGGCGACCAGTCCGGCGCGCACCGGATTCATCTCGATATAGCGGTAGCAGGCGAGCAAGTAGCGGTCGGCCTCGATCAGGCTCGAAAAGAACCTTCCCTCCCACAGCGCACCGGTTCGCTGATGCCGATCATTGAACCATCGCACGTAGCGGCGGCCAAGCGCCTGCATCAGCCCGCTCATCGCCGCCGCCTCCGCGGGCGTGACCAGCAGGTGGACGTGGTTGGGCATCAAAACATAGGCGTGAATCGCCACGTTGAACTGAGCGGAAAGTTCTCCCAGCCAATCCAAGTACTTGCGTCGATCCTGGTCGTCGCGAAAGATGTCCTGCCGGTCGTTTCCGCGCTGGACGATGTGGTGGGGATGGCCGGCCACGGCCAGCCTGGGTTTTCTCGGCATGCCTCCAGTATGAAGAAAAAATAGGGGTCTGACCCCTATTTTTCTTCGATGCCGAAGAGGCGACGATGCTCTTTGATTGCGTAGCGGTCGGTCATGCCGGCGACGTAGTCGGCGATCGCCCGCGGTCTGTCTGTCAGGGCACGAGCCTGATGGTCGGTGGGCAGCAAGCGCGGATCGTTTAAGAACGCGGCGAAGAGCTCCGTGACGATCCGCCTGGACTTGGCGGTCATCCGCAGCACCTGATAGTGGCGGTAGAGATTCTCGAAGAGGAACGCCTTCATTGCGTCCGCTTCGCGCCGCACAGGCGCCGAAAAGGCGACCAAGGGGCCGCCGGCGGCGCGCACTTCGTCGATCGACTGCGGCTTTGCCTCGGCGATCCGCGTACGGCTCTCGGCCACCAGGTCGTGCACCAGCGCGTTGATCATCCGCCGCACGGTCTCGTGGATCATCCGCCGCTCGGTGATGCCGGGATACTCCGCGCGAACCGCGGCCGCGTGCCGCGCAAAGACGGGTACTTCGTCCAGTTGCGCAAGCGATAGCAGGCCAGAGCGCAGGCCGTCGTCGATATCGTGGTTGTTGTAGGCGATCTCGTCGGCGAGATTGGCGATCTGAGCTTCGATGCCCGGCTGCCGCTTCTTGAGAAACCGCTCACCCAGATCGCCCAGCCGCCGCGCGTTGGCGCGCGAGCAGTGCTTGAGGATGCCTTCTCGCGTTTCGAAGCTCAGGTTCAGGCCGTTGAAGGCGCCATAGCGCTCTTCCAACTCATCCACCACGCGCAGCGATTGCAGGTTGTGCTCGAAGCCGCCATACGGCTTCATGCACGCCGCGAGCGCGTCCTGCCCGGCGTGGCCGAACGGTGTGTGGCCGAGGTCGTGGGCGAGCGCAATCGCTTCGATCAGGTCTTCGTTGACACTCAGGTTGCGCGCAATGCCGCGGCCGATCTGCGCCACCTCCAGCGAGTGTGTCAGCCGCGTACGAAACAGATCGCCCTCGTGGTTGACGAAAACTTGCGTCTTGTACTCGAGCCGGCGAAACGCGGTCGAGTGCACGATCCGGTCGCGGTCGCGCTGGAAGGCGCTGCGCCCGACCGCCTCGGGCTCCGCATGCACGCGCCCGCGCGAGCGGGCCGAGTGCGCCGCGTACGGCGCGAGGTTGCGCTCGAAACTGCCGCTCACCGATAGCCGCCCGCGGCCAGGGTTGCGCGGACCAGATCATCGGGCACGGTCCGCTGCACCGCCCGACCGATGCGTTCGACCACGATGAACTTCACCTGCCCCGCTTCGGCCTTCTTGTCCCCACGCATCGACGCCATGGCCGCGTCGAGCGACAGCCCTTCTATCCGCGTCGGCAGCCCTGCGGCGGCAACGGCGGACTCGATGCGCGCGACCTCCGCATCGCCCAACAGGCCGAGGCGACGCGACAGATCCGCCGCCAGGCACAGCCCACATCCGACCGCTTCGCCATGCAGCCGGGCACCGAACCCGGTCAAGGCCTCGATCGCATGGCCGAAGGTGTGACCGAGGTTCAGCAGCGCACGTTCGCCGCTTTCGCGTTCGTCGCGACCGACCACGCCGGCCTTGATCGAGCAAGAGCCTGCGATCGCCCGCGTCAGCGCTTCGCTGTCCAATGCACGCAGCGCCGGCAGATCGCGCTCGACCGCGCCGAAGTAGTCGGCGTTGGCCAACAGCCCGTGCTTGAGAATCTCCGCCAAGCCCGCCGATACCTCGCGCGCCGGCAGCGTGCGCAGCGTGTCGGTGTCGGCCACCACCAGCGACGGCTGATGAAATGCGCCGACCAGATTCTTGCCCGCCGCCCAGTTGATACCGGTCTTGCCGCCGACCGATGAGTCCACCTGCGCCAGCAGGGTTGTCGGCACCTGCACGAAGCGGATGCCGCGCATGAAGATTGCTGCGGCAAACCCGGCCAGGTCGCCGATTACGCCGCCACCGAGCGCCACCACGACCGACTTGCGATCCGCGCCCAGCGCAATCAGTGCATCGAGGACGACGGCCACCGCGGGCCAGGCTTTATGTTCCTCACCATCGGCCAGTACGCACTGCTCGACCGGCGCGACCGCCCACAACGCGTGAGTCGCCGCGGGCGCATAGAGCGGGGCCACGGTCGAATTGCTCACCAGCAGAACGCGGGTCGGCGCAAGCGGCGCCAGCCACTCGCCGAGCCGGCCGATCAGCGCCGGGCCAATGTGGATTGGGTAACTACGTTCGCCAAGTTCGACGCGCAGGCTGAGCATGCGGTCATTGTAGAGACGCCCCAGGCTGCAGCCCGAGCGCCGTACGCACTGCCGTGCAATCGAGGATGCGCTCGACCAGCCGGCGCGGATTGCCGGCGCCGGAGTTGAAGCTCACGTGAGCGACCTCCTCGTACAGCGGCGCGCGCTCGGACAGCAACTGCTCGAGCCGGGCGCGCGGGTCGGCCACCTGCAACAGCGGGCGCGCGCGGTCGTTGCGCGTGCGCCGCAGAATCTCGTCGACCGTGGCGCGCAGGTAAATCACCAGCCCGCGCTCGCGCAGCCGGACGCGGTTGTCTGCCCCCAGCACGGCACCGCCACCCGTGGCAAGCACGATGGCCGCACGCTGCGTCAGCTCGTCGAGCAGTGCCGCTTCGCGCTGGCGAAACCCCGCCTCGCCTTCCATCTCGAAGATGGTCGATACAGACGCACCGCAGCGCCGCTCCAGTTCCACGTCGGCATCAATGAAGTCCCAGCCCAAACGGCGGGCCAGTTCACGACCGACCGTCGACTTCCCGGCGCCGGGCATGCCGGCCAAACACAAAAACACGACTTCGCCCGAGACGCAAGACCTCACCCTGCAATACGACATCCTGCCGAGGGCGTCGAGCCGCCAATGATTCCGAACGGGCTGATAGCAAAAGCGGGGGCGCCGTCAGCGTCGACTTCCTCCGCCGAAACCGGCAACCTGGCGAAGAAGTAGGTCGCTCGGCTCTCGCTTCCACCCACCGTTACTCGGACACTGATTTCCATCGACAACCAACTGCCAAAAGCCTTCGGATAGATTACCTCGACAAACGCTTGCCCCTGCGCATTCGTCCTGCCATTGCCGACAAAGTAGTAGTTGACCGGGCGCCGCGGGTCGAGGCGGCCGTTTTGGTTCTTGTCTTCTGTGGGCCGCTCGGCATCGCTCGGATCGGCATCAATAATGTCGTTGCGGTTCACATCTTCATTCGGGCAAACCGCGGTGATGGTCTGTTGGCGGTTGCTTCCAGAGGTCGCGCTCCAGGTGCCCTTGTAGTAAGTGCTGTGTTCCAACGGATCCACCGAGATCGCAGCGCCCTCCACGGCCGCACCACCCACGCGCGCCACTTGGACCACGAAGCGATAGATGTATGACAAATCGTCAGGAACGATGATCGTTCCCGCCGGCGCGATGACTACCGATACCGGCGCACTGCGGACGGTCAGGCGCACGCCGCCCCGACCGGTCGGACAGCCGGCGATCACGTTGGCTGGTGCGGCGTTGTAGTTTTCCACCTCGGCACAAATCAGCACCACATCCTGCGCGCTCCCCGCTGCGCCGGGCACAAAATCTGTTCGCGCCACGCCAGTGCCATCGGTAATTACGGTACCGGTTGCCGCCAATTGCCCAAAGCTTTCGCCCTCAACTAGGGTGAAACGAACAGGCGCATTGGTCACAGGAAGTCCCTGAGCGTTAAAGACGGTCACCGACAACTGCGCACGGTTGGCCGAGCCGGAAGCGTTTGAATCGACGGTGGAAGGCTGCGTCTGTAGCGTGAACGATGCAGGAATCGACGACGGTGGGGGCACTGTGACGGCTCCGACTTGAATCACCGGATCGACCAGCGGGCGGGCGCCGGCCGCCTGCGCCGAAATCACGTCATTGCCGGCCGTGGACGGGGCCGTGTACTGCAGGCTGTAGGACCCCGTCGCGTCGGTGACCGCGCTGACCGCTGCGAAACTACCCCGCGACGACACGATGCTGATCGCTTCGTTCGGCATCGGGCTGTCCGCGGAATCTCGCAAAGCAAAGTCGATCTTCACCGGGCTGTTGACCGCAGGTTGCGGAGTCGCCACCGTCGCCGACAAGGCGGCGCCCTGGACCACGAACGTGGACGAACCCGACAGGGTGCCCGTGCGCGCGGTGACCGTCACTGCGCGGTTGGCCTTGCTCAACAACCGGACTGTTGCGGCGGCGCTGCCGTTGGCGCCCGTGGTGAGCGACCCTGGAGAGATCGACACGGATGGGTCGGCAGCAAGAGTCACCACCGACCCGCTGACCGCTTGTCCGGTCGAGGTCGTGGCGGTCACGGTGACGGTAACGGGCGTCGTCGTGCCGTTCTGGACTGTGGTCCGATCCAGTGTGACAACCAGATTCGAGGCCGTGCTCCCAGCCGCCGGCGGGGTCACTACGCCTGGCGCTTCACCGCCACCGCAACCCACAACGGCTGCCGCCAAGACAACCGCGCCAAAGACCAAGAAAAACCTGCCCCGCCCTCGCAACATGATCCCTCCCCGCTTCTCGATGATTTCACTTATCCGGTTGACTGTTCCCGCGCAGCGGAAGTTCCCTACCGCGCCGCCGCCGTCACCCGCTCGGCCACGATCCGCGGCGTGATGAAGATCAGCAATTCGCTGCGGTCGTTGGTGCGCGCCGTGGTCTTGAACAAGTATCCCAGATACGGAATGTCGCCCAGGAACGGCACCTTCGTCACGGTGGTGCGCTCCTGCTGTTCATAGATGCCGCCCAGCACGATCGTTCCGCCGTTTTCCACCAGTACCTGCGTCTGCACGTTCTTGGTGTCGATCGCCGGGCCGGACAAAGTTTCCGCGCCCCGGCTGTCCTTGTTTACTTGGACATTGAGAAAGACCCCGCCTTCGGGCGTGATCTGCGGCGTGACCTCTAGCCGCAGCGTCGCTTTCTTGAACGACACACTGGTCGCGCCGCTGGAGGTGGCCTGCTGATAGGGAATTTCCGTGCCCTGCTCGATGGAGGCCTTGACCTTGTCGGCGGTGACCACGCGCGGGCTGGAGATGATCTTGCCGCGACCGTCCTGCTCAAGCGCGGTCAGTTCGAGGTTGATCACGCGGGTCAGGCTGGCATTGAAGAGCGTGAGCGCGATGCCCGACGGATTGAAGCCGCCGATCCCGGCGCCCGGCAGATTGACGAAGTTCGACGAGGTCACCAGGCTTGGCGTAGTCACCGCATTGCCCGGCGAACTGGTGCCTGGAGCAGTTGTCACCGTGCCTCCAGCGCCGCGTGAGACCGTCGGTCCGAGGCCGCTCAAGCTGCCGTAGCCTGAGGTGCTCCCGATCTGCGTCGGGAAGCCCGAGGTGCCGCCGAGGCGGATGCCGAGGTTACGGCTGAAGGTATCCGATGCCTCGACGATGCGTGCTTCGATCAGCACCTGCGGCTGTGGCACGTCCACCCGCTGCAGGAGGCGACGCACGTCTTCGAGCTTGGCCGGAGTGTCGTTGACAATCAGAAGGTTGGTACGCGGATCGAAAGTGGCGCTGCCGCGCTTGGACAAGATGCGCTGATTCTGGTCGGTGGTCAGTCGCACGAACTGATCGACCTTGGCGTAGTTCAGCTGGAAGTACTCGGTGCGCAGCGGCTCGAGATCCGCGAGCTGGTTGCGCTGCTCGAAGTCCAGCTTGTCGCGGGTGGCGAGTTCGTCGCGCGGAGCGATCAGCAGCACGTTGCCGTTCTTGCGCATGTCCAGGCCCTTGGCCTGCAGGATGATGTCGAGCGCCTGGTCCCAGGGCACGTCCTTCAGGCGCAGCGTGAGGTTGCCGCCGACGCTGTCGCTGGTGATGATGTTCAGGTTGGTGAAGTCGGCGATCACCTGCAGCAGCGAGCGCACGTCCACGTTCTGGAAGTTCAACGACAGCCGTTCGCCCTGATACCCCTGGCGGGAAGACTGGAAGAGTTTGGTCGGGTCTTCCTTGACCGGCTTGAACTCGACGATCAGCCGCTCGTCGGTCTGGTAGGCGTTGTGCTCCCACAGTCCGCGCGCATCGATCGTCAGGCGGGCATTGGCGCCGGTTTGTTGCGCGACCACCATTGCCACCGGCGTGCCGAAGTCGGTCACGTCGAAACGACGCTGCAGCCCGGCCGGCAGCTGCGTGTCGAGCAGTTCGACGACGACCTGCCCGCCCTGCTGCCTGATGTTGACCGTGGTGGCCGGATCGGACAGGTCGAGCACCACCCGCCCCTCGTTGTTGACGCCGCGACGGAAGTCGACGCCGCGCAGGCTGCGCGGCCCAGGCGCTGGCGCGGCGGCTGCGCCAGCGGCTGAACCGAAGGCGCCGGCAGTAGCCACTCCGCCCAAGGCGACCAGCAACTGGTTGCCACGCGGCTCGATCGAAAAAGGCACCGGCTGGCGCAGGTTGAGCACCAGGCGCGAGCGGCCCTCAGATTCGACGATATTGACGCTGCGCAGGTCGCCGCGGTTCAGTTCGACCGCGGTGCGGCCCACCTCGTTGGCGATTCCGGGCAGATCGACGACGATGCGCGCCGGGTTGGCCACGGAGAAGCTCGCCGGAGCCGCCGGCATGGGCTTGCGCAACTGCACCGTCAATACGACACCGGCGCTGGTCTGGGTCGCCTCGACCCTCTCGACGGCGTTGGCCGCAGGTGCCACCGGCGCCTGGGCACCGCCCAGCGCCGGCACCACCACCAGCAGCGCGGCGGCGATCCACCTCGCCCCCCTCGGATGTGCCGTACTCATCGCTTACCCCCCGCGGACGGACTGGACGTGCCGCCCTGCAATTCGAGCTTCGCCGGACGCTCGACCCATTCACCGGAAGCGTCCTGCACGATTTCCTTCAAACTGATCTCGGTTTCAGAGATGCCGGTGACCAGGCCAAAGTTTTGCCCCATGTATTGCCCAACGAGAATCTGCGTCGTCCCGGTGCCGGGATCGACCAGCCCGATCGGGCTGCCTGCCCGGCTGCGCAGGTAGCCCACCATGCGGATCTGCTCGAGCGGAAGGCTTTCGAGCGGGTCGCGCGGCCGATCGAGGTCGGGACGCACGGCGCTGGCGCCGGCACGCGCACGCTGTTGCCGATCCAAGGCAATCACCGAGCGGGCCGGGTCGAACGGGTCGACCGTCGCCCGCGACTCGTAGGGCCGCGGCACGAAACGTTTGGGCTCGGGCAGCGGTTCGACACCCGACTTGGTTTGCTTGCGCACGTCGTCCATCCATCGGCGCAGTTCGTCCTCGCTCGAGCTCCAACAGCCGCCCAGCGCAGCGGCGACCACCAGCAACAGCGTCGCTCGGAGGAACGTCATCATTTCTTCTGCGCCTGCGCCGCGCGCCGCTTGGCCTGCACTTCCTCGTCGCTCAGGTAGCGGAAGCTGCGCACCGTCGCCTCCATCGTGACCTGCCCATCGCGGGCGGCCTGCAGATTGAGGTTTTGCAGCGTCACGATCCGCGGCAGATTGGCCAAGTCGCTGGTAAAGGCGCCCAGATCGTGAAAGCGGCCGGAAACGCGCAGCGCCAGCGGCTGCTCCTCGTAGTAGTCGCGCGCGACCCGGGGGCCTGGCTTGACCGAGCCGAACTGCACCCCGCGACCGGTCCAGGCATAGTTCAGGTCGGACAGCAACTCTTCCATTTCCGCACGGCTGGGCAACTGCTTTTCCAGCGTCAGCACATACTGGTTGACGAATTCCTTCTGCCGCTGCAACTCTTCGAGGTTGACCGCCTGCTGCAGCTTCTGCCGGTACTGCCCGCGCAACGACTCTTCCTCGGCGGACAAACGGCGCAGATCGTCGACCTGGCCGCTCCACAGGGCGAACCAGCCGCCGACGAGGCACAACACCACGACCGCCGCCCAGGCGGCGTACTTCGGCCCTGGCGGCCAGGAGCCGACATTTTCGAGTGCCAACCCCTGGAACTGCTCGACGAAGCCACGCAACCCGTCAGCCATGGCGTTGCTCCTTAACCGTCGCCGCGGTGGGTTTGGCCGCCGGCGCAGGGCGCGTCGCCGGCGCAGGCTTCGCCCCGGCAGGGGGGGCTGCGGACGGCTCGCCGGCGGCCGACCGCAGCTGGAAATTCATCGCGAACTCGACCAACTGCCGACCGGTCGCCTTGTCCGCCTGCGTGACGATCTTGCTCTCCACGAGTTCCGGCGCCGTCACGTAAGGCGAGTTGTTCTGCAAATTTCGCATGAACTCCGACACGCGCTCAGGCGACGCCGCCAACCCGGTGATGGCGACCTTAATGCCGTCCTGCTTGACCGTGCGCAGATACACCCCATCCGGCGTTTGCGTATTCAACTGGTCGAACAGCACCACCGGCTGCGCGCGGTCGGCCTGCAAGTCTTCGACCGCGCGCTGGCGCGCGCGCAGGGCCTCGATATCCTGGCGCAGACTGGCGATTTCGCGGATCTGCGCCTCGAGCTTGCGATTTTCCGCGCTGATGAACTCGTTGCGCGCGCGTTGCGCACCGACCATGCCCTCGAGCACCGCCCAGCCGAGCGCCACCAGCCCGATGCCGACGGCGAAGCTCACGCCCACCATCGCAAAGAACAGCCGTTTGAGCCGCTCGCGCCGTTCGGCGCGATGCGGCAGCAGATTGACGTGCAACTGAACCGCCATGCCGCCCCCTAGCGCTGTGGATCGAAGCGCCGCATCGCCAGGCCGCACGGCGTCACCAGCGACGCGGCATCCAGCCTGAGCTGCTTGTCGCGTATCGCAGTGGACGTGTCCATGGCGCGAAACGGCGACACGACACTGGTCGGTACCTGCGCACGCTCGACCAACGCCTCGGCCAAGCCGGCGAGCACGGCCGACCCACCGGTCAGCATGATCTGGTCGACCCGTGTGTACGGAGTCGAGGTGAAGAAGAACTGCAAGGCACGGGTGATTTCGAGCACCGTCGTATCGATAAATGGGCGCAACACGTCACGCTCGTAGTTGGCAGGCAGATCGCCGGCGCGCTTCTTTTGTTCGGCCTCTTCCGTTGGAATGCCGTAAGTGCGCGCAATATCGCCCGTCAATTGCTGACCGCCGAAGGGCTGCTCCCGCTCGTAAATCGCGTCGCCATCCTGCATCACCGTCAAGCCGGTCGAGCTGGCGCCGATGTAGAACACGGCAATCACCAGCCCCCGGCCTTCGTTGGGCAGTTGCACAATCACCCGCTCCATGGCGGCGCGCATGGCGTAGGACTCCACGTCCATCACCACCGGCTTCAGCCCCGCCGCCTGCGCCACGGCGACGCGGTCTTCGACCTTTTCGCGGCGGGAGGCGGCGATCAGCACGTCGATCTCTTCGGGCGAGTTGGGCACCGCACCGAGCACTTGAAAATCCAGGCTGACTTCGTCCAGCGCGAACGGAATGTACTGACTCGCCTCGCTTTCGACCTGTAATTCGAGCTCGTCCTCGCGCAAATTGGCCGGCAGCGCGATCCGCTTGGTGATGACCGCCGCCGCCGGCAGCGCCATGGCCACATGCTTGATCTGGCAGCCCGAACGCTTCCAGCAGCGGCGGACCGCGTCGGCCACGGTTTCGACCTGGTCGACGTTGCCGTCGACCACCGCTCCGCGAGGAAGTAGTTCGATGGCGTAGCGCTCGAGGCGCAGACC
>Ga0209450_10000767_pt1 | contig 16171 bp, 15 predicted proteins | sample FrelakmetLWP11LW_FD_187149 | JGI IMG/M metagenome (GOLD analysis project Ga0209450, IMG submission 187149) | Freshwater lake sediment microbial communities from the University of Notre Dame, USA, for methane emissions studies - LWP11 LW (SPAdes)... | ecosystem: Environmental > Aquatic >...
GCGGGCAACCGCTGCAGCATCGCGATCGACTCGATGTGCGAGGTGTGCGGAAACATGTTCACCACGCCGGCCGCCGCCAGTGTCCAGCCGCCCTCGTGCGCCAGCACAGCGCAGTCGCGCGCCAGCGTGGCGGGGTTGCACGATACGTAGACGATCCGCCGAGGCGTCGCCGACTCGGCCGCCAGCGTCCTGGCCACCGCCAGTGCGCCTTCCCGCGGCGGGTCGATCAGCACCCGGTCGACCGCGCCGAACTCCGCTGTGGTCCGCTGCCAGTCCGATGGCGTCCACTCGAACAGGTTGTGGCCGGCGAAGCGCGTCCGCCCGCCCAGTCCGTGGTGCTGCGCCGCCGCCGTCGCGCGCTGCAGCAGGTCGTCGCTGCCCTCGATGCCGAGCACGGCGTCGCAGCGGCGGGCCAGCGCCAGCGTGAAGTTGCCCAGCCCGCAGAAGAAGTCGACCACGCGCTCCCCGGGCTGCGGGTCGAGCAGGCGCACGGCGGCGCGGACCAGCACTTCGTTGATGCGATGGTTGACCTGCGTGAAGTCGGTAGGCCTGAAAGGCAGCGCCAGACCGAACTCCGGCAGCGCCAGGGTCAGCTCACCTTCCTGCCGCGGGCTCATCGGCGCCGCCGTGTGCGGCCCGCCCGGCTGCAGCCAGATCGCGACCTCATGCTCTGATGCGAACGCCTCGATCCGGGCCCTGTCGTCCGCCGTCGGCGGCTGCAGGACGCGCAGCACCAGCACGATTCGCTCGGCGCCGTGCTCGTCGCGGCCGACCGCCACCTCGATCTGCGGCAGCCGCTCGCGCAGCGAAAGCCCGCCCACCAGTTCACGCAGCGGCATCAGCAGGCGGCTGACGCCCGCCGGCAGCACATGGCACTCGCGCATGTCGGCCACGTAGCTGCTGCCCCGCTCGTGGAAGCCGACCAGCACGCCGCCCTTCTTGGCCACGTAGCGCACCGCCAGCCGGGCGCGGTGCCGGTAGCCCCAGGCGCTTCCCTCGATCGGCCGCAGGACGCGCTGTGGCCGCAAACGGGCGAGGTGCCACAGCGCGTCCTCGAGCACGCGCTGCTTGATCGCCACCTGCGCCCGCGGCTCGACATGCTGCATCGAGCAGCCGCCGCAGGCACCGGCATGCAGGCCGAAGTGCGGGCACCTCGGGCGAGCGCGCAGCGGACTTTCCTGCAGCACTTCGATCAGTCGCGCCCGGTCGAACTTGGCCTTGCGCCCGATGATCTGCGCGCGCACGCGTTCGCCCGGCAGCGCTCCGGCAACGAATACGACCTTGCCCTCGTTGCGCGCGACACCGCGCCCTTCGAGGTCGAGCGAGTCGACCTCCAGAACGACTTCCGACATCGGGTCAGCCTTCCGGCCAGGCGGCGAGGAACTCGCGCCAGTGGGCGCCGGCGGCCGCCAGCAGCGTGCTGCGTACCAGCGCCTGCTCGGCCGAGCACTCGGCGTCGGTCAGCGCGCCCCTCATCCGCTGGAAGCGCGTGTAGACGAGGAACGTATTGACCACGTCGGTCTCGCAGTAGGCGCGAATGTCGGCCAGCTTGCCCTGCTGGTAGGAGTCCCACACGCGCGCCCCGTCCATGCCGAGCTTGCCCGCGTAGCCTGCCAGTCTGGCGATCTCGTCGAGCGGCGCGGTGGCGCGCGGCTGGTACAGCGAAAGCAGGTCCATCAGGTCGAGATGGCGCGCGTGGTAGCGGCTGATGTAGTTGTTCCACCTGAAGTCGCGGTCGTCCTCGCCCATCTCCCAGTAGCGGGACGCCTGCACACCGTGGATCAGGCCGCGGTAGTGCAGCACCGGCAGGTCGAAGCCGCCGCCGTTCCAGCTGACCAGTTGCGGCGTATAGCGATCGATCAGTCGGAAGAAGTCGCTGATGAGCTTGGCCTCGTCATCCTGCTCGACCCCGAGGCAACGGACGCGAAAGCCCTGGGCGTCGCGAAACGCGCAGCCGATCGCCACGATCCGGTGCAGGTGAAGCGCCAGGAAGTCCGAGCCGGTCTTCTCGCGCCGTTCGGCAAAGGCCTGCTCGGCGACCTCGGCGTCAGCCAGCGCCTGCCACTGCGGCCGCAGCCGCCGCAGGCCGGCGACGTCGGGCACGGTCTCGATGTCGAAGACCAGCGTCGGCGCCATCAGGCCAGATGTCGAGGACGCACCACTGTTGCCGCTGCCGCCCGTTCAGCGCGGCGGCAGATAGGCGAGCGGATCGACCGGCTTGCCCTGCCGGCGGATCTCGAAGTGCAGCTTCGGCTGGCTGGCGTCCGACATGCCGACCTCGGCGATGCGCTGACCGCGTTTGACCACCTGCCCCTGCTCGACCAGGATCTTCCGGTTGTGCGCATAGGCCGAGATGAAGTCGTCGTTGTGCTTCAGGATCACGAGGTTGCCGTAGCCGCGCAGGCCGCTGCCGCGGTAGACGACCTGTCCGTCGGCCGAAGCGACGACCGGATCGCCCTCCCTTGCGGCGATGGCGATGCCCTTGTTGCGCTTCTCGTCGAACTTGTCGATCACCTTGCCGTTGACCGGCCAGATCCAGTCCGCCGACGGTGCTGGCGCAGCCGGCTTCGCTTCCGGAATCGACGCCATCGGCCCCGGCGCCGGCGTGCGCTCGGCCGGCGACGCGGCGGTGCCGGCAGGCGGCGCCACCGCGCCCGGTGCCGACGGTGCGTCGAGCGGCTTGGTGACGGCCGGCGCGGCAGGCGTCACCGGCAGGGTCGCCGCCGCGTCGCCGGCCGGCGGCACGACACGCAGACTCTGGCCGACGCGCAGGCGCGACGTATCGTCGATGTTGTTCCAACGCGCCAGGTCCCTGACGTCCCGCCCGAAGGCGGCGGCGATCGAGAACAGGGTGTCGCCGGGCTGCACCAGGTATGTGCCGTCGGCCGCCGGCGTGCGCGGCCCGGCCGGCTTGCCCGGCGCGGCGGCCGCCGGCGGGGTCGCGGGCTTCGGTGAAGGCGACGCGGACCGCTCGGCGACCGGCGCCTCGCGGGTCGATGTGACCGTGCAGCCGCCAAGCAGCGCCACCAGCGCCAGCGCCGCCACCCGGCGCAGCAGCGGCTGCCGATCGCCGCCGCGGTTCGTCTTCAGCTCGTTCGTCATCAGCCCGTTCCCGGTTTCAAGGGCACAAAGCGCACGGCCTCGACCGTGCGCTGGCTTGTCCGTCCAGCCGCGTCCTTCTGCGCGACGACGAGGCGCTGCTGACCGACGCCGAGCGGTGCCACCAGCCGCCCGCCGTTGCGCAACTGGGCCAGCCACGCCGGCGGCAGCTCGACCCCGGCCGCCGCCGCCACGATGCCGTCGAACGGCGGCTGGCCCGGGACACCGAGGCTGCCGTCGCCGAAGACCAGCCGCAGGTTCGGCAACCGCAACGGACGCAGGTTAGCGCGCGCCAGCTCGTGCAGCGGCCGCAACCGCTCGACCGTCACGACCGTGCCGAACAGCTGTGCCAGCACGGCCGCAGCGTAACCGCAGCCGGTGCCGATCTCCAGGACGGTCGCCGCCTGCGGCTGCCGGATCGCCTCGAGCAGCAGTTCGGCACAGCGTGCGACGATGTACGGGCGCGAGATCGTCTGCCCGTAGCCGATCGGCATAGCCGAATCCTCGTAGGCACGACTGGCAAGCGCGGCGTCGACGAAAAGGTGCCTCGGCACCGTCGCCATCGCCTCCAGCACGCGCGCATCGCGCACGCCCTGCTGGCCGACCCGCTCGGCCATCTTCTCCCGCACGCGCTGCGAGGCCAGCGCGCCGGCGCCGTCGGCGCGCGGCTTCAGCTCCGGCCCCTGCCGAGCCATTGCTCCACTGCCCCGATCTGGCCACAGTGCGTCAGGTCGATCTGCAGCGGCGTGATCGACACGTAGCCATTGTCGACGGCGTGAAAGTCGGTGCCCGGCCCGGCGTCCTTGGCCACCCCGGCGGCGCCGATCCAGTAGATCGGCTCGCCGTGCGGATCGGCGGCGCGGATCACCGGCTCGGAGTGGTGCCGCTTGCCGAGGCGGGTCACGCGCATGCCCCGCATGTCGTCGAAGGACCGGTTGGGGATGTTGACGTTGAGCAGGATCGGCCCGGCCAGCGGCTCGCGAATGAACCGTTCGACCACGTCGGCGGCGACCCGGGAAGCGGCGTCGAGGTGCGCGTGCCCCTTGTCGACCTGCGAGAAGGCGATCGACGGCACTCCGAAGAGGTAGCCCTCCATCGCCGCTGCCACCGTGCCGGAGTAGATCGTGTCGTCGCCCATGTTCTGGCCGTTGTTGATGCCGGAGACGACCAGGTCCGGGCGCTGCTCGAGCAGCCCCGTCAGGGCGATGTGCACGCAGTCGGTCGGCGTGCCGTTGACGTAGAGGAAGCCGTTGGGCGCCTCGCGCACCGACAACGGGCGGCTGAGTGTCAGCGAGTTGCTGGCGCCGCTGTGATTCGACTCCGGGGCGATGACGAAGACCTCGCCCAGGCCGCGCATGCGGTCGGCCAGCGCCGCCAGTCCGGGCGCCAGGTAACCGTCGTCGTTGGCAACGAGAATGCGCATGGGCGGAAAAGACAAGGCCGGTGTGCGCTGCGCGCACACCGGCCTGTGCCGAGTCACCTGTGGTCGGGGCGGCGGGATTCGAACTCGCGACCCCTTGCACCCCATGCAAGTGCGCTACCAGGCTGCGCTACGCCCCGAACGGACATGATTGTACACGGCGGACTTCAGCGCTCGCCGCTCAGCAGCTGGCGCAGCGCGAGCAACTCGCGGCGCAGTTCGGCCGCCGTCAGCTCGGCGGCCTGCGTCGCGGCGCGCCGGGCGCCGTTGCGGCCGCCCTCGAGCTTGTTGCGCGCCCCGCTGATGGTGAAACCCTGCTCGTAGAGCAGCTCCCGGATGCGCCGCACGAGCAGCACCTCGTGGTGCTGGTAGTAGCGGCGGTTGCCGCGCCGCTTGGTCGGCCGCAGCTGGGTGAACTCCTGCTCCCAGTAACGCAGCACGTGCGGCTTGACGCCGCACAGCTCGCTGACCTCGCCGATCGTGAAGTAGCGCTTCGCCGGGATCGGCGGCAGGGCGCCGTCGCCGGGGGCCGTCGCGTTCGAGCGAAGCATTTGCGCGAACCGGAGCCGCGTTGCGGGTGGAACGCAGGTCAGCCCGCGTCACGCTCACGCGAGACAGTCGCTTTCAGCTTCTGGCTCGCATGGAAGGTCACCACGCGCCGCGCGGTGATGGCGATCTCCTCGCCCGTCTTCGGGTTGCGGCCGGGCCGCTGCGGCTTGTCGCGCAGCTGGAAGTTGCCGAAACCGGAGAGCTTGACCGATTCGCCCCGCTCCAGGGCCAGCCGGATCTCGTCGAAGAACGCATCGACCATCTCCTTGGCCTCGCGCTTGTTCAACCCCAGCCGCTCGAACAGTGCGTCGGCCAGTTCAGACTTGGTCACCGTGCGCGCGACGCGCTCACCGGCGCCGCCGGCGGCAGGGTCAGCCATCTTGATCGGATTGACTTCTCGGTCGCTGCTCATCTGGCTATTGCCGCAGTCGCGCTTTCAGGCGGGTGGCGAGTCCCTCGACGATGGCCGCCACTGCAGCCTCGGCCTGAGCTTCCGAAAGGGTCCGCTCAGTATCTTGGAGAACCAGCCGGAACGCAAGGCTCTTTTCCTTATTTAACAGCGCGTTAGCGCCTACTTCGCCGACCTTGCTTGAGGTTCTGACGGGCGGCCGGTACAGGTCGAACAGACGGAACTGCCGCAGGCAGGACAGCCGCGCGTCGGTCTGCGCCAATTCCGCGACCAGATCGTAGATGCCCTGCAGCGGCACGGCCTCGTCGAACCAGAAAGCGACGTCGCGCTGGACCTCCGGGAATCTCGGCACCGCCGCGGCCGTCGGCAAGGCGACCGTCAGCAGCGGCGCGACGTCGAGCTCGAAGACGATCGCCGCCCGCGGCAGCTCGTACTTCTGCTGCCAGCGCGGATGCAGCTCGCCGATCCAGCCGACGTGATCGCCGCCCAGCATCACCCGCGCCGCCCGGCCCGGGTGCAGTGCCGGGTGGGTGGCCGGCTCGAAGCGCACTGCGTCGCGCGGCAGCATACCTTCGATGTCGCCCTTGACGTCGAAGAAGTCGACATCGCGGCTCGCCCTGCCCCACTGCTCCTCGTCGACCGGGCCGCAGGCCAGCGCCGCCAGCCGCGCCGGCTGCCGGATGCCGCGAACCGCGAGCGGCCCGTCCATGGCCGAGGCATCGCGCAGGAACACCCGACCGAGTTCGTAGACGCGGACCCGGCTGGCCTGGCGGTTGAGGTTGTACTTCAGCGCCGCGACCAGGCCGCCGATCAGCGTCGTGCGCATCGCGCCGAAATGGCTGGCGATCGGATTCAGGACCCGGATCGGCTCGTCTGGCCCGCCGAAATCCCGCTCCCACCGGGCATCGACGAACGAGTAGTTGACCAGTTCCTGGTAGCCGGCGGCGGCGAGGTGCTGCCGCAGCGCGTGCTGGCTGCGCTGCCCTTCCGGGCGGCTGCGCATCAGTGCCGGCGCGCGCGGCGGATCGGCGGGAATCCGCTCGAACCCCCACAGCCGCGCCACCTCCTCGATCAGGTCCTCCTCGATCTCCAGGTCGAACCGATGAGGCGGCGGCGTGACGACGACGCGGCCCGGCTCGCGCTCGCAGGGCAGGCCGAGCCGGTGCAGCACGGCGACGATCTCGTCGTCGCCGATTGCCACGCCGAGCACCTTGCGGCAGCGCTCGGTGCGCATCGCCACCGGCCTGCGCTCGGGAAGCGCCAGCACCTGGTCGTCGACCGGGCCGACACGGCTCGCCGGGGTGCCGCAGATGTCGAGCAGCAGCCGCGTGATGTACTCGATGTGCTCGACGGTGGTCGAGTAGTCGACGCCGCGCTCGAAGCGATGCGCCGCATCGGTGCTGAAGTTGAAGCGCCGGGCGCGGCCCTGGATCGACTGCGGCCACCAGAACGCCGCCTCGACGTAGACGTCGGTCGTCTCCAGAGTCACCGCGGTCGCCTCGCCGCCCATCACGCCGGACAGCGCCTCGACACCGCGCTCGTCGGCGATCACGCCGACCCAGTCGTCGACCTCGACCGTCTGGCCGTTCAGCAGCTCGACGGTCTCCCCGGACCGGCCCCAGCGGACCTGCAGCGGCCCGTCCACCTTGTCGAGGTCGAACACGTGCGACGGCCGCCCGAGTTCGAGCATCACGTAGTTGGAGATGTCGACCAGCGCCGAGATCGACCGCTGTCCGCTGCGCTCCAGCCGCTGCTTCATCCACGGCGGTGTCGGCGCCCTGGCGTTCAGGCCCCTGATCACCCGCCCGGAGAAGCGCCCGCACAGGTCGGGGGCCAGCACCCTGACCGGCAGGCGTTCGTCGATCGTCGGCGGCACCGGCGCGAACGACGGCGTGCGCAGCGGCGCGCCGGTGATCGCCGCCACCTCGCGCGCCACCCCGACCACGCTCAGGCAGTCGCCGCGGTTGGGCGTCAGCTTGATGGTGAGCAGGCGCTCGTCGAGCAGCAGGTAGCCGCGCAGGTCGCGGCCGACCGGCGCGTCGCCCGGCAGGACGAGCAGGCCCTCGTGGTCCTCCGACAGGCCCAGTTCGCGCGCCGAGCACAGCATGCCGTGCGAGACCACGCCGCGCATCTTCGCCTGGCGGATGGCGAAGCCGCCGGGCAACTGCGCGCCGACCAACGCGCAGGGCACGCGAACGCCGGCGGCGACGTTCGGCGCGCCGCAGACGATCGTCAGTTCGGCACCGGTGCCGGCATCGACCCGGCAGACGGTGAGCTTGTCGGCGTCGGGATGCCGCGCCACCTCGAGCACCTGCGCCACCACCACGCCGGTAAACGGCGGTGCCGCCGGAACGCTCTCGTCGACCTCGAGGCCGGCCATCGTCAGGGCGTCGGCCAGCGCCGCGGCGTCGAGCGCCGGGTCGCAGTAGGCGCGCAGCCAGGTTTCCGGAAACTGCATCTGTTCGCTCCCCGCGCCGGCTCAGTTGAACTGCGCCAGGAAGCGCAGGTCGCCCTCGAAGAACAGGCGCAGGTCGTCGACGCCGTAGCGCAGCATCGTCAGCCGCTCCAGTCCGGAGCCGAAGGCGAAGCCGATGTGCCGCTCGGGGTCGAGGCCGAAGTTGCGCACCACGCCCGGATGCACCTGGCCGGCGCCTGAGATCTCCAGCCAGCGGCCCTGCAGCGCGCCGCTGGTGAACATCATGTCGATCTCGGCCGACGGCTCGGTGAACGGAAAGAACGACGGCCGGAAGCGCACCTGCAGGTCGTCGGTCTCGAAGAAGCGCCGCATGAAGTCCGTGTACACGGCCTTCAGATCGGCGAAGCTGATGTCCTCGTCGATCCACAGACCCTCGACCTGGTGGAACATCGGCGAGTGCGTCGCGTCGGAGTCGACGCGGTAGGTGCGGCCCAGCGCGATCACCTTGATCGGCGGCTTGTGCATGCGCGCGTAGCGCACCTGCATCGGGCTGGTGTGCGTGCGCAGCAGCAGCGGCTTGCCCTGCTCGTCGCCGGCGTCGACGTAGAACGTGTCCTGCATCGAGCGTGCCGGATGGTTCTCCGGGTTGTTCAGCGCGGTGAAGTTGAACCAGTCGTTCTCGATCTCCGGGCCGTCGGCCAGGTCGAAGCCGATCGAGCCGAAGATCTCCTCGATCCGCTGCCACGTTCGGATCACCGGGTGGATGCCGCCGGCGCCGCACCGGCGGCCCGGCAGGGTGACGTCGATCGCCTCCTGGGCCAGGCGGGCGTTCAGTTCGGCCTCCGCCAGTTCGGCGCGCCGCCGCTCGAGCAGGGCCTCGATGCGCTCCTTGGCGGCGTTGATCCGCGCGCCGTGGGTCCGCTTCTGCTCCGGCGGCAGCGCGGCCAGTGCCTTGAGCAGCTCGGTCACCCGGCCGCCCTTGCCGAGGAAGCGCGCCTTCTCGTTTTCGAGGGCTGCCGGCTGCGTTGCCGCGGCGAACGCCGCCTGTGCGGCTTGGATCAGGTCTTCAGGATCGGTCATGGGGTAGAAAGAAACGGGGCCCGGCGGCAAGGCCAGGCCCCATCATGAATGATCGGCGGAAGCCGGCGCCCCCGGGGTCGGACGCGCCGGCGGCGGATCAGGCGGGCAGGCCGGACCTGACCTTGTCGACGACCGCCGCAAAGCCCGGCTTGTCCAGCACGGCCATGTCGGCCAGCACCTTGCGGTCGATCTCGATGGCGGCCTTCTTCAGGCCGGCCATGAACACCGAGTAGGTCATTCCCTGCTCGCGCACGGCAGCGTTGATGCGGGCAATCCACAGCGCGCGAAAGACGCGCTTGCGCGCCCGGCGGTCGCGATAGGCGTACTGGCCGGCCTTCATCACCGCCTGCTTGGCGACGCGATAGACGTTCTTGCGGCGCTGGGTGAACCCCTTGGCCTGCGCCAGGACCTTCTTGTGACGGGCACGCGCCGTCACACCACGTTTCACTCGAGGCATGGTTCGTTCCTCCTACGCGTACGGCAGCATGCGGCGCACGGAAGCGACGTCGGCCTCGTGCATGTTGACCGCGCCGCGCAGATGGCGCTTGTTCTTGGTGCTGCGCTTGGTCAGGATGTGGCGCTTGGTTGCCTGGCCGCGCTTGATCGATCCGCTCGCGCGGACGGCGAATCGCTTCGCCGCTGACTTCTTGGTCTTCATCTTGGGCATCTCGCCCTCCTCTTCTGATGGATGAACGCAGGCGCCCCGCGGGGACTTCTGCTGGCCAGCGTCCACTTGTTGGCGCCACCGCCGGGAGACCATTCCCGGCCGCAGCGACGGAAAACCTACTTCTTCTTCTTCGGCGCCAGCACCATGATCATCTGCCGGCCCTCGAGCTTCGGCCAGGACTCGACCTGCGCCACTTCCTCGAGCTCTCCCTTGATGCGCTCCAGCAGTCGCACGCCGAACTCCTGATGCGCCATTTCGCGGCCGCGAAACCGCAGGGTGACCTTCGCCTTGTCGCCCTCGGCCAGGAATTCCTTCAGCTTGCGCATCTTGGTCAGGTAGTCGTTGTCGTCCGTCTGCGGACGGAACTTGACCTCCTTGACCTGGATGACCTTCTGCTTGAGCCGCGCCTCGTGCGCCTTCTTCTGCTCCTGGTACTTGAACTTGCCGTAGTCCATCAGGCGGCAGACCGGCGGCACGGCGGTGGGAGCGATCTCCACCAGATCGACCTCCTTCTCGTCCGACAGCCGGAAGGCTTCGGCGAGCGGGACGATGCCCAGCGCTTCACCCTCGACGCCGATCAGGCGCACCTCGGGGACCGAGATCTCGCGGTTGATGCGATGCGTGTGTTCCTGTGCGATGGTTGCTGACTCCGAAGTAGAAATCTCAGGCTGCCGGGCCCACCTGGCGCCGCTGCGCGACGTCCTCGGCGAGCCGCGCCGCGAATGCCTCCAGCGTCATCACGCCGAGATCGACACCGCCGCGGGCCCTGACAGCCACCCGTTTGATTCCATCGGCCGCCGGCTTCTCCTTGTCCCCGACGACGAGGATGTAGGGCAGCTTCTGCAGCGCAAGGGCGCGGATTTTATAGGTGATCTTTTCGTTGCGCAAATCGGCCTCTGCCCTAAAGCCTTGTTTTTTCAGCGTTTGCGCAACGCCCTGCGCATAGTCGGCCTGCCCCTCCGAGATGTTGGCGATGCCCACCTGCAGCGGCGCCAGCCACGGCGGCAGTGCGCCGGCGTAGTTCTCGACCAGCATGCCGATGAAGCGCTCCATCGAGCCGATGATCGCCCGGTGCAGCATCACCGGCACCTGGCGCGTGTTGTCCTCGGCGACGTACTCGGCGCCGAGGCGGCCCGGCATCTGGAAGTCGACCTGCATCGTGCCGCACTGCCACTCGCGACCGATCGCATCCTTCAGCGTGTACTCGATCTTCGGCCCGTAGAAGGCCCCGTCGCCCGGCGACACCGTGAACTCGACGCCCGAACGGCGCAGCGATTCCATCAGCGCTTCTTCCGCCTTGTCCCAGTTCTCGTCGGAGCCGATGCGCTTGTCCGGCCGCGTCGAGACCTTGTACAGGATGTGTGCGAAGCCGAAGTCGCGGTAGACCTTCTGCAGCAGCGCCGTGTAGGCGACGCATTCGTCGAGGATCTGCGCCTCGGCGCAGAAGATGTGGCCGTCGTCCTGCGTGAAGCCGCGCACCCGCATCATGCCGTGCAGCGAGCCCGACGGCTCGTTGCGGTGGCAGGCGCCGAACTCGCCGTAGCGCAGCGGCAGCTCGCGGTAGCTGTGCAGGTTGGCGTTGTAGATCTGGATGTGCCCGGGGCAGTTCATCGGCTTCAGGGCGTAGTAGCGGTTCTCCGACTCCGTCGTGAACATGTTCTCGCGGTACTTCTCCCAGTGCCCGGAGCGCTCCCACAGCGAGCGGTCGAGGATCTGCGGCGCCTTGACCTCCTGGTAGCCGTTGTCCTGGTAGACGCGGCGCATGTAGCCCTCGACCTGCTGCCAGATCGCCCAGCCGCGCGGGTGCCAGAAGATCAGCCCCGGCGCCTCGTCCTGGAAGTGGAACAGGTCGAGCTCGCGGCCGAGCCGGCGGTGGTCGCGGCGCTCGGCCTCCTCCAGCATCTTCAGATACGCGTCCTGTTCCTCCCTGGAAGGCCAGGCGGTGCCGTAGATGCGCTGCAGCATCTCGTTGCGCGAGTCGCCGCGCCAGTAGGCGCCGGCCACCTTCATCAGCTTGAAGACCTTCAGCTTCCCCGTCGACGGCACGTGCGGCCCGCGGCACAGGTCGATGAAACCACCCTCGCGGTACAGCGAGATGTCCTCGTTGGCGGGGATCGAGGCGATGATCTCGGCCTTGTACTTCTCGCCGATCGACTCGAAGAACTTCACCGCGTCGTCGCGCTTCCACACCTCGCGCGTCACAGGCTCGTCCATCCTCGCCAAATCGGCCATCCTCTTCTCGATCGCCTCGAGGTCCTCCGGGGTGAACGGGCGCCTGAAGGCGAAGTCGTAGTAGAAGCCGTTGTCGATCACCGGGCCGATCGTCACCTGCGCCTCGGGGAAGAGATCCTTCACCGCGTAGGCGAGCAGGTGCGCCGTCGAGTGGCGCAGGATTTCCAGCCCCTCGGCATCCCTGGCGGTGACGACCGACAGCGCAGCGTCGCCGTCGAGCACATGGCTGGTGTCGACCAGCCGGCCGTCGACCTTGCCGGCGAGCGCCGCGCGGGCCAGCCCAGGGCCGATCGACGCGGCCACCTCGGCCACGCTCACCGGTCTGTCGAACGAACGGCTGGAGCCGTCCGGAAGGCGAATCGAGATCATTTTCTGCAGGCTCCGACGAAAAAAAAGTGCGGGCGAGCCGCACTTTTCCTTCCGGGGGCGAACTCGTCCGGTTCGATCAGCTGCCGGCGAACGTAGTTCGGAAGACGGACATCTTCGATTCCCTTGTCTGGCATGGCGCTGGTAGGCGCGAGTGGATTCGAACCACCGACCCCCACCATGTCAAGGTGGTGCTCTAACCAACTGAGCTACGCGCCTGTCGCGGGAGCGGATCATACACGACGGTCAGCGCCGTCGTGCCGAGTACACGCCGTTGACCTCGGCGATCTGCGCCAGCGCCCGCCGCAGCGCCGACGCGTCCATCACTTCGACCGTGAAGCCCATTTGCGCCTCGCCCCGGCGCGACAGCGTGTTGACGCCGACCACGTTGAGCTTCTCGCGGGCGAAGACCTCGGAGATGTCGCGCAGCAGCCCGGGGCGGTCCTGCGCCAGCACGGCGACGTCCACCGGGTAGACGGCATCGGCGGCGGCGCTCCAGGCCACCTCGATCAGCCGCTCCGGCTGGCGGTCGGCGAGCGCGGCCGCGTTGGCGCAGCCGGCGCGGTGCACCGAGACACCGCGGCCGCGCGTCACGAAACCGATGATCTCGTCGGGCGGCACCGGCCGGCAACAGCGTGCCATCTGCGTCATCAGCGAGTCGACGCCGACCACCAGCACCCCGCCCTTGCCGCGCGCCGCCGTCCCGCCGGCTTCCGCCTTGGCGACGACCGGCGGCGGCGCCGTGTGCGCTGCCGCCGCCGGCGCCACCGCGAGCGCCTGCTCGATGCTGCGCGGGCTGAACTCCTCCTTGCTTGCCGCCGCCGACAGCTCGTCGACCGAGCTGAAACCGAGCCGGCGCGCCAGGTCGTCGAGCTTGACCGCGGTACGGCCCAGCCGCTGCAGCTCGCGCTCGACCGCCGCGCGACCGATGGCGACCGACTGCTCGAGTTCGAGCAGGTTGAACCAGTGCCGCACCTTCTGCCGCGAGCGGGCGCCGGCCAGGTAGCCCAGTTCCGCATTGAGCCAGTCGCGGCTCGGTCCGCCGCTCTTGGCGGCGATGATCTCCACCGTCTGCCCGTTGGCGAGCGGCCGGTTCAGCGGCTGCAGCGCGCCGTCGACGCGCGCGCCGCGGCAGCGATGGCCCAGCTCGGTGTGCACGTGGTAGGCGAAGTCGATCGGCGTCGCGCCGGCGGGCAGCTCGACCACCCGGCCCTGCGGCGTCAGCACGTAGATGCGCTCCTCCGCCGTCGCCGACGGCAGCGGCCTGTCGACTTCCGCCCGCCAGGCCAGCAGCTGGCGCAGCCAGGCCACGCGCTGCTGGTCGGCGCCGGCGACCCGGCGGCCGCCCTCCTTGTACTGCCAGTGCGCGGCCACGCCCAGCTCGGCGAACTCGTGCATCTGGCGCGTGCGGATCTGGATCTCCAGCGCGCGGCCATCGGCCTCGCGCACCACCGTGTGCAGCGACTGGTAGCCGTTCGGCTTCGGCCGCGCGATGTAGTCGTCGTACTCGCCCTCGACCGGCGACCACATCTCGTGCACCAGCGACAGCGCCTGATAGCACTGCGCCACCTCGCCGACGATCACCCGCAGCGCTCGCACGTCGTAGATCTCGTCGAACGCCAGCTGCTTGGCGCGCATCTTGTTGTGGATGCTGACGATGTGCTTGGGCCGGCCGCTGACCTCCGCTTCGATGCCGGCAGCGGCCAGCCGTGCGCCGAGCCGCGCCGCCGCCTCGTCGATGAAGCGCTCGCGCTCGATGCGCTTGCCGTCGAGCAGGCGCGCGAGCTGCCTGTAGGCATCGGGTTCGAGCAGGCGGAAGGCGAGGTCCTCCAGCGCCCACTTCAGCTGCCAGACGCCGAGCCGGTTGGCGAGCGGCGCGTACAGCTCGAGGGTCTCGCGGGCGATGGCCGCCTGCATCCCGGCATCGACGCCGACCCCCTTGCGGGCGGCGAAGTAGCGCAGGGTCTGCTCGCGGGAGGCCAGCCTCAGCAGCACCACGCGCACGTCGTTGACCATCGCCAGCAGCATCTTGCGCAGGCCCTCGGCCTGCGCGCCTCCCTGGCCGCGGGCGCGGGTCAACTCCGACAGGCGCATCAGCTGGCGCAGGTCGCCGACCAGTTGCGCAACCGCCGGCCCGAAGCGGCCGCGCAGCCAGTCGTCGGCATCGCGCAGCACGTCGTGGATGCCGAACAGGTGGGCGGCGGCGAGCAGGTCCGGATCGGCGCGCAGCTGGCGCACGATCTCGGCCATGCCATCGGCATGGGCAACGAACGGCTCGCCCGTGCGCAGCGCGCGGTCGCCGTACAGCGGCACGACCAGCGCGCGGACCGCTGCCGGTTCGAGCCGCTCCGGCGCGATCACCCCGCCGCCGGCGTCGCGTGCCACCATCGCCTCCCTGATGCCATGCCGCCGATTATCGCCCTGCGGCAGAATCGTCCCATGCTGAAGACACTTCTGGAGAAGCTGCGGCCCGCCGCGCATGTCGCCATCGACGACGCGCTTTGGCGCTCGACGGTCGACGCGCTGCCTTTCCTCGGCCGGCTCGACCAGGCCGGGCGCCGGCGGCTGCGCGACCTGGCCCAGCAGTTCCTGGCCGACAAGGAGTTTGCCGCCGCCGGCGACCTGCAGCTGACCGCGGCGATGCAGGTCAGCATCGCCGCGCAGGCATGCCTGCCGGTCCTCCGGCTCGGTCTGGGCGCCTACCGCGGCTGGACCAGCATCGTCGTCTACCCGGACGAGTTCCTCGTTGCGCGCGAGATCACCGACGAGGCCGGCGTGGTTCACGAGTACGTCGACCAGATCGCCGGCGAGGCCTGGGACGGCGGTCCGCTGCTGCTGTCCTGGGCCGATGCCCGGCTGGAACAGCCCGGCTACAACGTGGTGATCCACGAGTTCACGCACAAACTCGACATGGCCAACGGCGAGGCCGACGGCCTGCCGCCTTTCGACCGCAGCCTGCATCCGCGCCTGAGCGCCTCCCGTTGGCGGCAGGTGCTCGACGACGCCTTCGAGCAGCTGAGCGCCGAACTGGATCTGATCGAAGCGGAGATTCCGCCGGACGTCGACCCGGAGTCGCCCGCCGCCGACGCCTACTACGCCCGGCTGCCGCTCGACGCGTACGCGGCGACCGATCCCGGCGAGTTCTTCGCCGTCTCCAGCGAGGTCTTCTTCGTGGCGCCCGGACGACTGCGCGATGCCTTCCCCGCCTGGTACGGCCTGCTGGCCGAGTTCTTCCTGCAGGATCCGCTGGCCGGGGCCGAGGGATGAAGCGGCTGCTGATCGTCTGGCACAGCCACACCGGCGGCTCCCGGCAGATGGCCGCCGCCGCTGCCGACGGCGCTTGCGCCGCCGGCGAAGTCGACGTGCGTCTGATGCACGCGAGCGACGCCGACGAGACCGAGATGCTGGCGGCGGACGGCTACCTGTTCGTCACCCCGGAGAACCTCGCCAGCATGGCCGGCCTGATGAAGGACTTCTTCGACCGCATCTACTACCCGGTGCTCGACCGCATCAACGGCCGCCCCTGTGCGGTGCTGGTCTGCGCAGGCTCCGACGGCAGCGGCGCCGTGCGGCAGATCGAGCGCATCGCCACCGGGCTGCGGCTGAAGTCCGTGGCGCCGCCGCTGATCGTCGTCACGGGCGCGCAGACGCCGGAGGCGATCCTGGCGCCGAAGACGATCGGCACCGCGGATCTCGCCCGCTGCGCCGAGATCGGCGCCGGCCTGGCCGCCGGGCTGGCCGCTGGCGTCTTCTAGAGGCCGGTCACCCGGCCGCCGCGGTGACGACGATCTCGACCTTGTAGCCGGGCGCGGCCATCGCCGCCTGCACGGTGGCTCGCGCCGGCGTCTGCCCCGGCACGACCCAGGCCTCCCAGACCCGGTTCATCGCCTTGAAGTCGGCCATGTCGGCGAGGAAGATCTGCGCCGAGAAGAT
>Ga0209450_10000768_pt1 | contig 16166 bp, 12 predicted proteins | sample FrelakmetLWP11LW_FD_187149 | JGI IMG/M metagenome (GOLD analysis project Ga0209450, IMG submission 187149) | Freshwater lake sediment microbial communities from the University of Notre Dame, USA, for methane emissions studies - LWP11 LW (SPAdes)... | ecosystem: Environmental > Aquatic >...
GGCCGCCGCGGCCAAGGCCCGCGGCAAGACCGAAGCCGAATTCCGGGCCCTCATCGACCGGGGCTTCTTCCAGGGCGAACAGGCCAAGGCGGCCGGCCTCGTCGACGACTGCCTCTACGAGGACGAGGTCCAGGCGCTCCTGCGGCGGGACGGCCGGACGATCTCGCCGGTCCGGTTCGAAGACTACACCCGCGTCAAACCCTCGTCCCTGGGGCTCGAGAACGGCGTTCATACCGTCGCCCTCATCTACGCCGTCGGAACGATCATGACCGGCGAGAGCCTGCCCCAGATCATGGGCGGCGCGACGGTGGCCCGCTGGATCCGGACGGCCCGGACCGATCCTCTGGTCAAGGCCATCGTGCTTCGGATCGACAGCCCCGGCGGGTCTTCGGTCGGCTCGGACGTCATCTGGCGCGAGGTCGCCCTGGCCAGAAAGGTGAAGCCGGTCGTCGTGTCCATGTCCGACGTGGCCGGGTCGGGCGGCTACTGGATCGCCATGTCCGCGACCAAGATCGTCGCCGAACCCCAGACCCTGACGGGGTCCATCGGGGTCCTGGCCGGCAAGTTCAGCATCGACGGACTGATGGCCAAGCTCGGCGTGACCGCGGACAGGCTCGTCTTCGGCGAGAAGGCCGACATCTTCTCGCCCTTCCGGCCGTTCACGGCCGATGAGCGGAAAATCCTCAAGGCCGAGATCGTCTGGACCTACGAGCAGTTCCTGACCCGGGCCGCGGAGGGCCGGGGCCTGACCCGCGACCAGGTCGACGCCGTCGGCCGGGGCCGCATCTGGACCGGCCGCCAGGCCAAGGACCTCAAGCTCGTCGACGAGCTCGGCGGATTGACCATGGCCCTCGGTATGGCCAAGAAAGAGGCCGGCATCGACGCCGACGAGGACGTCCGCCTGGACATCTGGCCCCGGAAGCGCACCTTCTGGCAGTCTCTCTTCGGCCGGCCCGGGCTGGCCGTGGAGCTCAAGAGCGCCGCCGGGCGGGACCGCCTCCTGGGCACCGCCCGCCTGATGAACCAGACCCGGATCTGGGCGGTGATGCCGTTCTGGCTCATCCCTCAATAAGCGAACGACGAAGGACAGCCCTAACCGGGGCCCAGGGGATCGCCCCGCTTAGGACAGCCGTCAATAGGCAAACGAAGACGGGCAGATCGTCTTGAATTCGCAGATCGAGCAGCTGTGCCAGTCCGGGCGGGGCTTGAAGCCGCCGGCCCGGATGCCGTCGGCCGCCTCCCGGATCTTCTCGCCCGCCCGGGCCAGCTCCTTCTCCCCCTTCGCCGCCCGACCGACGAAGCCGGACTCGAGGAAGTGGAGCCGCACTTCATACGGCAGCATCCCCTCGGTCTTCAGGAAGGACAGGGCGTAGACGTCCAGCTGCAGGCTCTCGGCCGCGGCCCGGTCGGCCTCCTTCTGCGAGGACGCGTCCGTCGTCTTGAAGTCGATGACGACCGCGCCGGCCGCCTCGAAGTCGACCCGGTCGAAACGGCCGGCGAATCGCAGGCCGCGCTCCTGCCAGCGGAAGGGCCGCTCCAGGAAGGCCGGGCGGCGCCCCGACTCCTCTTCGCGCTCGCAGAACAGGCGCAGCGCCTTCTCGCCCGCCGCCTTGCGCAGCTCTTCGTGCTCCCGGCTGAGGAAGCCCTCGTTGACCCAGTTCTTCCGGTACTCCTCGATCACGGTCTCGACGCCGGCGGCGCGGCCGGTCATCCGCCGTTTCAGGTAGGTGTGGACGGTCTTGTGGAGGACCCGGCCGAAGACGATGGCGTGATGGGGCAGGACCGGCACGCGCAGGTCGTGACGGAACTTGTACTTGAGGGGACAGACGAGGTAGTCCTCGACCCGGACGAAGCTCAGCCGGAGCGTCCCGGCCGGCCGGACCGGCGCCGGGGTCGCCGTCCTCCCCGTAGCCAGGGCATAGCGGCGGATCTCCTCGAGGACGGAGGCCTTGAGGACGTCCTCGGGCATCTTGGGGATGTCCAGGGCCTCGAGGACGAAGGGGCTGATCCGCTTGAGCCGACGCGTGCCGTAGTCCCTGGCCCAGGTCATGTGGAGGGACCGGCGGGCCCGGGTCATGGCCACATAGAAGAGCCGCCGCTCCTCCTGGAGGAAATTCTCGCGCCCCGGCAGGCTCTCCTTGAGCACGCCGTCCGGCACGGGGACCCGCTCGCGCCGCTCCCGGCCGGGGAAGCGGTCCTCGATGAGGCCGACGAGGAAGACCGCGCCGAATTCGAGGCCCTTGGCCTTGTGGACGGTCAGGACGTTGACCGCGTCCTCGTCGAGATCGGCCTCCGACGTCGCCGGATTGTCGCCGACCTCGGCCAGAAGGTCGAGATAGCGGGCGAAGGACCGGAGGGAATCGTTCTCGACCAGCCCGGAGAAGCCCTGGATCTTGTCGAAGAAGAGGCGGACGTTCTTGATCCGGACCTCCGACTCCGGGGTCATCTCGCCGACGAGCGACTTCAGGTAGCCGCTCTTCTCGAGAAAGGCGTAGACGACCGCCCCGGCGTTCTTCGTCCCGGCCAGGTCGACGGAAGCGAGGATGTCGGCGAAGATGCGCTTGACCGTTTCCGCCGTCGCCGCCGGGAGGTCCACCGGGCTCGGGCCCTCGGCGACGGCCTTGAAGACGCCGTGCAGGCTGAGGTTCTTCTTGTCGGCGTAGCCGGCGATCCGGCTCAGGTCGTAGGGGTCGGCCCGATAGACGTCCGAAAGGGCGAGGTAGAAGAGGTCGCGGCTGTTCTCGAAATCCGTGACGGCCCGGATGAACGCGACGAGGATCTTGATCTCCTCCTGCTGGTAAAGGCCCCGGCTGCCGGAGAAGCGGAAGGGGATCTGCTTCATGTTGAACGAGCGCAGGTAGGGGTCGGCGTCGGCGTTGCGGCGGACGAGCACGGCCATGTCCCGCCAGCCGGCCCCGCCGGCCCGGAGCTCGAGGATGCGGTCGGCCACGGCGTCGGCCTCGTGGGCCAGCGTGTCGAACGACAGCATGTGGATGCTCTTGCCCCGGCCGCGGGCCGCCGCGCGGAGCCGCTTGTCGACCCGGTCCTTGAACTCGAGCCGGTTCGGGTCGTTGTGCCGGATGAGGCGGTAGGAGGCGTCGAGGATGGACTGGGTCGAGCGGTAATTCCGCGTCAGGACGATCCGGTCCGCCTCCGGAAAGACCTCCTCGAAGCCGAGGATGTTGCTGAGAGAGGCGCCGCGGAAGCGGAAGATGCTCTGGTCGTCGTCGCCGACGACGGTCAGGTTGCGGTGTTCGGCGGCCAGCATCTTGACCAGTTCGAACTGGACGTAGTTGGTGTCCTGGAACTCGTCGACGAGGATGTAGCGATAGCGGCGGCGGATCTCGTCGAGGACGGCGGGCCGCCGCCGGAGCAGGTCGATGACGAGCGTCACCTGGTCCTCGAAGTCGATCAGTCCCTCGGCGCGCAGGAGCGCCTGGTAGGCGGCGAACACGCGGGCGATCTCGAGATGCTTGCGCGCCGTCTCCTTCTCGGCCTCCCCCGAAGCCCGGCGGGCCAGCTCCTCGGCGTAGCGGACGTAGTCCTCGGACCGGACGTCCTCCTGCTTCAGCCGGCGGATGGCCTCGAGGACTTCCTGGATGTGGCGCGTCGGCTGACCGAGAGGCCGGTAGTAGTCGAGCGGCAGGCGGAACAGGTTCTCGCGGAAGAAGATGGCCTGGTCGACGTCGGCCAGCAGCCGGAAGTCCGGCGGATAGCCGGCGTCGAGGGCGTAATCGCGCAGGACCCGCTCGCCGAACGAGTTGAAGGTGGAGATCTCGGCGAAAGACGAGGTGTAGGGCACGAGGACGTCGACCCGGGCCTCCATTTCGCTGGCCGCCTTCTCGGTGAAGGTCACGGCCAGGATCTCGGCGGGGCGGGCGGCCTTGACGGCGATCAGCCGGGCGATGCGGTGGGTGATGACCTTGGTCTTGCCGGTGCCGGCCCCGGCGACGATCAGCAGCGGCCCTTCCCCGTGCAGGACGGCCCGCCGCTGAGCGGGGTTGAGGCCTTCGAGCAGGACCCGTTCCTCCGGCTGTCGTCGCATCCTGGCGGGCCGGGGCATCTACTTCTTGACGGGCGGGGCGGGGTCGACGACGACCTTTTCCCCGGGTGCGGCCAGGCCGAACTTCTCCCGGGCCGCTTTCTCGACGGCCCGGGGGTCGGTCTCGAGCCGTCGGATCTCGGCCTCGAGACGGTCCCGCTCCACCTCGAGGGTGCGGATCCGGTCGGCCTGCGCGGCCAGCTCGCGGCGGGACCGGCGGAGGTCCATGACGCCCTTCTTGCCGAAGACGGCGGTGAAGACCATGATCAGGAGCAGGCAGGCGACGCCGATGACGAAGATCTTCTTCTTCACCGGACGGCCTCCAGCCCCTTCTTCAGGAGGGACTCGACCTCCTCTCCGGATTCGGCCTCGGCGTAGCAGCGGATGAGCGGCTCGGTCCCCGACGACCGCAGGACGAGCCAGCGGTCCCCGTCGAAGTCGAGCTTCAGCCCGTCAAGCGTCTCGACGGCCGTGACCTTGCGGCGGCCGAGCTTGGCCGGCGGGTCCTGGATGAGCGCCTTGAGCGTCTTGGCCCGCTCGGGCGTCAGGGGCAGGGTCCGCTGGCCGCTGGTCATCGCCCCGTACTCGGCGAACAGGTCCCCGCGCAGGGCGCTGAGACTGCGGCCGGTCGCGGCGATCATCTCGGCGACGAGCAGGCCGGCGAAGATGCCGTCCTTCTCGGGCAGGTGGTCCTTGACGGCGATGCAGGCGCTCTCCTCGCCGCCGAACATGATCAGGCCCTTCAGGTAGAGCTCGGCGATGTACTTGAAGCCGACCTTCGTTTTCAGCAGCGGCAGGTCGTGCTTGCGGGCGATGCGGTCGAGAAGATGGGTCGTGGTGATCGAGCGGGCCACGCCGCCGCGCCAGCCCTTGACCCCGGCGAGGTAGTTCAGGAGCAGGGCCAGGATGATGTTCGGATGGACGAACGCGCCCGTCTCGTCGACGATCCCGAAGCGGTCCCCGTCGGCGTCCGTGGCCAACCCGAGGTGGCAGCGGGTCTTGACGACGTGGGCCTTGAGCTCGGCCAGGTTCTCCTCGGTGCAGGACGGGCTGACGCCGCCGAAATACGGATCGATGAAGCCGTGGAGGCCTTCCACCTCGATCCCGTTCTCCTCGAGGATCTCGTCGAGGTATTCCCGGCTCGTTCCGTAGAGCGCGTCGGCGGCCACCCGGAGGCCGGCCCGGCGCATGGTCCCGAAATCGATCCGGCCTTGGAGGTGCGCCAGATAATCGGACTGGAGATCGATGCGGGTGACGTCCTCGTCGCCGAGATGCGTCGTCAGGGTGGAGAAGCCGGGCATGATCCGGCGGACCTCCTCCTCGATGGCGTCGGTCACCTCGGGCATGGCCGGGGCGCCCGTGGCGCCGTTGAACTTGAGACCGTTGTAGCGCGGAGGATTGAAGGAGGCGGTGAAGTTGATCCCGCCCTGGCATTTCCTCTTGATGATCTGGCAGGCCAGGGCCTGGGAGGGCGCATCGCGGTCGGCGAGCAGGACCCGGATCCCGTTGCGGGCCAGCAGCTTGGCCGCCTCCCGGGCGTAGCGGTCCGAGAGGAACCGGGTGTCGTAGCCGACGACCACGGCGGTCGGCGCGTCGCCGTATCGGCCCCGGAGATAGTTGGCGGCGGCCTGGATGACGACGCGGACGTTGTGAAAGGTGAATTCCTCGCCCATCACGCCGCGCCAGCCGGAGGTGCCGAATCGGATCATCATCGTCCAAAAATTAGCACAGAGTCCCCTTAAAAGCAACGCCGGCGGCCTCGGGGCCGGCCGGAGAGCCCGTCCCCGGCCCGAAAGCCTCACCCTTAGCGGTGACATCCGGTTAGGCCGGCGATGAATTTTCCCCCACCCCTTCGGGCCGTTCAAGCCTGTCGCGAGGCCCCTGGAAGGTCCCTCCTCCCCTGATTACGGCATGATCCGGGCCGCCGGCCCAAGCCCCTAGGGAAGCCCCTTTACCCCGAGGAATTTCGTTGACAAGCCTCTCTTTTAATGATATTTGGATATTAAATTGAGATGCGGAACTAACCAGGAGTCCTGATGCCCGAAACGAGCGCGATCTACCCCGGATCGTTCGATCCCATCACCAATGGGCATGTGGACATCATCGACCGGGGTCTCAAGGTCTTCGAGCAAGTTATCGTGGCGGTCCTCGAGAACCCCAAAAAACGGCCTCTCTTTACGACTAAAGAGAGGGTAAGAATGATCCAAGATATCTTTGCCTCCAAAAAGGAAGTCGAGGTCCGGGCTTTCGACGGGCTCCTCGTCGACTTCGCCCGGGCCCAGGGCACCCGTGTCGTCATCCGGGGCCTGCGGGCGATCTCGGACTTCGAGTACGAGTTCCAGATGGCCCTGATGAACCGGAGCCTGGCTCCGGACATTGAGACGTTTTTCATGATGCCCAGCGTCAATTATTCGTTCCTGAGCTCGAACCTGGTCCGCGAGGTCGCCGGGCTCGGAGGCTCGGTCGAGGGCCTCGTGCCCCCCTCCGTCGCCCGGAAGCTCCGGAACAAGGTTCGCGGCGCCCATAAGGTCCAAATCCCATAAAGGCAGGCAAACATGTTCGGACTCTCTCGGGAAAAAAGCGTGGTCGGGTTGGACATCGGGTCCTACTCCGTCAAGGCCGTCGAGCTCCGCGCCCGGAAGAAGGGCGGAGGCGAGGCCTACGAGCTCGTCAAGATCGGCTACGAGCCGCTGCCCCATGACGCCATCGTCGAGGGGACCATCATCGATTCGGCCGCGGTCGTCGAGACCATCCGCCTCCTCTTCGAGGAGAGCAAGTTCTCGACCAAGGACGTGGCCATCTCCATCTCCGGCAACTCGGTCATCATCAAGAAGATCTCCCTGCCGGTCATGGAGAAGCAGGAGCTCGCCGAGAGCATCATCTGGGAGGCCAAGCACAACATCCCCTATCCCTACGAGGAGACCAACGTCGACTACGCCATCCTCAAGCCCTCGCGGTCGACCGACGAGAAGAACCTGGACATCCTGCTCGTCGCCGCCAAGAAGGACAAGATCGCCAACTACAGCAACGTCATCGCCCAGGCCCGCAAGAACCTCCAGAGCATCGAGGTCGACGTCTTCGCCCTCCAGAACGTCCTGGAGGTCTGCACCCCCGAGGACTTCTCCGGCAAGACGATCGCCCTGATCAACATCGGGGCCAACATCACCAACGTCGTCATCGTCGAGCGCGGCACGCCGCAGCTGTTCCGCGACCTGTCGCTGGGCGGGTTCTTCTTCACCGAGAACATCCGCAAGGAGCTCAGCATCTCCTTCGAGGAGGCCGAGAAGCTCCTCAAGGGCATTCCGGGGAAGTCGGCGACCCCGGACCAGTTCGCGAATCTCCTGTCGATGAACGTCCGCGACCTCCTCGACGAGATCGAGAAGACCTTCTCGTTCTACGAGGCCTCCGAGAAGCGGGAGCGGAAGATCGAGCAGATCGTCCTCAGCGGCGGCCTGGCCAACGTCCAGAACATGGTCAGCGCCTTCGAGACCAAGTTCCGGATCAAGGCCGAGGTCCTCAATCCCTTCCGCAACATCCGGGTCGATGACAAGAAGTTCGACGCGGTCTACTTCACCGACATGGCGCCGATCTTCGGAGTCGCCGTCGGCTTGGCAACCCGAAAGGTGGAGAAGTAACCATGATACGGATCAACCTCCTCAAGCCGGAAACGAAAGACATCCGGGAACAGGTCACCACCCCGGGTGTCACCGAAGACAAGGCCCGCAAAGGGCCGAACATCGGCAACCTCATCTTCCTGGCCCTCGTCATCGGGCTGGGCGCTTTCTACTTCTTCCAGAGGAAGGCCTTCGACCGGGAGACCGCCCTACTCACGACGGCCCGGACGGAGAAGGCCAAGCTCCAGTACGTCGAGGCCAAGCTCGAGGAGCAGCGCAAGGCCCGGGAGTCGCTGGACCGGAAGATCACCCTCATCGAGAGCCTCAACGCCCAGCGCGACATGGCGCCGCGGCTCATGGACGAATTCAGCCGCCGCCTCCCGGACTGGATCTGGCTGACCGAGATCGTCTATGACGCCAAGGGCATCGCGATCAAGGGCCGGGCCCTGTCGAACAACCTCGTCGCGGATTACATCTCCAACCTCGAGTCCAGCCCCCAGATCATGAACGTCAATCTCGTGGCTTCGACGCAGAAGACCGTCCAGGGCGACCAATACCTGGAGTTCTCGCTCCGGGCCACGGTGGAGAAGAAGCCGGAGCCCGTTCCGGCCCCGGCGACACCGGAGCCGGACGCGAAACCCGCCGCCAAGAAGAAAGGGGTTCAGCCATGAAGAACTGGCCCTGGTACGGATATCTCGTCCTGGCCGTCCTCATCTTCGCCCTGGCCTTCCTGTTCTACTTCAAACCCCAGGGCGCCAAGCTCAAGGTCCTGACCGCGGAGCGGGTCAAGGTCGAGCAGGAAGTCCAGAACCTGAAGCAGAAGAAGCGGGAGCTCGACAAGATCGAGGCCGATATCGCGGCCATGACGGCCAAGCTCAAGACGCTCGAGGTCAATATCCCCCAGCGGAAGGAGATCGCGGACATCCTGCGGCAGATCCAGGCCCTGGCCTACGACTCCCGGCTCGACGTCCTTCGCTTCGCCCCGGGGACGGAGGTCAACAAGGAGTTCTACGCCGAGTGGCCCATCCCCATCCAGGTCTCCGGGAACTACCACAACCTGGGCCTCTTCTTCGACAGGCTGAGCAAGTTCGCCCGGGTCTTCACCATCGAGAACTTCACCATCAAGACGCTGACCCGCCAAACCGATCTGAACACCGTCTCCGCCAACTGGACGGCGAAGACCTATTTCTTCCCCGAGAACATGCCGGCCCCCGCCGGGCCGGCCAAAAAGCAACCCGCGAGGCCCAAACGATGAGAAAAGCCGCAGCCCTTCTCCTCTTCATCTCGGTCGCAGGGGTGGCCCTCCTCCTCGCCCGGCAGGAGACGACGACCCCGCTCCAGACCGGTCCCCCGCCGGCCCTGACCGTCCAGACGGGCTTCACCTACAGCCCCGATGCCCGCCGCGACCCGTTCAAGGACCTCATGTCGGGGCGCGAACTCCGGAAGGCCGATCTCGGCGAGAACCAACTGTTCATCGACGACCTCGTCCTCTCCGGGATCGTCAAGAGCAAGAACATCTACACCGCCCTGATCGGCACCGCCCAGGGCTTCCCCATGTTCGCCAAGGTCGGCGACAAGTTCGCCGACGGGTACATCCTGTCCATCACCGATACCCAGGTGGTCCTGCGGAAGACCCACGAGCGGGGGATCCCTCTCATAAGGCCGCGAGATGTCATCAAGGAAATCACGGAGGAGCTGTAACATGAACAAGAGAATCCTTCCGGCCGTACTCGCCGGGCTGTGCGTGCTCGGACTCTCCGCCCTGTACGCCCAGGCGCCGGCGCCCGCCGTTCACATCACCAAGATCCAGGTCCTGCCCGGCACGCTGTCGACCCGCCTGGTCCTGGAGACCGACGGGCTGCTCGCCGTCGAGAAGGCCTATTATCCGGCCGAATCGCCGCGGACCCTCGTCCTCGACATGGCCCGGGCCTCGACCTCCGCCGCGCCGGTCCTCCCCTCCTCCGGCGCCGGGCTCGTCCGTGACATCCAGCTCGAAAAGTCGGGGACCGACGCCCTGCGCCTCGTCGTCCGGCTGAGCGAGCGCGTCCCGGCCCGGATCCTCCGGGCGACGGGCCAGACCGTCATCGAGCTCAACGGCATCCAGAGAGGCCAGGCCGGCTACGTCATCGACGCCGCGACCCAGGCCCAGCTCGACCGCACGGCCAGGAGCGAGATCGTCCTCAGCAAGGTCGACATGGCCGCCGGCTCCGAGGCCGTCTCCGTCAAGGCCGCCCTGACCGGAGCCGCGGTCACCCAGGTCTTCGCCCTGGAGAATCCGCCGCGCCTCGTCGTCGACCTCTTCGACACCGTGCTCACCAGCAAGTCCGACGTCTGGCCGATCGACGATCCGCGGTCGACGGTCCAGCGGGTCCGCGTGGCCCAGTTCCAGGCCGGCGGGCCCCGGCCCATCACCCGCATGGTCTTCGACCTCAAGGAAGCCGGGCTCTACGCCCTGGACTCCCGCGCCGACGGCTTGGTCGTGTCCTTCTTCCCCGCCCACGCCTCTCCGGCCGCCCTCGTCCAGCCGGCCCCGGCCTCGACGCCCGCCCCCGTGCCCGCGCCATCCGCGCCCAAGGCCGAGCCCAAGGCCGCCCCGAAGGCCGAACCCAAGGAAGTCCCGGTCACGACCCTCTGCGCGCCGGCCCCGACGGCCGAGGCGTCCGCGACAGCCGCGCCGTCCGCGACAACCGGGTTGACCGGGTCGCCCAAGGTCGAGCCCAAGGCCGCCGAGCCCCGTCCCCAGGGAGAGGGCAAGACCGCCCCGGTCGTGAGCCAGGCGGCGAAATTCAAGCCCACCACGGTCGCCGACGCCGAAGAAAAGTACTCCGGCGACATCATCAGCCTCAAGATCAAGGATTCCGACCTCAAGGACGTCGTCCTCTACCTGGCCGAGTTCGCCGGCCTGAACGTCGTCTTCGATCCCGACGTCCGGGGCACGGTCACGGTCAACCTCCAGGACGTCCCCTGGGACCAGACCCTCGACATCATCCTCAGGCAGAACAAGATGGGCAAGACGATCGAAGGCAACATCCTGCGGATCGCCCCGATCTCCGTCCTGACCCGGGAGGATGAAGAACAGCGCAAGCTGCAGGACACCAAGGAACTCGCCGGGCCGGTCATCGTCAAGACGATCACCTTGTCCTATTCGAAGGCCAAGGACGTCGCCACCCTCCTCAAGTCCAAGATGTCCAACCGCGGCGAGATGATCGTCGACGAACGGACCAACACCCTGCTCCTGTCCGAGGTCCGCGACAAGCTCGACCTCATCGAAAAGCTCATCAGCATCGTCGACACGCCGACGCCCCAGGTCTCGATCGAGGCCCGCGTCGTCGAGGCGACGGCGACGTTCGTCCGCAACCTGGGCATCCAGTGGGGCTTCCGGGGGGTCGCCGACCAGTACTACGGCAACGCGACCAACCTCCAGTTCCCCAACAGCATCCTCGTCGACGGCGCCCAGATCCCCACCGGCACCGTCACCAAGGGCATCGGCGGCCCGCTCGGCGGCTATGCCGTGAACCTGCCGGCGCCGGCCTTCAACACGGTCCTCGGCTTTTCCTTCGCCAACGTCCTCGACACGTTCCGCGTCGACATCGCCATCTCCGCCCTGGAGACGGCCGGCGACGGCAAGATCATCTCCCGTCCGTCCGTGGTCACCCAGAACAACCAGCAGGCCGAGATCATCCAGGGCCGCCAGATCCCGGTCCAGACGGTGGCCAACTTCACCGTGACGACCCGGTACGTCAACGCCGCCCTCGAGCTGCGGGCGACACCGCAGATCACGGCCGAGGGGACGATCATCATGACGATCGACATCCAGAACAACGCGGCCGACTTCGCCAACCTCGTCAACGGCATCCCGCCGATCGTGATGCAGAGCGCCAAGACCACGGTCATGGTGCCCGACGGCGGGACGACGGTCATCGGCGGCATCTACCGGGCCGAGGATTCGGTCACCCGGGACCGCGTCCCCTTCCTCCATCAGATCCCGGTCATCGGCAACGCCTTCAGGAGTATGGCCCGGACCAAGCAGAGCCGGGAGCTGCTGATCTTCATCACGCCCCGGATCATCAAGTAACAGGAGAGAACGAGCCATGAACAAGATGACAGCGACTCTCAAAACCCTGGCGGTCGCGGCCGCCATCGTGGCGCTCGCGGGATGCAACACGATCTCGCAGGACACCGAGTCCAGCAGCATGATCGTCATCATGAGCATCACCGGCACGAACATGGACGGCGACACGGTGGCCTACCTCCAGTCCGATATCCTCGGCAGCGACGGCCTGGTCCGGGTGGACAACGCGACGGCCAACATCATCGTCCGGCTGATCAATCCCGATCCCATCAACGGGCCCTCGCAGTTCAACGACGTCGTCCTGACGAGCTACCGCGTGACCTATGAGCTGGCGACCGGCCCGGGCACCCCGGGCACGGACGTGCCGCTGCCGTTCGACGGCAACTTCTCCACGGTCCTCTGCCCGGTCGACGAAGACGTGTCCGTCCCCTTCGTGGTCGTCCTCGAAGCGGCCAAGCAGGCCGCCCCCCTGAACGCCCTCATCGGCACGGCCACGGTCCTCGAACGGAAGGCCAAGATCGAGATCTTCGGCCACGACCTGACCGATCATCCGGTCACGGCGACCGGCTATCTGACGATCTACTTCGCCGACTACCAGGATATCGTCCCCGCCAGGTAGGGCTCTCCCCCCAGCCGATCAGGGGCTCGTCCCGTCGGGACGGGCCCCTTTTTTTTCAGCTACTCGCGGAACGGGGCGTAGGAAAAGGCCACCGTGGCCTTCTGGCGGATCTTCGGCAGGGCGTCGTCGAGGGCCCGGTCGATCACGGCCCGCTCCGCGGCCTTGAGGATGAACTGGACCCGGGACACGTCCCGGACCCGGGACACGGGCGCGAAGGCGGGGCCGAGGACCTCGAGACCGGGGGCATGCTTCTGGAAAAGCGCCCGCAGCTCCCGCGACCGACCCCCGAGGGCGCGGACGTCCCGGCCCTGGAGCACGACCTCGGCCAGGCTCGCGAACGGCGGGTAATTCAGGACGCGGCGGAATTCGATCTCCTTGTCGTAGAAGGCGGCGTAGTCGCCCGCCGCGGCCGCGGCGATGGTGAAGTGGACCGGCGCCGCCGTCTGGATGACGGCCTCGGCGTCGGGGGCGTCGCGGACGAGGTCGAGCATGGCCGACACGGTTTCGTAGGTCCTCTGCCCGGCGCGATAATCGGAAAAGCCCAGAAGATACTCGGGCCTGAGGACGGCCACCAGCCCGGCCTTGGGCAGCCCCGGCTGATGGGCGAGGAGCTGCGTCCCGACGAGGAGAGGCGCCCGGCCCTTGGCGAAGTCGGCCAGGAGGCGCCGCCGGTCCTCCGGCTTGGAAGCCGTGTCGGCATCGAAGCGGGCCGTCCGGACCTTGGGAAAGAGACGGCCGAGCTCCTCCTCGACGGCCTGGGTCCCCGCCCCCCGGCGGACGGCCAGCTCGCCGCCGCAGCCGTCGCAGGCGCGGCGGGCGTCGACGCCGGTGTTGCAGTAATGGCAGAGCAGCCGGTTCTCGGCCTTGTGATAGACGAGGGCGATATCGCAGCGGGGGCACCGGGGCACGCGGCCGCAGCGCGGACAGACGATCTGGGCGGCGTAGCCCCGCCGGTTGAGAAAGAGGATGGCCGGCTCCCCCCTGTCCAGGACGGCCCGGAGCCTGCGTTCGAGCTCGCGGGAGACGATCGGGGCGTCGCCGGTGTGGTCGATGAGCGTCACGGCGGCCCGCCGCGGTTCCGTCCCCAGCCCGACGAGGAGGCCGCGCCCCTTCGATCCGGCCAAGGCCTCGACGGTCGGCCGGGACGAACCGAAGACGGCGATGGCCCCTTCGGACCGGGCCCGGAGCCAGGCGCCCCGGCGGGCATCGTAGGCGGGGCTCTCGGCCTGGAGGTGCGATTCCTCCTGCTCGTTCTCGACGGCGATCATGCGGAGCGGTCCCGTTTCGAGAAAGAGCGCGGACCGCGTCCCGGCGATGAGCGCCGCCCGGCCGCTCCGCAGGACGCGCCAGGCCTCCTCCCTTTGTTTCGGCGTCATCCGGCCGTGGAAGACGACGGCCTGGCGGCCATAGTCCGCCTTGAAGGCGGTGACCAGGGATTCCGAAGGGGCGACCTCGGGGTAGAGAAAAAGGACCCGGCCGCCGCCCGCCACGGTCCGCCGCACCAGGGTCTGGAACGCCGCCCTGCGCGGGCCGTCGGCGCCGAAAAGATACCAGACCCCGGACCGCCCGTCGGCGATGGCCTTCTCGACAGGCGCCAGGGCCCCGGCTTCGCGGAGCGCTTCGGGGAAGGCCAGGCCGAGCTGGACCGCCGCGTCGGCGCCGGCTGCGGATCCCGGCGGCGGAGGCGGGGAGCCGATCGTCCTCTCGACGGCGACGAACCCGGCCTTTTCCATCCGGGAGACGAGGCCCGAGACATCGCTCCCGCCGAGCGTCCTCCGGAGCGACAGGGGGCTCCGTCCCTTCGGCAACCCGGTTGTCGCGGATGCGCCGGCCAGGGCGGCGGCCAGCAGCCTGGCTTTCGGGCCCAGCCCCGTCTGGGCCAGGGCTTCGCGGCCGGCCGGCGTCAGGACGACCGCGACCTTGGCCTTGCCGGCGAGCGACGGAGGCAGGGCCGTCTGGAGGATCTCGCCCCACGACGAGCGGAATTCCGCACTGAGCCGGCCCGTGAATTCGAGGAAGCGCTCGTCCCGGAAAGGCCGGTCGTCGAGGACCTCGATGAGCTCCTTGAGCTTGACCCCCGCCGCCGCCGGCTCGGACGTGACCGCGACGATGAAGCCGCTCTGTCGGCGCGGGCCGAGAGGGGCGATGACCCGGGCCCCCGGACGGGCCGCGGCCCGGAACGCCTCCGGGACGGCGTAGAGAAAGGACTGTTCGAGCGGAAGGGGAAAGACGACCCGGGCGAGCACGGTCATTTTCTGCCGAGCAGGGCCATGACCTTCTGCATGTCCTCCCAGACCATGCGCTTGAGCTCCCGGTTCCCCTCGTTGCGGACGAGGTAGGACGGGTGGAACGTTGGCATGACCGGGATGCCCCGGTAATCCCCGAACTTCCCCCGCCGGACCGTCATGCCTTCGCGGCCGGGCGCGAAAGAGTCGGTCGGCGTCCGGCCCAGCGTGACGATGACCCGGGGCCGGATGAGCTCGATCTGGCGGATGAGATAGGGCCAGCAGGCATCGATCTCTTCCTGGTGGGGCACGCGGTTGTCCGGCGGCCGGCACTTGACCATGTTGGCGATGTAGACCTCGTCCTCGCGGAAGGTCATGGCCGCGATGATCTTGCGGAGGAGCTGCCCGGCCCGGCCGACGAACGGCCGGCCCTGGGCGTCCTCGTCGCGCCCGGGCCCCTCGCCGATGAACATGAGCTCGGCCGCGGGGTTGCCTTCGCCGGGGACGGCGTTGGTCCGGAACTTGTGGAGGACGCAGAGCGTGCAGGCGCGGACCTGCCGGTCGGTCTCCTCGAGGGCCGCCCGCTCCTCGGACGTCTGCGGAGACCGGGCCGCGAGCGACGGGAGCGCTGCGCCGGCGGCCGCGGGAGCCCCGGACCCGGCCTCGTCGCCGGCCCGGCGGATCACGAAGCCGGCCCCGGCCTCGACCAGAAAGTCGACGTGGGCCTGGAGGTCCTCGCGGATGTCAGCGGCGCTTCTTTTCAAGCTGGGCCTCGATGCGGTCGAAGATGATGCGGCTCGCCTCCCTCTTGCTGAGGAGCCCGGTCTCCTGGACCGGACCGGACGGGGCGAGGATGCGGACCGCGTTGGTCTCGGTCCCGAAGCCCTGTCCCCCGCCGACGGTGTTGGCGACCATGAGATCGGCGTTCTTGGCCGCCATCTTCCTGCGGGCGTGGGCCACGATGTCGTGGGTCTCGGCGGCGAAGCCGACGAGGAACTGGCCCGGCTTCTTCTTCCGGCCGAGCAGGGCCAGGATGTCCGTCGTCGGCTCGATCGGCAAAGCGGGCCCGAACGCGCGCTTGGCGGCCTTGCGGCCCTGGGGGTCCTTGAACCGGAAGTCCGAGACCGCGGCGGCCATGACGACGACGTCCGCCTTCGGGAACGCCTTCAGGCAGGCCTTCTCCATCTCGGCCGCCGTGACGACCATTTCCGTTCTCGCGCCGCACGGCGGGACCAGGGTCGTCGGGCCGGAGACGAGGATCGTCTTCGCCCCGCGCGCGACCGCCTCGCGGGCCAGCTCGTAGCCCATCTTCCCCGACGAGGGATTGGACAGGAACCGGACGGGGTCGAGGTGTTCGCGGGTCGGGCCGGCCGTGACGAGCACGGTCCTCCCCTTCAGGCTGGCGCTCCGGCCCAGGATCCGCAGGCCTTCCTTGACGACGGTCTCCGGCTCGGCCAGGCGGCCCCATCCGGTGTCGCCGCAGGCGAGATAGCCCTTCTCCGCCTCGACGAACTCGGCGCCCAGGGCCCTGAGGCGGGCCATGTTGGCCTGGGTCTTCGGATCGAGGTACATGGCCTCGTTCATGGCCGGGGCG
>Ga0209450_10000769_pt1 | contig 16165 bp, 10 predicted proteins | sample FrelakmetLWP11LW_FD_187149 | JGI IMG/M metagenome (GOLD analysis project Ga0209450, IMG submission 187149) | Freshwater lake sediment microbial communities from the University of Notre Dame, USA, for methane emissions studies - LWP11 LW (SPAdes)... | ecosystem: Environmental > Aquatic >...
GTTGCGTTCACGGGCGTGACTGCGGAGGTCGTGCCCGCCAAGGGCGGCGGGTGGCCGCCTGCGCTCATGTCCCCCGCGTCGGGCTTTGCCCGCCGCTCCTCCTTGACTTCGCTACGGCGGCCACCCGCCGCCCTTGGCCATCCACCGTCGCGGCTTGCCACCGGCGCAGGGCAACACGGCACCGGATCGAGACGCTGGGGTGCCCTGTGCAGCCGAAGTGAAGGAGGAGACGCCTGCCGAAGGCGGGCGCCGGGGGACATGAGCGGAACAGGGTACCCCGGCGTCTCGAGCGCGCGCCAACCGGGGCAGGCGTACCCGCCCGCGACAGTCCCGCAAGTGGCTCGGTCCCGCAATCGCCAGGCGCACCGCAACCGGCGGCTCAGCACTGCCGCAGGGCGTTCTCCAGGTCGGCGATCAGGTCCTCTTCGTGCTCGAGGCCGATCGACAGCCGCACCAGACCCTCGCTGACGCCGACCTGCTCGCGCACCTCGACCGGCACGCCCGAGTGGGTCGTCGACGCCGGGTGGCACACCAGCGACTCGGTGCCGCCGAGGCTGACCGCCGACTTGAACAGCGTCAGGGCGTTGATGAAGCGGAACGCCATTTTGCGGTCGCCGTCGAGCACCAGCGAGAACGTCGACCCCGCGCCTGAGCACTGCCGCCGGTAGACCTCCTGGTAGGCCGGGTCGGTGATCAGTTGCGGGTGCAGCACCTTCACCTTGCGCACCGGATTGTCCGCCAGCCAGTGCGCGACGCGGCTTGCCGTGGCTGCGGCGCGGCGCATGCGCAGGATCAGTGTCTCCATCGAACGGGCGATCATCCACGACGAATGCGGGTCGAGTTGCGAGCCGAAGGCGCCGCGCAGCAGCCGCACCTTCTGGATCAGGTCGGTGCGCCCGCTGAGGCCGCCGGCCACCAGGTCGCTGTGCCCGCCGACGTACTTGGTCAGCGAGTAGATAGCGAGGTCGATGCCGTCGCGGATCGGGTGCTGGAAGATCGGTCCGAGCAGGGTGTTGTCGCAGGCGGCGATCGGCCGGTAGCCGTGCCGCTGCGCAAAGGCGTCAAGGGCGGCGCGCACCGCGGCGAGGTCGATCAGCGCATTGGTCGGGTTGGCCGGCGTCTCGATGTAGAACAGACCGACGCGGCCGCGCGCCGCCGCCTCTTCGAGCGCGGCGTCCATCTGCGCGCGCGATAGCCCGTCGGTGAACGGACTGCCGCCGATGCCCCACTCCGGCAGGATCTTGCGGATCAGCGTCTCGGTGCCGCCGTACAGCGGCGTCGAGTAAACGATCTGATCGCCCGGGCGCAGGAAGGTGAGGAACACGGTACCGATCGCCGCCATGCCGCTGGAGGTGACGATCGCCCCTTCGGCGCCGTCGAGCAGCGCCAGCCGGTCCTCGACGATCTCCAGGTTCGGGTGGTTGAAGCGGCTGTACACCAGCCCGGCGCCAGTGTCCTGTGGTGCCGGCTTGCGGCCGGCAACGATGTCGAAGTATTCGGCGCCGTCCTCGGCGGTCCTGAAGGCGAAGGTGGAGGTCAGGAACACCGGCGGCTTGACCGCACCCTCGGAGAGGAACGGGTCGTAGCCGTAGGACATCATCTGCGTCTCGGGATGCAGTTCCCGGTTGCGGATCGCCTTCTTGTGATAACTGGAGTAGGTCATCGCTGGCTCCGGTCGCTGAACGCGGTTACGGGACAATCGTGGGCCAAGTGTGAGCGGGGTTCAAGCGGAGATGAACCTGAGCCATGCGAGAGGCATTCCTCGGCCCGGAACCGCGGTCAGCGCCGGTTGGCGCCTTCCGTCATCGCCGTCCACCCAGGCGATCAGGTTCCCGGCAGAGCGCCGAAGCCCCGACCTTGCCCTACGGTGTGATGAACGTCACCGAGTAGCGGAAGTTGCGACCGGCACCGCAGTTGGCAACGTTGGCGACCTCGATGTCCAGTCGTGTGTCGGCAGTTCCGCGGTCCCAGCCGCTGGCCGGTGATCGCACGGTGTCGATCGCCCAGACGATGGTGTTGTCGCCGTAGCCGTTGTCGCTGCTGCTTTCCACGCGCACGCTGACCGGCTGGCCTGTGTCACCACGCACTGCAATCGATACGGCCGAAAAGTCCGCGCCCCCGCATGACAGCGAAAAGCGGTCGGTTGGGTCTGTCAGCGCGCGCGGAATGAAGCCGCGCGGTGGCCAGGCGATCGCCGAAGCCGAGGCGGCCGATCCTGTCGTTCCGGATCCGATGACCCAGAGCGCATTGGCCTGCGGCATGTCGCCGGTGCCGACCTTCGCTAGTCGCGGGTAGAGAATCCACCGTCGGTGGCCGACCGCGACGTTGTTGGCACCGCGGTCGCGCATGTAGCCGTCGAGCAGACCAACGTTGCGTGCCGGCGCGTTCGAGTAGGCCAGCAACGACTTTCCTGCGGCCTCGGCCCCTGCGGCGCTGTAGCAAGGCCAGCTTGTCGGCGGGGCGTGGCTGAGGCTGTCGCTGGCATCCATCATCAGCGCTGCTTGCTGGGCCTTGGCCGACAGCGATGAATCGAGCGTCAAGTCGCCCGGCAGGCCGGCCATGGCGCGGAAGTAGTTCAGCCGCCTCAGCACGGCGCCCTTGAATGCATCGGTGGTGTCACCGGCGGCACACCCGGCGATCGATCCGGACCACGAGAACGGTGTGTTGTCGAAGTAGGTGTCGTTCCAGCGTGCCACCACTTCGGCGCGGTTGGCGGCATCGATGGGCGCTACGACGGTGCTTGCCGAGCCCTGGACAGGCGCAGACGGGACCGGCGCTGGAACCGGGGCGGGCGAGGGCGATGCCGTCGGTGCCGAGACGCTGTCGGAACCGCCACAGCCGGCCAAAACGCCCGCTGTGACCAGCGCGGTTAGCAGAAGTCGCATCATCATCACGATCGCCAGGAAGCCCGAGCAGTCTAGCCTGCGCTGCGCTGCCGCAGCATCGTCGCTTTTCATGAACGATCGGCGTCCGGCGACTTCGCGTTCAGCCTCGGCGCACTGAAGCCCGCATTCCAGCCCTCAACTGAATCGCCCCACTTGTTCACCAAGACTGCGGTGCCAGACCATGCCCGAGCTAACCGCGTCCAGCCAAGCCACCCGGCAAGAGCCACCCAAGGTGTCGGCTAGCATTGCGAGGGCAAGAGGGACGATGGCGAGTGTCTGGGCTCGGCGCGACCTGAAGACCAAACACCGTGGGGAAAGAATCAGATGACGCCGGCAGCGCGCGAGTTTGTCTTGACGGTCTCCTGCCCTGACGCAAAGGGCATTGTCTACGCCGTCTCGGGCGTGCTGTTCCAGGGCGGATGCAACATCATCGACTCGCAGCAGTTCGGCGATCCGGCATCGGGCTTGTTCTTCCTGCGCGTCCACTTCGACGCTCCCGAGCACCTGGCGACGGTGGACCGGTTGCAGATGCTCTTCGAGAGCACGCGCGCCAAGTTCGGAATGACGGCGCGCTTCTACGATCTCTCGACGCGTCCGCGACTGCTTCTGCTGGTCAGTCGGCACGGCCACTGCCTGAACGACCTGCTGTTCCGGTGGAAGAGCGGGCTACTGCCGGTGGACGTCGTCGGAGTCGCCTCGAATCACGATGCGCTGCAAGCTCTGTCGGAGAACTACGGGCTGGCCTTCCACCATCTGCCCCTCCTGGCGGGCGCACCGGACCACGAGCGCCGTGCGCAAGAGGAACGGATCTATGACATCGTGTCGACTCAGCGCGTCGACCTCGTGGTTCTGGCCCGCTACATGCAGATTCTTTCGCCGACGTTGTGCGAGCGGCTGCGCGGCCGGGCGATCAACATCCACCACAGCTTTCTGCCGAGCTTCAAGGGGTCGCAACCCTACCGGCAGGCGTTCGAGCGCGGGGTGAAGCTCATCGGCGCCACCGCGCACTACGTCAGCGAGAACCTCGACGACGGCCCCATCATCGAGCAGGAGGTCGAGCGCGTCGATCACACGCACAACCCTGATGAACTGGCGGCAGTCGGGCGCGACGTCGAATGCGTTGCCCTGGCCCGCGCCGTCCGCTGGCACTGTGAGCACCGGATCCTGCTCAACGGGGCAAAGACGGTCGTTTTCCGGTGAAGTCCACCGGCCGGATCGGGGGTGGTCGAAGCGGGATTTCGATCCCGGTGCGGACGACGAATCGCTTGACGAAAGACAGCCCCGCCGAAGCGGCCGCCGGCCGGCAGTGACCCGGAGCGGGTCAGCCGGGAATTGAATGCCGGGATCGCTACGGCAGACCGCGGACCTGCCGTACGAGTTGCGCGTTGCGTTCCGCCTTCTCCTGCGAAACCTCGGCGCTGCTTTGCCCCTCTTTCTGGGCGATCATCTCGTGAAGCTGATCGAGCCTTGCCCGGCGTTCCGAACGCGTCATCGAACCCTTGGCGATCCGGTCGGTCATGCTCTGGTCTTCGGTGATCACCTGCGCGAAAAGCTCCGGCTGCTTCGCGGCCGGCACGAGCAGCGCGCGAATGCCCTCGTAGGCACATGAGCGCCACTCGCGCTCGCGGGGCAACAGCTCTCGCTCTCCAACTCCGGTCGCCGTCCGCGGATCGACCCCGAAAGACTTCGAACAATCGCTCAGGTACGTCTGAAACCGCTGGTATGCGCGTTCCAGGGAGGTTTCTCCCCCTCCGGCAGACGACTGCGGACTCGCGCATCCCAACAGGGTCGATGCCAGCACGCTCGCAGCTATCAGCGCGAGCCTGGTCCTTGCCGCTGTCTTGCCGTGCGATGCCGAGTTCATGTGTTCTCCTTCCTTGCCGAACATCGGGGTAGTGTGCCCGAAAAGTGCCAGAAAGACGCGCGATGGATTCTACGTGGCGGTTGCCGGGCGGCTCGATGACACGAGGGCGTCGGGGATCGCCTTCTTGCAAAGATCTTGCCGCTCGATTGCGTCCTTTGTGCCATCTCTTGGCGCACCCGGGACGTGAAATGCAATCGGTGTCGCTCGACGATCCGCGGCTTCACCACGCGTGATCGCGCGCTGATCGCCGCCGCAGCAGAACGCTTCGTCGCCCCGGCCGCCGAGGACCGCCAGGCCGATCGTCGCAGGCGTCGGCAGCGGCCTATTGGTGCGCCTCGGGCCCGCACCGTTCGGGCCCGTCTCTGCGCACCCTGCGCAAGGTGCCGCGCAGGCTTCCCCGGCGTGCTCGGAATCGGCCGCGTGCCGCCCCAGCAGCGGCCCCGCAGCGCAGACACGGACCGTCGAAGGATGGCCGCGCCTGACGGAGTCGGACCGATGGCTTTGCAGCAGGCGAATGTCCGCATGTGACGTCTACTGCCTCATGGATGTGACACTCCGCTGTGACCCATGGCCTGCCCGATTCCCTCGTCCCAACAACACGCTATGCCTAGGCAGGTGGACCCCTCGGACCGCGGCGAGTTGTACCGGGTATGTGACATTCTGACCCGATCGCCCGCGCGGGCGATCGGCTGGCGTTCCTCAAATATCCAATGAAAGCAATAGCTTGCGACGTCAGTCAAAAATTTGGCCTGCTTCTTGCTTTTTGGAGGGTTGGATGGGCCCTCTATGCGCCGATCCGCGTCTCAACCCTTTCGGAGGATCTATATGAATCGCACTCAAATTGCGTTGGGCGTTGCCTTGGCGTTTGGTTTCTCGGCAACCGCACTCGCGAATCCGGTGAACAACGGCGACAGCGTCAAAGCCAAGGGCGAGGACGCCGCCGTCACCCAGACCCAGACGGCGACGGCGACGTCGACCCAGGACAGCAATTCGGGTCCTGCGGCCAACGAGTATTCGACGGCAACCCAAGGGTCGTACAACGACAACTCAACGGATACGAAGAACATCAACAAGTCCGCCACCCTGACCTCCACCAAGACCAAGACCATCGACAAGTCTGGTGACAACCGCGACAACAGCGGCGAAGCGAAGGCGAAGGACTACGGCAACGCGGCCGCCAACAACGGCTCGACCGCGACGTCGAACTTCAGCAACGCCTTCAACACCAGCAAGGCGATTGCCATGAGCAAGCTCGAGGGTTCGGTCAGCGGTATCAGCGTGCAAGGGATTGGCAACCAGGTCATTAACTCCGGCAGCGCCAACGGCGGCTGGGGCGGCATGGGTGGCAAAGGCTACGGCGGCTCCGCGAGCGGTGGCACCGGCCAGGGCGGCGCGGGTGCGGTCGGCGCGGTCGGCGGTCAAGGCGGCGCTGGCGCCGCGGCGGCGGCAGGCGGCGCGACCGGCGGCGGCGGCGGCAACGGCGGTAACGGGGGCGGCGGCGGCAGCGGCGGCAGCGCCACCAACGGTAGCGCGACTGCTGGTGCAGCCAGCAACGGCAGCGCCACCAACGGCAGCGCATCCGCCAGCGAGGCCCTCAACGGCAGCGCAACCGCCGGCAATGGCGGCGACGGTGGTAAGGCCAAGGATGCCTCAGGCGCCAACGGCGGCGGTGCGACGGCGACCACCGGCAGCACCAAGTCGTACGGTGGTGATGCGTCAGCCAAGAACTACCAGGCCACCGGCAGCAACATGGGCATGAGCAAAGGCTACACCGGCGACGCGACAGCGACCGGCAGCGCCACCGGCGACGGCGGCAAGGGCTACGGCGACGGCGGCAAGGCCTACGGCAAGACCGAGAGCGAGACGGTGGCGATGAACAAGAGCTACGGCGGTGACGCTGCGGCGAAGGCCATCAACCTCGGCGGCAGCGCGCTGTCGGCGCAGAAGAGCGCTTCCGGCGCAATCGCGGCGGGCCAGTCGAGCGGCGGCGCGGGCGCGGGCGGTGCCGGCGGCGCAGCAGCCGACTCTGCACTCGGCGCGCCGGTCACGGCGAACATGACCAACAGGAAGGACTCCGATGACAACACCGGAGGTACGGTCAACGCCGGCGTGACGGGCGGGGCTTCGACCGGCGGGGCTGGCGCGACCGGCACCGGTGGCGCAGCGAACACCGCGCCGGGCGCGACGAGCGGCGCGACTAGCGGCGCGGCGACCAACACCGGCGGCGCAGGGACGAGCCAGGAGACCGCAACGGGTGGCGCGGCGACCGGCACATCGACCTCGACCGGCGGCGCGGCCACCGGCACGCAGACCGGTGGCGCGGGAAGCGGCACCGGCGGTGCGGGAACTGGGACCAATACGTCGACCGCTTCGAGCGGCGCAGCAACCGGCGGTGCGGTCACCGGGACCTCGGGCGCCAACACCGGCACGTCGACCTCCACTGGCGGACAGTCGACGAGCACGGGCGGTGCGGCAACCGGCACCGGCGGCGCCGGCGGCTCTGTCGCACAGAACGGTGGCGCCGGTGGTGCGGGCGGTGCTGCGAGCAATGGCAGCGCCACGAGCGGTAGCGCCACCAATGGCAGCGCCACCAACGGCGGCTCGTCGACGCAGGCCAGTAACGGCAGCGCCACCGCCGGCAACGGTGCGACCGGCGCGGCCGGCGCGGCCGGCGGCAGCGGCGGTGCAGGCGGTGCTGGCGCGGCGGCCGGCGGCAACGGCGGTGCCGGCGCAGCCGGTGGCGCCGGTGGCGCGGGCGGCGCAGGCCAAGGCGGCGTGGCCAACGGCGGTACCGGCAACGGTGCGGTCGGCGGCGCGGGCGGCGCGGGTGGCACTGTCGTCGTCGACGCTGGGACGTTCAACATGTCCAACACGATGTCCGGCACGGCTCAGAACGCGGCCGGCATCATGGTCATCAGCCAGAACACCGGCATCGCCGCTCTGACGCAGCAAAGCGTCAACGTCCAGGCCAACCTGGGCGTCGGCAAGTAAGAAGGGAGAGGCACGCCGCCGAGCGCTTTTCGGCGGCGTGCCTAGGATCCTCAATCAGGAGGTGTCATGCAAAAGCGTGCGACCGAAGTTCTCACCGGCCTCGCCGCACTTGCGATTCTGGCGTTTGGTTCGACTGGCTTTGCGCAGGAGCCTGCAAAGGAACCGGCGCGTGCCCAGGAGAACTCGGCTGATTCACCGGCGCAACTCCCGCTTTCCGCAGTCAAGCCAAGCCTGCTTCTCGGCAAGCCGCTTGACGATGGTTCGCTTGCGGCGAACCGGGGTGGCGCACAGATCAGCGATATGAAACTCGAAGGTGTGGTCGCCGAAAACCAGGCGGTGAACATCGGAGCGACTGGAACCAACGTCATCAGCCAGGGGGCATTCACCAACGCCGCCGGCGTGCCGATGGTGGTGCAGAACAGCGGCAACAACGTGCTGATCCAGAACGCGACGATTGTCAACGTCGAGGTGAAGTGAGCAACAGACCATGCTGAAGGGTGCCGTAGCGGCATTTTCGGTACTGGTTTTTTGGGCCGGACCGGCGCAAGCCGGTTCGGTCGATTTGCCTTTTCAGGTCGGCGGCGCGTTTTCCGTGCCAGTCACCAGCATGAAGGAGGAGCGTTCGCGCAGCACGATCCGCCAGCAGTACGACTTCAGCTGCGGGTCCGCTGCCTTGTCGACCCTTCTCACCCATCACTACGGATACCGGGTCACCGAGGAGGCGGTCTTTCAGGAAATGTTCGCGCGGGGAGACCAGCAGAAGATCCGGCACGAAGGGTTCTCCCTGCTCGACATGAAGCGCTATCTGCAGGCGCATGGCTTCGACGCCAACGGCTTCGAATCGCCATTGGACAGTCTGCGAGACGCCGGAATACCGGGGATCGTCCTGATCAACGAGCGGGGCTACAACCACTTCGTCGTCATCAAGGGCATCCGCAACGGCCGGGTGCTGTTCGGTGACCCGGCGGGCGGAACGCGGGCGTTGCCGCGTTCCGATTTCGAGTCGTTGTGGGTCAACCAGATCTTGTTCGTGATCACCAACCGGCAAGACGTGGCCAGGTTCAATCTGGCCGCCGATTGGCGCGCGTCGCCGAGCTCGCCGATCGACGGCTCAGTCAATCCCCACGGCTTGACGGGCACGGCGTTCCCGAAGTTTGGGCCATCGGATTTCTGAGCGACGCGCGAAGTTGCGATGAATCCAGTTCAGACAAGAATCGCGTTGCTCGTTTCGCTGATCAGCCTCGGATGGTCTTCAGCCAGCGCGGCGAACGAAACGCAGATTCCGGGTCCGCTGGCGCCGCCGGAGCCGACAACGCCCTTCGGCGTGCCGAGCTGGCCAGAGAACTGGTCGTTCGATCTGCCAGAAACCACGAGGTCAGCCCATGGCGACGCCCGACTCGCAGCGCCTGAGGATGCGGCACGCCGGCATGCGGGCCGCTTCAAGACCGCGTCCGTTCCGCTTTCATTTCAAGATTACGCGTTCGAGGGTCAGCGCTACGTCTGCCTGGACGTCGAGACCGGATTGCTGGCTCGAGCCGCCACCGGATGTCGAGTTCCCGCCCTGTTGTCGGACGATGCGCTGGCAACCGCAGAAGCGTCGGCCTTTTTTGCGTCGCTGGAAAAGGGCCGCGGCATACGCAATCCATCGGCCGCTCGCACGCAACCGGCATCGGGCGAACGACGTGCCGACCTGCCGCTTCAGGGCCCGGGCGATGAACTGACTTCCACTGCGGAACCTACCGGCCCGATCGCGGCGCACCAGGACCGGCCTCGCAGCAGGAAGGTATCAGCCCGGACCGAGGAGACGTCGCCCGCGCCGACGATCGCGAACTCGACGATCCGGGCTGACCTGAGCGGGTTCCACGACGACTGCCCGTTCTCCGTGCCCGATGCGGCGGAACTGGCCGAGGCCACCAGCCGCGCGACGCTGGCTGACGCCGGGACGGCGAAATCCAGTCGCAAGCGTTCGGCCGCAGCGCCGAAGGCTCCAAAGATCGCGAAGGCGCTCGCGGCGAGCGCGGCGGAGCAAGTCGGCAAGGCGACGGCGGCGGAGCGGCCTGCTCGTACCGCGGCTGCGCACACGACGGCGGTCAAGCGCAAGGTCACGCGCACGCAGGCGGCACCGGATCAGTCTGGCTTGATCGCGGCCGAAGGTGACGCAAAGCGGGCGCAGCCAGGTGACGAGGGCGCCGCCGAGGCGGTCGCTCTGTCGGCAGCAACGCCGCCCGATAACCGGACGGTGTTGAGCGAAGCGGTCAGGTCGGCGACCCAAGCCCTTGCTGATCTGCGCTTCGTTCAGGAGGAAGATCCGTTCCTGCTGTCCGATTCGACGGCGCCGGCCCAGGCCGATGACCCGGCCGCGGTCGCCGCTGCGGACGCGGCGAAGAACAGCGACGCCGGTTCGGCAACGCCGGGCGAACTGTCGAAACCCCTTGCGGGGAGCCCTTCAGATGACGTGCGGCGGAAGGCAGCGGTTTCAGCCCGACCCGATCGCACGGCATCGGCTGACGGGCCGGCCGTCGAGCGCCATGGCGCCCGCGTCGGGGTGGCGCAGGACAAGCGGCAGCGCGCGTTTGCGGCCAAGCAGCAGGCGGCCAGCGCAGCGGCGGTTGCTTCGGCTGATGGCCAGGTCCTCCCGGCCCTGAGTGGCGCTTATCCGTTCTGGCTGCCGGGCGACGTCGCGTCGACAGCGACAAGTGCGCGCGGGGCCGGCGTCGGGTCGGGGCGGCAGACGCTTGACGAGGCTTCCGGCAAGGCGACGGCACGGCCCGCGTCGACGTCGCTGCCGGACGATCGGCTGGAGTCGCGGGAGAAAGCCACGCCTGAGGCGAAGCGAATCGCTGAACCGCGGCCGATTGGCGACGATTGGCCGTCCTCGTTGCCCGCAGACACGGAGCTGGCTGCAGCCGAGAAATCTGCCGCCGTTACGGACGTCGGTACGGCACGCGTCGATGTCGGGCGAAGGTCGGCTATCGGCGCCGTCCCAGTCGAGGTCTACGGCGCTCTTGCCGACCGCTACGCGGCGATGGCGGCGAAAGAGGCCGATCTTGCTGCGGCGGAAGCGAAGTCGACCGCCAAGTTGACGCAGGACGGAGTGGCGGAGCTGCAGCAGGGGCCGTCGGCGCTCGACAGTGCCCCGGCCGAGGTCTACGGCGTTCTTGCCGACCGGTACGCGGCGATGGCGGCGAAAGAGGCCGATCAGGCTGCAGCGGAAGTGAAGTCGACCGCCAAGTCGACGCAGGTCGGAGCGGAGCTGCAGCAGGGGCCGTCGGCGCTCGACACTGCCTCGGTCGAGGTCTATGGTGTGCTTGCCGCGGAGACTCCGGCGCCGCAGCCGGACGACCACATGTCGCCGCGGCGCGTCGAGGTCGACGCGTCGGCGCTTATCGGCCGCGCCACGGCCGACCTGCTCGCCGCCCTCGAACAGTGGACCGCCCAGATCGCGAAGGCAGAGGCTTCGACACAGGATCCGGCAGCCAAGCCGGCGCCGATCGACCGGCCTGCCGAAGGGTTGTTCGCCAAGGGTGGCGTCGCAATCGCCGAAGCGGCGCTCGACGGCGTCCGCGGCGGCTTCGACAACGGCAGTGGCCTGAGAATCGCTTTCGGGATCGAGCGCGCCGTGTACATCAACGGCAATCTGGTCACGACGACCAACTTCAACGTGACCGATCTCGGCAAGGTCTCCAGTGGTCAGACGGTGCCGACCGCCGGCGAGAAGCCCAATGTCGGCCTCCTGCTGATCCAAAATGGGCCGGGCAACATCGTCCAGCCGAGCGTTGCGCAAGCGGCTGCCGGGACCGTGATCCAGAACACGCTCAACAACCAGAGCATCAACAGCGTGACGCTCGTGAACGCCACCGTGAACAGCCTGCAGATGTTCAAGGGGATGGCTCTGCAGTCGATGCTGCGCAGCGTCGTCACCAGCACTGTGCCGCGCTAGTTTCCCTGCGGGAGTGCCCAGGCCGCGCGGCGAGCCAGCCGCGCGCCCGCATTTCCGTTACAGGGTGAACGGCATCCTGAACGTCAGCGTGACATCGGGCGTGTCGGTGGTCAGGCCTGCGCCGAGCGAAATATTCAGAGTCCGCTGGCTGTCAAGGCGGTAGGAGTAGCCCAGCAGCAGCGTGCCCAGCTGAAAGCGAACCGCGTCGGGCGCCGTGCGACCGTTGATCTCGGTCTTGTCGACCGAGCTGTGGTCGTAGCCGATGCTGAAGGAGGCCCTCTCGCTCATTGCCAAGCCCATGCCGAAATTGAAGCCCCAGATGCCTCCGGGCGCGACGCTGCCGATTTCCTCAGGCCCCTGGTCGGTATTGCGGACCACGTTGTTGCGCTTGAAGCTGTGGATGTAGCTGACCGAACCGAAGAAGACGGCCGGGTCGGACGGATACAGCACTGTCAACGCCGGCTGAAGCGAGTAAAAGCCGGAGCCCGTTGCCAGCTCGGTCTGCACGAAATCGCTCCGGAATCCCACAAGGCTCTTCGCCGTCGTCACCTCGAACGGGTCTTTGCCGGTCCGCGACTTCAAGCGCAGGCTGCCGACGAAGTAGGGGCTGGTGGCGCCGCCGTCGTTGAACTGGTAGCGGGCAGTCGCCTCGACATCGCCCACGCCGTTTCCGTCGGCATCGAAAATGACCGAGTTGAACGAAGCCCCCTCCAGGAATTCGCGCCCGACAGCCGTGTCGGAACGGTAGACGTAGGGCACCTTGCCCTCGACCTCGAAGCGGTTGGTCACGCCGTAGCGGCCGGTCAGCGTGCCGATGAACGTGTTTCGCTTGGTCTCGCGAACGTCGATCAGGCCGATCACGATCGCCGGAATAACGGTGTAACCGATCAGGGCAACGCGATTGCTCGACGAATAGGCGTATTGAAGCGAAGGCTCGAGACTGAACTTTCCCCTGGGTGTCAGGACGCCCGGCTGCTCGAAGATTGGCGCAACCTTCGGTGCGGCGTCCGCCTTCTCCGGCGCCTGACCGACCGGTGCCGGGGCGGACGACTGCGCCTGAGCGACCTGCGAGGCTCCTGCCGGCGCCGTCTCGCCGGCGCCGCGCTGCGCCGCCAAGTCCCGCTCAGCGACGGCGCGGCGCAAAGCCGAGAGGCTCGCCTCCTGTTCCGCCAGACTCCGTTTAAGTTCTTCCAGGCGCCGCGTCTGCTCCGCCAGTTGCTGCTTCAGCGCCTCGTCGGCAGGGTCTGCCGCTTCAGCACCGGCAAGCGGCATCAGCATGACCAGCGCGGTCGCACCCATCCTGCCAAACCTCGGCCTCGACTTTCTGTGCATGGCGAACTCTCCGCAGACCCGGTTTCCCGATTCCAGAAAAATATACGCACTTCCTTCCGCCGGGCAAATCAATCAAATGACGCATTGCGCCTTTGTCCGCAGCGATGTTGCGTGATGACCAACCTTGCAAGCGAAGCGCGGCAGTTCGGGCGGCCGATTGCCCGCTTCAATCGGCAGGCGCGGGCTGCTGGCAGCCGCGGCTCGGCGGTTTGAGGCGCAAGAGCCGCAAGCAACCGGCGCGTTCGACGTTCGGCGGGGCTAGTGGCTATGGTTATCGTCATGGCGGCGATCTTCGCGAGCGGAGACGCCGTCGCGTTCGGTCATGCCGTGTTTCGCCATCAATCGATAAAGCGTCATTCGCGACACCCCGAGGTGCTTCGCTGCCAACGAAACGTTCTTGCCGGCGTTCTTCAGGCTCAGCGCGATGGCCTTCTGCTCGGCGCGGGTGCGTGCTTCCTCCAGCGCCTCGAACGGCAGCGCTGCCGCGCCCTTGTCCAGACCCAGATCTGCCGGGGTGATCAGCCGCCCGTGCGCCATCACCATCGCGCGCCGGACGCGATTGATGAGTTCACGCACATTGCCGGGCCAGGTGTGCGCACGCATTGCGCCGAGTGCGCGCTCGCTGAACCCCTTTAGCCTTGGGCTCTTCTCGGCCGCGAACTTCTCGAAGAAATGCTCGGCAAGCGTCTCGATGTCCTCGCCGCGTTCGCGAAGCGGCGGCACACGAAGCGACAGCACGTTCAGCCGATAGAACAGATCCTCGCGGAATGCGCCGTTCGCCACCGCACGATCGAGATCGACGTTGGTGGCGGCGATGACTCGCACGTCGACGCGAATCGTACGAACCGAACCGACGCGGCTGATCGTTCCTTCCTGCAGGAAGCGCAGCAGATTGATCTGCAATTCGCGCGGCAGATCGCCGATCTCGTCGAGAAACAGCGTGCCGCCGCCGGCGGCTTCGATCAGTCCGTGCTTCTCCCGATCGGCGCCCGTGAAGGCGCCCTTCTCATGGCCGAACAACGCTGACTGGATCAGGGTGGCGGGGATTGCTGCGCAATTGACCGGGACGAACGGCAACGCCGCGCGTGGCGACAGGCGATGGATCAGTTGCGCGGCCAGTTCCTTGCCGCTGCCGCTTTCTCCGACGAGGAGAACGGGTGCGTCGACCTTGGCGACCCGCCTGATCTGCGAGGCGAGTTCTTGCGTCGCTGCGCTCTTTCCGCCGACAAGCTCGCTGTAGCGCGCCGGCTCCTGCAACGGAATCGAGCGCACCAGCGCGGCATGGCCCTGCGCATGACCCAGCGTCAAGGACAGGCGCTGCGCATCGATCGGCAGCGTGTGGTGATCGAACAAATGGTTGACGATCAATTCGCGGCAAGCCGGCGTTGCGATCGACGCCGCGTCGAACGCACCCACCCATACCATGGACCCATGCTGCCGCAGCCAACCGTCGATCCTGGAGCATTCACCCTCGTCCAGGCCCGTGGCGACGATCAGTCCGACAAGGACCGGACGCTGCTGCAGCGACAATTCCGCGGCAATGAAGTCGGTTACGACGTCGACTTCCCAGCCGAGTGCACCAAGTTGCCGCGACCAGGCGGGAGAGGCGGAAACATCAATACACATGACTCGCCGGTTCGGCATGCAGGCTCCAAGCTATTCTGAATCGGTCGGCGAGACGTATTCGTACATACCGAAATCCATCCTCCTGAGGTTCCGCAGACGTGCAGCACTTGACGGCGCACGCCGACGCCGAATGCTGCGGCGGCTCGGCAAGGTCATCTCGCAAGTTCGGATGGATAGAAGCAATTTCCGTGCCGTGACTTCCTAAGTCACTGTTTTTGCTTTTGTCTCACTGTTGTGACAGTCGCTGAGCAGCGGCGGGTGTAAAGAACCTCGACACGTGTCACGTGTCGATCGGCAATGGAGCCTTTGCTGTTCCGAGCACAACTGGGATCGGCAAGACCGAGACCGCTGAATCGCCAACGCTTTCGGGCGATATCCTCGCAGGCGACACCGCAATAGGACCAGACAGGCGACGCGGCGCGACGCACTGGCGACGGTCGCAAGCGACCGATCCGGGTAGCCTGCTGCAGGCCGCGCCAAGCGGCTCGCTCCAGGGAAATCCAGCAGAGTCGTTCGAGCGCCGAAACGGCTCACATCTTCGGTGACTGCTCGGGCGAACTCTTGCCTCGCCTTGCCGGACCCCAACCGCGAAGGGGGAGATCATGCGCACACGAAGTCGCGTTGTTTCTTCGACTCGAGCACCTCGCGGAGGCTGCAACCACCATGCTTGCCTGCATGCACGGCCCGGCCCGGCCTGACCCGGCCTGGCGGGGCGATGGCGCGGCGCTGCGGCGCAGCCTCGCCTCGCGGTTCGCGTCAGCGCCGAAGCGGCACTGATGCCAAGCGGGGCCAGGGTTGGAGTGGCGCTCCAGCATCCGCGCCGCCGCGCCGCATCGCAGGTCGATCGACCCCTCGATCAAGTTCGTCGTGTCCGACGGGCCTCAAGCCGAACGGACTGCTCCGCGCAGGCGCGTTCCGTCCGCCGCGAACGACGGCGTGACGAGCCGTCCCCGCGCCTGCTCGTAGCTCGGCCAGCGGCGCAGTTCCTCCGGCGTGAGTTCCCGGCGCAGCGTGCCCAGCAGCAGGTCGCCCAGCGGCAGCAGGAAGTTGGTGTTGGCGCCGGTGTCGACGTGATGGATGTAGTGGTGGTGGTCGAGCCACTTGAAGAAACGCAGGCGCTCGATGGGGCTCAGACCCGGATAGTGCATGGCGTCGTGCGCGTGAATGAACAGGAACAGCACCGCGACGGAGGTCACCGTCACCGACCAGGCGAAAGCGGTGTTGCCGCTCCACAGCCAAGCCGGCGCCACGACGAGGGCGACTGCGAAGACGGCGTAGAAGGCGAGATGCGAGGCGATGGTCGCGGCCCATACAAGGCGGTTGGTTGCCACTCGGTCCAGTCGTCCGGTCCACAGCGGAACGTACTGTACCGGCCCGGCCTGGATGTATTGGTCCGGCGGAAAGTTGATCCAGTGGTGCGCGCGGTGATGGTGCTCGTAGGCCAGCCGCAGGAGAGGCAGGCGCGACGGTCGATGCATGATCCAGCGATGAACCACCCACTCGATGATCGAGGCGGCGAGCAGCGTG
>Ga0209450_10000770_pt1 | contig 16162 bp, 16 predicted proteins | sample FrelakmetLWP11LW_FD_187149 | JGI IMG/M metagenome (GOLD analysis project Ga0209450, IMG submission 187149) | Freshwater lake sediment microbial communities from the University of Notre Dame, USA, for methane emissions studies - LWP11 LW (SPAdes)... | ecosystem: Environmental > Aquatic >...
TCACCCCTAAAGGGGTGAATTATTTTGAATACGATTTAATCTACAGACATCAGACTCCTACGGAGTCTTTACGCGACTGCCTGTTCTTTCGACCTGACTGCAAATCTTCCGCCGATAGTTAACTCCCCTTCCTTCAGAGACCTTGTTGTTATTGTTTGACATTTAATAATTTAGTTATTATCTTTGCATACAATAGTATTCATATGTATATAATAGTAATCAATAAAATATGCTGATAAATAATGTTCTTGATGCTGTGTTCTCTGCGCGGTCAAATATTGTTATTCTGAGGGCAATGATAAACCGTAATGCCGGTATTACCGGCAGAGAGGTCTCACGGATTTCGGGTCTAAGTCCGAGGGCATGCATGAATACACTGACGTCTTTGGAAAATACCGGCATCATAAAAAGGCTCAGGGGAGGCAGGGATCATTTGTTTGCTATTAACAGGGACCATTATTTGGTCTCGGAAGCAATTATTCCTTTGCTTAACGCCGAAAAAAATTTACCTGATGCAATCAGTAAAGACATTAAGTCCAAGTTAAAAAGCAGGTGTAATAGTATCTATATCTTCGGCAGTGTCGCCAGAAAGGATGAATCTCCGGAAAGCGACTTTGATATTTGTATCGTTATGAATAGTTCTGAACAGCGGAAGATTCTTGAAGAAAAAATAGCTGAGTTGAGAAGCTTGTCATTCCTGAAATACGGCATAACACTGTCGCCTTTATATATTACGCTTAAAGAATTCGTAAAAAAATATAACTCAGATAAACCTCCCGTGAAAAATATTGTGAAAGAGGGGATTTTGATTTACGGAAGCAAAGTAAATAGAAAATGGTAAGAAAACTGAAAACCGTAGCGGTTGATAAACATAAAGCCAAAGACTTTATAACCGTTGCAAAGAATTTCTTTAATGGCGCCCAAGTTGCCGCAGAATATGAATACTGGAATGCCGCAGGTGTACTCATTGTTCACTCGGCAATAGCGTACAGCGATGCCGTTACTGTTAAATATGGCAAAACTAAAAGTAAAAGTGATGACCATCAGGATGTTATTAACCTAATTGATTCTTTGGTTGCCGGCAGTGAAGAGAAGAATAAAGCATTGATACAGCTTTCTAAAATTATATCACATAAGAATCTGGTTTCTTACAGCGGCAATATTTATACACGGAAGGACATACAGATTTTATGGAAGTATCTGGAAAGGTTTGTAAGCTGGGCTGAGAATATACTTAAGAATTAACTTTCTGTTTCCTTATAACCCCTCAGCCTCTGAAACCGTGGGCTGAATTGAAAAACATTAATTGACTATTCGGCACACAGACATAACTGATAAAGTTGATTTTTGTTGCTTGAATCAGATGCTAAATAATTTATACACCATCAGGATATTAATTACTCTGTAGGAGTAAAACGTCTGTAGAAATGAATTAGCAACATATTCCACTCCTTTATGAGTGGAATAAAAATGACAGGCAACGTATCACTCCTAAAGGAGTGATTATTTTTAAATACGCATTTATCTACAGACATCAGACCCCTACGGGGTCTTTCGCGGCTGCCTTGCCTGACTAAAAATGGCAGTTCTTCTGGCATGTCAGCATTCTTCCGTCAGGATATAACTACTGCTGATGCAGTCGGGCATGTCTTTCACTAAATATATTTATAGGATAGTATTAATTATTTAAAACATTATTCTGACAAACGGATTAAAAGATAAAAGCACAAAACTGCTGCCAATGCCTATTCCGGCATGTAACTGTGATTCCATACCAATGTTGATTATTCTGTTTATTTTATAATCCAAGCCTAATGAAGGTGCAATTGCAAATCCTGACGGGCCTTCGCCTAATGAAAATGCAAGACAACCTTGTATACCGGCAAAACCTCTGAGTTCACTTTTATTGAAATAAAATTTCGGGCCTGCTGAAATCCATATAACATCTTTATGGCCGCCGCCGGAAGTACTGAAAATTGGATTCAAAGAGACGGTCACTCCGATTTCTCTACTTGTTTCAAATTCAAGCTCAAGCGCAAAACCAATCATATAAACATCCGGTATGTCATCTATCAGCGCAAAAGAATTTGTCTGCTTAATGTTAAGCGAATTAAAAAATTCATCATCGTTTTTTGGGGATGATACATTAATGGTTGAGTCATGATTTTCATTACCGCCTGATAATTCAGAAGTTGTTCCCGTGATTTGAGAAAAAGAGTAAGGAGAAAAGAGCACGCCGATGATTAATGCAAAAAGTAATTCTCTCATTAAATTCAGAATTGATAAAAAATAATGAAATATTGTTAAAAAAGAACTTCGAATATTAGGGTTGTTGTTTTTGACTGTCAGACAGGGCTACGAACAATAGTTCTTTGGACCTTACAGAAAGAGTTCTTCCGTCAGGAGCTAACTCCTGCCTGTCACTTAAAATTGCTTACCAGGTGACTGTCAGGTCTTTGGACCTGACAGTAAATCTTCCGTCGGGAGCAAACTCCTAACAGTCACTTAATATCGCTAACCGGGTGACTGTCAGGTCTTTGGACCTGACAGCAAACCTTTCTGTGTATCAAAAGGCATTACAACTTTAATAACTGAATGGTCACCGAAAATATAATTTTTATAACTAGAATACTTCCATTCTTCGGGCGAATTAACAAGGCCTGCTCTAACCGGATTATAGTGAATATAATTTAGTTTCTTGTAAAATATCTTATCTGTATAAATAACAACATCGTCAAACCTGTCCATCCATAATTTAAATATCTGACTTTTCTTTCCAACTGCGTTTAGAAAAAGTTTTTCTCTTAAATCAGTTCTTCCATCAGCTTCTAATTGTTTTCTGATTTTTGTTGATGTGAATTTTTTAAAGTCTCTCATAAAAGCAGATATAGCATCTGTATTAACTGTTTCTATTATTAAGTGAATGTGATTTGGCATAAGCACAAAACCGAAAAGTTTTGCTTCATACTTTGAAAAAAGAAATATCAGAGAGTCAACTAATATATTAAAGTATTGATCAGAATGGAAAATTCTTTCGAAATTTACAACTGTTGTGGTCACGAAAAACATCAGATTCTTTTCCGAAAACTTACTTCTTCCTCTGCGAGACATATCTAAATTAATTCTTACCGTCAGGAGCTAACTCCTGACGGTCACCTATAAAAATAATCAGATAATCATTGAATGGTAAGTTAAATTCTGCTGGATAACAGATCCTGCTCTTCTGAAACAACTTCAGTTAATTCCGTCGGGAGCTAACTCCCGACGGTCACTTCAATGATGACTGTCAGGTCTTTGGACCAAGCAACAAAACTTCCGTCGGGAGCTAACTCCTGAATGTCACTTAAAATTGCTTACCAAGTGACTGTCAGGTCTTTGGACCTGACAGCAAATCTTCCGTCAGGAGCAAACTCCTGACGGTCGCTAAATTCTTAATTTTTGATTTTTTATATCAGTTTTGGGGAATAAGAAGCCCGTCAAAAAAATATTCTGACGGGCTTAATAACTAAATTCAGACTTTTTCTAAGCTTATACTTTTTTCAGTATTTCGACTGCTTTTTCAGGCGTGAGTTTTGTGTAGATTCTGTCGTTGACCATCATCGCGGGACCCTGGTCGCACATGCCGAGGCAGTTTGTGTGCTCGAGGGTTATATTCTTGTCCTTTGTCGTTTCGCCGATGTCGATTTTCAGTTCGCGCATTACGGCTTTTTCCACTTCTTCCCTGCCTGCCATATCGCATACAATTGTCCTGCATAGCCTGACAATGTTCCTGCCCTGCGGCTCTGAATGCAGGAATGAATAGAATGATATCACGCTGAAAACTTCAACGGGATGTATGTCGAGCAGGCGCGCTATTTCCTGCTGTGCGAATTCTGAAACATAACGGTATTTTTTCTGTACTGTCTGTAAAATCGGCATCAGCGCCGAACGGTCTCTGCCGTGCAGTTCTACAAGAGTTTCAAGTTCTTCTGTAATTGAGTTTTTTTCGTATACTAACATAAGCCCCTACTTTTTGTTTAATAGTTTTTCGACTTTTTGAATTAAAGCGTCGGGTGATATCGGTTTTTCAACAAAATCGTCAACCGGAACCATTTCGCTTGCTCCAAAGTCCAATCCGACGGTCTTTGATATTGACGTGTACATCAGTATCGGAGTTGTTATTTTTTCTCTGCGAAGTTTCTGCGCAAGGAAAAAACCGTCGTCAGGTTCGTCCATCATTACGTCGAGAATTATAAGGTCGGGTTTTTGAGTTTTAATAATATTGTATCCGTCTTTCGGATTGCTCGCTAAGATAACCTGATATCCTTTTGAAGTCAGCACAATTTCACTGGCTTCGCGAATATCAGCATCATCATCGATGACTGCTATTAGTGCCATTTATTCCTCCGGGAAATTAATTTTTGATAAACATAAAAATTAACGGACTTATTTACTATTCAAAAATTTTTCACCATAAATAAGATTGCTTTTTTCATTGAATGAGGCGTTTATAAAGAGTAAATTTGTACAGAAAGAAAGTTATGAATTTCCTGAAAACAATAAGCAAATCAAAGCGAAAAAAACAAAAGTATTCCCTAATATTAATACAAAAACTATGCCTAAAACTGTATTATTAATCCTTATCGGTAAAAGAAAAGACTCTGCGGTCGAAGTCCAGAAACTGCTTACAGCCTGGGGCTGTCTGATAAAAACGAGACTTGGTATCCACGACGGAATCCTCGAAAACTGCTCGGATGAAGGGCTTTTAATCCTTGAACTCTACGGTTCAAAAGAACAAAAAGAAGAACTCGCAAGGAAAATGGAACTTATACAGGGCGTTTCATCGAAGTTGGTTGATCTGGAAATAATACCGTAATTCGTGAATTCGTGAATTGGTGAATTTGTGAATTGGTGAATTTGTGAATTGGTGAATTCGGGAATTGGTGAATTCGGGAATTGGTGAATTCGGGAATTGGTGAATTGGTGAATTCGGTAACTGGTAATTGGTAACTGGTAATTGGTAATTGATAATTGGTAATTGATAATTGGTAATTGATAATTGGTAATTGATAATTGGTAATTGATAATTGGTAATTGATAATTGGTAATTGATAATTGGTAATTGGTAATTGATAATTGGTAATTGATAATTGGTAATTGATAATTGATAATTGGTAATTTGCAATTGGTAACTGATAATTGGTAATTTTTCCCCGTTAACAAAACAAATCTTCATATTAAAACATAGTATATATGCATCAACAAATTTTTAAAAAATATCCACCGAAAGACAAGAGCAGTCTTATTGCCCTCTTGCAATCGGTTCAGGAAATATACGGATATCTTCCGGAAGGAGCTCTGCAGGAGGTGGCGGAATTTGTCGGACTTCCTCTAAGCCGTGTTTACGGAGTTGCAACTTTTTATAATCAGTTCAGGCTTACACCTCTCGGAGAGAATGTAATACGAGTATGCAGGGGAACCGCCTGCCACGTCTGCAATTCCGCAAATATTTTATTTACGCTTGAAACAAGCCTTAATATAAAAGCCGGACAGACATCAAGGGACAAAAAGTTTACCCTTGAAACCGTAGCGTGCATCGGAGCATGCAGTATTGCTCCCGTAATAACCGTTAACGATGAATATTACGGCAAAGTTACAGTAAAGGAAATTTCTTCTATTCTGAAAAAATTCAATGTTACAAAAACGGATAAACAGAAAGCAGGTGCCGTATGAATACATTTATTGAATTATGCTGCAAGGAATGCTGGCACAGTCCTGAAAAACCATGCGACCATTTTATAAGATGCTGTACCGAAGGTCCTTTGTGCCATCACAGCGAAGAATGTTCGTCTAATATAAAGAAATTGAACCGGCAACTGCGATATGAAGAACATAATAAACCTTTAATAATAATAGGCAAAGGTACATGCGGGCTTGCCGCAGGAGCACAGAAAGTTGAAGACGCCATCAGGGCAGAACTCAGCAAACTTAACATCAAAGCGCAGATTGAAACGACAGGATGCGTTGGTTACTGCGCTCTGGAACCTATTGTTGACATCAAAATGCCCAATGGAGACAGGGTGTCTTATTCACAGGTTAATCCGAAAATGGTGCCAAAGTTAGTGAAGAAAGTTCTTATCGATAAAGACATTCTGACTGAAAACCTTCTTGGAACATACGGAAAGACGAATGGGAAAGCTGTAAATATAAACGAAATTCCGTTTTTTAAAAATCAGGTGAAGATTGTGCTCGAAAACTGCGGAGTCGTCAATCCTACATCAATAGATGCATACATATCAAACGGCGGTTTCAAGGCGCTCGATAAGGTATTGAGTTTAATGAAACCCGGGGAAGTCGTGAAAGACATCCTTGCAAGCGGGCTCAGGGGCAGAGGCGGAGGCGGATTCCCGACTGGAAAGAAATGGGAGTTTGCACTCAAACAGAAATCCGAGCAGAAATATATAATCTGCAACGCGGACGAGGGCGACCCCGGTGCGTTTATGGACAGGTCAGTTCTTGAAAGCGACCCTTTCAAAGTCGTCGAAGGAATGCTAATAGGAGGTTATGCAATAGGAGCGTCGCTCGGCTATATTTACTGCAGGGCTGAATACCCTCTTGCAATCGAAAGGCTCGAGAATACAATATCATTATGCAAAAAATACGGGCTGCTCGGAGAGAATATTCTCGGAAGCGGATTCACTTTCAACCTGAAAGTTAAAAAAGGTGCGGGCGCATTCGTATGCGGAGAAGAAACTGCATTGATAGCATCAATCGAAGGCAAGCGCGGCATGCCAAAACCGCGTCCTCCTTACCCCGCAGTATCAGGATTGTGGAACAAACCTACGGTAATCAATAACGTCGAGACTTTTGCAAACATTTCGCAGATATTCCGCAAAGGCGCCGAATGGTTTGCTTCAATCGGAACTGATTCCAGCAAAGGCACGAAAGTGTTTGCGCTCAGCGGCAAAATCAAAAATACGGGGCTCGTCGAAATTCCCATGGGCATAACTTTAAGGGAAGTTGTATTTGATATAGGCGGAGGTATTCCCGATAACAAGAAATTCAAAGCAGTGCAAATCGGCGGTCCGTCCGGCGGATGCCTGCCCGAAAGCGTAATTGATACTATCGTGGACTACGAATCACTCAAGACAGTAGGAGCTATGATGGGTTCGGGCGGATTTGTTGTCATGGACGAAACGACATGCATAGTTGACGTAGCAAAATTCTTCCTCACGTTCATTCAGAATGAATCCTGCGGAAAATGCGTTCCGTGCAGGGAAGGAACAAAGAGAATGCTCGAAATAATCGAGAAGATTCCGACAAGTTACAAAGAAACGAAGAACAAACTTGACCAGCTTCAGAGATTTAAAGGAATAATCCATATGCAACGTCTTGCAGATGTTATCAAAGACACTTCTCTGTGCGGACTCGGACAGTCGGCGCCGAATCCTGTTCTCTCGGGACTAAGGTATTTCAGGGAAGAATATGAAGAGCATCTGTACGACAGAAAGTGCTCGGCAGGAGTCTGCAAGGAACTGCTGACATTTACTATCAATAATGAGAACTGCGAAGGTTGCGGGCTGTGCGCAAGAAAATGCCCCGTCGAGGCAATCCTCGGAGAAAAAGGCAAGGCGCATTACATTATTGAGGACAAGTGCATTAAGTGCGGCATGTGCGTTGATAACTGCAAGTTTGAAGCAGTGCTCGTTTCATAACATGAACTGAAAATAAAATCATTAAGAATATTAAAATGGCAGAATTAACAATTAATAATATTAAGGTAAAAGCAGAAGAAGGAATGACGATTCTTGACGCGGCAAAATCCGCTGGGATTTCCGTTCCGACTTTATGCCACATGAAAAACCTGTTTCCGACAGGAGCATGCAGGATATGTTCGGTTGAAGTAGAAGGACAGCGCGGACTGATTCCGAGCTGTGCATATCCCGTGTATGACGGAATGGTCGTTGATACAAACTCACCCAGGGTCAGACGGGCAAGAAAAACAATAGTTGAACTTCTCGTTGAAAATCATCCGCAGGACTGCCTTATCTGCGTGAGGAACAATAACTGCGAACTGCAGAACCTTTCCGCGCAGTACGGAATCCGCGAGCACAGGTTTGCGGGAGAATCCAAAAGCCATGCAATAGATATTTCAAGCCCGTCAATGGAGCGCGACCCCGCCAAATGCATACTCTGCGGAAGATGCGTGAGAGTTTGCAACGAAGTACAGCAGGTCGGCGCGATTGATTTTACAAAAAGAGGGTTTCAGAGCATAGTTACAACCCCGTATAACAAGGGGCTAAACATCAGCGACTGTATTCTGTGCGGACAGTGCATACTTGTATGCCCGACAGCCGCCCTGAGGGAAAAAAGCCAGATGAAAGAAGTCGTTAACGCTCTCGGCACAAAGAACAAATTCTGTGTCGTTCAGATTGCTCCTGCCGTAAGGGCTTCAATCGGGGAAGAGTATAATATGCCTCTCGGAAGCGATGTTACGGGACAACTCGTAACAGGACTGAAGCGCCTCGGGTTTAAAAAAGTGTTCGATACGAATTTTGCGGCTGACCTTACAATAATGGAAGAGACTACTGAACTGGTTAACAGATTCAAAAACAATAAACCGCTCCCGATGTTTACAAGCTGCTGCCCGGGATGGGTCAAGTATATTGAGCACAGAAGGCCGCATTTGCTTGATCATGTATCGACATGTAAATCACCCCATGAAATGGAAGGCGCGGTACTGAAAACTTATTATGCGAAAAAACTCGGAATCGACCCGAAAGACATTTATGTTGTTTCAATAATGCCGTGCACGGTCAAGAAATTTGAATCGAACAGGCCTGAACTTTCTGAGGATTACATGCCTGACGTGGATGCTGTATTAACAACGAGAGAACTGGTCAGGTTCTTCAACATGACAGGAATAGACTTCTGCGACCTGCCCGAAACTGAATTTGACAACCCGCTCGGCGAGTCAACCGGAGCGGCTGTAATATTCGGTACGACAGGCGGCGTTATGGAGGCGGCAATCAGGACGGCATACAACATGCTGACAGGAAAAGAACTTGAGAAACTCGAATTTGAACAGATCAGAGGATTTGACGGCATTAAGGAATTGACTATTAATATTGAAGGCAAAGACCTTAATTTTGCAGTGGTTAACGGCATCGGAAATGTGGCTAAAGTTCTTGACGAACTCGAAAACGGAAACTGCAAATATCACTTTGTAGAAGTGATGGCATGTCCCGGAGGCTGCATAAACGGAGGAGGACAGCCGATTCACCAGAAACCCGAAAAAGTGATAAAGAGAGTGAAAGCCCTTTATGAAATTGACTCTAAAATGATTCACAGGAAATCACACGAGAACGAAGCCGTCAAAACATTGTACAGGGAATTTTTTGTTGAACCGAACAGCCATAAAGCGCATGATATTCTTCACACTCATTATAAAAGCAGAAAAAAATAAATGTACGGAACTGTAGAAACAATACCATATCTTTGCAAAAGATGCTATTCCTGCGTTAGGGAATGCCCGGCTATTGCAATTAAAGTCGAAAACGGACAGGCAGTCGTTATGACCGAAAGATGCATTGCATGCGGACACTGCGTGACCGTATGCTCGCAGGACGCTAAGAGGATAAACAGCGAGGTCAGCTTAGTAATTGACGAAATTCTGCCCTCAGGTAATGTTATTGCGATTGTTGCTCCTTCATTTCCCGCGTCTTTTCCTGACAGTTACAATAAAATACCTTCTGCGCTCAGGGAAGCAGGATTCTCGAAAGTATGCGAGGCGGCTTTCGGAGCTGATTTAATCAGCCCGGAGTACCTTAAAGAAATTGAAAAGGAAGGGAAAGAAACGATTATCAGTTCCGCATGCCCCGCGGTGTACAATTACATCGAAATGTATTATGAGAAACTCGTTCCCAAACTGGCGAAAATTGTATCGCCGATGACGGCAATGGGAAGGTACCTGAAGGAAAATTACGGAAATGACATAAAAGTTGTATTTATAGGTCCCTGCATTGCAAAGAAAACAGAAGCCAAAGACGGGCAGGTTAAGGGCATAATCGACGCAGTCCTTACGTTCAGCGAACTGAAAGAAATCTTCGCGCGGAAAAATATAAACTTAAAAGAGCTGAGCGATTCTAATTTCGACCCGCCGACAGCGATGATGGGAAAATCTTTCCCGCTTGCAGGCGGACTGATTAAAACAGCGGATATTCCGGGCGATATACTTGAAAAAGAAATAATTGTCGTAGAAGGAAAGGAAAAAGTCGAAGAGATACTGAATGAAATCGAACACAATAATATCAACGCAAAGTTCATTGACATACTTTTCTGTGAAGGATGTATAAAAGGGCCTGCAATAGACAGCGGACTGAATTATTACTCGAGAAGGGAAAAAGTGATTAACTACATTCACGACAAGATGAAATCAACTGACAAGCAGGTTTGGAAGAGCAGTATATACAACAGCAGAAACATTGACCTTTCCCGCGGATTCGAATACAAGCATCTCCGACTGCCGAATCCCGACGAGGAAATCATTAAGGAAATCCTTGCGCAGACGAACAAATTAACAAAACAGGACGAACTGAACTGCAGGGCGTGCGGATACAGGACCTGCAGGGAATATGCTGTTGCAATTGCCAAAGGCCTTGCAGAAAACGACATGTGCCTGCCTTACCTTATTGACAAGCTCGAGAAAGCGTATAAGGAACTTCAGGAAACACAGGAGCAGCTTCAGTCGGCGGAGAAACTTGCGTCAATCGGACAGCTTGCCGCGGGAGTCGCACATGAAATCAACAATCCTCTCGGCACGATATTGTTATATACGTCCCTTTTGAAAAAAGAACTGGAAAAGAAACTTGAAAATCATCAGACGCTTGAAGACCTTAACTTAATCGCCGAGGAAACCAACAGGTGCAAAAATATTGTGTCAAACCTCCTGAATTTTGCAAGGCAGGGGAAACTGAAAATATCGGAATTTGACCTGCTGGACCTGATTAACGGAATCCTGAAAACCGTGAGGCTGAAGCCGGAATTCAAGGGCATCTCAGTATCAATCGAATGCAGCGCGGACAGCACGATAATTGCAGGAGATTCAGACCAGTTAAAGCAGGTTTTTCTGAATATAATAACCAATGCATGCGAAGCGATGGAAGACAGCGCTTTAAAAAAGATGGATATCAAGATTTCAAGAAATGAACAGCATTTCAACGTGGAAATATCGGATACGGGAAGCGGGATTCCGAAAGAAAACATGGGTAAGCTTTTTACACCTTTTTTCACGACGAAGAAAATGGGTAAAGGCACAGGGCTCGGACTCGCGATTGTCTACGGCATAATCAAAATGCACAAAGGCGACGTAAGGGCTGTCAGTGAACCGGGCAGGGGAACGGCTTTTATCATTACAATTCCCGTCATACTGAAATAAAAAATTTATAAATATTATATAAAATGACAAACATACAGAATAAACCTAAAAAAATTCTTCTCGTTGACGACGATATTGACCTGCTCGAACAGAACAAAGTTCTGCTCGAGTCAAAAGGATATGCGGTGGTAACCGCAGAAAATGTCAAAGACGCGCTTGATATATTTAAGAAAGAAAAACCGGACGCGGCAGTGCTTGACCTGATAATGGAAGAACACGATTCTGGATTTGTCCTCGCGCATAAAATCAAAAGAGACAGTTACGGAAAAACAATTCCCGTGGTTCTTTTGACGTCCGCTACATATATAACAGGAATGAAATTCGGCGTATCCACCAAAGAAGAACAGGAATGGATAAACTGCGACGCCTGGTTCAACAAACCTATTAATATAGACGAACTCTCCGGTAAACTGGAAGAATTTTTTGACAAACAGGGGATATAGACTTATTTATACTAATCATCTGAAATTAACATATAAGTGGAAGAATACAAACCAAGAGTTATAATCGTCGATGACGAAAAGGGCCTGAGAGTAGGTACGCAGAGGCTTCTTCAGAGCGAAAACTACATCGTCGATACGGCGGAAAACGGAACAGAAGGCATCAGAATGGCAACGGGCAGGGAGTATGACCTTGCAATTCTTGACCTGAAAATGCCCGATGTTGACGGAATTACGGTAATGAAGGAAATCCTGGCCGTATTCCCAAACACGGTTTGTTTCATTGCCACGGCTTATGCAAGTTTCGAAACTGCAATTGAAGCGACCAAGCTCGGTGCTTTCACATACATTCCCAAACCATACACGCCGGACGAACTTCTGCGAAACCTCAGGGCAGGGATGGAAAAAAGGATGCTTGTGCTGGAAGCAGAAAGTCTGAAAAGGGAACGGGAAGAAAGGATGCTTGAACTTGCGTTTGAGAAAACAAGGCTGAACTTAATCATTAATTCAATTGCCGACGGAGTTTTCGTAATAAACAGAAACGGCGAACTTGTCTTATTCAATCCCGCTATTGCAAAATATTTCGAACTTAATAATATTTTCATAGGTGAAAAAATTCTCGGGATTCTCCCTGAAAAAGTGACCGAACAACTGAATATTATTCTGAATAAACCTGAATATGAAAATAAGTCATACACGGCAGAAGTTGAAATGAAACCGGACCGCGAGTTTATGATTGAAGTAAAATGTTCGCCCGTCCGCCACCCCGACGGGACGGTCGCGGGAGTTGTAACGGTTGTAAGGAATATTACGGAGATGAAGAAAGTGGAGTTTTTAAAATCACAGTTCGTTTCAATGGTTGCTCATGAATTAAAGACTCCGATGGCGGCAGTGATAGGTTTCCTTAATATTATCCTGAATCCCGAACTGAAAACAACGCCTGAAAAACAGGCGGATTACATGAACCGCTCAAGAGGAAGACTTCAGGGACTTCTCGAAATGGTAAATGACCTTCTCGATATCTCGAGAATGGAAATGAAAACCAAACAGAGAGAACTGAAAGAGCTCAGCATTGATGATATCGTTAAAGGAACCGTGGAATTCCTGGAACTGGAAATAAAAAAACGCGGCATAGAAGTCGAATCCGAATATCAGGAAAACATTCCCGGCATTATGGCAGACAACAACGAACTGACACGCCTGTATACGAACATAATTGGAAATGCTGTCAAATACAACAAGGACAACGGAAAAATCAGAATCAGCGTCCGTACGCAGGGGAATTACATTGTAACAAAGATTTCGGATACGGGGATAGGAATGAAACCCGAAGATAAGGCAAAATTATTCTCCGAGTTTTTCAGGATTAAAAACGACTATACTAGAAACATCAGCGGCACTGGCCTTGGCCTGTCGATAGTAAAAAGAATAGCCGAATCATATTCCGGCAAAGTTGAAGTGGAATCAGAATACACAAAAGGCTCGGCATTTACCGTTTACCTTCCTTATACGGCCGGATAACCTGTTTCACTCCTAAAGGAGTGAATATTTTTTGCAAATTTTTCTTTCTACAGACATCTGACCCCTACGGGGTCATAAGCATCTGCATTGTCTTTGGACATGACAGCACTATTCCGTCTTGTGCAAACTTTTCGTACCCCGTGACAAGTTCAGGCAGTTACTAAATATTTACTCCGTAGGAGTAAAACGTCTGTAGATATTAGAATCAACAATTTTCCACTCCTTTAGGAGTGGAACTTACGAACAGACATCATATCACTCCTGACGGAGTGAATATGAGTATCTCAGAAAAACAATCAATCCTGAAGGGATTGAATATGAGTAACCCCCAATGTAATTGGGGGTTACTAAATGTCACTTACTTCCAACCCTGAAAGGGATTGAACTATCAACTATTCATTTTGGGCAGGTGTACTAAGATATCTGAAATCAGGAATAATTCTTACTTAATTTTTTGCTTTATTTTCCTTAAATTGCTGTTCGTAATTAAAAAATTGGGGGTTTATGAATCTGACTTACTCGTCCTACCTGAAAATTGACGAGCTTACAAAATTGCAGTCGCTGCGGTCAAAACCTGAGGAGCATGATGAAATGCTTTTCATTATTATTCACCAGGCATACGAATTATGGTTCAAACAGATACTTCACGAACTTGATTATATCGTGAGGCTTCTTGACGCTAAGGACATTAAGAAAGCCATTAAGACACAGAAAAGAATAAATACGATACTCAAAGTCCTTGTGCACCAGATTGACATACTGGAAACAATGACGCCCCTGGAATTTCTTTCTTTCAGGGATTACCTTCAGAATGCGAGCGGTTTCCAGTCATACCAGTTCAGGGAACTTGAATTTATCCTCGGCGTCAAGAATCCTGCGGTTATTGAAAGGTTCGAGACCGGTTCCGCGGGAAGAAAAAACCTCAAGAAAAGGCTGAAGGCGCCTGCTTTATGGGATTATTTTTTAAGTTTTTTAAGGAGTTCGGGTTACAAGATTAATGAAAAACATTTCGTAAGAAATTATATGCTGCCCGTTCAGCCGTCTCATGAAGTGCAGAATATTCTTTTAAAGATTTACAGGACCGACGACCTGATTTCGCAGTTCTGCGAACTGCTCGTTGATTTTGACGAAGGGCTTCAGGAATGGAGATACAGGCATGTAAAGATGGTAGAAAGAACGATTGGAAGTAAAACGGGTACAGGCGGTTCCGAAGGCGTCAATTATCTGAAGTCAACACTATTCCGTCCGGTATTTCCTGACTTATGGCAGATAAGAACGGAGTTTAAGTAATGTTTGACCTTAAAAACCTGTCGGAAAATCCCAATCCGCTATCGCGAGAATATTCTCATTTCAAAGTAAACGAACGCATTCTGCTGACAGGCCATTCACACCAGGCATGGCCGGACTGCTCAAACGAAGGATATGCGGAAGCCTGGCATGATGCAGGAGAACTGATAGACGACAAATGGGAAAATGCTTTCAGGAAAGCGGATGAATTTCGCGGGCATCTTGCGGCTCTCACGGACGACAAAAAAGATAATTTCGTGCTTGCGCAGAACACTCACGACCTTATCCTTAGGTTTTTGTCATCGCTTGACCTGAGGAACAGAAATAAAATAATAACCACTGACGGTGAATTTCATTCAGCAAGAAGACAACTTGACAGATTGAACGGTGAATGGTTTGAAGTCGTAAAAGTTTCTAAAAATCCGGCTGATACTCTCAGCGAAAGAATCGCAGGTTTAATTGATGATAAAACTGCGGCTGTCATTGTCTCGAAAGTGATGTACCAGGATTCAGTTATTATAGAGAACCTTGATGCAATAGAAGATAAGTGCATTACTCACGGCGCATACCTGCTGATTGACGCATACCATGCTTTGAATGCAATCCCGTTCTCGATAAAAAAAGAAAAACTCCGAAACAGTTTTATTGTCGGCGGAGGTTACAAGTATCTTCAGCTCGGGGAAGGTAACTCGTTCATGAGAATTCCAGAAGGCGTTGATTTCAAACCTGCAATAACCGGATGGTTCAGCGAATTTGCGGCGCTGGCGGAGAAGAAAAGTTCTGGCGATGTTCAGTACGGCACCGGGCACTGGGCTTTTGCAGGCGCCACATACGACCCTGTCTCGCATTACAGGGCAGTGCGTGTTTTTAAATTCTTCCGTGAACAGGGTCTTACGCCTGAAGTACTAAGGGAAATCAGCCTCCATCAGAAAAACATAATCGCGGATGAATTTGACAAATGCGGGTTTGACGGGAAGATAATAAAACGCTATGCTGACAAACCTTTGACAGAATACGGCGGATTTATCGTATTCCTGACTCCTCATGCAGGTTTAATTTCGGAAGAATTAAAGAAAAGAAATGTTTATACTGATTTCAGGGGAAATCATATCAGGTTCGGGCCAGCACCATTCATGTCTGATTATATGTTCAGGGATGCAATAGCAGCGCTCAGGGAAATCGTTAAAGAGATAGAAAATAGAAAACAGAATACAGAAAAAAGTTAATAAATTTATAACAGAAAAGCGTCTATATTACATCAGGACAACATAAGCTTTTTTGTGACTGTCAGGTCTTTGGACCTGACAGAACAATACCGTCAGGAGCTAACTCCTGACGGTCACCGTAATAGAAGCACTAAGGGAAATAATTTCGGGAATCCGTTAATTCATAATTCGGGAATTCGGAAATTCGGAAATTCGTTAATTTGGAATTTGGAATTTGGAAATACAACCAATCAACTAATTCATTAATTCACTAATTCACTAATTCACTAATC
>Ga0209450_10000771_pt1 | contig 16141 bp, 15 predicted proteins | sample FrelakmetLWP11LW_FD_187149 | JGI IMG/M metagenome (GOLD analysis project Ga0209450, IMG submission 187149) | Freshwater lake sediment microbial communities from the University of Notre Dame, USA, for methane emissions studies - LWP11 LW (SPAdes)... | ecosystem: Environmental > Aquatic >...
GAGCGACTTGTCGCGCTCGGCCAGGCGGTCCTTGACCTTCTGCAGCTCCCTCGCGGCGGCAGCGCGCTGGTTGGCCATCTGCTGGACCGCGTCTTCCTGCGCGGCTTTCGCCTCGGCAGCAGCCTTTTGCGCAATCGCCAGGCGCTCCTCGGTCGCGGCGACCTTCTTCTCGAGCGCTGTGATGGCGACCTTCGCCTCCTCCTTCGCGTTGAAGAGGTCGGTATCCGCCTTGGCGACCTTCTTTAGCCCGACTTCCAGTGCTTCCTTCAGCTCTTCCTGCGTGCACTCCGGGTCGAGCTTGAGCGCTTCCGTGGCCGCTCGCATCAGAATCTGCTTGCTGATGGCGAGCTCTTTCCAAACTTTCAATTGAAGGTCCTGCTGCGTTTGACTCACATCGTTCCTCGCGGGTCGAAATCGGGGTAGCGAATTGTAATCCACTGCCGGGCAAGTCGCGCCAGGGCAGTCTGGGTCGGGTCGAATGCGGTCCAGGCGAGTCCGCTTTCGACAGACGAAACGCATGAGGGCGATGCGCCACCAACGCGAACTGGTGGCAGAGTCGTTGAAATTGCCGGTCGCTACCTGCTCGCCCCGGTTTATCCGGTCTGGCCTTGCTGAGGTTGCTTGCGCCGTGCGGATGTTCGGGCCCTGGCGACAATCCGCTCAGGCGCGACTGATCAGGCTCCCGTTCCGGGGCCTGTCCGGGCGAGCGTGTCTGCCTTTCCGCTCGCCCGGACAGGCCCCGGAACGAGAGCCATCACCTGCCGTCCGCCTGGACTCGATCTCGCCCGTGCAGCGTCCTCGGCTAACCGGCGCGATCCGGCGACAGAGCGAAAAAAGGCGCCAGAGGTGGCTTTTTTAATCGAAGAAAAAACTTGCCGAGATGGACTGGGGGAGCAGGGGGAGTGCTTCCCAGGCCACCCCGGCAAGTTCCGGCGGGCTGGATGTGGCGGGGGTCGCAGGGGGAGTGCACCCCGGGCCACATCGCTGATGCCGCTGGACGGTTTGAGACTACGTCTGATGCTGCAGTGCGACAAACGAAGTCTCATCAATCGATGAATGACCTTTCGTCACCCGACTGCTGCTGGAGTCAGTCGGCAACCTTGAACTGCTCGATGGCCCATTGGACCAGCGCCAGGACTTCCGGCCGCTCGGCGTCGTCGTGCCGGGACACCAGGTAATAGGCATCGGTGCCGCGAAGGTCGAAACCTTCGAGGTGCACCAGCGCGCCGCGCTCGAACCAGGGCTTGCAGACCAGCGCCGGCACGAGAGCGACGCCACCGTCGCGTTCCGCAGCGCGGGCGACCGCCACCATGCTGTCGAACTCCACCACGTTGCGCACCTGGCGCAGGTCGAGCCCGAGCTGGTTGACCCAGAGGTCCCAGACGTCGTTGCGGAAATTACGGTGCGAGATCAGCGTCTGGCCGTCGAACGCGTGCGCACCCTGCTTTCCGGCCATGGAGTCCGCGACCTTGCGCGATGCGGCCGCGACCAGCCGCAGCGGCATCAGCCGTACCGCCTCGATACCCGGGTCGGACGGTGCCTGGGCCGCCAGCACGATCGACACGTCGCTGAATCCCGAATGCTGCCCCGGACGCGGGTCGTGGGTGTCCACCTGGATGTCGATGCCGGGATGCCGGGCATGGAAGGCGGGGAGCTGTGGCGCGAACATTTCACTGGCGAAGAAAGGCGGCATCACGACCGTGAGCTGGCGGCGGGCGCCAGACCCGGAACGCGTCCGTTCGATCGCCGCGCCGAGCGCAGCGAGAGCAGGTTCGAGGTCTTCGAGCAGCTGCCTGCCGACGGCGGTGAGCACGACCGAGCGGGTGCGCCGCTCGAACAGCGTGACGCCGAGTTGTTCCTCGAGTTCCTTCACCTGGTGGCTGACGGCCGAAGGCGTCAGCGCCAACCGGTCGGCCGCGTCCTTGAAGCTCGAGTGGCGTGCCGCGAGGCAGAAAGCTCGCAGCAGCCGCAGCGGCGGCGTTGTCTTGATCTGGGCAACCATGTCCATTGCGCTCGTTTCGCCCAGACCGGCAAGTTGCGTGCCAGCTCGCGTGAATCGGGATAAAAACCGTTCCGGAACAGAGAGATGCGTGGTGATGGCGAGCCGTCGCATGGCCCGGCCCAGCCGCCGCATGCACGATTATAGCGCCGCGCGTCGCTCGACCTGCACCGAACGGCGCCGGCTCATCGATTCGTCGTCGGCTCCAGGCGCGCCATGAGCAGCGCATCGTAGTCCACGCCATCAACGCGCAGGTACTGGCGACAGGCGCCTTCGACCTCGAAGCCGAACCGGCGGTAGAGCGCGATGGCGGGCGTGTTGTCCGCGCGCACGACCAGTTCCGCGCGGTCGATGCCACGTTCACGGGCGAGGTCGAGGCATGCGGCGAGCATGCGGCTGCCGATGCCGCGGCCGCGGTGTTCCGCGACCACACCCATGCCGAGCACGGCGCTGTGGCGCAGGGTTGGGGCCGTCTTCGGCCGCAGGTCGCACCAGCCGAGGACCTCGTCCCCGCGGACCGCCACGACGTGCACGGCGCCGCCCTTGAGACTGTCGAGCACGAAACGACGGGTACGCGCCAGCGTCGGTGCCTGCAGCATCGCCAGGTAACGGCGTTCGCGGGCGACGCTGTCGACGGCAGCGTGGAATCCGGCGACGTGCCGCCGACCGATCGGCATCACCTGGATCTCGGCAGGCTGATTGTCGCCCGCCGTCCCGGAAGCATTGCTCATGCAGACATCCTCGCATGGGCGGCTGGACTTCGTCGCCGACGGCCTGCCAACGTATCGCCCGATCTCTTATCCTTCGCGCACCATGAATGCACCTGCCAACGACGGCCCGGCGCTTGCGCGCGCGGCAGCCGATGCCCTGCGCCGCGGCGACCCCCGCAGCGCCCGTGACCTGTTCCTGCAAGCCGCCCGCGCCGGCCAGGCCGACGTACCGGTGTTCCTGGGCCTCGCCTACTCGTGCCGCGCGCTGCATGACTGGCAGGGCATGACCGCCTCGGTCGACCGCGTGCTCCAGCTCGATTCGCGCAACCTGCGGGCGCTGGTGATGAAGGGCGACGGCTGCGAGCATGCCGGCGACACGCGGGCCGCTTCGGCCTACTACCGCGCGGCGCTGCGCGCGGCCCCGCCCGCGGACAAGCTGCCACCCGACCTGCTGCAGGAACTGCGGCGTGTGCAGCAGGTGAGCAACGAGTTCGCGAAGCGCTACGAGGCGCACATGCGCTCCTGGCTCAAGGAACGGGGCTTCGACGAGGCCCAGGCCAACACGCGCTTCGGCCAGTCGCTCGACATCCTGCTCGGCCGCAAGCGCGTCTATGTGCAGGAGCCGCGCTACTACTACCTGCCGCAGCTGCCGCAGAAGCAGTTCTACGATCGTGCCGACTTCCCGTGGCTCGACCAGGTCGAAGCCGCGACGGACGACATCCGGGCGGAGCTGCTCGAGGTGCTGCAGGACTCAGCGGCGTTCACGCCGTACGTGAAGAGCGATCCGTCGCGCCCGCGCTCCGACCAGCAGGGGATGACCGACAACTCCAACTGGACGGCGTTCTATCTGTGGCACAACGGCACGCTGGTCGAGGAGAACGCGGCGCGGTGCCCGAAGACGCTGGCCGCGCTGGCAGGTGCGCCGCTCGCGCAGATCCCGGGCCGCACGCCGTCGGTGCTGTTCTCGCAGTTGCAGCCCGGCGCGCACATTCCGCCGCACAACGGCCTGATCAACACGCGGCTGATCGTGCACCTGCCGCTGATCGTGCCGGGCAAGTGCCGCTTCCGCGTCGGCAACGACGTGCGCGAATGGCAGCAAGGCAAGGCCTGGGTGTTCGACGACACGATCGACCATGAAGCCTGGAACGACAGCGACCGCACCCGCGTGATCCTGCTGTTCGACATTGCTCGGCCAGAGCTCAGCGAGGAAGAGAACCGGCTGGTGGCCATGCTCTTCGAGGGCATCGACGCGTTCACGGGCCAGAAGCCCGAGTGGGAGATCTAGGCCGCCGGCCTGCGCGATGCTCTACCTCGTCGATGCCAGCGTCTTCATCTTCCGCGCGTGGTTCTCGGTGCCGGTGGACGTCGCCGACCGCGACGGCAACCCGGTCAACGCGGTCCTCGGTTTCTCGCGGTTCCTCGCCGAGCTGCTCGAAAGAGAATCCCCGCGGCACATTGCCGTCGCGTTCGACGAGAGCCTCGAACAGGGCTATCGCAACGAGATCTATCCCGCGTACAAGGCGAATCGCGAGCCCGCGCCGGTCGAGCTCAAGCGGCAGTTCGCGCTGTGCCGGGAAATCTGCACCGCGCTCGGCGTGCCGCAGTACGGCAGCTCGCGCTACGAGGCCGACGACATCATCGGCACGCTCGCGACTCGCGCACGTGCGGCCGGATTGCCCGTGACGATCGTGAGCCGCGACAAGGACCTGACGCAGCTGCTCTCGTCCGTCGATACGTACTGGGACGCGGTGGCCGACGTGCGTTACGGCTACGATGACATCGCCGAGCGCTTTGGCGTCGTGCCCGAGCGTATGGCGGACTTCCTTGCGTTGATGGGTGATGCGGTGGACAACATTCCGGGCGTGCCCGGCGTCGGGCGCAAGACTGCACAGACGCTGCTCAAGCACTTCGACACGCTCGAAGGCGTGCTCGAGAACATCGACCAGGTCGCCCGGCTGAAATTCCGCAACGCCACGTTCGTCGCGGAGAGCCTGCGCGAGCATCGCGAGACCGCCATGCTGTCGCGCCGGCTCACCGGGATCGCCTGCGACATGCCGCTGCCGATCAGCCGCATCAGCGAGTTGCGTTTGCTGGCGCCGGATCTCGCCACGCTCGACACGTTCTGCGAGACGCAGGGATTCGGGCGCCTGCTGCGCGACCAGGCCCGGCGCCTGCATTCGCGGCACGCGACCTGATACTCGGCGCGCCGTCTGCGCCGGACTCCCGCATGAGCGCCGATGCATCCATCTCGCAGTGGTTGACGGACCTCACTTCGCGTCGTTTCGCAGCGCAGCCGTCTGGCGCGGTGCAGGGTGGCAGCGTCAGCCGGTGCGTGCGTTGGCCCGGCGAGGGCGGGGACGCCTTCGTCAAGCTTGCGCCCGCTGCCCGGCTCGACGTGTTGCAGGCGGAAGCCGAGGGTCTGCAGGCCCTGGCAGACGCCGACGCATTGCGAGTTCCTGCCGTGCTCGGGGTCGGTGAGGCGGGCGGGCAGGCGCTGCTGGCGCTCGAATGGATGGACCTTGCGGCGGCGGCCGAGGGCGACGCAGCGGTGCAGTCGCAGCTCGGCGAGAAGCTCGCTATGCAGCACCGCGTGACGGCTGCGCGCTACGGCTGGCACCGCGACAACACGATTGGCATCACGCGGCAGCCCAACGCATGGGACGACGACTGGGTGCGTTTCTTTCGCGAGCAACGTCTCGGGTTTCAGCTCGACCTGGCGGCGCGCAACGGCCTGGAGCCGCGCGTCGTCGAGCGTGGCCGCGAACTGCGCGACCGCTGCGGCGCGTTCTTCTGGAGCCACCGCCCCGTGCCTTCGCTGCTGCACGGCGATCTATGGGGTGGCAACTGGGGCGTATCGTCCGCTGCACGCGATCCGGCGATCTTCGATCCGGCGGTCTATTTCGGCGACCGTGAAGCCGACCTGGCGATGACGCGGCTGTTCGGTGGCTTCGGGCCGCGTTTCTATGCGGCCTACCAGTCGGCGTGGCCGTTGGACCAGGCGGCAGGCACCCGTCGTACGCTCTACAACCTGTACCACGTGCTCAACCACTTCAACCTGTTTGGCGGCGGGTATGGGCGGCAGGCCGGCGCGATGATCGAGAAGCTGCTGGCGGAACTTGGCTGAAAAAAAGCCGGAGCAGGAGGGGAATTCCTGCCCCGGCGTTCCGTTGGGCTTTGAGGACTTAGCGCATCCGTCCTTGCTGCCATATATCGGCTGATGCTGCCTCGCTGCCGTCGTCTCGCCTGCCGCGGGGGTCGGCCTGCTCGACGGTGACAGAGTGCCCCGCCAGTCTGGTCAGTGTTGTGACGGAATCATGAATTACCGATGGCAAATCGTGTCACATCGGTGCGGATTCCGCGGCAAGTGACTGTCCCGCCTGGCGATTCAGAGCTTCGCCATCACGTGCCGCACCACCGTGTAGTCCTCGAGCGCATAGGCCGAAAGATCCTTGCCGTACCCCGAGCGCTTGAGGCCGCCGTGCGGCATCTCGCTCACCAGCATGAAGTGGGTGTTGATCCAGGTGCAGCCGTACTGCAGGCGCGACGCCACGGTCATCGCCTTGCCGACGTCCTGCGTCCACACCGACGAGGCAAGGCCGTACTCCGAGTCGTTGGCCCACTTCACGGCGTCGTCGGTGTCCTTGAAGCGCGTGACCGACACCACCGGCCCGAACACTTCACGCTGCACGATCTCGTCGGTCTGCCGCGCGTTGGCGATGACCGTCGGTTCGAAGAAGAAGCCGCCGCCGGTGCCGGCGTTGCCGCCCGCGGTGACCTCGATGTGCTTCTGCCTCTTCGCGCGCTTCACGAAGCCCGCGACACGGTCACGCTGTTCTGCGCTGATCAACGGGCCCATCTCGACGCCCTTCGTCGTCTGCAGGCCCGTCTTGATCGTGCTGACCGCGCTGGAGAGATCCGCGACGAGCCTGTCGTACACCTTCGCGCCCGCGTAGATGCGGCATGCGGCCGTGCAGTCCTGGCCGGCGTTGTAATAACCGAAAGTGCGCACGCCTTCCACGACGCTCTGGACATCCGCGTCGTCGAACACGATCACGGGCGCCTTGCCGCCGAGTTCGAGGTGGGTGCGCTTGATGCCGTCGGCGGCCTGCGCCAGGATCCTTCCGCCCGTCGCGACGTCGCCCGTCAGCGAGATCATGCGCACTTTCGGGTGCCTCGTCAGCGGCGCGCCGACGCTGCGGCCGCGGCCGCAGACGATGTTCACGACGCCGGCGGGGAAGATCTCAGCGAGCAACTCGCCGAGCTTCAACGCCGTGAGCGGCGTCTGCTCGGACGGCTTGAGCACTACGGCATTGCCCGCGGCAAGCGCCGGGCCGAGCTTCCAGGCTGCCATCATCAACGGGTAGTTCCACGGCGCGATCGACGCGACGACGCCGATCGGGTCGCGACGGATCATGCTGGTGAAGCCCGCGAGGTACTCACCGGCGACGGCGCCCGTCATGGTGCGGCACGCACCGGCGAAGAAGCGGAACACGTCGGCAATCGCAGGGATTTCGTCGTTGAGCGCAGCGGACAGGGGCTTGCCGCAGTTCTGCGACTCGACCCTGGCGAACGCAGCGCCGTCCGCCTCGATGCGGTCCGCGAGCTTCAGCAGCAGGTACGCGCGGTCTTTCGGCGCCGTGCGCGCCCAGCCTTCAAACGCGGCATCGGCGGCCTTCACGGCGTCGTCGATCTGTCCGCGCGAGGCCTCAGGAACCCGTGCCAGCACCTTGCCCGTGGCCGGGTTCAGCACCTCCTCGAGCTTGCCTTCGCCCGCGACGAGCTTGCCGTTGATCAGGAGCCTGGTTTGCATGGGTCCGCCTCTCTGGAATGTTGAATGGCTGCGCCTGGCATCAGTTGCCTTGGGAGTGTTCGTCCGGCCGCGTCAGGTAGTACGCCAGCAGGATCGGAACGAGCGTCACGGAGATCACGATGACCGCGACGACGTTGGTGACGGGCCGCTCGCGCGGCCGGAACAATTCGTTATAGAACCAGATGGGCAGCGTGCGCTGGTGCCCGGCCGTGAACAGCGTGACGATGATCTCGTCGAAGGACAACGCGAAGGCGAGCATGCCGCCCGCCAGCAGCGCGGTGGCGAGCTGCGGCAGCAGCACGTAGCGGAACGTCTGGTGGCCGCGCGCACCGAGGTCCATCGACGCCTCGACCCAGCTCGGCGGGATGCGCCGCAGTCGAGCGACGACGTTGTTGTAGACGATGACCAGGCAGAACGTCGCGTGGCCCGCGACAATCGTCCAGAAGCCCGGCTCGAGGCCCACGGTGCGGATGCCGGCGAGGAGCGCGAGGCCGGTGAGGATGCCAGGCAGCGCAATCGGCAGCACGAACAGCAGGGTGATCGATTCCTTGCCCGTGAACGAGCGCCGCGCGAGAGCGAATGCGGCCAGCGTGCCGAGAATAATCGCCAGCAGTGTGGCGGCCGACGCGACCAATAGCGAAAGCCGCATCGACTCCCAGATGTCGTTGCGAGCAAACGCGACTTCGAACCAGTGCAGCGTCAGCCCCGGCGGCGGGAACTGGTAAGTGCGGTCTTCGGTGGTGAACGCATACAGCGCGATCACCCAGACCGGGGCGTGCAGAAACACCAGGCCGGCTGCCGCCATGACTTTCGTGAACAGCGAAGGCCGTTCCCACGACGGACGGCGGTTCTCAGAGCGCATCGAACGCTCCGAGCCGCCTGGCCAGCATCAGGTACAGGCCTATCAGCACGATCGGCACGACGGAGAAGGCCGCGGCCAGCGGCAGGTTTCCCGCGGTGCCCTGCTGCTGGTAGACCATCATGCCGATGAAGTACCCCGGTGCGCCGACCACGCTCGGGATGATGTAGTCGCCCAGCGTCAGCGAAAACGTGAAGATCGAGCCCGCGGCGAGGCCCGGCAGCGCGAGCGGCAGCACGACGTTGCGGAAGGTCTGGCCAGGTCTGGCGCCGAGGTCGGCCGACGCCTGCAACAGTGACGCGGGCACACGCTCGAGCGCGGCCGCGAGCGGCAGGATCATGAACGGCAGCCACATGTAGACGAACACGACGAACATGCCGAGGTAAGACGATGCCAGCGACGGGCCGCCGACGACCGGGACCTCGAGCGCCTTGTCGAGCGCACCCATGAGCCCGAGATGCTCGAAGCCCCAGCTCGCGATACCCTGCTTGGCAAGGATGAGGCGCCACGCGTAGACCTTCACCAGGTAGCTGGTCCACATCGGCAGCATCACGCCGACGTAGAACAGTGCCTTCATGCGCGGACCGGCGTAGCGCGCCATGTACAGCGCCACCGGAAACGAGATGACCGCAGCGGCGATCGTGACGGCCACGGCCATCAGCAGCGTGCGCAGGATGATGTCGACGTGCGCGGGTTGCGTGAGCAGCTGCCGGTACGTCGCGAGCGTGAACTCCGGCACGATGCGCGCCGTGAACTCGTCGATCGCGTAGAAACTCTGCAGCAGCAGCGTGAACAGCGAACCGAGGTAGACGATGCCGAGCCAGAGCAGTGGCGGGGCGAGCAGCAACGCGAAGTAGAACGACCGACGTCCCTGCAGCGAAAACTCCGCGCGACCGGCCATGGTCAGCCCTGCAGCGGGACGGCGTGTTCGGGCCGCCACGCAAGACGCACCGTCGCACCCGCCGCCGGGCCGCTGCCGCCACCGCCGACGGTTTCGGCCCGCGCCACGGCCAGCGTCGTGTACTCATCCACCAGCACGCGCAGACGGCTGCTGGCGCCGTGGTACAGCACGTCGATGACTTCGCCGGAGCAATGCACGCAGCCGTCCGGCGCTCGCGCGCCTGCTGCGAGCAGTTCGATCAGTTCGGGCCGGATCGCAAATGCCTGTGCGTTGCCCGTCAGGCGCTGCGCGGCTGCACGCTCGACCACGTTGGCGCTGCCGACGAAGCTCGCGACGAACGCCGTCTGCGGCCGGTTGTACAGTTCGCGCGGCGTGTCGAGTTGTTCGATGCGACCCTGGCTGAACACGGCGACGCGGTCGGCCATGCTGAGCGCCTCGCCCTGGTCGTGCGTCACGAACACGAAGGTGATGCCGAGCCGTTGCTGCAGGCCCTTGAGTTCGGCCTGCATCTCCTCGCGCAGCTTCAGGTCGAGCGCGCCGAGCGGCTCGTCGAGCAGCAGCACCTTGGGGCGGTTGATCAGTGCGCGGGCCAGCGCGACGCGTTGCCGCTGGCCGCCCGAGAGCTGGTGCGGCCGGCGCGCGCCGAACTCGCCGAGGCGCACGAGTTCGAGCATCTCGTGTGCCTGCCTGCTGCGATCAGCAGTCGCAACGCCGCGGACCCTCGGGCCGTACGCGACGTTCTCCGCGACGGTCATGTGCGGAAACAGCGCGTAGTCCTGGAACACCGTGTTCACGTTGCGCGCGAACGGTGGCGAGTTCGTGACGTCTTCGCCATCGAGCAGGATGGTGCCGCTGTCCGGCTGGTCGAAGCCCGCGATCAGGCGCAGGCACGTGGTCTTGCCTGAGCCCGACGGACCGAGCAGGGCGAAGAATTCACCTGGTGCGATCGCCAGCGAGACGGAATCGAGCGCGACGACGTCGCCGAAGGCACGGCGTGTCGCGCGCAGTTCGATCGCAGGCGTCATGTCGGCTGTGAGGCAGGCGCGCGGTGCCCGGCATGGAACGCCGCGCGCTCTGGACCTCGCCCTCCGGTCAGCGGCCGCCCATCACCGCGACGTAGTCCGTCGCCCAGCGGCTGTAGGGCACGCAGGTGCCGGTGCTGCACGCGGCTTCCGGCGTGCGCCAGAAGTGGATCTTGTCGAAGTTGTCGAAGCCGTTGGCGGCACAGCCGGTGTCGGTCAGCAGGGCATTGCCCTTGCAGGCCGCAGGCACGGCCGGCACCGAGCCGAACCAGGCCGCGACGTCGCCCTGCACCTTGGCGTTGAGCGACCACTCCATCCACTTGTACGCGCAGTTCGGGTGCTTGGCGTCTGCGGCGAGCATGGTGGTGTCGGCCCAGCCCGTCGCGCCTTCGTCGGGGATGACGCTCGCGATCGGCTGCTTGTTGGCGACCAGCGTGTTGACCTGGAACGGCCACGAACCCGAGGCCACCACGCCCTCATTCGTGAAGTCCTGCACGGCGACGTTGGCGTCGTGCCAGTAACGGTGCACCAGCGGGTGCTGCTGGCGCAGCAGTTCCAGCGCGGCGGCGTACTGTGCCTCGTTCAACTCGTAGGGGTCCTTGATGCCCAGCTCCGGCTGCTTCGTCATCAGGTAGAGCGCGGCGTCCGCGATGTAGATCGGGCCGTCGTAGGCCTGCACGCGGCCCTTGTTGCTCTTGCCGTCGCCGAGCTTCTGTTCTTCGAACACGACCGACCACGACTTCGGCGCGGTGGGGAACGCCTTCGTGTTGTACATCAGCACGTTCGGTCCCCACTGGTACGGCGTGCCGTAATGCTTGCCGTCCACGAAATGCCAGGTGCCCTGCTTGAGGCGCTCGTCCACGTTGACGAAGCTCGGGACGCGCGCGACGTCGATCGGCTGCACGGTGCCGCCACGGATCAGGCGCAGCGACGCGTCGCCCGAGGCCGTGACGAGGTCGTAGCCGCCCTGCGTCATCAGCGAGACCATTTCGTCGGAGGTGCCCGCGGTCTTCACGTTGACCTTGCAGCCGGTGTCCTTCTCGAACGGGGTCACCCAGTCGTAACCCTTGTCGGTCTCGCCGCGCTCGATGTAGCCCGGCCACGCGACGATGTCGACCTGGCCTTCAAGCGCCTCGGCGACGGCGGCCGCAGGGGCGGCAGCGTCCGGAGACGGCGCAGCCTGCTCTTCTTTTTTCTTCTGGCATCCGGCGAGTGCGAGCCCGACGGCGAGCACGAGCGCCAGGCGCGCATCAACCGAAGTGGAATGGAAAGGCATTGGGACACCCCCGTCTGGTGTGGTGATGGAACGCTGCATCTTCCGCAGCGAGCAGGAATTCTATGCCCGTTTCCGCCATGCCGCATGCAAAGCGCGCCGCCTCTGGCTGGTGCGCAACTGCCTCAACGTGGCGCGCGCAGTGCCAGCGAGAACTCGACACGGACGGCGTCGGCCAGCCATTCCGTGCCGCGCCAGTCGCCTTGCCCGACGCCGAATTCGAGCCGCTTGACCGTGGTCGAGCCTGTCAGCTTCGCGACCCCGCCGGCAGCCGCCGGTGGATCGAAGTGCAGCGCGAGCCGGATATCGCGGGTGGCGTCGCGCAGCGTCAGCTTGCCGGTTGCTTCGTACTTGTTGCCGCCGAGCGCCTTGATGGCGGTACTGGCAAACCGGGCCTGCGGCCAGCGACTGGTCAGGAAGAAGTCCTGTCCCTGCAGCGCAGTGTCGCGATCGGGTTCACCTGTCCGGGCGGACAGCAGGTCGACGACGACCAGCAGGCTCGAGTGCGCGAGGTCGGCCGGGTCGAAGCGGATCGTCGCCTCGAACTGCTCGAACCGTCCTGCGAACTCGCCACCGGCCAGCGTCGGGTGGAACGTCAGCCGGCTCTGCGCAGGATCGACCACCCATGCCGTCGCGGCATGCGCAGGCGCGGCCATTTGCGCCAGCACAAAGACAGCCAGTGCCGCGATGCAGGCCCGGCGCCGCGGGTTCACGCGGACGGCTTGGAGAACGGCAGCATGCGTCGCAGGACGCCGTCCTTGAGCATGAAATGATGGTAGAGCGCCGCGGCCACGTGCACCACGGTCACGACCAGCAGCGCGTTGAACAGCACTTCATGCACCTCCTCCAGGGTCTCGTGCAGGTCGTGGTTCTCGCCGATGAGCGCCGGGAACTGGAACCAGCCGAACAGTGTCACGGGATAGTTCGCCGCCGACGACATGAGCCAGCCCGAGATCGGTTGCGCCAGGATCAGCAGGTACAGCAGGCCGTGGCCTGCCGCCGCCGCCTTGCGTTGCCAGGGCTCGCCGATCGGCCGCGGCGTGCCGCGATTCATGACCTTCCAGCCGATCCGGGCGAGCACCAGCAACAGCACCAGCATGCCGATCGACTTGTGCCAGTTGTAGAGCTGCAGCTTCTCGAGCCCGTTCGGCAGCTCGTCAGCTGCCTCGGCGAGGAAGTACTGCGGCAGGATCAGCAGCACGATGGACCAGTGCAGGAATTTTGCGAGGCTGCCGTAGGCTTCCGTGGTGTTGCGCAGGGGCATGGGACGACGTCCTGTGGGATGATTCCGCCATGGTAGCAAACGCACGGCAGATCGCTGCGTGGACGGTGTGCGCCGCGGCCTTCCCGGCACTCATGTCCACCTCCGGCTGCCGTCCGTCATCGGTGCGGTCGTCAACCGAGTCGCCTGCGAATGCATCGCAGACGCGGTCAACGTCCGCCGCCGCCGTCGACCGACCTGCGGGCGCACAGGCCTTGCGCATCGATCCCACCCGCACCGTCGTCACCGTGATCGTGCGGCGTGCGGGTCCGCTCGCGCGGCTGGGCCATGATCACGTGATCACCTCGGCGGACGAGGTCGGGACGGTGTGGCTGGGAGCCACGCCGGCCGAGTCGTCGTTCGAGTTGCAACTGCCGGTCGACCGCTTTGCCGTCGACCTGCCCGAGGCGCGCGCCGCGGCCGGCGCGGAGTTTGCAACGCCGGTGCCGGACGACGCGAGGGAGGGCACACGTCGCAACATGCTGCGAACGGAGGTGCTGGATGCCGCGCAATACCCCGCAATCGTGATTCGTTCCGTCGCCACGGCCGGCGACCGGTTGCAGGCCAACCTGAGTGTCGCGGTGGTCGTGAAAGGTGTCGAACGCGAGCAGGAGATTCCTGTCGCCATCGAGCGTGAGGACGGCCGTATCGCGGCTCGCGGCTCGCTGCAGCTCAGCCAGACCGATTACGGCATGACGCCGTTCTCCATCGGTGGCGGTGCGATCCAGGTGGCCGACACGCTCGAAATTCGCTTCGAGATCGTCGCGGACGGGCCCTGACCGCGATCAGACGTCGCCGGGCTCAGTCAGCAGTAGCAACTGCGTCCCTTCGGGCGCCTCGAGTACTGCGGCGTCGATGGCAGCGAGTGCCCGCGGCAGTCGCTTCGAGAATCTGAAACCCCGGTCGCGCAGGTTCGCAACGCGCGCCGGCATGTCCGCAGCGGAGAACACCAGTGTGGGCGCTTGCAGGTCCACGGCGTACAGGCCCACGTTGAGGTCGCGGCTGGATGCGACGACCCGGACGAACGGTTCCGTGACGGGTTCGAACGCGACGAACCCGAGGCGCTCCCAGAAGGCGCTCGCGTCCGGGAGACTGGTGGTCGCGATGGCAAGCTCCTCGAAATAGCCGAGTGCAGTGGCATGGCCGGCCGGCAGGTCGGGCGACGAGAACGTCCGTGCCTCCAGCAGTCGCATGAGCTGGCCCGACGGATCGCGGAAACGTGCCTCGTGCAGCGAGAGATCGTCGAGCTGCGCGTCCTCGATCTCGATGCCGAATGCGGCCAGTGCGTCGAGACGCTCACGCAGGGAAGGTGCGACCCACGTCGGCAGAGGGCTTTCGAAATCCGTGCCGTGCAGGCCGATGCTCAACCGCCCGTCCGTGACGACGGCGTACGGATGCCGCCAGGCCTCGCCGACGGCTGCCTGCACGAAGCCCAGCGCTTCGTAGAACGCCAGTGACTCCGCGACGTCGACAGCGGCGAGGCTGATTTCGAGAAATCTTCCGATCGGCATGGCAGGCCGGCCGGGGCGGGCCGTCAGCGTCGCGCGCCGCGGGCGAGCGCGCGCTCACGCATGGCGGCGAGGGCTGCGGCGTCCGGTCGGTCGGCCGTCAGCACGGGCCACCCGGCCGTGTGCTGCATCACGATGTCTTCCATCACGGCGACGTGCGCCGCGCTCGAGTTGAGGCACGGTGCATAATCGAACGCCTCCCCTCCCTTGCCCAGGAACAACTCGCGGTTCTGCATGCTGATTTCCTCGAGTGTCTCGAGGCAGTCGGTCGCGAAGCCGGGGCAGACCACGGTCACGCGCTTTGGTCCGGTGCTGGCGTACTCCTGCAGCAGCACGTCCACGTACGGCTTGAGCCACTCTTCACGGCCGAACCGCGACTGGAAGCCGACCGACCATTCGTCCGCCGCGAGGCCGAGCCGCTCGGCGACGCCGCGCGCCGTGCCGAGGCAGAAGCAGTGGTACGGGTCGCCCGCGAGGAAGTACCGCTTCGGGATCGAATGAAAGGAGAACAGCAGGTGCTTGCGGCCGTGCGTGCGCCAGTGCCCGGTGACGCTGTCGGCGACGGCTGCCAGGTAGCTGTCGCGCTGCCAGTACTGGTTGACGAAGCGCAGCTCCGGGATCCACCGCCACTTCGACAGTTCGCGCGTGACGAACTCGAAAATGCTGCCGGTCGTCGTCGAGGAATACTGCGGATAGAGCGGCAGCACCAGCAGCCGCTGCACGTTCTGTTCGCGGAACCGCTCGAGCACCGACCGGATCGGCGGTTCGCCGTAGGTCATGGCGAGATCGACGAGCGCGTTGTCGCCCCAGCGCTGCTGCAGGCGGTCCGCCAGGCCTTGCGTGAGCTTGCGCGACTCGATCAGCAGCGGCGATCCCTCGGGCGTCCAGATCTTCTGGTAGGCGTGCGCGCTGCGCTTCGGGCGCGTGCGCAGGATGACGCCGTGCAGGACCAGCCACCAGAGCAGGCGGGGCGCCTCGATGACGCGCGGGTCCGACAGGAATTCGGCCAGGTACCTGCGCACCGCCTGCGGCGACGGGTCCGACGGCGTGCCGAGGTTGACGAGCAGGATGCCGACGCGGGCCTGCGAACCGTGCGCGAAGTCTGGGGTGCCGAGGTAGGTCATGCTGGGGAACGCGGGGCGGGCCGTGCCGCGAAAGATAGCACGCTGAACGATTTCGTCCGGGGGCGACGGACAGTTTCCCGCGGCCGGCGGGCGACCTTCATTCGGCTCGACCCCTGGTTTCCAGGCGCGGCGAAAGCCGGATCACGGCCAGCTGGAACAACGCCGCGACCGCGCAGAACAGCAGCATCGGCATCGCGGTCTCGGCCCCGACCAGTCCCATGGCCTGCACGCACACGGCCGAAGCGAACTGGTTGAGGAAGCCCAGCGTGCTCGAGCCGACTCCGGTCGCGTGGGACGGGGCCATGTTCACCGCAATCGCGGTCAGGTGCGGCATGAACAGCCCCTGGCCGAAATACAGGACGCCCATGGGCACGAAGATCCACAGCGGGTGGTGCAGGCCGAGCGCCACGAAGGCGACGGCTGCCAGCGCCGCCATCATCTGCACGCTCGCGCCGAACACGATCATCCAGTGCTGGCCGCGTGCTGAGAACCGGCCCAGCGCCCAGTTGCCCAGGACGTAGCCCAGCGAGATGAGCGGGTAATACAGCCCGTATTCGGTGGCCGAGCGGCCCATGGCCGTGACCATCACGTAGGGCGCCAGCGAGATGAACACCACGAACATCGAGTACGCGGCGGAGGACTGCAGCACGCAGCTCAGGTACAGCGGCTTGTTC
>Ga0209450_10000772_pt1 | contig 16139 bp, 11 predicted proteins | sample FrelakmetLWP11LW_FD_187149 | JGI IMG/M metagenome (GOLD analysis project Ga0209450, IMG submission 187149) | Freshwater lake sediment microbial communities from the University of Notre Dame, USA, for methane emissions studies - LWP11 LW (SPAdes)... | ecosystem: Environmental > Aquatic >...
ACCATATCCTTCCTCAAATCGATTGGGAATATGCCGGTCAACCGTTGCACCAAGCTTCTGCAGCACCTGAACCATTAATGCAGTTGCTGTTACACCATCAACATCATAGTCGCCATAAATCGCGATTTTTTCGTGTTGATCAATTGCCTGCAAGAGTCGTTGAACAGATTCTCTCATCCCGGTAAGTAAAAATGGGTCATACACGGGATCCCGCGCGGTCAGATATAAATCAGCCTGGTCTACCGTTGAAATGCCGCGATTGTATAATACCTGCCTTAAGAATCGGGGGTATTGCTCCAGGCGTCTATTAATTTCAGTTGGAATTAATGGATAAGTCCACCAGTTTTTGATTATATTTGAATTCATGCCTTCTCAACGCTTTCTAATCAAAATGATAATACCTGGGTACCCTGGCGGCTAATCCGCATACCACGTCATAATTATTTGATCCCCATAATTGACCCACTTCTTCAGCTTTAAGAAGTTCTTGTCCTTGCTCGCCAATAAAAACGATTTCATCTCCAACTTTTACTTCCGGCAACTCGTCCAATTGCCACAACGATTGATCCATACACATTCCACCTACCTGATGAATACGTTTACCATTCACTAAAGCAATGTTGCCCTGGCGGCGGCGCAAACCATCAGCGTAGCCAACAGAAGCCACTCCAATTCTTTCAGTTTTTTTTGTGAAGTAGCGATAATTGTAACCAATCCCCTCACCAGCTGGAATATTTTTAATTGAAGTGATCCTGCCCTTCCAGGTTAAAGCAGGCTCGAAACCTTCTGGCAATGGTGCTCCGAAATCTGGATTCAAACCGTAAATTGCTATTCCAGGCCGAATAGCGTCGAAGCGTGCCTGGGGGAAGTAAAGGGATGCCGCTGAATTAGCAGCATGGACAATTTCAGGCATTACGCCAAGTAATTTTAATTGTTCAACAGCTTGTGAAAAATAAGCAATGTGATTGTTAGTCGATGCATCCTGTAGGTCATCTGCATTAGGAAAATGAGTGAACACTCCCTCAACCTGAAGATGCGTGAGCGCTTTGACCCCCCGTGCAAATGGTTCTACTTGTTCTGGCAATAAACCAAGCCGATACATCCCCGAATCGATCTTTACATGTACCTGTAATTGATCTATATTACCGGATGCTACAATATTAAACTCACTTGCCAACTCCAGCGAATTGACCATCACGCTAATCTTGTTGGCTATTGATTCCCCCACAAGTTCCGGCATGACGTATCCCAGAACAAGGATTGGAGTTTGTATCCCGGCTTCACGTAAACGCAAAGCTTCCTCGATACGGGCTACACATATATAAATAATCCCCGCATCGGCGGCTGCCCTCGAAACTTCCACCAAACCGTGACCATAAGCATTTGCTTTTACAACCGCCATTGCCGGCTTGCTTGTAAGGGTCTGCAAACGCGCGATGTTGCGTTGTATTGCTGCCAGGTTTACTTCGATCCAGGTTGTGTTCTGCTCTCGAGACATGCGAAATAGTATAAACCACCGAACAACCAAGTGCAAGTACATCTCATAAATACCCTGATTGGTAAGGTAAAATACTGAGTAGAGTAAAAATGCCCTCGATCATTACAGTTATCGTCATCTTCCTCGCAATAGGCTTACTCCTGTCCACCAGGTTGAGACCCGACCTGGTGGCGTTAATGGTTTTACTTTCGCTTGGGTTGAGCCAGGTAGTGACATCAAGCGAAGCCTTTGCGGGTTTCAGCAGCACAGCTGTGATGACCATCCTTGGTATCTCTATGATTTCCGTAGCCTTGCAGCAAACAGGAGCTGCCAATTCACTGGGGAAATTGATCTATAAAATGGGTGGCAAATCTGAAACCCTCACGATTTTCTTCGTCACACTCGTCAGTGCAATTCTCTCATTATTTATGAATAACATTGCCGCCGTAGGCATCCTTTTACCAGCGGTTATGTCACTCTCCAGACGAAGTCGAATACCTCCTTCCCACCTGCTCATCCCTTTGGCATTCGGCACAATTTTAGGTGGAATGGCGACCTTGTTAACAACCGCCAACATCATCGTCAGTGGGGCATTAAAACAAGCCAATATATCTAGTTTTGGATTACTGGATTACTTACCGGTCGGCGGTCCGGCAGCATTGGTGGGAATCCTTTACCTTGCCCTTCTGGGCAGAAAGTTACTTCCAAAAATGGGGTCAAAAGATTCCGGATCGCTCATGCGGCTCTCTGAAAGATTACAAGAACAGTATTTCCACAATCAACCGTTCCACCGAATCCGGGTTCTCCCCAATTCTCCCATTGGCAATCAATCAATTCGGGAATCCGCCCTGGAGTCAAAAACAGGCATTCAGATTGTATCGGTATTAAGAGGGAAAAAGTTCATCAACTCAACACCTCCTGAAATGACCCTCCTCCCTGGTGATATTTTGGTTGCTTCCGGGTCTGTCAATGCTGTAATCCTCAATCCAATAGGATTAGTGGAGGACACTACCCCTTCAATTTCGAATATGTCAATTATCGATTCGGAACCAATGGTTGAAGTGATGATTACCCCTCACTCCAGGTTTATTGGGAAAAATATCTGTGAAATCGATATGCGCAATAGATATGGGCTGAATGTGCTTGGTATTTGGCGGCAGGGACAACCGGTAACTGAAAATTTTTCACGGTTAAACCTCCAATTTGGAGACGCTCTTCTCGTACAGGGTTCAGCGATAAAAGTAAATTTGCTCAACCGCAACCAGGATATGATGCTTCTTGAAGAAGATCCAGATACGGTATTCCGGCCAGCCAAAATTGGACTGGCTATTGCGATAACACTTATCACGCTTACTCTGGCTTCCCTTGATTTGTACCCGATCCCTTTGGTCATCCTCACTGGGGCTGTCCTCCTCATGTTAACTGGTTGTATGAGTATTTCAGATGCTTTTCAACGTATTGAGTGGAAACCTATTTTCCTGATCGCTGGGATGTGGCCTTTAACAATCGCGATCGAAAAAACCGGACTTGCAGAAAATATCATTCAATCGATCATCCCCCAACTCATTAACCTAAACCCGGTTTGGATTATTGCTGTTTTCCTTTTCATCTCGATGCTTCTCGCCCAATTTATTGGCGGTCCGATTGCCCCAATCATCATCATCCCGTTGGCACTTCAGGCGTCGCAAATGTTAAGGGTTGATCCCCATCCGATTGCGATGGCAGTGGCACTTGGTTGTTCTATTGCATTTATTATTCCAGTCAGCCATCCTGTAAATATTATGGTGATGAATCCGGGTGGGTATGTATTTAATGATTATTTCCGTGTCGGTTTTCCTTTAACCATATTGTCTTTCATAACCATACTCTTTGCGATCTCAAAGATTTGGGGGCTATAATTGCCTCGTTATGAATAAAAAAACATTTTCCTTTGATCTTCTTGCTTATGATGGTCTTGCTCGGGCAGGAACATTCAATACCCCGCATGGCGATTTGTTAACGCCCGTATTTGCTCCAGTGGGAACACAGGCAACAGTCAAGTCCCTCACTCCCCGTCAAATTGAGGAAACCGGAGCGTCACTCGTGCTTTCCAATACATACCACCTCTACCTGCGGCCAGGTGCCGAATTGGTGGCAGAAATGGGAGGGCTGCATGAATTCATGCAGTGGCACAGACCCATGCTCACAGATTCCGGCGGATTCCAGGTTTTTTCGCTAGCAAAGATGCGTAAGGTAGATGAAGATGGGGTAACCTTTAAGAGTCATATTGACGGATCGATGCACCGCTTCACTCCTGAAAGTTCAATTGCCATCCAGGAAAAACTGGGGGCTGATATCATCATGGCATTCGATGAGTGCTCGGATCCCAACGATCTTGCCTACAATCGAAAAGCAATGGCACGAACTCACAAGTGGCTTGAACGTTGCGTCAGAAGCAAATCACGTGATGATCAGGCATTATTCGGGATCATCCAGGGTGGTGTAGATGAGGAATTGCGTGAGGAGTCAGTAAAATATGTGGCGGCAATGGATCTCCCGGGGATCGCCATTGGCGGATTATCGGTTGGTGAATCGAAAACGGAAATGTACGCTACCCTTGACTCTCTTAATCCCCACCTTCCACCGGACAAACCACGCTATTTAATGGGTGTAGGAACACCGGAAGATTTATTGAACGGAATAATGCGCGGAGTAGATATCTTCGATTGCGTGCTTCCCACTCGCCTGGCAAGGCACCAGGCTGCATTTACACATTCAGGTCGGATAAACCTGATGAATGCCGGTTATGCGCATGATGCCAATCCGATCGATGCCGAATGTGACTGTTACACCTGCCGCACCTTTACCCGGGCATACCTGCGCCATCTGATCGTGGCAAAAGAAATGCTCGCCTCAAGCCTAATTTCGATCCATAATATTCGCTTCCTGATCAAACTAATGGAAGGCTCCCGCCTGGCGATTCAATCCAAATCATTTGAAGTCTATGCGAGTACATTTCTGGAACGTTACCTTCATTCCAAGGAGACAAATTGACGCTTATCCAATCTCTTATTTTAGGCATCATCCAGGGACTCACTGAATTCCTCCCCATTTCCTCATCAGCACATCTTGTTTTAGTTCCAAAATTACTGGGGTGGCAAATTCCGCAATCCCAGGTTTTTCCATTCGATGTTCTCGTCCAATTAGGGACGTTAGTTGCTGTCATCATCTATTTCTGGAGAGATTTGTGGAATATTATCAAGGGTTTTATAAAAGCCCTGGTGGACAGGCAGCCTTTTGGAAGTAACGATGCCCGTATGGGTTGGTTCCTGATCCTCGCCACCATCCCGGCAGGGTTGGCTGGAGTTCTCATCAAAGACACTATTGAAGCTGCATTCAATTCGGCTACAGCAACAGCCTTCTTCCTTTTTGGAACAGCTCTTTTACTCGTTTTGGCAGAACTTTTAGGGAAACGCACCCGCACTTTAACCGATATCAATTGGCTGGACGCATTGGTGATTGGCATATTCCAGGTGATTTCCTTATTCCCTGGTGTTTCACGTTCTGGATCTACTATTTCTGCAGGAATGTTCCGGAAAATCGACCGGCCAAGCGCTGCCCGATTCTCCTTCTTAATGTCAGTACCGGTTATGCTCGGTGCAGGCTTGGTCAGTTTTAAAGACGCATTGGAGGTTCCGGAGTTTTCCGATTTCCTGCCAATTATCCTTGTCGGTTTTCTTGCAGCGCTTTTAGTAGGATACCTGGCTATACATTGGCTCCTTTCCTTTCTCGGAAAAAGGTCTCTCTATATTTTTGCTATTTATTGCGTAATTTTAGGTTCGCTGGTTTTAATTTTGGGATTGGTCAATAAAGATGGAAAAGCACAATCCAATCCAAACCCACTAACTCCAACAGTCGCGATTGCTACTTCGGAAATCTCCACCCCAATTCCGTCGTTCGTTGCCAATCCGGAAGAAAACCCTCTGACAATCGCTTACACATCATCACTTTCCTGGCTTGTTCCAGTGATGAATGTGTGTACAGATGCTGTTCCAGGTCTGACCACTGTAACAAACATGAAGTCGTTTGGAACAGTGGTCAGTGGTGCTGAAAAAGTGATTTTGCAGTGGGGCGTTCCAGTAATTCCTGCAGGATCGGTATTTACCTTGGGCAGAGAGGAACTCGCAATCTTAGTCAATTCCAACAATCCTCTCACCTCGCTTTCAGCGCCACTCGTTAATGCCATTTACAATGGTCAGATCCACACCTGGGGTGAAGTTTTTGAGCAGTGTCCTGATTGCTTCACCTCCACGCTCACAGATACTTTCCAATCTCAACCGATTATTCTTCTTTCCTATTCATCCAATGAGGAACCTCAATCCCTTTTTTTAAATGTCTTTATGAAAGGGATGGTCAAAATCACCAGGCCGGGAATTATGGTATCGGATAGCTCGTCAATGATCGCGGAAATTGAAAAGGATCCCACTGCTATAGGCTTTGCGGGATCGCATTTCATCACCAATCAAATAAAGAGAATAGTGGTTTCAGCAGTGGAATCACCTGCCGAGTTGGAGTCGCCGATCCTGGCTGTAACAGGAGTTGAGCCCTCGCCAACTATCAGTAGCTGGTTATCTTGTATCCAGAAAATATTATCTCCCAAACCCTAAAAAAAGAACTCACACGACTGTGAGCTCTTTTTTGTTTTTATCAGGCTGTTTCGAGATAACGTTCGACTTCCCAATCCATGACGTGCAAGCGGTACGTTTCCCATTCTTCGGTTTTTGCTCTGACAAACGCGTTATAAATGCTTTCTCCCAGAGCTTCCTTTATTACTCTATCTTTATCCAATTCTGCTAAAGCTTCCAATAGAGAACCGGGTAATTCAGCAACGTGCTTTCGTTTACGTTCTTCACGCGTCATTTCATAGACATTGATGTTATTCAAGGGTTTTGGAGGAACCAGACTACGATCAATACCATCCAGAGCTGCAGATAGCATCACTGCGTAAGCCAGGTAGGGGTTGCATGATGGATCCGGACAGCGTAATTCGGCACGAACTGCTTTTTTCTGCCCGGCAACAAAGCGAGGAATGCGGATCAGCGCGGAACGGTTGGTTTGTGCCCAGCCGATATAAACCGGAGCCTCATAGCCTGGCACCAGTCGCTTATAGGAGTTCACTGTTGGAGCGGTTACTGCTGAGAAGCCGCGGGCATGCTCCAGCTGGCCTGAAATAAATCCATGCGCAATTTTGGAAAGCTTGAATTCATCATCCGCATCGTAGAACAGATTATTGCCCTTCGCGTCGAACAACGACTGGTGGCAGTGCATGCCGGAGCCATTCATCCCAAAAATAGGTTTAGGCATAAATGAAGCCACCAGACCATTTTGCGCAGCAATAGCTTTGACCGTATATTTTAGGGTTAAAACATTATCCGCTGAACGCAGCGCATCGCTGAAACGGAAATCGATCTCATGCTGACCTAAAGCGCACTCATGATGCCCCACTTCCACTTCCAGCCCCATTGAATCCAATGCGCGCATTAATTCAGTCCGGACCCTCACTGCTTCATCATTAGGGGAAAAGTCGAAGTAACCGCCAATATCGTGCGGCACTGGATGAATCGAATCAGATCCATTTTTCCGGAACAGGAAAAACTCAGGTTCCGGACCGACCATGTAAGACCAACCCCGTTTTGCCAAATCATCCAGTTTGCGGTGTAAAAGACCTCTCGGATCCCCGGCAAATGGTGTTCCATCGGGATGGTAAATCTCGCAGAATAAACGTCCCCGTCGCATTTCCGCAGGGGTCCACGGCAAAACTGCATAAGAATCAATATCGGGGCGAAGGTGCATGTCACTTTCCTGTATTCGGGCAAAACCCTCAACTGATGACCCATCAAACCAAATTCCACTCTCAATTGCTTCGCCAAGTCGGCTGACAGGAGCGTCAAGACTTTTGACAGTGCCGGTTACATCAGTAAATTGAAACGAAATGAATTTAACTCCATCCGCTTCTATTCTTTCGAACAATTCCTTTTTATCCATTTTGTCTCCTTTAAAATAAAAAAGCATGCCGGGCATGCTCGATCAGGAATATTTTGATTTTGCAGCCCCTTCCATAGAATACAAAAGGCATATTATTGCCTTACCTTTATCCATACCTTGGACCGCATGTCACCACACGGGTTTGCGCCTGGATTTTATTGGAAGGGAGAAAGAAGCCCGGGCAGGCTTCGGAGGCATCCGCTGATCGATCGATTTTCCCCTGTCAATCCCCCCAGGGTTAACATCCCTCTTGCGAAGGAGAACCTCCACCTCGTCATCTCATTGCTGAGATGCAGCCGCTGAATCTCCTAATATTCAATTGTTTGTTAGCGTCTATGATACAGAGAATTAATTGAAAAGTCAATACTTGAAAATTCATACTTGAAAATTCAGGCGATTATTGCATATTTGAACAAATGTACTATAATTATTAATATTGTTATTCAGGCTATAATTTATATTATTTTACTCACGAGGAGAACTCCCCATGGCGAAGAAACCTGTATCTGACAAAAATAATTTCGAACCGTTTGATCGCAATCAACCTGCCAGCGAAGCCAAACGCGCAGTTTTGGATAAAGCATTGGGAGATATCGTTAAACGATATGGAGAAGGATCGATAATGCGGTTAGGTGAAGCGCACTCTCTGGCTGTTGAGGTCATTCCCACAGGCTCGCTCTCGCTTGACCTGGCATTGGGAGTTGGGGGTATTCCCCGCGGTCGCATCACCGAAATTTATGGGCCGGAATCCTCAGGCAAAACAACCTTATGCTTGCACATTGTATCTGAAGCTCAAAAACTGGGCGGAACTGTTGCTTTCATCGATATGGAACATGCTCTCGACCCTTCTTATGCCGGCAAACTGGGTGTAGATACCGAAAGCCTGCTTGTTTCTCAACCTGATACTGGCGAACAGGCACTGGAAATTTGCGAAACCCTCGTTCGATCGGGTGCAGTTGATATTGTCGTGGTGGACTCAGTGGCGGCCCTTGTTCCACGGGCTGAGATTGAAGGCGATATGGGCGATGCCAGCATGGGTATGCAAGCCCGCCTCATGTCACAGGCATTACGAAAGCTTTCGGGAGCCATCAATCAAACCAAGACTGCTGTGGTATTCACCAATCAATTGCGGCAGAAAATTGGAATCATGTTTGGCAACCCTGAAACTACGCCGGGTGGTTTGGCATTGAAATTCTACGCCTCTGTCCGCCTGGATGTCCGTCGCATTCAATCCATCAAAATTGGGGCAGAAATTGTCGGTAATCGTACGCGTGTGCGTGTGGTCAAGAATAAGGTCGCTCCTCCCTTCCGCACTGCCGAATTTGACATTATGTACAACGAAGGTATTTCCAAGGAAGGTGACATTATCGATCTGGCTACAGCCATGGAAGTAATCCAAAAACGTGGAGCCTTCTTCTCATATAACGACATGCGCCTGGGTCAGGGTCGTGAAAACGCCAAGGAATTCCTGAGACAAAATATTGAACTGTGCAATGAGATCGAACACACGGTGCGCGAGCGCGTTATGGGCGGCGAAATTCCTATGGATCTTGGAACTTCTGCCGATACATCTGCTGAAGACGAATAGGCAGATATGTTTTCTCACCGCTGGGTGTGGAAGATAATTTCCTTTTTCACCCTCCTTTTACTTGGAGGGTGCAATTTGATTGGGCTCACCCGCCCTGTTCCCGTTGAGGAACAATCCCCTTTATTCATTGCCCCTACATTCATGGTGGCGGAGAATCCCAACAATAACGGCGAGTCAAATCCCGGGACAAATGTAACTCCCACAGTATCTTGTTCCGATCAACTCCAATGGCTGTATGATCTTTCCATCCCCGATGGAAGCCAGGTTGCACCTGGATCTATCCTTTCAAAACAATGGCAGGTAAAAAACAATGGAACCTGCAATTGGGATGAGACTTACACACTTCGCTTAACCGCAGGGATTGACATGGGAGCTACCTCTCCGCAGATGCTTGTTCCAGCAAGAGGTGGAACTGAAGCAGTGATCCAGATCGAATTTACTGCCCCTGCTGAAGAAGGAAGATATCGTAGTGCCTGGCAGGCTTATAACCCCTCAGAACAACCCTTTGGAGACCCGGTCTTCATTGAAATTGTAGTAACTTCTCCTTAAATCCTTTATCCAGATAAGGCAATGGGAATTAAGTCTACCCGGTTCATGGAATTTCTCGTTTGGATTCTCCTATTAGGAGCATTTACAGATATTGGACTGTTGTTTATATTGTCCAGTGCCAGTCCGGTTCATGCCCTTGGTTTTTTTTCCACCAACACAATAGCTGTTGCCAACACGCATAACAGCACTACAACCCCCACTCCATTTCAACCCCTCCCAACGGATACCCCAACTCCAACGAATACTCCAACCCCTACAGCAACCGCCACTCACACCGCAACACCAACGAACACACTTTTACCGACCAATAAAACCCGCCCGACTGCAACAGCCATACCTGCTACCGCGACATCATCTGATGGCTTGCCAGTTGAATACACCGTTTATGGGGTGGTTGGGTTTATGCAGTCCCACTCCTTATCTTGTGAAGCACGATCCGCATCTGATTGGGCAGCTTACTATGGGGTATCAATTAGCGAAAGCACAATTCAATCCGAATTCCCATTGACCGATGATCCCGAAACCGGATTTGTTGGTCCGGTTGATGGTGCAGAAGGGCAACTTCCACCTGGTCCCTATGGTGTTCATGCAGGTCCTGTGGCAGCAGTTTTACGAAATCATGGCGTTGCGGCATCTGAAGTAAAAGGCATGTCCGAATATCAGCTTCGGCAGCAAATTTCCTCCGGAAACCCGGTAATAGTATGGGTTGTAGGAAATGTCTGGAATGGCTGGCCTGTCAGCTATACCAGCAGCAGCGGCAATACAACCATAGTCGCCAGTTATGAACATACAGTTATTGTGATCGGTTATGATGCAAGCGGGTTTACCGTCGTCGATGGCTCAATGACTTATTGGCGATCAAAAAACGCTTTTCTAAACTCTTTTTCAGTCCTTGGAAATATGGCAATTTATTACCCATAAACAAAGCCAGCATGGTCTATGCTGGCTTTGTTCAAATGTTTCCGAAAGCACTCGATCTATGTGCCCTCTTCCCAGGATGCTAGGTATTTCACCTGTTCAGCGCTGAGTTTGTCGATCTTAACATTCATGGCAGCCAATTTCAACTCGGCAATTTTCATGTCAATCGCTTCAGGAACTGAATAAACTTTCTTTTCAAGTTTAGAAGCATTTTTAACCAGGTATTCAAGAGATAATGCCTGATTGGCAAAAGACATATCCATAACAGAAGCAGGATGCCCTTCAGCAGCGGCTAAGTTAATTAAACGTCCTTCGCCAAGGATGTAAATCCGGCGTCCATCCGTCAGCACATATTCCTCAACAAATGGTCGGACCAAACGTTTGGATTTGGCCATTTTTTCCAGTGCAGGGATATTGATTTCGACATTGAAGTGTCCGGAATTGGCGATTATTGCGCCATCTTTCATAAACTCAAAATGCTTTCCGTCAACGACATTGAGGTCGCCGGTGAGTGTAACAAAGATATCGCCGATCTTCGCGGCATCTTTCATAGGCATAACTCGATAGCCATCCATGACCGCTTCCAGGGCTTTCAAGGGATCGATCTCGGTGACTACTACATTTGACCCCATGCCTCGTGCGCGAGAAGCCAGACCGCGACCGCACCATCCGTAGCCGGCTACTACAAAGGTTTTCCCTGCCAGGAGAATATTGGTGGCACGAACGATACCGTCGATAGTTGATTGGCCTGTCCCATAGCGATTATCAAAAAAGTGTTTAGTCAGAGCATCGTTGATAGCAATGATAGGATAATACAAAGCTTTATCAGCTGCCATAGCATGCAAGCGGATCACTCCCGTGGTGGTTTCCTCGGTGCCTGCGATAACATTTGGAAGAAGTTCGCGTCGGTCCTTATGGAGCACATTAACCAGGTCAGCGCCATCATCCATGGTGAAATGCGGTTTATGGTCTAGGGCTGCATTAATGTGTTTGTAATATGTGGTGTTATTCTCTCCCTTGATTGCATATACCGGAATCTCATCATGGGATACCAGAGAGGCAGAGACTTCATCCTGGGTGGATAACGGATTGGATGCAGTTAGAACCACATCGGCTCCACCAGCCTGGAGCGTCTTCATTAAGTTAGCTGTCTCGGTTGTAACGTGCAAACAGGCTGAAATTCTCAATCCCTTAAGCGGCTGTTCCTTGGAAAAACGTTCCTTTATAAGCCGGAGAACCGGCATTTCACGTTCAGCCCAGGCAATCTTTAACCGTCCGCCTTCAGCCAACTTTATATCTTTTACATCATAATTCGCCATATTGTTAATCCTCCAAAATTTAAAGTAATTTATCCAATTCGCCATGATCATCGAAATGCTGACGATATCGTTTTATGAATTCTACCGGAGTATAAAAGTGGTTTTGAGTTCCTTTTTTCTCCAGGCAGTAGGTGGCAGCCAAAGAACCCATCTGTCCACACGTCTGAAGCCCCATGCCCAAACGGTATCCACGCAAGAATCCTCCTCGGAATGCATCACCAACTCCTGTTGGATCTGCAATGAATTCCGCCGGGACAATTGGAATCGAATACCGTATTCCTTTTGACAACACTGAAGCACCATTTTCCCCAAGGGTTACAACGAGAATTTCAACCTTGTTTTCAATTTCACTGGCGGAAAAACCTGTATGCTTCTGAAGCAGGTCAAATTCATATTCATTGCAAAATACTGCATGCGCATGCTCAACGCCGTAATTCAGATCTGCATGAGGGTTCCGCGCCACCTGTTGGGAGGGATCAAACAAATATGGAATTCTTAAATTTACACACTCTTCACAATAACGCCGCATCGCAGCCGGATCATTGGGTGCAATAAGCACATAATCCGCCTCGCCTGGTTCGACTGTGGTAAGGGAATAATCAGCTGAATCCGCCATTGCTCCGGTATAAAAGCTGGCAATCTGGTTATTTTCAAGATCAGTATTGACGAAGAAAGAAGCAGTGAATTTTCCATCGATGACTTTGATGTACTTGGTGCTTAATGAGTGCGAATCCATCCACGTTCGATAATCCGAAAAATCTTCACCAGCTGTGGCAAAAACAACGGGTTTGTCACCCAAAAGGGAAAGCGTATAAGCAATGTTGGGAGCAATCCCGCCGCGCTGCCGGGTCATACTATCCACCAGGAAAGACAAACTGATCTTATCCAGTTTGCCCGGGATGAAATTATCCAGGAATCTTCCCGGAAATGTCATTAAATAATCAAATGCGATCGAGCCAGTAATAAAAATTGCCATGCGTATCCTTCTTACTTCAAATTATAAACGGATTGAGAATAATTACTCTCAAATGGGGGGTAAAGAATTCCGTCTTCGGTAACCCAGGCTGTGATGAGCTCATGCGGCGTAACATCAAATGCCGGGTTCCTGGCATGTGCTGAGGCCGGGGCAATATTTTCGCCCAAATACTTCAAATCCAATACTTCGCCTGAATCTCGTTCTTCGATAACAATCTGCATACCAGAAGCGGTGGAGAGGTCCACTGTACTTTTGGGGAAAACGCAATAAACAGGTACCCGATTTGCCTTTGCTGCCAGACTAAGCATGTAGGTCCCTACTTTGTTTACTACGTCGCCATTTTCGGCTACCCGGTCTGCCCCAAAGAATACTGCGTTTACTACTCCATGCTGCAAGAAGAATCCCGCAGCATTATCGGTAATGATTTCATAGGGAATACCATATTGCTCACATTCCCAAGCGGTTAACCTGGCACCTTGCAAGCGGGGTCGTGTTTCATCCACTAAAACTTTCACTTTTTTGCCAGATTCATGGGCATAACGGATTGCGCCAAATGCAGTCCCCCAATCCACACCTGCCAGTGCCCCCGTATTGCAATGATGGAGCAATACATCGGCATCATTAATTAATGTTGCACCATTTTTAGCCAGTTGCAGATTGGTCTGCACGTCTTCTTCTGCCATCGCCAAAGCTTCGACTAAAACCAGGGCTGCAGTATTTTTTACATTATCTCTCGATTTTTCAACCAACTTCATAGCCCTTTTAACGCCCCAGCCAAGGTTTACCGCTGTCGGGCGGGCAGCCATTAATTCTATTGCTGCCTGCTGCAGTTTTGGTTGCCAGTTGGGGTCATTCGCTTCTGCCAATTCGTTAATCTTTAATGCCACTCCAAAACCACCAGCAACTCCCAGCACAGGCGCACCACGGATTGCCATATCCCGAATTGCTGCAACCATTTTCTCGGCCGTCTTTATTTGTTGATGTATCAGTTGTCCAGGAAGGCGACGTTGATCGATTAAAACAACTAAACGGTTTTCCTTGTCCCATTCGATAGTACGCATATGTCACCAAAAAACGCCCTCAGCGGAGAGCGTTCCTTCCGATGAAGTTTAACATGCTTCAACTGGTTTGACAATATTTTATGCTATGATTCCAGAATTCAAGCCATCAATTGAAAAATTGGGCGAGTGAATTGAGGTTGAATGAAACGATTGATGATTTGTTTATTGGCTATCAGTCTATTGATATCCTCCTGTTCTCCTGATACTTCAAATGACTCCTGGATTAATCAGTTGACAGGACCTGTCAATACGCCGACACCTACAGCTACAGCAACTCCTCAACCCAAAGCCAGAATCTCATTGGGCGAGGATGATATCCTGGCAGGTGATTATGAAGCAGCTTTAAACCAATTCTGGACTGCACGGGAACAATCCACGGATCCCGAAGTGATTTCTACAGCCCAGCTAGGGGTTGGCCGGGTTCTAATGATGCAATCCAACTATAACGGCGCAGTGGAACAACTCAACTGGCTATTGTCCAATTTTCCCGAAGGTGAAACCCGCAATACAGCCTATTTTTATCTTGCCCAGGCATATGTAAAACTTGAACAATATTCACAAGCCGCTGAAGCTTACGGTAATTATCTACGGACTGAGCCTGGTCCGCTGGATAGTGAAATCTACGATATGCAAGGGGATGAATTCTTTAATGCGGGAGACTATGCGAATGCCCTGACAGCATATCAGATTGCACGGCAAAAAATAACATCAGTAAGTTCTGAATCCCTTGATATCAAAATTGCCAGGACCATTTCTGTTTCAGGGGATGATGGCGGCGCGATCAACGCATTATTGACGCTTTATGATTCCACATCAAATAATGCAATCAAAGCCCAAATCAACCTAATGCTGGGTCAAATTTACCTCCGTTTGAACGAACCTGAGCAAGCCTACGCACGATTTCAGGACTCGGTAATCAATTTTCCTACTTATTATGATACGTATTCAGGTCTTGTTGCTCTGGTCGAAGCAGGGCAACCGGTTAATGAATTAATGCGTGGAATCGTCGATTATTATGCCGGCAAATATGGTGTAGCCATTGAAGCCTTTGACCGATATCTATATGATTATCCAACACATGATGCCACCATCCACTATTACAAAGCCCTAAGTCTTTATAATATCGGTGATTATGAAGGTGAAATAACCGAGTGGGATTTATTAATTCGCGACCACCCTACTGACGATAAATACGCCGCAGCTTTCCTTGAAAAAGCAACAACTCTTTACAATGAGTTACAGAGATATGACGAGGCTGCACAATCTTTATTATCTTTTGTTGCATTAGTACCTGATTCATCAAACGCACCAGATTACCTATATCGAGCTGCCCGGATATATGAGCTGGGTGGTTACCTATCCAAGGCGGGCGCAACCTGGGAACGCATTATCAATGAGTATCCCGGTTCAGACCAAGCATATTCTGGCTTGTTCCAGGCAGGGATTGTCTACTACAGGTTAGGTACCTACGAAAAAGCCCAAGTAACTTTTTCACGACTTGTATTACTGGCATTATCACCTGAGGAGAAAGCTGCAAGCGCATTATGGATAGGTAAGTGCCTTGAAAAACAAGGAAAGAAAAATGAGGCTGAGAATTATTATATTCAAGCAGCCGCTGCCGACCCCACTGGTTATTATGGTATTCGTGGAGCTCAACTTGAAAAAGGGCTTGCGCCATTTCTCAAAACCATCAATAACGATTTATCCATTGAACTCGCTGCAGATAAATTGATTGCTGACCAATGGATGATCTCTCATTTCAACCTCGATCAATCTACTAATTTATCCACAATAGAAGCATTGTCAGCTTTTCCAAAATTCCTGCGCGGGCAGGAATACACAAAGTTGGGAATGAGGGACGATGCCAGGCAGGAATTTGATTCATTGCGAGAGGAACTCATTTCAGATCCGCTCAATACTTATCGGTTTCTAAATTACCTGGTTGATCACAAGTATTACCAGACAGCGGTTTTCACCAGCCGGCAAGTATTGGACCAGGGTGGTCTCAGCCAGGAACAAACCTTGACAGATGCTCCCAAATACTTTAATCACATTCGTTTCGGTGTTTTCTTTAGAGAAATTGTAGTTTCTGCTGCCAATGAAAACGACCTTGATCCCCTCCTTCTATTCAGCATCATCCGCCAGGAAAGCCTGTTTGAACCTGCTATCAGTTCAAGTGCAGACGCCCGAGGTCTTATGCAGATACTGCCGGTTGTCGGCGAAGAAA
>Ga0209450_10000773_pt1 | contig 16135 bp, 15 predicted proteins | sample FrelakmetLWP11LW_FD_187149 | JGI IMG/M metagenome (GOLD analysis project Ga0209450, IMG submission 187149) | Freshwater lake sediment microbial communities from the University of Notre Dame, USA, for methane emissions studies - LWP11 LW (SPAdes)... | ecosystem: Environmental > Aquatic >...
CGATCTCACGAGGAGATCCGCCTCGCCGCCTCCCAGGAATCCGCGGCTCCGGCGGTGAGGCTGTCGGCAAGCGCTCTGACGGCAGGGTCATCGCACTGCACCATCGGCTCGGGCGCCAGGAAGGAGGCCAGCTCCGCAGGCACGTCCGGGGGGTATGGGGCAATCACCGACGGCACGGCGGTGGAAACGGTCAAGGTGCAGCCGGAGGCAGTCTGGACCGGAGGCAGCTCGAGGTCGTACAGGCTCCAGTCGATGTCGCCGAGCAGGGCGTATCGCCTCTGGCCGGTGCTCCTGGGCGATGCGATGGGATCCGTCGTCACGGCAAAAACATCGTAGAGGTCGCGGGTGGCGACCACTTCGCCGCCCTGATCGGGCGGCACCCGGGTCATGTCCATGCCCAGACCCGTCTCCATCTCCCGGATGATCTGCCCCCTGAATACCCAGACGAGGTTGCGGGTTCCCATCTGGGACAGTTTCAGGAGGGCGGCGCTGACGGTGTCCCCCAGGAGGCTGACCTCCTCGAAGATGCTGCAGGAAGCGGTTGCGGTGAGCACCATGCCGCTGGCGGGGTCGAAGGTCTGGAAGGTCCTCTCCTGACCGGGGGTCCACTCCATCGAGGCACAGGCCAGGTCCGCGAGAACCGGGAGGTAGCCCTCCTCGAGTAGGGTCGTGTTCTCGATTGACCTCCCTGCGGTGCCTATCACGGTGGAGAGTATGGAATCCTCCCTGACTGCAGTGATCTCGATCCCGGACATGCCGTCGCTGAAGCTCATCGTGAGCCTGCCGAGGTCCATCGCCCGGTCGGTCCGGGCATCGAGGGTCATCACGATGTCCCTCCGGCTCCCCATGAGGATCATGTTCCAGTCGATGCGCTGGCTGATCAGAAGGGAATCGTCCCCGCACTCCTCCACCCTGAGCTCCATGTAACCCACATCGTCCCCCTGCAGGGAGACGGCGAAGCGCTGGACGCCAAGCCCGTCACGGGTCACCGCATACGAGACCGGCACCCCGTCGCCGTTCGTTCCGGGACCGCAACCTGCGAGCATCAAAAGGATCGCGGCAAGGGCCGCGTACGGCATGCCTCTGTTCATCGGGCTATTCCTCCAATGAGGCCGGTTACGGCCTCGGCTATCCTTGCTCCGGCCTTGCCGTCCCAGAACGGGATGTCCGGCGGAACGGCCGGCCTTGCCGAAACCTGGCGGGCGACCGCCTCGGGAATCAGATCCGGATCGGGGCACAGAGTGTTGGTGCCCAGCTCGATGGTGACCGGCCGCTCGGTGCTGGTCCTCACGGTGACGCACGGTACCCCCAGCACGCTGGTCTCCTCCTGCACTCCACCGGAGTCCGTGATGACCACTGCGGCCAAGTTCTCATGCCTCACGAACTCAAGGTATGTCATGGGCTCCATCATCGACACTCCCTTGGGGACGGCGTCCGCAATGCCCCATTCGGAGATGTTCCTCATGGTCCGGGGATGGGCTGGGAACAGCACTTCCATCCCCTCCAGCCTGCCGAGAGCGCGCAGGATCGACCTCAGTCTTCCGGGGTCGTCGACGTTGGACGGCCGGTGCAGGGTAACGAGGGCGAAGGATCTCCCTGGAACCGGACGAGGGTCCCGCATGGCTGCCGGGAGAAGCCTGAGCAGGGTGTCGATCATCGGGTTGCCCACCATTGCGATGTCTTCGCCGGACCGCCCCTCGGCAAGAAGGTTGTCGACAGCCTCCGGGCTGGTGATGAGCAGCAGATCCGCGATCTGATCCGTCAGCACCCTGTTGATCTCTTCCGGCATGCTCCGGTCGAAGCTCCGCAGACCCGCCTCCACATGGATTACGGGGACACCGCCCCGCACGGCCACGAGGGCGCAGGCCAGCGTGGAATTCACATCCCCTACCACAATCACGGCTTCCGGCGTATCCGCCAAGAATTCCTTCTCATAGGCTTCCATGATCCTCGCGGTCTGCACGGTGATGCTTGCCGAGCCCACCCCGAGGTTGATGTCCGGCCTCGGGAGATCCAGCTCGTCGAAAAAGCTCTGGGACATGGCGTGGTCGTAGTGCTGCCCGGTGTGAACCAGCCGCAGCCTCACCGCGGCGTCCATGCTGCGTATGATGGGGTCGACCTTCATGAAGTTCGGTCTGGCCCCGCAGATGATGTCTACCATAAGGTCCCCCCGGAGGGGATCAGACCGTGTCCAGTCTGCCGATCCTCCTGCTGTGCCGCCCGCCCTCGAAAGGTTCCTCGAGAAAGACCTTTGCAGTCTCCCTTGCCAGGAAAGGCGCCGTGAGCCCGCCGCCCAGGACCAGGACGTTGGCGTCGTTGTGGCGTCTGGCGTAACGCGCCATTTCCGGAAACAGGCAGAGAGCCGCCCGAATGCCCCTGTATCGATTGGCCGCGATGCTCATGCCAATGCCGGTGTTGCATACCAGGATGCCCCGGTCGGCCCGTCCGTCCAGCATTGCCCGGCAAAGGAGCCCGGCGAAATCGGGGTAATCGACCGAATCTCGTGAGCCGGTCCCCAGGTCAAGGACTTCGATCCCGTCCAGACCCCGAAGCCAGCCCGCCAGGTCCTCCTTCAGGGGGAAGCCGGCGTGGTCGGAGGCAAGAGCGACAGTCACTCCGCGCCGCGCTCCGCGAGGTGGTGGGCGATGACGCCGGACAGGACTATCGAGCAGAGCTTCGACTCGGCCGAGTCCGCCCTGGAGGTGAGCACCACCGGGTGCTGCGCCCCCATGATGACCGCACCGAGCTCCCCGCCGGCCAGGAAGATCAGCGTCTTGTAGAGGACGTTGGCGGCTTCGATATCGGGGAGGAGGAGGAGGTCGGCATCTCCGGCAACCTCGCTCTCGATCTTCTTGATCTTCTTGGCGACCTTGGATACAGCGAGGTCAAGCGCCAGCGGGGCGTCGAAGATGATGTCGCCGAACTCGCCGGTCATTGCAAGATCCTTCATCCTGGCTGCCTCGATCGTGCAGGGCATCTTGTCGTAGGGCACTTCCTTCGCGCAGACATAGGTGGTCTTGGGGTGCATGATGCCGAGGGCGTGGGCCACGATGACCGCGTTCTTGACCTGCTGGACCTTCTGATCGAAGTCCGGCGCGATGTTCATGGCGGCATCCGTCACGATGAGGAGCTTGTGGTAGGAGGGGACCTGGAAGACGGCGACGTGGCTGAGGTATCCCGGACCCCTCATGCCGGTCTCCTTGTCGAGGATGGCATGCAGAAATGAGCTGGACGCCACGAGCCCCTTCATGATCGCGTGGGCCGTCCCGCGGCGGACAAGGTCGACTCCGATGTACGCGGCGGTCTTGTCGTCCGGCGCCTCGATGATCTCCACCCCGTTGAGGTCGAACCCTATTCTCTCCGAGATGTCCCTGATCTCCCGCACCGGTCCGATGAGGGTTGCATCCACCATATCGTCTGCAACCGCCTCGGCGATGGCGGATAGGGTTTCCTCCTCGTCCGCCCTTACGACGGCAACACGGCGGGAAGGAAGCTCCCTCGCCCTTGTCTTGAGTTGCTCCAGGCTGCTGATCGGTTTCATTCATTCCCCCGGATTTCTGTGTCCTGATCGGACGAGTGGATGCTCTGGATATGCGGTATGAATATACCCCGTGCGGGTGTAACCCTGCAAGAAGTGTTGACAAGAGGACGATGCGGATAGAGATTCAGGGGCTATAATCAACGTGAAACACAATCTGTGTCCAGGATTGCCCCTTGAGGCCAGTACGGTGGACCGGGCTCCGGACCATGAAATCGTGGCAACGAGAGAGAGGTGTGGAAGTGAAGCACATTGCGGCTTCAGAGGTTCATTCGACGATAGCGCTTCACATGCTGGCAGACGGATTCGACATGGTGCTGGACCTTCGCAGGAGCAGGGGCAGCATCATACACGACGCCGCGAGCGGGAAGGATTTCCTCGATCTCTTCAGCTTCTTCGCATCAGCTCCTCTCGGCATGAACCACCCCGGCCTGTGCACCGAGGAGTTCAGGAACTACATCGCCGACGTGGCCATCAACAACCCTTCCAACTCGGACTTCTACACCGAGGAGATGGCGGTCTTCGTCGACACTTTCGCACGGACCGTGGTTCCTGACAGCCATCCACACCTGTTCTTCGTCTCGGGAGGCGCACTGGCCGTCGAGAACGCCATGAAGACCGCCTTCGACTGGAAGGTCAGGAAGAACATGGCCGCCGGCAGGGGAGAAATCGGCTCGAAGGTCATCCATTTCCGCCAGGCCTTCCACGGCCGAACCGGTTACACGCTCTCGATGACAAACACTGCGGATCCACGCAAGTACATGTATTTCCCGATGTTCGACTGGCCCCGCATCGATCCGCCGGTCGTGACCTTCCCCATCGAGAGCCACATCGACGCCATCAAGGCTGCCGAGGAGAAGGCGCTGCACCAGATCGACGAAGCCGTTGCCCTGCACAGGCACGACATTGCTGCCCTTGTGATCGAGCCGATCCAAGGGGAGGGCGGGGACAATCACTTCCGTCCGGAGTTCCTCAGGGCGCTCCGGGAGCGCGCCGACCGGTACGATTTCATGCTGATCTTCGATGAGGTGCAGACCGGCATGGGGATGACGGGGCAGTGGTGGGCCTGGCAGACCATCGGGGTGGAGCCTGATATCTTCTGCTTCGGCAAGAAAGCCCAGATATGCGGCATCGCCTGCAACCGCAGGGTGGACGAAGTGGAACGCAACGTCTTCAGGGAATCCAGCAGGATCAACTCGACATGGGGCGGCAGCCTGGTGGACATGGTCCGCTGCACCAGGTATCTGGAGATCATGGTCGAGGAGGACACGCTCGCCAGCGTACGCCGCCTCGGTGCGATCCTTCTCGATGCCCTCCACGGGCTGGAAGCCCGCTTCGAAGGCAGGATCACCAACGCCAGGGGGCTCGGTCTCATGTGCGCCATCGACCTCCCGGACACCGAAAGCAGAAACAGGCTTGTCGAAAGGATCCGGGCGAACGGGGCCATCATCCTTCCCTGCGGTGTCCGCAGCATCCGTTTCAGGCCGCCGATCAACATCTCCGAGGAAGAGCTCAGGAGGGGCATAGAGATCGTTACCAAGTCCGCTTCGGAAGTGTTCTAGTCCCCCGGGGCTCACCGGCGGACAACGGAGATCGGCATGCATCAACCCTCCCTTGATGCGATAAGGCTCGTAAGAGAAGACATCGTGCGCATAGCCGCACACCTGACGACCATGGGCTGGGCCGAGGCCAACGCCGGGAACATCTCCGTGCTGATCCCCAACGGGCTGGACAGCATCTGGGACGGGGAAACGGAAACCGAGCCTCTCCCGGAGCCTGTCCCGGCCATGGCCGGCAGGACATTCATGGTCACCGCAGCAGGCAGCCGGTTCCGTCGGCTCTCCATGGACATGGATTGGGACATCCTCCCGGTGAAGGTCTCCTCCGACGGGTGCAGCGTAATCACCCTGCGCGGCGCCAGGCGCCCGACCAGCGAGTTCAGCTCCCATCTTCACGTCCTCGCCGCCGTTCTCGAGAGGGGCTGGAAAAGCGCGTCGCTTGTCCATACGCACTCCACCAGCATGCTGGCCCTTTCGTCCAGCGATCTTCCCGGAGAGATGCTCGAGGATGCAGTCAACAGGGCGCACCCCGAGGTGGAGCGTCTCCTCTACCGCGGCGTGCGATTTCTGGACTATTACACCCCGGGAACGTGGGAGCTCGGCAAGATGACCGCAGAAGCCTTCGGGAAGAGCGACTGCGTCGTATGGAGGAAGCACGGCATCCTTGGCCTGGGGAAGGACATCGACTCTGCCTGCGACGCCGTCGAGGTGATCGAGAAGGCAGCGAGGATCCTTCTCCTCGAGAAATCGGCCTTCGGCAAGTTCCTGGGTCTCAAGGACCGCGAGCTGATGATAGCGGGGGAGATGCCGCGCGAATTCCCGTCCGAGGAAGAGATCGAGGAGGACTATGAATCCTCTGATCTGTCAGCCCCGGGGGATGCGGGCGGCTGAGCTCTGCATCCGGTCATTGACATTTTCTGCGCCTGCATGAATTATCCGTTCAGTCATGAATCCAGGAGGTGATCTCTGATCCTTTCAGTTTTCCTGTTCTAGTGCACGGAGCCTTTCCCCGTAGTCCTTGAAGATCGCAGGTCGCGGGGCTGGCCAAGGAGATGAGAGGATAGAGATGAACCGATCCGCAGCAGCGGCTGCAGCAATTGCAGCCATGGCCATGTTGTTCGTGGCTTCATGCTGGAACCCCTTCGATCCCCCCACTGACGACGGCGACGATGTACAGTACTACAATCCGGCGGACTCCGCCTGGAAGGTCCTCAAGAACCTCGAGTACGCCTACGTCAGCCGTGATCTTAACCATTACACCGACTGCTTCAGGAGCGACTTCGAGTTCCACCTCCTCGAGGTGGACTGGGATGATTACGACGGCGACGGCTACATCGACGAGTTCTGGGGACAGGACATCGAGGAGGACTTCCATCAGCAGATGTTCGCCTCGGTGACCGCCATCGAGCTGACACTGTCCGGGACGCAGGAGTCCCCCTGGAGCGGCGACTCGACCGGCGAGGCGCTGCAGCTCTCGCGCACGTTCGACCTCAAGGTTTACACGGACGGAGCCCACACGACGGGGTACAGGGCATCCGGAAACGCGCTCTTCATCTGCCGGCCCGACTCCATGGGGGAGTGGTACGTCTGGCAGTGGTACGACAATTCCGACACCTAGCCAATCATGGGGACACATCACTGATATGCCATTATGGGGACACCACACTTGATGGAAAGTGGTTGTGTCCCCGTCATTCGAGAGGGGGAGTTCATGCCTGAATGCAGCGTGAGTCTGGAGCAGTACGCCGAGCTCTGCGCGAGAATGGCTGAGACCGCGGGGGATGTGTCGAAGGAAAATGCGATCGCCTCCGGGCTTGGCATCGGACCCGCAGACTGGGCGGCAGCCAAGGACCACTACACCAGGAAGATGCAGGACCCCTCGGATATGGGGAAGACCGCCATGGCCTTCATGCCTCTGTACCAGGCAGCGCAGGCGCGGATGAGAGGCGGCCAGGCTCCATGCACGATCGAGACCTACTCGAAGGTGCACGCCGGGATGGCGTTCCGGAAGGATGCCGCCGACCCCTCGAAGAAGATCGACTACATGATCGTGCTGGCCGAGAATGGCTTCACGCAGCCCCAATGGCTCGAGATCGAGGGCTACTGGACCCCCAGGGTCGCGATGAATGCGGACCCGAGGTTCGATCCGGCAATGGCCGCCCGGTTCGCAGAGCTGATCCAGTCGGAGTCCGACCGGATCCTGGGGATCAAGCGGGGCTGAACACCGGGACACGAACCTCATGGGGACACCGTCGGAAAGCAATGGGGACACGTACCTAACTCACACTGTGAATTAGGAACATGTCCCCGATCTAGGGGGCGAGGCGCTTCGCGTCCCGCGGGAACATCGTCGTGAGGCGGATGTTCTCCACGCCGAGGATGCGGGCGGCCATGCGCTCGAGCCCGATGGCCAGCCCGCCATGGGGCGGCAGGCCGTACAGGTGGGCCTGCAGGTAGCCCTCGAAGTCGGCAGGGTCCAGGCCGAAAGCCCTCATCTTCTCCACCTGCATGCCCCAATCATGGATCCTCTGGCCGCCGGTGGTCACTTCCAGCCCTCGGAAGAGCAGGTCGAAGCTCAGGGTGGTCCCGGGATTCGCGGGGTCGTCCATCGTGTAGAACGGGCGCTTCACCGTCGGATAATGGGTCACGAAGAGGAACTCGGAACCGAGCTCCTCGGCCGACCACCTGCAGAGCACCTTCTCCTCTTCGGGATCCAGATCCGGTTCGCCCGAGCTGTCCTTCTCCATGAACCGAGCGGTGATGCCGTGGGCCTCCTCCAGGGTGATCGAGGGAATCGTGTCGCCCAGCTCCGGCATCACGGCATCGAGCATCTCCAGCTCATACGCGCAGTCGGAGCGCACCATCCCGAGGGCGTGCCGCAGGACGCCGATCTCCATCGCCATGACATCGCGGAAGCTCTCGATGTAGCCCATCTCGAAATCCAGCGATGTGTACTCGTTCACGTGCCTCGAGGTCTGGTGGGGCTCCGCCCGGAAGACGGGCCCCATCTCGAACACCCGCTCATAGATGCCCACACCCATCTGCTTGTAGAACTGCGGGGACTGCGCCAGGAATGCCACCCTGCCGAAGTAGTCGACCTTGAAGATGTTCGCGCCGCCCTCCGCTCCTGCCGAGCAGATCTTGGGAGTGTGTATCTCGGTGAACCCGTTGGCAGACAAATGCTCCCGGAAGCCCCTCCCGAAAGCTTCGGCTATCTTCAGCCTGGCCCTCTCCATCGGATGACGCAGGCTGAGCGGCCTGAGGTCCAGGTTGTTGTCGATGTGGAGATCGAGGACCTTCTTGGTCATGTCGACCGGGGACTGCCCGGCGGGGGTCGAGATGATCTCAACGCTCTCGAGCTGCAGCTCGATGTCCCTCGGGTGGATCGAGACATCCTTGATGCCCGCCTTCTTGAGGGTCCCCGTGAAGCTCACGGACTGCTCGCATGCGAGGGAGTCGAGGAGCTCCCCGTGTCCCTCGTTGCCCATGACGCACTGGAGGAGGCCGTCATGACGCCTCAGAACTATGAAGGCGCCCCATCCGAGCCGCCGTATCCTGGCAATCGAGCCGTGCAGGGTCACCTTCATGCCGTCCATGCCGGAAAGCTCCGCAGCCGGAAGGAGACGCTCAATGCCCCTGTCACTTATGGGTTCCATGATCGATCCCCTCCGTTCGTGGTGTGAAGAATCCAGTCACCGGCGGCAAGCCGCCAGAGGGGGTAACATACAGCCTCAGCGAGCCTCCGGGGCAGACCCGTCCTTGCTCTCCAGTTCCCTGAGCCGCTCAATGCCGCCGCTCCTGAAGGCGCGCATGAGTCTGTTCGGGGCGGCAGTCAGTTGAGCGAGGATCTCCAGGCAGAGGGTGCCCGCTGTCAGGGCGGCCTCCTCGGCCTCCTCCATGCCCGGCTGGTCAGCCCGGATCCTTGCCGCCAGGCTCTTCACCCTCCGTTCCAGATCCCGCAGATGGACCTGATAATGACCCCTGGATCGATCCCTGAGGAGCAGGAAGCCGTTGAGGCTCCCATCGCGCAGGGCCTCCTCCTTTTCAAGGCGGAAGCTCTCCCTGACGCGCTCCATCTCCCTGAGCGCGAGGCTGAGCTCCTCTATCGTACGGGCGTTCGAATCATGCATGATCATTGGCATTCCATGAGTCGTGGATTAGGTTTCTTCTGATCTTGAACAGGCCATTTCGAAGAATGGGAGCATGATGTCTTACGTTCACAGGATCCTGGCCATCAATCCGGGTTCGACCTCCACCAAAATATCTGTGTTCGAGGACGAAAAGGAAGTGTGGACATCGAAGCTCGCCCACAGCGCCGCTGATCTGGCGGTCTACCCGAGCATATACGACCAGTACGACTTCAGGAAGGACGTGATCAGGCGGGAGCTGGAGAACGCGGGCTACTCGGTGCAGACGTTTTCGGCTGTCGTGGGCCGCGGTGGACTCGTATATCCCCTTGAAGGCGGCACTTATGAGGTATCCCCCCGACTTCTGGAGGATCTCCGGAAGGGGGTCCAGGGAGAGCACATCAGCAACCTGGGCGCCCCGATCGCCTGCGAACTGGCAGCCGAGGCCGGATGCCGGGCATTCATCGTCGATCCCGTCGTAGTGGACGAGATGGCGCCGCTCGCGCGGTACTCCGGGCATCCCGCCATCACCCGGCGCTCCATCTTCCATGCCCTCAACCAGAAGGCGGTGGCCCGCATGGCCGCGGCCGAACTGGGCAGGGAGTACGATCAGGTGAACCTCATCGTTGTTCATCTCGGGGGAGGCATCTCGGTGGGGGCCCACCTCCGGGGCAGGGTGATTGACGTGAACAACGCCCTGGACGGCGACGGACCCTTCACTCCTGAGCGATCAGGCGGCCTTCCCGTGGGCGACCTGGTCACCCTCTGCTTCAGCGGAACGAAGACGCTGCCTGAGATCAGGAAGATGATCAAGGGGGGAGGGGGCATCGTCGCCTACCTCGGGACCAACGACATGCTCCATGTCGAGAATGAGATCGGGAAGGGCAACGAAGAATTCAGGACCGTCTACGAGGCCATGGCCTACCAGGTGAGCAAGGAGGTGGGCGCCATGGCCGCCGTCCTGAAGGGCGACGTGGACGCAGTGGTGATAACAGGCGGCGTGGCATATGACCGCAGCTTCGTCGGCTGGATCCGTGACAGGGTAGGGTTCATCTCGAGAGTTCTGGTCTACCCCGGCGAGGAGGAGATGGAGGCATTGGCCCTGGGCGCCCTCCGGGTTCTCCGCTCGCAGGAGAAGGCCAGAATCTACAACCCATCAACTGACAGGTAAGGAACGGGATCGGATATGAGAGACGAATCGTTCGAGATCGAGAGGAAGCGGTGGGAGGAGGAGATCCTTGATCCCGCCCTGACGGATTTCCCTGAGCGCAGGAAGAGCTTCAGGACCGGCTCAGGGGACCCGGTGGAGAGGGTCTGCTTCCCTGAGGAGCCGGGCGCCGGCTACGTTCTCAAGCAGGGCTTCCCCGGCATGTACCCGTTCACCAGGGGCGTTCAGCCGACCATGTACAGGGGCAGGTTCTGGACGATGCGTCAGTACGCCGGCTTCGGGACCGCGGAGGAATCCAACGAGAGGTACCGCTACCTCCTTGCGCAGGGGCAGACCGGCCTCTCCGTCGCCTTCGACCTCCCCACCCAGATCGGGTACGACTCGGATGATCCGCTCTGCACCGGAGAGATCGGCAAGGTCGGCGTGGCGATCGACAGCCTCGCGGACATGGAGATCCTTTTCGGCGGCATACCGCTGGACACGGTCTCCACCTCGATGACGATCAACGCCCCCGCAGCCGTGCTGCTGGCGATGTACATCGCCGTCGCCGAGAAACAGGGAGTGCCTGCGCCGAAGCTCAGGGGAACGATCCAGAACGACATCCTCAAGGAGTACATGGCCAGGGGAACGTACATCTTCCCCCCGGACCACTCCATGCGGCTGATAACCGACATCTTCAGCTTCTGCAGCGCAAGCGTGCCCAAGTGGAACACCATCAGCATCTCGGGCTACCACATCCGTGAGGCAGGCTGCACGGCCGCGCAGGAGGTGGCATTCACCCTGGCCGACGGCATAGCCTACGTGGAGGCGGCGATCGCGGCAGGGCTGGGAGTAGACGACTTCGCGCCGAGACTGAGCTTCTTCTTCAACGCCCACAATGATCTGCTGGAGGAAGTGGCGAAGTTCAGGGCGGCCAGGAGACTCTGGGCCGCCATCATGAGGGATCGTTTCGGGGCGCAGAGCGACAAGAGCATGATGCTCCGGTTCCATACGCAGACCGGCGGCTCGACGCTCACGGCCCAGCAGCCGGACAACAACATCGTCCGGGTGGCGGTGCAGACCCTCGCGGCGGTTCTCGGCGGCACCCAGAGCCTTCACACGAACAGCCGGGACGAGGCGCTCTCACTGCCCACCGAGGCCGCGGTGAGAATTGCGCTCCGGACCCAGCAGATCATCGCTAACGAGTCGGGCGTGACGGAGACGGTGGACCCCCTGGCGGGAAGCTACTATGTGGAGGCTCTCACCGACCGGATCGAGACCCAGGCGCTCGAGTACATCTCCCGCATCGACACCCTCGGGGGGATGGTTCACGCCATCGAGGAGGGCTACCCCCAGAGGCAGATCCAGGACGCCGCATACAGCTGCCAGAAGGAGATCGAGAGCGGCGACAGGGTGGTCGTGGGGGTCAACAGCTACCGGGTCGAGGAGAAGCCCCATCAGGCTCTCCTGCGCGTGGATCCCTCAGTCGGAGACTCCCAGGTGGCCAAGCTTGCCGGGATCAGGGCCGCCAGGGACGGGGGCGCGGTTCGGTCTTCGCTTGCCGCCCTCGAGAAGTCGGCCCTGTCGGGCTCCAACCTCATGCCGCCCATCATCGACTGCGTCCGCTGCTACTCGACTCTCGGCGAGATATGCGGTGTGCTGAGGAAGGTGTTCGGCGAGTACAGGCCCAGTACTTTCCTCTAGGCTGGAATCCTGTACCTCTGAAACAGGATGGGAGGAACATGGTGAACAGACTCCGCTTCTTCTTCGCAGTCGCCGGACTGATGCTCCTCCTGAGCATCGGGTGCGGCGCTGAGGTGTCCGGGGACACCTGGCTCATCGCAGCCGGCGGTGACACGGCTTCCGTGTCCGAGGTGGGCACGGCCTGGAACAGAATGGATGACGGGGACCGGGAGCTCTTCACCTCCAAGGACAACCCGCTGGGGCAGTTCCTTCTGACGTACGCACGGAAGATGATGCTGGAGCTTGAGATCGACTCGCGCGGACTCATGTCGGACCCGGACATGACAGCATGCGGGGAGGCCTGGTTCCGGTTCACCTCGGGTGCCGAGGCCATCGATTCCCTCCGGTCCCATGAGCGGTCGCTGATCACGGATGAGGAGGTCCAGTTCTTCCTCGACAATGCCGGCCGGTGGGTCTGGTACACTCTCCGCCCGGGAGAACCCGGTGAGGAGATCAGGGGACCTGAGCACCTTCCGGAGATCCTCGCGCAAGGGCTGGCCACCCACCTCGACACGATGTCGGTCGGGCAGATCCTGACGGACGCCCGTGGCGTCTCCGTGCGTCTGGATTCGATCCAGCTTGCGGATTCCGCGATGATCGGGCGGATCCTCGCCGACACCATGACTTCGCGTGAGATGGCCATCGAGAGCATCACGTCGACCCGGTCGGCCGTCCGCATGCAGCAGATTCTCGACGTGATGCACACGGAGCACTCGGTGCGTGTCGACACAGCCGCGGTGGAAAGACTCGCGGCATTCTACAGCGGGGAGGCGGAGCTTCTCGATGAGACGCTCTTCACCTCCGATCTGGATGACTGGACATCGAAGCAGCTCAGTGACGAGCTCGCCTTCCTGTCATCCAGGATCTATACCCAGCCATCCTCGGTCCCGTGGCTTCTCTACTGCCTGGACAACATGCTGATGCAGACCATCCTGATCGAACAGCACGGAATCTCAGGGGCCCGGCTTGATTCGCTGCGGGCGGATTCTCAGGATTACATGTTCGACCTGGCCCTGGAGCGGCTGTACGATGAGGTGGTCAGCTCATCGGTGAGCGTTACCGAGGAGGATGTCCAGTACCAGTTCGAGTTCCTGACTGAGCCGGTGATGCTCCCGGAGCGGAGAGTCCTGAGGATCGCACTGCTTCCATCACAGCGTGCCGACGACTACAGGACGGCTGCCGGCGCCGGGACTCTGGACAGGCTTCTCGACGAGCTGGAGGGAATACCCGGTCTCGCCGCCTCTCCGGCGGATGACCTCCAGAGGACCAGGCCGCTGACTGCTGACGAGGTCCCGGGAGATTACGGCGACCAGGTCTTCGACGGTTCCGATGCCGACTCTTCGGGCTGGATGGGTCCCTACCGGTTCGGGGATTCGGGTGACTACATCCTCTTCAGGGTGGAGGAGACTCTCCCCGCGGCGGAGGCAGCGCTGGAGGACATCCGAAGCCAGGTCGAGATCACCGCGAGAGGGCGACTGGAGGAAGAGGCCACCGTCCATTGGATGCAGGAGCTGGAGGAGAAGTACGGCCTGGAGATCAACGAGGAAGCCCTGGACCGTCTCCCGGCGGATCCCGCTCTATGGTGCGACCTCTGATCTACCTGCAGACCACCACTGAAGCGCTGACGGAAGCCGTCCCGGAGACCGCTCTGGCGTAATAGACTCCCGGCTCCAGCCCTGATACTTCCAGCGTGCAGGTCCCTCCTGAGAACGGGACCGATGCGGCCAGTCTGCCGGACGTATCGTACATTCTCAACTCCCCCTGGACGAAACCTGTGATGCTGAACTCCACCATGTCGCGGCAGGGATTGACGGAGGTCGCCAGGCCGGGACCGCCGGCGGGGGGTTCCGCACCCTCCCCGATCCCGAGGAGGTACATGGCCGGGACCAGCGTCGGGTCGCCCAGAAGCACCATCCCCATGTGCCATGACAGCTCCGATGCGCTGAGGCCGCCATCGGCGATGTATTCCCACCATGCAATGTATCCCTCACCGATGGAAGAGCCCTCCCCCATCGGATAGTAGAACTGTCCGAAGCTCAGCATGGAGCCGCTCTTGGTGCTGCCCACCGAAGCCAGACCGGTTGAGGTCCCGAAGGTGTAGACCGCGCCCATATTGTTTTCGGTCGTGAACCTGGCGTTCGAGCAGGCGAAGAGGTTGTAGAACCGCGCCTGCGGAAGGGCGGGGACAATGTGGAACCAGTTCGTGTTCGGCCCGGGGCTCCACTGGTGGAGGAGGGGGCTCGAGTGGACGAACGGGCTGATCCACTCATAGTCCGCCGGCAGCCTGCTGTAACGGTAGTCGGTGCCGTTGGTAGAGTCGACGTCGTTCACAAGGACCACGTCGTTGTACAGGTACTCCATCGCGCTCTGGTAGCCGGGCCCCCAGGTGGCCCAGTCGTTGTCCACATAGCAGAGAGCCGTCGGGGAGTCCGAGGGCGGAACGGTTCTCCATGAGTGGTTGCGCTGCAGATAAGCGTTGAGCAGCACCGTTGGATCGCCGACCCCCGGCAGGTTGTCCACTCGTATCCTGCCCACGTAGATCTCGGGGGCGAGATCTCCTCTCCAGGTGTCGTACATGCCGTCCGTACCGGGTTTCCCCTGTGACGGATAGCCGATCCAGAGATCCTCCCACAGACCGTCGAGGTCCATGTAGAAATAATCGCTCGGGAACTGCTCGCTGTCGTCGAGAAACTCATTGTCGAGGGCCGACCAGGGGGCCGGCAGGTTGCCGACCAGCACTGCGCCTTCGAGGCCTTCGGCATGCCTCTGCTGAAGGTACTCCCGAAGCTCCCATGGCTCGGAGTACGTGATCTCCGCAACCTCAACGGAGAGCCCTTCGATGGCGATGTCTCCCGTCCACTGCTCGAGCAGACCGTCCTCGAGGCTGTCGGTCAGCCCCGTCTCGAAGAGGATGACGAGATCCGGGGACGCATCCGTCCGGAGGATCGACCTGACGGCGAAGGGCTGGAACGCCGGCTCCACCAGGCGCGACTCCGCGAAGGTCCCGGGGGTCCAGCCGGGGTCCATGTTCACGGTGAGGGGGGTCTCGTCGTAGATGTCTCCAGTCAGTGCAGCAAACAACAATAGAGCGAGCATCGCTACCTCCGCGCTTGATCGGGTTCCAACAGGAACATCCCGGCTATCGGAACATGGAGAGGGGAAGGAAGTGGTACAGATCGAGGTGCCGCACGGCGAAGTTGAGGAACGGGGAAAGAACACTATTGATGACCCCGAGCCATAACAGGCCGAATACGATGAACATCCCGTAGCCCTCGAGCCTCAGATAGCCCATGAGAGCCCTGCCCCTCAGGAAGAACGCTGCGATCCTGCTGCCATCGAGCGGGGGCACCGGGATGAGGTTGAAGAAGGTGAGGACCACGTTCATCAGTGCGGCCATGGCCAGCGTGTGCACAAGCACGTCTGGCATGACCCCGCCGGCGAGATGGAGCAGGAGCGTCATGAGCAGCGCGATGGCCAGGTTTGTGAGCGGTCCTGCCAGCGCAACCAGCATCATCCCCTTCCTCGGGTTCCTGAAGAACCGCGGATCGACCGGCACGGGCTTGGCCCATGCAAGCAGCACGGGGCTCCGCGTGATAAGGAGAATTGCGGGGAGCAGGATCGTACCCATCAGGTCAATGTGGGAAATGGGATTGAACGTGAGCCTGCCCATCCTGTAGGCGGTGGGATCACCGAGCTTGAGCGCCACGAACCCGTGGGCGATCTCGTGGCACACCACGCTGAAGAAGACGAGGACGATTACGAACGGGGTCTCTACGCCCATTACCTCCTCCTGCCGGCCATCAGCAGCCAGACCATCTGACCGAGCGAAGCGAGCGCGGCGGCGACGTAGGTCATGGCCGCGGCATTGAGGACCTTCCGCACCCCGGCGATCTCGCCCGAGGTGATGCTGCCGCTCTGCTGGAGGTAGGTCACCGCCCTGTTGCTGGCGTTGAACTCCACGGGCAGCGTCACCAGCTGGAAGAGCAGGGCCGCTCCGTAAATCGCCGCGCCTATGTAGTAC
>Ga0209450_10000774_pt1 | contig 16133 bp, 13 predicted proteins | sample FrelakmetLWP11LW_FD_187149 | JGI IMG/M metagenome (GOLD analysis project Ga0209450, IMG submission 187149) | Freshwater lake sediment microbial communities from the University of Notre Dame, USA, for methane emissions studies - LWP11 LW (SPAdes)... | ecosystem: Environmental > Aquatic >...
AAGAAGATCTGCAAGGAGCGTTACCTGCAGTTCGGCTGCGAAGGGCAGGCCGGCAGGATCCAGCCGCTGCCCCTGACGGCAGTGGCGCAGAAGTACAACAGCGGCGAACTGAGCCAGCACGTTCACTGAGCCGCAGCCGGGCGGGCGGATCGCGATGACGGACCTGTCGCAATGGGTCGGCCGCACGCAGCAGTCGACCGAGACCCTCGATGCGCGGCTGGTGCGCTGGCTGGCGGCGACCCTCGACCGCACCGACCTGCTCGACGCGCGTGACGGAGGCGCTTTGCCGCCGGCGTGGCACTGGGCCTTCTTCAACGCCGTGGAGCCGATGGCGGCGCTCGGCCGCGACGGTCATCCCAGGAAGGGCAGCTTCCTGCCGCCGACCGCGCAGCCGCGCCGGATGTGGGCCGGCAGCCGCCTGCACTGGCACGGTACGTTGAAGGTTGGCCAGGCGGTGGAGCGCGTCTCGACGATCCTGAAATGCGAGGCCAAGCGCGGACGCACCGGCGATATGGTGCTGGTCACGGTCGGCCACCAGTTCTCCGCCGGCACGGCGCTGCTGCTCGACGAGCAGCACGACATCGTCTACCGGGACGAAGCCGGCGAGGACGAGCGCCGCTCGCTGGCCGGACTCGCCGCGCAGGCGCTCGCCGGCGGCGTGCAGTTCGAGCGGCAGGGCGAGATCACGCGCGAGGTCACCGTCGGCCCGGTGCAGATGTTCCGTTACTCGGCCGCGACCTTCAACGGCCACCGCATCCACTACGACCGCGACTACGCGCGCGAGACCGAGGGGTATCCGGGCCTGGTGGTGCACGGCCCGCTGATTGCCACCATGCTGCTCGAGTTCCTGCAGGCGCAGGTTGCACCGGGACGGCGTGTCGAGCGCTTCGAGTTCCGCGCGCTGCGGCCGACCTTCGACATTGCGCCGTTCGCGCTGCACGCCTCGCCGGCCTCGGCCGACGGCTCGGTCGCGCTCTGGTCGACCAACAACATCGGCGCAGTGGGCATACAGGCGACGGCAACCGTCCGCTGACTGTCCACGCCGTCGCGCGCCGGCGCGGTGCGCGGCGGGCGTTCGCTGCGCGCCGCCCGACCTCGGCATTCCCGACTGGTTCACGCAGCCGTCGTGCCGCGTGCATGCCATGCCCGCACGGTTACTGCCTATGGTCAACCTTTCCTTGACGTCGCGGTGCGATGCTTCATCGACGCTTGATTCGATGGCGTGAAATGGAGGGTGGGATGACGAGTGCGACGAAGTGGGTTTATGCCTTCGGCGAAGGCGACGGCAGTAGCAAGATGCTGCTCGGCGGCAAGGGCGCCAACCTGTGCGAGATGACGCGCATCGGCCTGCCGGTGCCGCCGGGATTCGTGGTCACCACGGAAGCCTGCCTGGCGTACCTGAAGGACGGTCGCCTGCCGCAGGGCCTGATGGACGAGGTCCATGCGCAACTGCGCCGCGTCGAGGAAGCCACCGGCAAGCGCTTCGGCGCAGCGGACAACCCGCTGCTCGTTTCAGTGCGCTCGGGCTCGGCGATGTCGATGCCCGGCATGATGGACACGATCCTGAATCTCGGGCTGAACGAGAAGTCGCTCGCCGGCCTGATCGAGGCGACCGGCAATCCGCGCTTCGGCTGGGACGCCTACCGGCGGCTGATCCAGCTGTTCGGCAAGGTAGCGCTCGGCGTGCCGGACGAGGCGTTCGACCACGAGATGACGGCGGTGAAGAAGGAAGTCGGCGCACGCCTCGACGTCGATCTCACCGCCGAGAACCTGCAGCAGCTGGCGCAGCGCTTCCTCGAAGCGGTGCGCACGCACACCGGCCACCCCTTTCCCGACGATCCGTACAGGCAGCTGGAGGTCGCCATCGCCGCGGTGTTCCGCTCATGGGGCGGCAAGCGCGCGGTCGACTACCGGCGCCAGTTCAAGATCACGTCTTCGATGGCCAACGGCACCGCGGCCAACGTCTGCACGATGGTGTTCGGCAACATGGGTAATGACTCGGCCACCGGGGTGGGCTTCACGCGCAACCCCGGCACCGGCGAGCGCGTCGTCTTCGGCGAGTACCTGACCAACGCGCAGGGCGAGGACGTGGTCGCCGGTATCCGCACGCCGAAGCCGATCGCCGCGATGGCGCAGGAGATGCCGTCGCTGCACGCGCAGCTGATGGAACTGGCGGCGAAGCTGGAGGCGCACTACCGCGAGGTGCAGGACTTCGAGTTCACCATCGAGCGCGGCAAGCTGTGGGCGCTGCAGACGCGCAACGGCAAGATGAACGCGCTGGCGCTGGTTCGCACCTCGGTCGAGATGGAACGCGAAGGGCTGATCGACCGCCGGCGCGCGCTGCTGCGCGTGCCGCCGGAGATGCTCGAGCAGCTGCTCGTGCCGCGCCTGGATCCGTCGTTCAAGGGCCAGCCGCTGGCCACCGGCCTGCCGGCCTCCCCGGGCGCCGCCTCGGGGCTGATCGTCTTCGATGCCGACACCGCCGAGACGCGCGGCCGCGCCGGCGAGAAGATCATCCTGGTGCGCGAGGAGACCAAGCCGGAGGACATCCACGGCTTCTTCGCCGCGCAGGGGATCCTGACCTCGCGCGGCGGCAAGACCTCGCATGCTGCCGTGGTGGCGCGGGGCATGGGCAAGCCGTGCGTGTCGGGCGCGGAGAGCATCGTCGTCGACGTGCACAACCGGGTCGCCAACGTCGGCCCGGCGGTGCTGAAGGAAGGGCAGGTGATCACCATCGACGGCTCCAACGGCGCCGTCTACTTCGGCGAGGTGCCGACCGTCGAGGTCGAGTTCTCGCAGGACATGGCCACGCTGCTCTCATGGGGCGACGAAGTCGCCAGGCTCGGCGTGCGGGCGAATGCGGATACGCCGCGCGACGCACAGCGGGCGCGCGACTGGGGCGCGCAGGGCATCGGCCTGTGCCGCACCGAACGCATGTTCAACCAGATGGACCGGCTGCATTTCGTCCAGGAGATGATCCTCGCCGACACGAAGGCCGCGCGGGTGGCCGCGCTGGAGAAGCTGCGGCCGTTCCAGAAGGCGGACTTCAAGGGTATCTTCGAGGCGATGGCCGGGCTGCCGGTCACAGTGCGGCTGCTCGATCCGCCGATGCACGAGTTCCTGCCGACCGTGGCGCAACTCGAACTGGAGATCGCCCACCTGCGGCACTTCCGCGAGGCCGTCGCCAGCCTGGAGGAGATGCCGGAGACGCTGAAACTGCTCTCGCCGCGTCTGCATCACAAGTACGAAGGCAGCCTCACCAAGCTGCTCGGTGGCCTGGGCGAATTCAGGGAGTCGCACCTCGAGGACGAGCTGATCGAGAAGAAGGCCGAGGTGCTGAAGAAGGTCAAGGCGATGGCCGAGGTCAACCCGATGCTCGGCCATCGCGGCGTGCGGCTGGCGATGACCTACCCCGAGATCTACGAGATGCAGATCCGCGCGGTGGTCGAGGCGGCGGCCGAGTGCTGCCGCGACGGCGTCGACGTGCGGCCGGAAATCATGGTGCCGCAGGTGGTCACGGTCGAGGAGCTGAAGCGCATCGGCGAGCTGGTGCGGAGCATCCACCAGGACGTCGAGGCGGCCTACGGCGTCAAGGTGCCGCTGAAGTTCGGCAGCATGATCGAGGCGGTTCGCGCCTGCCTGCGCGCGGCGCGGATGGCCGAGACGGCGGAGTTCTTCTCGTTCGGCACCAACGACCTGACGCAGGCGACCTTCTCGTTCTCGCGCGAGGATGCGGAGAACAAGTTCCTGCCGCTGTACTACGAGGCCGGACTGCTGCGCGACAACCCGTTCGAGGTGCTCGACGTGAAGGGCGTCGGCGAACTGATGAAGCTGGCGATCGCCAAGGGCCGGTCGCAGCGGCCGGACCTGAAGGTCGGCATCTGCGGCGAGCACGGCGGCGAGCCGTCGTCGATCCGCTTCTGCCATCACGCCGGGCTGAACTATGTCTCCTGCTCAGGTCCGCGTGTGCCGATCGCGCGCCTGGCGGCGGCCCACGCCAGCCTGCGCGAGGCGGAATTTCGCGACGAGTGAGCGCCACGGCGCGCCGCGCCCCCCGGTCGCCGCGAACCGGTCGCCGCGAAGCGGGCTACACCCGCTCGACGATCGTCACGTTGGCCAGCCCGCCGCCCTCGCACATTGTCTGCAGGCCGTAACGCGCGCCGCGCGCGTGCAGGGCGTGCACCAGCGTGGTCATCAGTTTGGCGCCGGAGGCGCCGAGCGGGTGGCCGAGCGCGATCGCGCCGCCGTTGACGTTCAGCCGCGCCGGGTCGGCGCCGGTGGCCTTCAGCCAGGCCAGCGGCACCGAGGCGAAGGCTTCGTTGACTTCGTACAGGTCGATGTCGCCGAGCTTCAGCCCCGCCTTGCGCAGCGCCACCGGCGTGGCCGGCACCGGCCCCTCGAGCATGATCACCGGGTCGTGGCCGACCACGGTCATCTGCCGTACCACTGCCAGCGGCTTGACGTGGGCTCCGAGCATCTTCAGCCCGCGTTCGTTGGCCACCACCAGCGCGGCCGCGCCGTCGCAGATCTGGCTGGCGGTGGCGGCCGTGATGCAGCCGCGTTCGGCGAGCAGCTTGACGCTGGCAATGCCTGCGAGCGAGGCATCGAAGCGGATGCCTTCGTCGGCGTCGTGCATCTCGCCGGTGGCCGCACCTTCAGCACTGCGCACAGCGACCGGCACGATCTCGTTCGCAAAGCGCCGCTGGCGAGTCGCCGCCGCCGCGCGCTGGTGGCTGGCGAAGGCGTACTGGTCGAGTTCGTCCTTGCTCAGGCCGTACTTCACTGCCAGCTGCTCGGCACCGGCGAACTGGCTGAACTGAACGCCGGGGTAGCGCGCCTGCATCGACGGGCTCATGTAGCTGCCGAAGCCGTTCTTGAACGGCAGCGTGGCCGGCAGGCCCATCGGCACGCGCGTCATGCTCTCCACGCCGCCGGCGATCACCAAGTCCATGCTGCCGGACATCACCGCCTGCGCGGCGAAGTGCAACGCCTGCTGCGACGAGCCGCACTGCCGGTCGACCGAAACGCCGGGCACCGACTCCGGCAGCTTCGAGGCCAGGATCGCGTTGCGGGCGATGTTGAAGGACTGCTCGCCGGCCTGGCCGACGCAGCCCATGATGACGTCGTCGATCTGTGCCGGATCGATGGCCAGTTGTGCGACCAGGGCGTCGAGCACCTGCGCGGCGAGATCGGCCGGATGCCAGCCGGCAAGCCGGCCGCCCTTGCGGGCGCCTGCGGTGCGCAGCGCGGCGACGATGAATGCTTCTGGCATTGCAGTTCTCTGACAGGGATGCAGTCGGTGTTCGTGACGGTTCGAGCCGCCGTCAAGTTGCCTGTTTCAGCGCGATGCTGGTGCGTACGCGGCCCGCCCGCTCGTGCCATGCGGTGAGCTGAACCTCCGCTCCCGCCGGTGCGCGCACGATCCAGTCCACATGCACCCGGTCGGCGGTCGGTCGCTTGTTCGGCCAGAAGCTGATGCCGGTGTGCAGGTAGGCCCAGCCTTCGAGTTCGCCGAGTTCCTCGCGCGGCTTGCCGTCGATCAGGCTCGCCCCGTCCGGCAGCGTGATCTCCGCCAGCACGCCGCGCAGCATCCTGTGCTTGATCGCCATCTTGGTCACGTAGGTCGGCAGCCAGCCGGAGTTCTGCAGCACGACCCGTACGCGCCAGGTGTCGGCGCCAACGTGCTCGACGGTGACCTCGCGCAGTTCGAGCTTCGGCGAGACCAGCGCCTGCCAGAGCAACCACTGCGGAAAGCGGGCGATCTCCGCTTCCAGCCGGTGCGGCGGCGGATTGTTGAACGCCTTGGCCTTGTTCCAGCCGCCCAGCTCGACCGGGCCTAGCTGCGGGTGGTCGTAGGGGCGCCAGTCGACGTGGCCGCGGCCGTCGAGCTCGCGGTCGCTCCAGTGCAGCATCTTCAGGTCGTCCTCGACCGGATGGTCGCGGAACCAGTGGATCCATTCCTTGTTGTCGATGCCGGCTTCCTTCTTGGGGTTCCAGATCTCCACCGTCCACATGAACATGCCGAGGTGCTCGTAGATCCAGTCGAAGGCGCCGGTGATGTATTCGTTCGGGTAATACTGGAACTCGTGCCAGATCGAGATCGCCGGGTAGCCGGTCAGCTCCTCGCCCTTCCTGCCGACCGCCTGGTAGACCCACAGGTCCTCGGCCGGCATCTTGTCGTCGGGCGCGTGGCCGAACGGGCGCAGCAGCACGCCGGAGAAGGTGTGGAAGCTGGTGCCGGCGCAGATGTTCGGGTGCTTGACGATGAAGTCGACCACCGCCCGCACCTCGGGCTCGGAGGTCGGGTAGGGGCCGGCGCCCAGCTGCTCGTACTCCTGCCGCCAGCCCGAGGGGAAGTTGCGATTCAGATCCAGCCCCTGCGCGTTGCCGCTCACGCCGGCCACCGAGACCGACACGCCGTCGTAGTTCTCGATTCGGCCTTCGGTCATCACGCGGAAGTACTCGCCGCCGGGCGGATCGGTCGGCTCGCGCCGCACCAGCAGCCGCGGCTCCTGCGGGTGTCTCTTCCACGGGCCGTTGGGATCGGCGATGCGCATCTGCAGTATGTTGCCGTCGCCGTCGATATCCTCGGCGATCAGCCCCTCGACCGGCTCCTCGTCGTAGGGGTATCGGCGGGTGGACGAGCGCACGTACCTGGGCCTTTCGGCCATCGCCCACTCGGCGCCGTCGGGGTTGATGCGCGGGCAGATGTAGAAGGCGCGCGTGGCCAGGCAGCGCTCGACGTCCGGGTTGTGCTCGCGGCTCTTCATCAGCCAGTCGATGAAGTACAGGCAGGCGGCCGAGGCCGACAGTTCCACCGAGTGGATATTGCCGTCGACCCAGAACGCCGGTTTGTCGGCAGCGGGCCCGGTCTCGGTGTCGGTGATCGTGACCAGCGGGATCTCGCGCCCCTCGAAGCTGCGGCCGATCGTCTCCAGCGCCACGAAGCGCGGGTGTTCCGTGGCGAGCGCGCGCAGCAGCGAAAGCAGCTCGTCGCAGCGGTAGAAGCGGGAGTGATCGATCGTCGGCATGGCAGCAGTCCGGGGCAGGTTGCACATGATACGAGCGGGCCGCGGCTGCTCGCTTGACAGCGCGATTGGCTATGTTGAGACTTCGCCGACTCTGCCGCCGGCGCCGACGCGCCGCACCGCGCAGCAGCAGGTACGGACCACCACAGGAGACTCCATGAAGACCTTGCACCTTTCCCTGGTCGCGGCCGGCGCGCTGGTTTGCGCTGCTGCCGCCGCGCAGACGACGGTCCGCGTATCACATCCGACGCCGGCCACCTCGCACTACGGCGTCGGCACGCAGGCTTTCTGCGCCGAGCTGGAAAAGCGCACCAGCAACCGCTACAAGTGCCAGATCCAGGCGGGCTCGAACGACGAGCGCGCCAGCATCGAGGCCGTGCAGCTCGGCACGCTCGACGTCACCAACACATCGACCGGGCCGGTGTCGAACTTCGTGCCCGAGGTCGGCATCGTCGACATCCCGTTCCTGTTCCGCGACTACGACCACGCGCGCCGCGTGCTCGACGGCCCGATCGGGCAGGACATCCTCGCCAAGTTCCCGGCCAAGGGGATCATCGCGCTGGCCTGGACCGAAAACGGCTTCCGCCACCTGACCAACAGCAAGCGCGCGGTGGTCAAGCCGGAGGACGTCAAGGGCCTGAAGGTGCGCACGATGCAGAACCCGGTGCACATCCAGGCTTTCCAGTCGATCGGCGTGCAGCCCACCCCGATGGCGTTCTCGGAGTTGTTCACAGCGCTGCAGCAGGGCGTGGTCGACGGCCAGGAGAACCCGATCCCGGTCATCCTGTCGTCGAAGTTCTCGCAGGTGCAGAAGCACCTGTCGCTGACCGGGCACGTCTATTCGCCGTCGCTGCTGCTGATGTCGCCCAAGCTCTACAGCTCGCTGTCCGACGCCGACAAGACCGCCTTCCGCGAGGCGGCCAAGGTCGGTGCCGCCGCCCAGCGCAAGAAGGTCAACGACGACGAGAACGCCGGCATCGCGCAACTGCGTAGCGAGGGAGTCGCGGTCGTCACCAACGTCGACGGCAACGCCTTCCGCACGGCGATGACGCCCGTCTGGGCCGAGTTCGCCACCAAGTACGGCGCGGACAACATCCGCCGAATCCAGGAGTTCAAGTAGGCACCGCCCGACACCGGCGAATATTGCGTCGTAGGCCAACCTCGGCGGTGCCGAAGTCAAGGGCCGACAACCCGGCCGGAGACACGGCATTCGCCGCCTCCGTTCGTTCGAGCTGACGAAGAAGGCGGGCCGCGACCCGCCTTTTTCTTTCATCTACAGGAAAGCGAGAGTGGCGGCCGGCGCCCCGATGCGTAGGATTCACTCGGCGTCTTCCTGCGGAGGTTCGGAATGGATCTGACGGTCGTCCTGTGCGGCAGCCTTGCCGTCGCCTGTCTTGTCGCGGCGTACGGCGCCTGGCGCGACAGGGAACACAAGTGCGACATCGCGCTGCTCGGCATCACCGGCGGCGGCTTCGGAATCGGCATGATCGCGGCGGCCGCGACCTGAAAATGGCTACTTGACCGCCAACCCGCTCACGGATGGCAGCCACGTGGAAAGTGTCGGCACCAGCGTGATGATCAGCAGCATCAGGCCGTGCGCGATCATGAACGGCTTCAGCTCGCGCGACAGCTCGGCGAGCGAGACGTTGGTCACCGCCGAGACGACGAACAGCACGCCGCCGACCGGCGGAGTGATCATGCCGAGCGTCAGGTTGTAGATCACGATCATCGCGAAGTGGATCGGGTCGACGCCGACCGCCTGGGCGGCGGGCGCCAGGATCGGCACCAGCACCATCACGCCGGGCAGCGGCTCGATGAAGATGCCGAAGATCAGCAGGAAGACGTTGATGATCAGCAGCAGCGCGATCGGGCCGAGGCCGAGATGCGAGATCCACTCCGAGATCGCCTGCGGCACGTTCTCGGCGCTCAGCACCCAGGCGAAGGCGTTGCTGGCGGCGACGATGAACAGCACCGATGCGGTCAGAATGGCCGTGCGGGAGATGATCGCCGGCGTCGCCTTCCACTGCAGCGTCCGGTACACGTACCGGCCCACCAGCAGCGCGTAGACCACGGCCACCACCGAGGCTTCGGTCGGCGTGAAGATGCCGGCGCGCATGCCGCCGAGGATGATCACCGGCAGCAGCAGCGCCGGCACGGCGCGGACCGAGTTGCGGATCATCTCGGCGAGGTTCGGCCGCGGCAGGTCCGAGCGATAGTCGCGGCGGCTGCAGATGATCTGGTTGGTCACCATCATCGCCGCCGCGATCAGCAGCCCCGGGACGATGCCGGCCATGAACAGGCCGAGCGGGGTGACCCGGTCATCCTGCAGGCAGTAGATGATCATGATGATTGACGGCGGGATGATCGGGCCGAGGATCGAGACCGAAGCCGTCAGGGCGGCGGCATAGGCGCGGCCGTAGCCGGCCCGCTCCATCATCTTCACCAGCATCGCGCCGGGGCCGGCGGCGTCGGCCAGCGCCGAGCCGCTGATGCCCGAGAACAGCGTGATGCTCAGCACGTTGGCGTGGCCCAGCCCGCCGCGCCGATGGCCGACGAACTGGCTGGCGAAGCGCAGCAGCACCTCGGTCAGCGAGCCGCCGGTCATCAGTTCGGCGGCGAGGATGAAGAACGGCACCGCCAGCAGCGCGAAGCTGTCGATGCCGACGAACATCTCCTTGAGCACCACCACCAGCGGGTAGTCGCTGCCGAGCGCGACGGCGAGCAGCGTCGCGCCGGTCAGCGAGAAGCCGACCGGAACGCCCAACGTGAGGAACGCCGCCGTCGCGACGAACAGGATGATCGTCATCGTCATCGCCGCCCCCGCTGATTACAGCGCCGCGGCGGCGTCGTGCGACACGCCGTCGTCGCTGGCGAACTCGCGGCCGCGCACGTAGCGGCGGGCGACGAGCAGCAGGTGCGCCGCCAGCAGCGCGCAGCCGACCGGCATGCCGATGTAGACGTACATCATCGACACGCCGAGCGCCGCGCTGCTCTGCAGGCGCGTGCGCAGCGCATAGTCGACGCCATACCAGGCCAGCGCCACGAACAGCAGCAGCATGCCGATCACCAGCAGCGCCCGCAGGGCGCGCGCCGCCGGGGCGGGCAACGCGTCCTGCAGCGTGTCGACGCCGATCTGCGCGCCGTTGCGCAGCGCCAGGCCGCTGCCGGCGAAGGTCAGCCAGATCATCAGGTGGCGGGCGACTTCCTCGGACCAGATCACCGAGGTGCCGATCAGGTAGCGCATGCAGACGTTGGCGAACACCACGGCGACCATGGCCGTCAGCAGCACGATCAGCAGCCAGCGATTGGCCTGCACGAAGTGTCGCTCGAACCTGTCCAGCATGGTCATCGGCACCGAAAGGGATCACGCGCGGCGAGGACCGAGACGATACAGGCATGCGGCGGCGCAGGGGCGGGCAGGTTCGCCGCGCTGTTCGGCCGGTGCCGTGCGCCCGCGGTGGAGCCGGCGGTTCAGCCGCCGGAGGCGATGAACGACGCGGTCAGGTGATGCCCGTCGACGGCCGACGCGGGGCCGGCGGCGAAGCCGTCGAAGACCTGCAAGGCGCCGCGGAAATCCTCGTCGCGCGTGTACAGGCTGCGCACGATCACCGTCGAGATGCCGGCGGCCAGCGCCGCCCGCAGCCCGTTGGCCGAGTCCTCGACGGCGAGGCAGCGCGTCGCGGGCAACCGCAGTTGCCACAGCGCCAGCGCGTAGGCCTCCGGGTCCGGCTTCTTGCGGCTGACGTCCTCGCCGCAGACCACGACCTCGAAGCGCTCCATGGCGGCCGTGCCGAGCGTCGCCTGCAGCAGGACGTCGAGGTTGGTCCGGCTGGTGGTGGTGGCGATGGCCAGGCGCACTCCGGCGGCGCCCAGTTCCTCGAGCAGACGGGCGACCCCCGGCCGCAGCTGCAGTTCGCCGGCTTCGACGATCTCCGCGTAGTGCTCGTTCTTGCGCCGGTGCAGCGCGGCGATCCGCTCGCCCGCGCGGTCATCGCTCAGCCACTGCGGGGCAAATCGCCGCGCATAGTGGGCGATCCGCTCCCTGCCGCCGGTGACCGCCAGCAGTTCGCCGTAGAGGCGTTCGTCCCACTGCCACGGCAGCCCCGCCTCGGCAAAGGCGCGGTTGAAGGCGACGCGATGGCCGTCGCGCTCGGTCTCCGCCAGCGTGCCGTCGACGTCGAAGACGACGGCGTCGCGCGTGCGCACTCAGCGCACGAAGTACATCTTCGACTTCTCGAGGTCGTAGTTCCAGGGCAGCCCCGAGCCCTTCCAGCCGCCGACGCGCTTGTTGGCCTTCTCGTCCCATACGCCCTCGAAGCCGCCGACCACCGAGTACACGCGCTTGTAGCCGAGGTCGGTGAGCAGGTTGGCGGCGCGCGAGCTGCGGTCGCCGGAGCGGCACATCACGACGACCGGATCGTCCTTGGTCAGGCCCTTTTCCTTCAGGCGCCGCTCGACCTCGGGGGCGAAATCGTTGAACGGCTCGTACTTGTAGGCGCCGCGGTTCTCGTCCCAGCCCCAGTCGGCGTTCATCTCCGGGTACTCGACGTACGGAACCAGCGCGTCGATCAGCGGCGCCCAGCCGATGTAGATCGGCTCCACGCGCGTGCGCACGTCCAGGAACAGCACCTTCTTCGGGTTCTTGGTGACGAAGTCTTGCGCCTGCTTCGGCGTCAGGTACAGGTTGAGCTTGGTGCGCTCTTCCTCGCGGACCTTCTTCGCATCGAAGGTCGACGCCGGCGCGGGCTGCGCCTGAGCGATGCCGATCAACGCCGCAAAGACGGCGAACAACAGGGTCTGCAATGCTTTCATCGTCGAATCTCCGCTAGGTAGGTGTCTAGTGGGCCGCCTCGCGCCACTTGATCGAGCAACCGATGCTCGGCGACTGCTCGGCCGGCCCCTTGCCGGTGGCGGCGATCATCTTCATCGCATCGAACAACTCGCGGCGCGCGTCGGGCGGCGCCGGATCGCGCCGCGACGCATCCAGCCGGCCTCGGTACTGCAGTTCGAGCCGCGCGTTGAAGCCGAAGAAGTCTGGCGTACAAACGGCGCCGTAGGCGCGCGCGATGGCCTGAGTTTCGTCATATAGATATGGGAACGGGAAGCCGTGCCGACGCGCCATTTCGACCATGTTGGCAAGAGAGTCTTCCGGGTAGGCGACCGGATCGTTGGCGCTGATCGCCACCACGCCCACGCCGAGTGGCGCCAGGTCGCGCGCGTCGCGCACGATGCGGTCGATCACCGCCCGCACGTACGGGCAGTGGTTGCAGATGAACATCACCAACAGCCCGTTGGGGCCGCGGCAACTGTCGCGGGTCCACACCCTGCCGTCGACGCCGGGCAGCGCGAAGTCCGGTGCTGCGGCGCCGGGGGTCAGCGGATCGGAATGAGCGGCCATAGGCAATACCTCGGCTCGGAAAAACGGTCCCGATGATACCCCCAATGGTATCCGCAAGCGCTCGGTGCGATCGCGCTATCGACCGATGGCCCTGCGCGCGGCAGTGGCAACCGCGGCGGCGGTCAGGCCGAAATGAGCGTAAAGCTTCCCGGCCGGCGCCGACTCGCCGAAACTGGCGATGCCGATCGCCGCTCCCTCGAGCCCGACGTACTTGCGCCAGTAGTCCGGCTGGCCGGCCTCGACCGCCACGCGCGGCACGCCCGGAGGCAGCACCTGCGCCTGCCAGTCACGGTCCTGGCGGTCGAAGACCGAGGTGCACGGCAGCGACACCACGCGCGCGCCGATGCCCTCGTCGGCCAGCAGCTTCTGCGCCTCGAGCGCCAGCGCGACCTCGGAGCCGGTGGAGATCAGCACGACCTGCGGCAGACCCGCGCTGTCGGCAAGCACATAGCCGCCACGCGCGATCGCGCTTTCCGCCGCGGCGCTGCGCGGGATCTGCGGCAGGTTCTGCCGCGACAGCAACAGCGCGCTCGGCCCGCTCGCGCGCTCGATGCTGGCGCGCCAGGCCGTCGCAGTTTCGACGCCGTCGCACGGCCGCCAGACGTCGAGGTTCGGGATCAGCCGCAAACTGGCGGCGTGTTCGATCGGCTGGTGCGTCGGGCCATCCTCGCCCAAGCCGATCGAGTCGTGCGTCAGCACGTAGATCGCGCGCGTGCCCATCAGCGCGCTCATGCGGATGCCGCTGCGCGCGTAGTCCGCAAACACCGCAAAGGTGCCGCCGTACGGGATGAAGCCGCCGTGCAGCGCGATGCCGTTCATCAGCGCCGCCATGCCGAACTCGCGCACGCCGTAGTGGACGTAGTTGCCGCCAGGGTTGCCGTCGATCGATGACGAGGCCTTCACCGCGGTGAGGTTCGACCAGGTGAGGTCCGCCGAGCCGCCGAGCAGTTCGGGCACGGCAGGCACCAGCATCTCGAGCACGTTCTGCGAGGACTTGCGCGAAGCGGTCGGCGCGGTCACCGCGCGCGCGGCGGCCAGCACGGCTTCCGCAGTCTGCTTCCAGTCGGCCGGCAGATCACCCTTCATGCGGCGGGCGAACTCAGCGGCCAGCGCCGGCTGCTCGCGCGTGTAAGCCTCGAAGCGCCTGTTCCAGTCGCCGTGCGCAGTGCGGCCGGCGGCTCGCGCATCCCACTGTGCGCGCAGCGCTTCCGGCACCTCGAAGGGTCCGTGGCTCCAGCCGAGCGCGGCACGGGTCGCCGTCGTCTCGTCGGCGCCGAGCGGCGCGCCGTGCACCTCGTGCGTGCCGGCGGCATGGGGTGCGCCCCAGCCGATCGTCGTGCGGCAGATCACCAGCGTCGGCCTCGCCGTCTCGGACTTCGCTGCCTCGATCGCCGCCTCGATGGCCAGCGCGTCGTGGCCGTCGACCGGCCCGACGACGTTCCAGCCGTAGGCCTTGAAGCGTGCCGCGGTGTCGTCGCGGAACCAGCCCTTCACATGGCCGTCGATCGAGATGCCGTTGTCGTCATAGAAACAGACGAGCTTGTTCAGTCCAAACACGCCGGCGAGCGAGCAGGCTTCGTGCGAGACGCCCTCCATCAGGCAGCCGTCGCCGAGGAAGACCCAGGTGCGGTGATCGACGATCGCGTGCCCCGGTTTGTTGAAGCGCGCCGCCAGCAGCTGCTCAGCCAGCGCCATGCCGACGGCATTGGCCAGCCCTTGCCCGAGCGGACCGGTAGTCGTTTCCACGCCCGGCGTCAGCCCGGTTTCCGGATGGCCCGGCGTCTTCGAGTGCAGCTGGCGGAAGTTCTTCAGCTCTTCGAGCGGCAGGTCGTAGCCGGTGAGATGCAGCGCCGCGTACAGCAGCATCGAGCCGTGCCCGTTGGAAAGCACGAAGCGGTCGCGGTCCGGCCAGCGCGGGTCCGCCGGATCGTGTTTCAGGAAGCGGCGCCATAGCACCTCGGCAATGTCGGCCATTCCCATCGGCATGCCGGGGTGCCCGCTCTTGGCGGCATTCACGGCATCGATGGCAAGGAAGCGCAGCGCATTGGCCCGCTCGCGCGCGGCGCGGGCGCGATTGGAAACGTTCTCTGGGGCGTTCATCTCATTGTTGCTCCGGTTGTCGTCCCGGCGCAGGCCGGGACCCAGTTTCGCTCAGCGTGCCACTTGGGCCCCGGCCTTCGCCGGGACGACGGGCTGCCTTGAATTCAATCGCAGCGCCTACGCCCGCCGCTTGCGATCCATCAGGCGCAGGATCATCGGCGTGAAGATCAGCTGCATCGCCAGGCCCATTTTGCCGCCGGGGCAGATGATGGTGTTCGGCCGCGTCATCCACGAGTCGTGCAGCATCGACAGCAGGTACGGGAAGTCGATGCCCTTGGGGTCGGCGAAGCGGATGATCACCATGCTTTCGTCGGCGCTCGGAATGTCGCGCGCGATGAACGGGTTGGAGGTGTCCACCGTCGGCACGCGCTGGAAGTTCACGTGGGTGACACCGAACTGCGAGCAGATGTGCTTCACGTAATCGGGCATGCGGCGCAGGATGGTGTCGACCACCGCCTCCTGCGAATAGCCGCGCATCTTCTTGTCGCGGTGCAGCTTCTGGATCCACTCCAGGTTGATGATCGGCACCACGCCGACCAGCAGGTCGACGTGCTTGGCGACGTTGATTCCGTCATCGACGTAGCCGCCGTGCAGGCCTTCGTAAAACATCAGGTCCGAGCCAGGCTCGATGTCCTTCCACTCGGTGAAGTGGCCCGGCTCGACGCCGAACTCGGCCGCCTCGCCGGCGTCGTGGATGTACTTGCGCACGCGGCCGCTGCCGCTGGCGCTGTAGCCCTTGAACAGCGCCTCGAGTTCTGCCAGCAGATTGGCGTAGGGACCGAAGTGCGAGTAATGCTTGTTGCCGCTGGCCTCCGCCTCCTTCATCAAGGCTCGCATTTCCATCCGGTTGTGGCGGTGGAAGGAGTCGCCCTCGACCACCTGCGCGCGGATGCCTTCGCGGCGGAAGATGTGCTGGAAACTCTGCATCACCGTGGTGGTCCCCGCACCGGAGGAACCGGTCACCGCGATGATCGGATGCTTGATCGACACTTCAGTACCCCCTTGTCCGTTTCTCGTGCGCTGAGCCGATCGACGGATCAGCGAAGTTGGATCACGGCCGACGCACCGCCGCTCAGGCCCGCGCCTCCGGCCGGTACAGCGAGCGCTCGTTGAACAGCGGCGACACGTAGGGCTTGTCGGTGCCGGCGTCGGACTCGGCGTGGTAGCGCTCGATGCGCTCGACTTCGGTCTTCGAGCCGAACACCAGCCCGATGCGCTGATGCAGGCTGCCCGGCTGCACGCCGAGCACCGGCTCGCGTCCGGTGCTGGCGCGGCCGCCGGCCTGTTCCATCACGAAGCCGATCGGGTTGGCCTCGTACAGCAGGCGCAGCCGGCCGGGCTTGCTCGGATCCTTGGTGTCGCGCGGGTACATGAACACGCCGCCGCGCATCAGGATACGGTGCGCCTCGGCCACCATGCTGGCGATCCAGCGCATGTTGAAGTCCTTGCCGCGCGGCCCGGGCTTGCCGGCCAGGCATTCGTCGACGTAGCGCTTGACCGGCGACTCCCAGAAGCGGCTGTTGCTGGAGTTGATCGCGAACTCCTGCGTGTCGGCGGGGACGCGGATGTCCGGGTGGGTCAGCTTGAACTCGCCGAGACTGGGGTCG